>Ga0193742_1000898_pt1 | contig 18944 bp, 13 predicted proteins | sample L2c1metaG_FD_165511 | JGI IMG/M metagenome (GOLD analysis project Ga0193742, IMG submission 165511) | Soil microbial communities from a riparian zone of the East river system, Colorado, United States - L2c1 | ecosystem: Environmental > Terrestrial > Soil > Riparian zone | place: USA: East River... | reverse complement strand
CGGCCGCCGGCGAACGGTTGGTTGCTCCCCGGCACGGTGTGACAACTTGCGCAATCGGACAGGATGGCGAGGTATCGGCCCCGCTCGATCTGGGTGAACTCCTGGGGATCGGACTCGCCGGCGAAGGCCGACGACGCGATCGTGACGGCGGCCAATCCGCCAAGGATGAGGCGACCGCGGCTAAGCATCGACCAGTCTCCCGGGATTCTTCAGATATCGGTCTCGGATCGCCGAAGCCGCCCAGTATGCCAGGGCACCAACGGTGAGCGTCGGGTTGTATCCGGCGTTCTGCGGAAAGGCGCTTGCGCCCAGCACGAACAGGTTCGAAACGTCCCAGCTTTGCAGGTACCGGTTGAGCGCGCTGGTCTTCGGATCGGTGCCCATGATGGCACCGCCATTCACGTGCGTCGTCTGATACTGGGTGATGTCGTATGGTGCGGTCCGATATTGTTTGGCGAGGTGGGTGGCTCCCATCGCCTTGATGATCTCCGCGAACTTGTCGGTCAGAAATCTGTTCTGCTTCACCTCGTTGTCGTGAAGATCCATCGTGATCTGCATGAGAGGGCGGCCGAAGCGGTCCTTATAGGTGGGATCGAGGCCAAGATAGACATCGCGATAGGCGTAGGAGCTGCCGTGCACCCCCGTACCCGGCTTGACCGTGCTCAGATAATTGGCCCGTACCGCGCTCTTCCAGGCAGCCCCCCATTTCGGCGTACCGGGCGGCGTCAAGGTGCTCTCGATCGGCCTGGCGCCAGTCTGGACCTGGCCGACATATCCGCCGCCGACGAAGCCGTGCGGGCCGTGGTCGAAATTGTCACCGTTGAATTCGTCGATGCACATGCCGATCGCGCCCGAGGAAATGAACGGATTGAAATTGAACTTCTTGTTGTCGAAGAAGCCGTTCACGCTGGATATCGTCTGGTGAGTGTAGTTGCGGCCGATCACCCCGGTATTGGCAACGGGGTCATAGGCCTCTCCAATCCTGGAGTGCAATAAGAGCTGGACGTTGAACAGCGAGAATGCGGAAAGAATCACGAGGTCCGCGGGTTGCTCCCACTCCTCGCCGCTGCTGTCGACGAAAGTGACGCCAGTCGCATGCTTGCCCGATTTGTCGACATTGATCTTGACGACCTCGGAGTTGTCGCGCGCCGTGAAGTTCGGTTTGCGAACGAGATAGGGAAGTATCGTGGTTTGAGGGCTGGCCTTCGAATAGTTGCTGCAGCCAAACCACTCGCAAAAGCCGCAATAAGTGCAAGGCCCCATCTTGAGCCCGAGTGGATTGGTGTACGCCTGCGAGAGATTGCCCGAAGGCTGCGGAAACGGCTTGTAACCGAGTTCGCGCGCCGCCTTTCCGAACAGCGTGTGACTGAATGGCTGGGCCTGGGCCGGCGTCGGGTATGGACGGGACCGCGGTCCCTCGAACGGATTGCCGCCCTCCTGGATTTTTCCCATCAGGTTGCCGGCGGTGCCTGACGTCCCGCACAGATATTCGAACCGGTCGTAATGCGGTTCGAGCTCGTCGTAGGTGATGCCCCAATCCTGGATCGTCATGTCCGCTGGCAGGAAGTCCTTGCCGTAGCGTTCGGTGAGATGCGTCTTCAGCACAAAATCGGACGGCAGGAACCGCCACATCTCCGCATTCCAGTGCACGCCGCCGCCGCCTACGCCGTTGGGCGGCATGAAGGCGCCCCAGGAGCGGATCGGCAATGCGGTCTGGTCGATCTTGTTGCGGAACGTGAACGTCAGCTGATCCGGACGCAGGAACAATTCGTGCCGGACCCGATAGCGAAGTTCGTCCTGCATATAGCCGGGCGGGAAATCGGTCGGCGCGTCCCGCCACGGACCGCGTTCCAGAGCGATGACGTCGAGCCCCTCGTCGGTGAGTTCATTCGCCATGATGGCGCCGGTCCAGCCGAAACCAATGATCACGACGTCTTTCTTCGGAAGCTTGCGCGCCATGATGCGATCTCACCGGGCCTGAGGAGTCCATTCCGCTCGTCCCGTTATGCTGACAGGCGGGAGCGGAAAGCGTTCGTTATGGCGGTTCACCCAATCGAGATAATTGTAGCGCGCGCCGGGATAGCCGATCATCTTCCATGCGACCATGTCGCGGTTGCCGCCGTAGATCGGATCGGCGAAAAAGCCCATTTGGATGTCCTTGATCGCCTGTTCGAAGAAGGCTTTGCCGTCGGCACCGTCGAGCTTCAGGTCGCCATTTTCCAGGGCGTTGAGCACCGCGTCCTTGTCGGCGACCGACAGGTCAGCGAAAGCGTTGCCCGCGTATTTCGACTTGCAGGTCCGATCGAGCGCTGCGAGCGCCTCACGATATTTCTGCGCTGGGCCGGCCTCGGACTGAGGACCCTGGCTCTTCGTCCCGGCCTGAAAGGGCGGCCGCACGTAAAGACCGTCCTGTCTGCCGTATGGCCCGGCGAGTTGCCGGTCAACGAACACGGCACACCCGGAATCTTTACCGCCCGGCGTTTGTGGATCAGGCGGGATAATACAATCAGCGATGGCTTCCATTGCGCGCCCTTCGTCGACACTGAAGAAATGCCAAGGGCCGGGAGCGGCTTCATCGGGCGGATTGCCGGCACTGGGCGCCCAGGGCAGATGGTCGACGATGATGGTCCCGTGCGCTCGCGAAAGACCCAGCAAAAGGTAGGCCGCACCGGCAAGCAGTTCGCGTCTGTGAAATCTCATTCGCTCGGTCTCTTTCTTGCCCACGGCAATTACGTCACTACCGCCAAAGCCTGATCAGTTGCGCGGCGACGCCCGGAAGATCCGGCCCGACGGCCGCGGGGACGGGCCACAGGGGAACGTCCAGCACCGGCGGCGGAGCGTTGCCGGCTCTGGCTACGAGCGCCGACTGACAACCAGCGTTCTGCGCGCCCAGATTGTCCCACAGATGCGCCGAGACCAGGCAAATCTCGGACGTTCGTACATTCAGCTCCTCCGCCGCCATGTGATACGTTTGCGGCGCTGGCTTGTATCGCCGCACGCGATCGATGCTCATCAACCTCTCAAAGTAGCCGTCGATACCTGCGTGCCGCAATTGATTGATCTGCGCATCGGAGGGCGAGTTCGTCAGCGTGACCAGCCGAAAGCCGGCCTCCTTCAACTGCTTCAGGCCGGGCGGCACATCGGGATGAGCCGGCATCGTTGCGGACAACATTCTCAATTCGTCAATGTCGGCCGGCTTGACCGATACGCTGTGGATCGAACCCATCATTTTCAGCACGGCCTGCGACAAATCAAAGAATGGAGTGTACGGCCCGCCCGACAAGGTTATTGCCTCCGAGTAGAGGATCAGTTGCGTATACCACTCGTCCACGAACTTTCTGTCGCCGAACAATCGTTCGAACAGCGGAGCCAGGTGCTGGATATCGAGCATGGAGTCGTTGACATCGAATGCGAGGATTGATACGGCATGACGGCACCTTTCTCGCTTTCCTCAGCACGCGCCGCAGACGATCGTTCCAACCTGGTCTGAACGTTAGCCCGTTGTCGGATGCCACGCTGGTTCGCGGCTGCCGCGCTTTGTGCATTCTTGCGCTTTGGAGATGACCGCCTTGCGCTTTGGAGATGACCGCGGTCGGCTTCGCCATTCTCGTTCGAGAGATGCCGTTCGGACTGCAGCGGACATTCCGTCCACGCGCTGCCCGCTCAAGGCGAAACCCGCATCCCTGCTGCGCAGCGACAACCAAATGAGATCCTGCTTCACCAAATATATTGATACCGCCAGAAGGACGACATCCTTGGCCAGGAATGGCACGGCGCCAGCCATCGCGGGAAAGCCGGCGACCGGATCCCACCCATCCGGCATGAACGGGATGATCGTGACAGTCGTGATGAAGGTTCCGGTCGCACCAAGGGCCCCAAGGGCTCCGAATCTCTTGTCCCAGAATCCCGCGTACAAGTGAGCGAACATTGTCCAATCCGACGCTCCCAGGAACTGGACAGCTCCTCGTAACCCAAAAGCCGGAATGAGCCAGAAAATGAACGGGCTGTTGCTGATGAACGGGAATACCAACGGCGCCGCATACGGGTGCCACTTTGTATAGCCGAAGAAGGCGAACACAATTACCATCGCGAGACGAAGAACGAAATATTCCAAACCCTCTCTGAGCAGGCCCAGCGCGGTCATCACCGCTGCGAGTTGCTTGATAAGAACATTCGCTATGCCGTCGCTATTCGGAAAGCGTACCGCCTCCACCACATCCTGCTTCAACAGGTAGAACGAGGCGGCGAGGAGCACGACATCCTTCATCAGAAAGGGAACGTTGCCGGTCATTGCCGGAAATCCTCCGGCAACCTGATCCCATCCATCCGGCATGAACGGAATGATCGTAACAGTTGCCACGAACGTAGCACAGGAACCAAGCGCTCCAAGGATTCCCGCCGACCTGTTCCAGATCCCCCAGAACAACAGCAGGCAAATGATCCACTCTGAAACGCCCAAAACGACGCTGCCTCCGCGAATACCAAAGATCGGATACAGCCAGGAAATCAGAGGCCCGTTATCTATAAAGGGGATCAGCACCTGAGCCTCGTACTCGAACCACTTCTGATATCCGAACAGCAGGAATATGATGACCATTGATGCTCGAATGAGGTGATAGTCGAGATTCCCCTTGAGGAAGCCGGACCTTTCCACCGCGAGCAAGAGACGGTTCAGCATGGTCTTCTCCTTGGTTGCTGCATGTCGCACCTCAACTGGCTCCTTCCAGATGAAGGCGCGAGATCGGGGCGCGCGAAGCCGCGTCCAACCGGGCCGGTTACCTGAATTCCCTGCGATACACCGTGGGTGTCCAGCCCGTTGTCTTTCGAAACGCGTTACTGAATGAGCTGATTTGAGCATACCCAAGGCTGAGCGAGATATCCGTGATGGAGTTATTTCGATTCGCCAGCAATAACTTCGCGAGATCCATGCGCCGCTGCACCTGGTATTGATGTGGCGGAACGCCGAACGATTGCTTGAACGCCCGGCAAAAATGGTGCTGACTGAGTTGCGCAAGCGCCGCGAGTTTCGCAAGGGATATCTGCTCCCCCAGGTGCTCTTCGATGTAGCAGACCATGACGCGCTTTTGCCAGCTGGCGAGACCTCCGCGATTTACCGCCGGCACTCGCGCGACATCGTGATGTACGCGAGATAGCTCGTGACGAAGCACGCCGGAGAGCGCCTCGAGGTACAACCTGCTCTTGTCGTGCCCCTCAATAGCGTTCTTCAATTTGGACGCGGTCTCCCAGACAACCGAGTCATCGAAATATATCCTTGGCAAGAACGCAGTTTTATTTTCGTCCGGCTCGTGAAATTCAGTGGGATCGAGATAGAGAAACGTCACTCGGGTAGCTGCGCCGGTATCGTGCGATTCCCGGTAAGCACAGCCCGCGGGAACGAACGTGAGCTTATGCACAAAGCTGCGGAGTCGCGATGAATGCCGCCCATCGATCGATGTTTCGCCGTCCCGGCGCGCGCCCTCATAATACAACGCAAGTAAATGCCTGGATCCTTGGAAGCGGAACTCTATTTTGTGCCCGCTCGGGACGTGAACGCTCTCCGAAAACCAGCGATGCCAGCCGGTGCCAAGACGTTTAACCGATTCCGCGGCGACGATCTGAACAGTCTGGCTTGAGACATCGCCAGGGGTTGGCAGCGGCGAATTCGAAACAGCCATCGTTTTGGTCTGGCCAATGCCCACGTCCGAGCCGGCTACGACTGCTTCCTGATTTAGCATTTCGGTGTTTCCATTTTTCTTTCGGAACGACGCGCCTTGCGTGATCGGCGTCAAGCAGCCAACAGAGCCCGGGATTGTGATCCAGAGCGCCAACTGAAATCACGGCACCACGGCCACGAATTCAGGAGACCAAAGCAGTCAGTTTCTTCAGGCCTCGATGGATGTTCATCTTTACAAGGGCTGCAGATTGACCGGTCGCGCCGGATGCATGCGCAATACTGAGTCCCCTCAATTTTACGAGGCGGATCACGCTGGCTTGCGCCGGCTTCAACCGACCAAGCAGATTGTCGAGCGCAGCGGCGCTTATCGTGGATTCCCCATGATCCTCGACTGGTATTTCGGCATCGAGCGAAAGTATGACAAATCGAGACGCGTCGCGAACGCGGTCGATCCATTTGTAGCGCGCAATCGCCATGAACCAGGCCCCGAAAGGTCTCGACGGATCGTAGGTGTGACGTTTGTGGTGAATCGCGAGAAGAGCGTCCTGCACTGCATCTTCGGCCGCGGAACCCGGAAGCCGACGCGCGTAGAAACGGCGTAGCCATGTGTCCAATTCGCGGAGCAATCGATCATAGGCGTCACTTTCGCCGGCTTGCGCCGCAACCATGAGGCGGCCCCATCGCTCCGAGCGCCGGTCCCATTTCTCCCATTCGACCACCGCTCGTGATCTCCGCGGCCGCGAAACCGCGAAATCGGAGGCCGAGAGCGAGCCGGCAGAATCGCTGACATGTGGCCGCGACACCCCGGTTGTGGTCTCACTGGTGTTGTCGCTTCGCATGCTCACAGGAGAAGCTCCTATCGAAGTAATCTGGCATCAAAACTACGTGGAGATTCCTTTTCATCGTCGACGCTGACGAGGAACGCCTTAGCTGGAAAGGCATACAAGGTGCATTCCCAGCATGCTTTCGGCTGTGTTGGCCCACAATCCGTCGGTTGTGATGCCTGGGCCTATACGTTGGTATGGGCTGAGGCGGGACCCGTCGGGGTCGTCGACCCTCGGAAATAGCCTTGACTAGACTTGGTCTACGTCGGTTAGGCTACCGGTAGGGTGCGCCGGGAAATTGTCGAATAGGTCGCGCCGGTTTCCAAGCTCGTGAGCGGTGGGTGTTTGTGCGGGCAGATTTGGACGGCCGCGCCGATGGATCGGATGATCGACGATGGGCGATATCGGCATTAGTGGTTTTAACGGACTCCGCCCGGCCTGGGAGGACAACGAACGAATTTTCTGCAGAGGATGGCGCGATGATGGCAACGGCCAACGCGCCGTATTGGTCGTTCTTCCTGCGTCCGATCCTCCTGCTGTCGATAGCCTTAAGCGCCTTCTTCACGAATTCGAATTGAAGAGCGAGTTGGTCGACGATGCCTGGGCAGCGCGCCCCATGGAACTGCTGCGAGAGCACGGGCGAACCATGCTCGTACTCAACGATCCCGGAGGTGAGCCGTTACACCGCTTGCTCGGGTTTCCCATGGAAGTGCCATCGTTCCTTCGCATCGCCATCTCGCTTTCCTTGGCTATCGGTCGGATGCACGATTGCGGCCTTGTCCATAAAGACATCAAGCCAACCAACATCATCGCGGACCTGGCAAGCGGCCACGCCTGGCTTACCGGATTTGGCATTGCGACCCGTCTGCCACGCGAGCGGCAGGCGCTCGAACCACCAGAGACCATCGCCGGCACCCTCGCCTATATGGCGCCGGAACAAACCGGTCGCATGAATCGCTCGATCGATGCCCGCAGCGATTTGTACGCACTCGGCGTTACGCTTTACCAGGTGCTCACAGGCGATCTTCCGTTTACCGCGACCGATCCGATGGAATTGGTGCACTGCCACGTTGCGAAGCGCGCGATACCGCCCGCCGAACGGGTGAACGACGTGCCGAACGCGGTCTCAGCAATCATCATGAAGCTGCTCGCCAAGCCGGCCGAAGAGCGCTATCAGACCGCCGCCGGGCTCGAGAACGATCTCCGGCGCTGCCTTTCCGCATGGGAAGCGCAACGCCGCATCGAGTACTTCCCGTTGGGCGAACACGACAAACCGGACCGGCTGCTGATTCCGGAGAAGTTGTATGGGAGAGGGCGCGAGATCGAAACCTTGCGCGTCTCGCTCGGTCGCGTCGTCAATAGCGGCACGCCGGAATTGGTCCTGGTCTCGGGATATTCCGGCGTCGGCAAATCCGCCCTGGTCCAGGAGCTGCATGCGGCCCTGGTCTCGAGCGGCGGGCTGTTTGCTTCGGGCAAATTCGATCGGCATGGACGCGACATCCCCTATGCGGCGCTCGCTCAGGCCTTTCAGAGCCTGATCCGCCACCTCCTCGCAAAGAGCGACGCCGATCTGGCGCCCTGGCGTGATGCTCTCCGCGAGGCGCTGGACCCGCTCGGCCGGCTCATCGTCGATCTGGTCCCCGAATTGCAGTTGATCATCGGCGAGCAGCCGCCAGTGCCCGGGGTTGCGCCCCAGGACGCGCAGGGTCGCTTCCAACTCGTATTCCGCCGCTTCATCGGAGTCTTCGCCCGGCCGGACCATCCTCTGGCGCTCTTCCTCGACGACCTGCAATGGCTCGACGTGGCCACATTGGATCTGCTCGAGGATCTGCTGACCCGACCTGACCTGCGGCACCTGCTGCTGATTGGCGCCTATCGCTACAATGAGGTCGGTGCCACGCATCCGCTGCGGCAAAGGCTCGACGCAATCCACCACGCGCCAGCGCGGGTGCAGAAGATCAGGCTCGCGCCCCTCGGCCGCGACGATGTGGACCAATTCACGGCGGATACACTTCGCTGCGAGCCGGCGCACGCCGCTTCGCTGGCGCAACTGATACATGAGAAGACCGGTGGCAACCCGTTTTTCCTGATCCAGTTTCTTTACGCGCTCGCCGAAGAAGAATTGCTCACATTCGATCGCGACAAGGCGCAGTGGCGCTGGGATCCCGGCCGCATCCACGCCAAAGGGTATACCGAAAATGTAGCGGACCTTATGGTCACCAAGCTGGGCGGTTTGCCCGATGAAGTGCGGAAGACGTTGCTGGGATTGGCCTCACTCGGCAACAGCGCGGAGGTCGCAACGCTCTCGCTCGTACACGGGACATCGGAGCCACAGGTCCACGCCGATCTGCGGGAGGCAGCTCGCCTTGAGTTAATCGAACGCGTCGATAACTCCTACCGGTTCGTGCACGATCGGGTTCAGGAGGCGGCCTATGGGCTGGGACGGGCCGAAGACAAACCGGCTTTGCATCTTGGCATCGGCATGGCGCTGGCAGGATGCAGGAGGCTGGAGGACGAGACGAGCGAGCAGCTTTATGTTGTTGCCAACCAGCTCAATCGCGGTATTGGCGCCATCACCAGCCGGGCCCAGCTGGATCAAATCATTGCCGTCAATCTCGCTGCCGGTCGGCGTGCGCGGGCCGCAACGGCCTACGATGCCGCCATCGCCTATCTGGAGGTTGCGCGCGAGCTGCTCGACAGTGAAGCTCATCCGCGTTGCAGTCCGACGGCCTTCGCGGTCGCATTGCTCCGCGCCGAGTGCGAATTCCTGGCCGGCCATCCGGATGTCGCGGAGCCGCAGTTGCTGTTGCTGTCGCAGAGTTGCCCGAACGTGCAGGCCAGCGCGGAGGTGACCAGGCTTCGGGCGAACTTGTACACGACGCGGGGCGAGCTCGCGCGCGGCATTGGTGTCTGTCTCGATTTTCTGCGGCAGGTCGGAATCGACTGGCGCCCTCATCCAACCGACCGCGAAGTGGACGAGGAAGGCCATCACCTGCGAAGGATCGCCGAACAACTGTCTGACGACCAGCTTCATGCGCTGCCGCCAATGACCGATGCCGAGCATCGCGCCACGATGGACGTTTTTGCCGACCTCATTACACCGGCCCTTCTCACTGACCTCAACTTGTCCAACATTGTGATTCTGGCGGCGGCACGATTGACGCTACAGCACGGAATCTACGAGGGGTCTTGCTATCCCTTGGCATGCGCGTTCAGTGTCTTGAACATCCGTTACACGGATGCGGAACTTGGATTTCGGCTGGCGCAATTCGGGGTTTCTCTTGCCGACCGGTGGCCGCAGTTGAGGTTGAGCGGACGGACGCTCATGGTTTTCGGCCAGTTTGTGACACCGTGGGTTCGGCCGATCCGGTCCGGACAGACCTTCGTCCGCCGCGCTTTGGAAATAGCGCTTGCGACCGGAGATTTGACCTGGGCGGCCTACTCGCATCACGCACTGGTGTCATTGCGTCTCTTCAGTGGTGAGCCGCTCCAGGAAGTCTGCAAAGATGCGGAACAAGGGCTAGCGTTCACCAAAGCACTCGGTTTCGACCTGCTTGGCTCAAACCTGGCGGCACAGAGAAATTCAGCGCTCAGCCTGATGGCGCGCAATGAGGAGAACCGCTTCGAACCGTCCGATCCGGCCGCGCCTCATCCCCTGGAAGGCAAGTCGCTGCAAGCCGTCTGCTTTGACTATGTTGCGCAAATTCAGCTCCACGTGCTCGCCGGACGTAACGAGGCCGCGCTGGCACTCACCGAAAGAGGAGACAGCCTGTTCCGGAACGTACGGGCATATCTGGAAACGGTGGAATACCGGTTCTACGCGGCGCTGGCCCATGCTGCCGCTTATGACACATCACCGGCGGAACGTCGTGAATTGCATGTCAGCAGCCTTCGTAACCATCACCATGAACTCACAGTCCGGTGCACGCGCAACCCGGCAAACTTCGCCGATCGGTTGGCACTGATCGCAGCCGAGATCGCTCGGATCGAAGGCCGCGAAGTGGAGGCAGAACAGCACTATGAGGAAGCAATCCGGTTGGCCCGGGAAGCCGGGTTCGTGCAGATCGAGGCGATTGCGGCGGAGCGTGCGGGCCGCTTCTATGAGACGCGCGGCATTACGACGGTCGTTCATTCGTATCTGGCGAAAGCGCGAGACTGCTACCTGCGCTGGGGAGCTGATACCAAGGTCTGTCAGCTCGACGAGATGTACCCCCGGCTCCGGGAGCATGAAACTGTACTCAGCCCGATGAGTACGATCGGAGCGCAGGTTGAACATCTCGATATCGCAACAGTCCTCAAGGTCTCGGATACCGTTTCCGGCGAGATCGTGCTAGAGAAGCTTATCGATACGCTATTGCGTTTGGCCATCGAGCATGCCGGAGCGGAACGGGGGCTGCTGATCCTGCCGCAGGAATCCGGGCTGCGGATTCAGGCCGAAGCGACTACCGGCGACGATTCGGTCACGGTCACCCGCCACAACGCGCCCATCTCCGATGCTGAGCTGCCGGAATCACTCGTGCTGTACGCCGCACGCACGCAGGAAAGCGTCATTCTCGACAACGCCTCGGCGAGCGGCCCGTTTACCGGCGACAAGTACGTCCGCCGCAAGCACGCCCGGTCGGTGCTGTGCCTGCCGCTCATCAGGCAAGGCAAATCGGTTGCCTTGTTGTATCTCGAAAACAACCTCGCTCCGCATGTTTTTACAGCCTCGCGCGTCGCGATGCTGAAGTTTCTGGCCTCCGAGGCCGCGACATCGCTCGACAACGCCCGCCTGTACGGAGAGCTTCGGGAACGGGAATCCCGGATTCGTCGCCTGGTTGATGCCAATATCATAGGGATTCACATCTTTAATGGAGAGGGCGCCATCGTCGACGCAAATCACGCCTTCCTCAGGACGATCGGATACGACCGGGAGGATCTCGCCGCAGGCCGGTTGCGCTATATCGATTTGACACCGCCGGAATGGCGCGACCGCAGCGTGCGCGCTCAAGCGGAAATGGGAATGACTGGGGCTGTCCTACCGTTCGAGAAGGAGTATTTTCGCAAGGACGGCAGCCGCGTGCCCGTGGTGGTCGGGTCCGCCGCATTCGACGAACAACGAGACCAGGGCGTCACCTTCGTGCTGGATCTGAGCGAGCGCAAGCAGGCGGAAGCCGAGGCACGCGAGAGCGAACGCCGCTACCGCGAGGCACAGATGGAATTGGCGCACGCGAACCGTGTTGCGGTGATGGGACAGCTCACGGCATCGATTGCCCATGAAATAAATCAGCCACTCGGAGCGGCAATCACCTACGCCAATGCCGCATTGTCCTGGCTCCGGGCCGATCCGCCAAATCTGGAGGAGGTTCGGCAGGCTTTGGGCTTTATCGTGGAAAGCAATGTACGAGCGGCCGAAGTTATGGATCGGACCCGCGCTCTTGTGAAGAAAGCACCGCCCCGGAAGAACAGGCTTGAAATCAACGGAGCAATTCTGGAGGTCATCGCATTGCTGCGTGCTCAAATTTCGAACAACGGCGTATCGGTGCAAACCCGGCTGGAGGAGAATTTGCCGCCCGTGTGGGCCGATCGCGTTCAATTCCAGCAAGTAATGCTCAATCTCATGATCAACGCGATAGAAGCCATGAGCGGAACAGGCGAAGCGACGCGCGAACTGCTGATTAGCACCGAAGAGGCCGCCTCCGGCGCGGTGCAGGTGGCGGTACGGGATTCCGGGCCTGGATTTTCGTGCGAAAGCGCAGAGCGGATATTCGAATCCTTCTACACGACCAAACCTGGAGGCCTGGGAATGGGACTGTCGATCTGCCATTCAATTATTGAGGCTCATCAAGGGCGCTTGTGGGCGAGCGCGAACACACCGCAGGGCGCTGTCGTTCAGTTTACGCTACCCATGTTCTCGCCGGAGGAAACTCGAAAATAGCGAATCTTGCGTGTGGGCAAGTGCGTATCTCAATCTGCTACATGCCCGCAGATGGGCCTCTCGCCCTGCTCAAGGCATCCTGCACACAATCAACGAGACGCTGGCCTCGGAGGTCAAGGGGTTTGTGCAGGAATCCGACCGCTCCCGCGTTCATCGCTGTTGTTCGCGTGGCATCGTCCGGGTGGGCCGTTATGAAGATTATAGGTATATCGAAACCCAGATGAGACAGGCGCTCCTGCAACTCGAGGCCAGTCATGTTTGGCATTTGCACGTCCGCGATCAAACAGCGGGTTTCTTTTATGCAGGATGACCGCAGATAGGACTCAGCCGAGACAAACGTACGGGCTGCCAAGCCATGCGACCGCATGAGTTGTTCTACGGCTTGGCGAAACAACGCATCGTCGTCCACGATCGATATGAGGGGAATCTCTGGCAACCGGCCGTTTCACCCTTCGATGGAGGAGGCACCTAGCCGACCCAATCTGGCCTCATAACAGTGCCATGGATCGGCTACGCAGAAAATACGACCTGTGTGCTAGTTGCCCTGCGCTTCCTGTCCACGAACGCCAAGATTCTCGGCAATAAGCACCAGATCGACCAACGATCTCGTGCCCATTTTTCGCATGACGTGACCGCGGTGAATCTTTACCGTCATCTCGCTTATACCGATCCTGTGGGCGACCTCCTTGTTCATGAGGCCCGCCGTAACCAGCGACATGACCTGGCGCTCTCGCGGGGTCAGCGACTTGAACCTGGCTTGCGTGTCCGACTTGGAATTTTCGTCGCTAAGGCGCTTACGATCGCGCTGCAGCGCTCCAGTCACGGCGTCAAGCATCTCTTGGTCGCGGAACGGCTTGGTCAGGAAGTCAACGGCGCCAGCCTTCATGGCCTTGACCGACATCGGAACGTCGCCGTGCCCGGTAACAAAGATGACGGGTAACCTCACGCCCAATCGGCCGAGTTCCGCCTGAAGGTCGAAGCCGCTCACCCGGGGCAATCGTACATCGAGGACGAGGCAACTCGGGACGGCCGGTAACGGATGCTCCAGCAGCTCTGTCGCCGATGCAAATACTTTCACACCCAGTCCGACCGAACGGAACAGGCTGCTGAGCGCGCCGCGGGTAAGCGGATCATCGTCGACCACGAATACGATCGATTCCTGTCCAACTGTGGCCCGATGAGGCACGCCGTGATTCATCGCGTGAGTTCCCTCATTGACATCGTCAAATTGCTTTATGACCAGCGAAGATAGCAGTTATTTTAGCAAGACTGCTTCGCCAGTCCAAGGGCGCTCAACGCCCGTCCGCGGCCTGGTCCCTGGCCGGTATCCTTGCTGAAACCAAGGACGTATGAACTACGCCGTGTGTGTGGTGGCAGCCGAGGTTCAATCCGGTTAGTCTTCCCCAACAACCATGGGCTGAGCCGCAAACCGCGTAACTTGCCCTGATCCATTTAACCGGTTATACCATAGAAATGGATGCGGCTTCGTATGACCTGACCGGTTCCACGGATTGCTTCGGTTGGGTTACAGACCCACAGAGAAGCGCTCGCATTGCCGCAACACAGTTGGTTGACGGATACGTTGAATCCGAGCGCGCCAGCTGCGCGGTACGGACGCTTGCGTGCCGAAACACTCACGATCCATGGAGGGATACTGTGGATGGAAGAAAGCATGAGGTATGGCACGACGTTCACCTTCGTGCTGCCGTTCCGGCAATCGATGCGGCTATCAGCGAGCGATTAAGAATGCCGTCTTCGGCTTTTGTTCACATCGTCGACGACGAAAAATCGGTTCGTGAATCTCTTGGAGACCTGCTCGAGTCCATGGACTATCGAGTGGCTCTATACGCATCTGCCGCGGATTTCCTTAAGGTCGAATTGCCCAATGCCCCCGCGTGCCTGGTACTCGATGTCAGGCTACCGGACACCAGTGGTTTGGAGCTGCAAGAGCATCTCGCGAGCATAGATGTCAGGTTACCCGTCATTTTGATGACCGGCTTTGGGGACATTCCGATGACAGTGAGGGGCATGAAACTGGGCGCGGTCGATTTCCTCACCAAACCGCTACGGGATCAGGATTTGCTTGATTGCGTGGCCGCTGCGATCCGCCTGGATCAGGACCGGCGACGACATATCGCACAGGCTGCTCAGTTGCGCGGGAAGTATGCGCTTCTGACCGCTCGTGAACGGCAAGTTATGAGGCTGGTCGCCTCAGGTCTCCTGAACAAGCAAGTCGCGGCCGAGCTGTCCATCAGCGAGGTGACCGTCAAGATGCATCGCGGCAGCGTCATGCGAAAACTCGAAGCCAAATCCGTCGCGGTGCTCGCTCGGATGGCTGGGGCACTCGACCTTGAGGGATGAGTCGCCGGCAGTTCGGCAGCTCGAGGATACGCTGAGGGGCCTTCGCAAGCCGTCAGAGCTGACCGCAAGTGCGCCAGCCGCGCCGATGACACAGATCGACATCGCGGCAGTGTTGAAAGCCTCCCAGGCCGTTTCCTGCGAGATCATTCCGGAAAAATTGATCGAAACCCTGATGACTCTGGCGCTTGAGCACGCCGGAGCCGAGCGTGGCGTATTGATCGTGGTGAGAGACGACGCTCTTCTGGTGGAGGCGGTGGCCGAAACCAGTCAAACATCCGTCCATGTCTCTCTGCAACCGGATATCTCCATCCCGACGATTCTTCCTGTCAGCCTGGTGAAAACCATCGTTCGAACACGCGAAACAATAATTGTCGATGACGCCACAAAGCCTAATCCTTTCGCGCAGGATGAATATGTTGCGCGGACGCGACCTCGGTCGCTCCTTGGCCTGCCGTTGGTCAAGCAAGGTAGATTGATCGCCGTCATCTATCTCGAAAATGGTCTGACGCCAGCGACCTTTACGCGGCGGCGGCTTGCCGTGCTTGAATTGCTGGCATCGCAAGCGGCGATTTCACTCGAGAACGCGCGGCTCTACGCGGATCTGATCAGCGAAAACCGGGAACGGCGAAAGGTTGAAGCATTCCTTGCTGAGACGCAGCGTGTCAGCCACACCGGAAGTTGGCGTTGGAACGTGAGAACCGGTGAGGTGCAATGCTCCGCTGAACTGTTGAGGATTCTTGGGCTGGACCGGATGGCTGCCTGCCCATCGCATACGGATCTTTTGCGGATGGTCCATCCTGAAGACCGTCTGGTTGTAAAAGACGCCTTTGCGGAGGCTGCGCGCGACAGGCGCCTTATCAGGCAGGACTTTCGGCTTGCTTCGCTCGGTGCCCAACTCAAGCACGTCATGATGATAGGTAGGCCTAACATCGACGAAACGAACGAATTCTTCTTCTGTGGCACGATCATGGACATCACGGAACGCTGTCAGGCAGAAGAAGCCTTGAGACGATCGCAGGCGGAATTGGCGCGCAACGTGCGATTGTCGACGATCGGCGAACTCGCGGCCTCAATCATACATGAAGTCAATCAACCGTTGACGGCGATCGTCGCCAGTGCCGAAGCAAGCCTTCGATGGCTGGATCGCGAGCAACCGGACCTGGTCAAGGCACGTCAGGCGATTGTTCGTCTCACGCGAGAGGGCAAACGGGCGGGAGAAGTGATTTCCGGTCTCCGAGCGCTGGTCCAAAAATCCAAATTCGATCTCGCCCGTGTCGATCTCAATGAGGTCATCCGTGAGGTGCTGGCACTGCTTCGAGACGAGATCGGGCGAGAATCGGTCAATCTCGATCTCAATTTATCCGAGGCAGTCGGAGCCGTCGTCGCGGATAAGCTCCAGATACAGCAGGTGTTGCTCAACCTCATCCGCAATGGCATCGAATCGATGACGCCGATCGACAATCGAGATCGGGTGTTGCAGATCATGACAGATCGCGCTGGCGCCGGAGAGGCGTTGGTTACCGTAGCCGATACGGGCGTTGGGTTGTCGGCCGATGTTACGGATCGGATATTTGAGCCGCTGTTTACGACCAAACGGGATGGAATGGGAATGGGGCTCTCGATCTGCCGCTCCCTCGTGCAGGCTCATCGGGGAAGACTTTGGGCTTCCCCGAATGGGATGCAGGGTACCCGATTCCAGTTCACGCTTCCGTTGGCCGAAGTTGATTCCGCCGATTAAGTGCCGCTGAGGCGCTCAAGTGATGCAGGTCGATGGCCGGATTGCGTGCCCTAGCGCGAAGGTCCCTGAACATCAGGGTGCAATTGCCCGAGCGCACGACGAAGGCCATGCAGCTGATCGACGAGATGAAGAATGATGTCGACTCCCTCGTCGTTGACCCCGAAGTCGCCTTTCAAATCGCGGATCAGATGCGCGCGAGCAACGTCGATATCGGAGAAAATCATTTCGGCGGATGCCTGATCCGGAATGAGCCACTGCTGCTCCAGCCAGAACTCCAGCGTCTGCACCTGGAGACCCGCGCTGGTCAGGAACTCCTGCTTGTTCATGATCATGATGTGCCATCCTCGCGCGGGTTGAATGCTTTTCTGTCCCACTTGGAAACGAATGCCTCGAGTTCCGGATCCGGGCCTTTCGGCAAAACGACTCTCAGCTTGACGAATTCATCCCCGTGACCTCCGCCGTGATGCGGTGCGCCCTTGCCCTTCAGCCGCATCGTCGTACCTGTGTTCGACCCCTTCGGCAGCGTCATGGTCACATCGCCGGTCGGCGTCGGAACGCGAATTCGTCCGCCGAGCACCGCTTCGGAAAGAGAGATCGGCAATTCAAGCGAGATGTCGTCGCCCTCGCGCGTGAAGCGGAGGTCGGGCCGGACCTTCACCTCGATCAGCGCATCTCCGTGACCGCCTGTGCCGGTGCCCGGCGCTCCCTTGCCGCGCAAGCGGAGTATTTGTCCGTCCACCAGACCAGGCGGTATCGTCACGTCGAGGGTCCCTCCGTCAGGCAATGTCAAACGCTTGTCCGCGCCCGAAATCGACTCGGCAAAATCGATCAGCAGGCTGTAATGCAGATCGCGTCCGCGCCGGTTCGCACGTGCCCTCTCGCTGCGTCTCAGCAGTTCGGCGAACGCGTCTTCCGAATCCACGAAATCGGCGTAGCCGGAATTGTCGGCATACGGATGCGCCTCATCCGACGCGGCAAAATCCCGATAGAAATGCTGCTGCGGCCGCTCCGCACCCGTCGCGTCGATCTCGCCGGCGTCAAAGCGCTTGCGCTTCTCGGCATCGCTCAGCAGATCGGAGGCGCCGGCGACTTCCTTGAACTTCTCTTCCGCCGCCTTGTCACCGGGGTTGAGATCCGGGTGCAGTTTCTTCGCAAGCGCGCGATAGGCCTTCTGGATCTCGGCGGAAGAAGCCGTCGGGGCAACGCCGAGAATCTCGTACGGATTTCTCACGACCTACTCCGCGGGAATTCCAGTTCGCTCAAGATCAATGAGGGCTCAAAATAACGAAATTTGCAATACGATTCGCCGATACGCGCCCGACCCGGGCGCGCATCGGCAAGCGAACTACGCGTTCGAGAAGCCGGTTACCTTCCCGGCCGCAGTTCCAGGCCCTCCAGGCCCGCAGCGACACTGAGACCGACATTACCCTCGACGCTCAAAGGCTGCAGCGCGACGGATTTGTTCGAGCCGCCGACCAGAACATTGGCTCCGAGACCGAGGCCGACGGTGGCGCTGCCGTCGACACCGGCATACGAGCCGGCGATGTCACCCGGCCCGAGCCGCGCCGTTGGCGCATACACGCTCCAGGCAAGCCGGGTTTGCTCGGTGATGCCGATATCGACGCCGACCTTTCGGATGGTGGCGACATAGCGGTCTTCCGGCATGCCATTGATACGCAGCACACATCCGAGATTGGTCACCGATCCTACAATGAAGCCGATGCTGGCGCCGCCGCGGCATTCCAACGTTCCGACTTGTACGCGCTGCATCTGCTGTTGCGCATCGGCGGCCTCAAAGGACGCCGCGAGCATAGCCGTGGCAGCGATAGCGAGGATAGTCTTAAGGTGCATCAGGAACCCCTGGCTAGGATGAAAATACAGGAATCTTCGTGCGCGGAACTTTCTTGCGCAGGACAACTCTCGATCGGATTTCGGACGGCGCGGCAGAGCACACACTCCTCTCTGACACGTTCGATCCCTAGGGAACTCAAGTCGGCCGTCGAACATCATCGAAGGCCATTTGGGCGGAATTCCGTCGCAGCGGCACGAACAGCCGCGATCATCTTCTCTCACCTCCGGATATCGGCCGCGATCTCGCGCACGCCGCTGACATTGGCGTTCTCGAAGACGCGCGCGCTGGATAGGCAGCGCATATCGCAAGTTTTTCGAGCATATCGTGGGCGGCCGCGGTGTCGGTGACGTTCATCGTCGCTTCAATACGAAAGCAGGCAAAGGCCTGGATGCGAACGACCTGCTCCACACGATCAAATCGTCGCTGGATTACGATCCGGAGCATGATCTCGCGAAAATAAAGACGAAGGTTTATCCGCTCAATTTCGATGACGACGAGTTCAATCCGGCGCGGTTGCTCATCCTCGAAAGTTTGCTGAAGCGTGTTCCACGGGCGAAATATGCGGTACAAGCCGGCTC
>Ga0193742_1000897_pt1 | contig 18954 bp, 16 predicted proteins | sample L2c1metaG_FD_165511 | JGI IMG/M metagenome (GOLD analysis project Ga0193742, IMG submission 165511) | Soil microbial communities from a riparian zone of the East river system, Colorado, United States - L2c1 | ecosystem: Environmental > Terrestrial > Soil > Riparian zone | place: USA: East River... | reverse complement strand
CGTCACCTTGTCGCCGACAGCAGGAGCCGTCTTGAGCGGTGCGGTCAGGTTGAAGGTGAAGTCAGCCGTCTTCGACTGAACCGCATCGTCAGAGAGAGCAACCAGGAGCGCCGTGTCCGATACCGAGACAACGGTCGCATCCGGAAACTGGACTGACTTGCCCTTGATCGTGTCCCACACCTTGGCTGCATCCTCCGGGGTGCCGTTCTGGAGGATGAACTCCTTATCGGAGATGGCCAGGGTTCCGAGGTCAGGCGTGCTGGCGATGACCTGCTTCACAATGTCGGCGGGAGAAGGAGCCGGCTTGACGGTGGTCGCGATATCGGCCGGTGGATCGAGGCTCTGCTGCGAGGCTGTGGCCAGAGTGTCGAAGCCGTCATCCGCACCGTGGTACCTCTTGTAGCAGAATTTGGCGAGCGGCATCATCTGGGTCTTGTAGGGCTCGGGAGCAAACGAGGCTGCACGGGCCGCATACCAGGCGCAGTTCAGCAGGTCTGGCGGTGTGGACTGGTAGTAGGCCTGTCCCAGCGTGTAGGTGTCCTGCAGGATGAGACCGGGAGTCTTGGTCTCCTCCGGCTTGGCGCTGGAGAGGTTCTGCTTCAGATGGGTCACCGCCGAGGCAGCGTCCTTCTTGCCGAGAGCGGCGACTGCGATCGTACGGTTGAAGACCGGAGTCGCAGCAGTCTTGAGGGTGGTGAAGTCCGCATCGCTCAGCGAAGCCGGTTTGGTGGCATCCAGGCCCTTCTGGGCATAATCTGCGGCCTTATCGAGCTCCGCCTGCTTGGCTGCTGCGTCCGGAAGCTTATCGGCATTCTGAGTGTGGAAGTAGGCCTCGAAGGTCAGGGCGCGGATGTTGCCCGGCTCGACCTGCAGAAGGCGATCGGCGGTGTCCAGGGTCTTGGCCGGATCGAAGGCACTGTAAGCGAGCATGAGCCGCTGCAAGACATCGGTCTTGACCTGGGACTGTGGATACGTCGTCAAGAAGGACTCGAGCGCAGGAGCCTGTGTTTGAGGCGTGCTCTGAGCAATGGCCGCTGTATATGCATTGTATTCAGCAGGGGCAAGCTGTACTCCGCTGCCACCTGCCTGCTGCGCATTCGCCCCAGGACTGGCCGTGGCCGGGGCCGGATTTTGTGCAACCGCAACACGCGCACAGGATGCAACGCTAGCGACCGCTAGGAGAGACGCAACGACTGCCTTCTTCATTCCCACACTCCTCAGTAAATCTCTCATCAGAATCTGCCGGCCGGAAAATTGCCGGATGGTCAGACAGATATATCACAACATGGATAGCGCATTGGCTAGTCGACCCACCCTCACTCAACCAGTGGCTAAGCGGTCCAACTGCATCGGTGCAACATGGCATGATGATGCGGATTATAGAAACCACGTGGCTCCCATGGCAAGGGATGCCGTTTTGCAACGTTGAAACCAGGTTAAAAATACGTCTGTCTCTTCACTCTCTCTACTCAATTTTGCAGGAAGCCTGATTGCAATGGCATAAACTGAAGCCCCAGTCCCCGGTTCGTCTCTTCTGAACTTTCCGCGTAAGCTGGATAGTATTAATTCCTCGATTCTACAGAGACGACCCATAAGTAGTGTTTGGGACCTCTTATCCACAATAAGTAGTGTTGTTGTCGTTGATTCTGCGCTGGCGTGAAGCTAAAGTTGGCTTCAGTCTTAAATAAATACTGTGCTGCTCCTCCCTGACCAACGAGGGCACAGTGGAGAGATGACCTTGCTCAAGCTCAAAAAAGTTCAGATCCTCGGATTCAAATCGTTCTGCGACAGGACAGAGGTCCAGCTAACCGGCGAAGGCATCGCGGCCATCGTCGGACCGAATGGCTGCGGGAAGTCGAACATCTCCGACGCCATCACGTGGGTGCTGGGCGAGCAGTCGGCAAAGAGTCTGCGCGGCTTGAAGATGGAGGACGTCATCTTCGCCGGAACGCGGGAGCGTAAGCCGACGGGCATGGCCGAGGTTTCGCTGACGCTGGTGGATCCCGAGGTCTATGACGGAGCCACTCTCTCCCCCGACGGCCCTGAGGTCATCATCGCCGACGGGCTTTCCGCCGAACCGATGGCCGCCGTAACGGACTGGGACGAGACCGGTCTCCGCCAGGAGCGCGCCCAGGAGACTGAGGACGCTATCGCCGAGGCCCAGCCGGGAACGGTGATCGAGAGTGACGCCGCGGAAACTCCTGCGGAAGGCGCCGAGAACGGTGCGGACAACGTCGTCCTCAAGATTCGCAGACGAAAGTTCAACCGCGCGCCGGTGCGAGCCGGCGAGTTGACGATCACGCGACGGCTCTTCCGTTCAGGTGACTCGGAGTATCTGCTGAACGGCAAGATCTGCCGGTTGCGCGATATCCAGGACATCTTCATGGGCACGGGTCTGGGTGGCGAATCGTACGCGATCATCGGCCAGGAGCGCATCGGGCAGCTTCTCAGCTCAAAGCCGCTGGATCGCCGCAGCATCCTTGAAGAAGCGGCGGGCATCACCCGTTTCAAGACGAAGAAGCGGCTGGCGGAGCTGCGTCTGGAATCGGCCAAGCAGAACCTTGCGCGGGTCAATGACATCTTTGAAGAGGTGACGCGGCAGATGGCCACGCTGAAGCGCCAGGCCGCGAAGGCGGAGCGTTATGGAGCGCTGCGCGATGAGCTGCGGACGCGGCTGCGCGTGGTACTGGCAAGCCGCATGTCGCAGCTCGATACCGAGCAGTCGGCCACGACACAGAAGATCGTAACGCTGGGCGATCAGATTGACACCCAGGCCGCAACGCTCGAGCAGATGGATGCGGAGCACACGGAGGGCGTGAATCGAGGCTATGAGCTCGATCAACGAATCCGGGAGACAGGCGCACAGGCAAACCAGTCGGCGGTAGAGCTGGAGCGAATCTCCGCTCGTACGGCGTCGAATGCCGATCGCATTGCCGAACTCGCCCAACGTCTCGCAAGCGGCGCTGATGAGTTGTCGCAAGGACGCGAGCAGCTGAGTTCGCTGGCGGGAGAGCTTGAGGAGCATCGCAACTTTCTCGAGAATGCGACGACGGAGGCAACAAGCTCGCGGCAGGCTGCACAACAGCAGCAAAACGACGCGCAGGAGGCGATTCGATCTCTGCAAGGAGTGGAACAGCAGGCCGAGCAGAACCGCCGGCAGACTCTGCAACTGGTGCAGCGCTCCTCGCAGACCCGCAACGAAGAGGCCCAGGCGGCGGCAGCGCTGGCCGGGCTGGAGCAGGAGGCGCAGCGGCTTGAGCGCGAGTCGGACGTTGCGCGGCAGGAGCTTGAGACGCTTGGCATACAGCGTGGTCAGGTCAAGCTTTCCTTCGAATCCGTCACGGAGAGGCTGAAGCGGCTGGAGGCGGAGGTTGCAGAGATGCGGCTGCAGATCGACGCGCGCCGCAAGGAAGAGAACGAGAGCAAGCGGCGAGGAGACGAGCTTCGCGGGGAGATTGCTACGCTCAATGGGCGTCGCAACTCTCTCGAGGGACTGATTCGCGATCACAGCTATTCGACCGAGACGGTACGGAAGCTATTCAAATCCGATGCATCGCAGTCTGGCGATCTGAAGCTGCTTGGAACGCTGGCGGACTTCCTCGAAGTCGAGGGAAAGTACGAGAGCGTGGTCGATGAGTTTCTGCGCGACGAGCTTAACTACGTCGTGGTCAAGAGCTGGGATGCAGCCGATACCGGCATGCACTTGCTCCAGACCGACGTCGCCGGGCGCGCAACCTTTCTCGTGCACCCCAATGACGCTCAGGCAAACTTCGCCTTTTCCGAGGGCATGGCCAGTGACGCCGCCGGGAGCACGACTCAAGTAGAAGGCGTGGTTCCGTTGCGGGAGTGCGTTCGCGTGCTCGATGGCTTCGGCAAGTCACTCGAAGTGATTCTCCCCAAGCTGCGCGAGGGCTTCGTTGCGCCTGATTCCTATACGGCCCGTACGCTTGCCCTGTCGAACCCGCATGCCTTCTTCCTTTCGCCGACTGGCGAGACCTTCCATAACGTGACCGTGACCGGCGGACGTGCGCGCGCGCAAGGCCCACTTGCGTTGAAGCGCGAATTGACGGAGGTGGCCCAGAAGATCGAGCAAGCCGATCGAGCGCTCGCGGAGGCCGATCTGAGCACGGCGGATCTGCAACGCAGGATCAGCGATCTGAATGCGTCGATCGAGAGCAGGACCCAGGAGCGTCGCGAGGCCGAACGCGAGGCCGCAAACTCCGGAGCTGCGCTTCGCCAGATGGAGTCCGAGGCGGCACGGATCGAACGCAGGATCCAGGAGTGGTCGCTGACGACGGAACGCAATCGCGATGCGCGCGGTCAGAAGGCAGACCTGATCGCGCGGCGCCAGCAGGAGGCCGCCGCGCTGGAGGCGGAGCGGGCGGGGCTTGAGAGCTCGCTGTCCGGGCTTCACTCGCAACTCGATGAGCTTCGCGCGCGCCGCGAAGATCTTCAGCAATCCGCTGCGGAGGCTTCGGCCTCGCTGGCTGGGCTGGAGGAGAGGCGGCGTAACGCACAATCGAACTTCGATCAGACCTCGCGCCTCTACAACGGACAGAACCAGCGCATGCAGCAGATCGAGCAGCAGCTCTTGTCGTCTACAGCCGAGAAGGCGCGACGCGAGGAAGAGACCGCGAATCTGGCAACGCAGCAGAGTGAGTTTTCGGGGGTGCGGACCAACGCACTCGCCGAGGGCGCGCGGCTGACGGCGGAAGCCAACGAGCTTCGCACGGCGATGGGCGAGCTCGACCAGCGCCTGCGGACCCTGCGCCATGAGACCGAAGCCCTGCGGGAAGAACGCGCCTCCCACACGGCGCGCGCAGCGAAACTGGCCTCGGACATCGAACATATCGACGCCACCTGCCTGAATGATCTTGCGGTTGAGGCTTCGGTTCTGCGCGATGACGAGAGCATCGCCCGCATCGAAGGCGATGCCCTGCACGAGGAGGAGGAGACCTCGCGCTCGCTGAAGCAAAGGCTGGAGTCGATGGGGCCGGTCAACATGATGGCTCTCGATGAATACAACGAGACGACCCAGCGTCACTCCTTCCTGGAGACACAGCGCAAAGACCTGCTGGATTCGATCGAGAACACCCAGGCGTCGATCAAGGAGATCGACGAGATCTCGCGGCAGAAGTTCGACGAGGCATTTCTGGTGATCAACGAAAACTTCTCGGTAACCTTCTCCAAGCTCTTCGGCGGCGGTCAGGCGTTCATGAAGCTGACCGATGCCGAAAACTCTGCCGAGAGCGGGATTGACATCGTCGCCTCGCCCCCCGGCAAGAAGCTGCAGAATATCCTTCTGCTCTCAGGCGGAGAGAAGGCCCTGACTGCGCTCTCGCTTCTTGTCGGCATCTTCCAGTTCCAGCCGGCGCCCTTCTGCATCCTGGACGAGGTCGATGCCCCCCTGGACGAGACCAACGTAGGCCGTTTCGCCAAGCTCATCGCGGATATGAGCGCGCATACACAGTTTGTCGTGATCACGCACAGCAAACGAACGATGGCGCAGGCGGACGTCATCTATGGAGTGACCATGCAGGAACCCGGTGTCTCCAAAGTGGTCAGCGTAAATCTGAATCGTCGGGAAGACCATACGACACGCCGCGCAGTTGCGTAGCCCGGGATGAGTGTCAAAATGTATCTGCCTGTTACCTTTGCCTTGCTGGGGCTGCTTACCGGAGCGGTCATCCTGCTTGTTCTTCTGTGGTGGCGCTTGCCGCAGTGGCTGCGGCGATCGATCGTATGTTTCGCAGCAGCGATGGTCCTGATCCGCATCCTCTTTATCGGACTGCAATGGAGCATGGTTTCGACACGGCTGAATGCCGTAATGGCGTGGGCGGCCGTTGGTGGATACGAAATTCTGCTTGCGCGTTTCAGTCTGATGAAGCCGCGGTGGCTCACCTCGATGAGCGCCATCGTTCTTTTTGCGCCTCTGATCGGATCTACGATGATGATTCCGTTGACGAAAATCTTCGACTGGTCTTCGGCAGATATTTCATCCCTGGGAGGGCGGTACATCGTGGAAAAGGGCGCCTGGGAGACCGATGTCTCAGGAAATTCGGGAATGGATCTCCTGGTCTTTTACCGCCCGCGCATCGTCCCCTTTCTTCGTCATCTGGCGCAGCGAGCGTCCTTCGGCAACGATGCGTGCAAAGCTGACGACGCCTCCGTTCGGGTCGATCCGAAGGAACGAACTGCGCACTTTCATTGTCCGGCGCGGGGAGATGGCAGTCCCCCTATCGATCTGATTCTCCCTCTTCGTTAGAGCATGGATTGTTCTTCTAAAGTGATAACGTCAAAGAGTTATGCAGACAGCACTTCTTGAAACTCAGCTCGGATCGCTCTCGCCAACAGCACGCGGCAAGGTCCGCGACATCTATTCGCTGACGGAAAGCGAGCTGCTCTTCGTCGCCACGGATCGCATCTCCGCGTTTGACCACGTACTCGGCAGCGGCATTCCGGATAAGGGACGCATTCTTACCCAGCTCTCGCTCTTCTGGTTCGATTTCTTGAAAGACACGGTCAGAAATCATGTCGTTACTGCGGATGCGTCGCAGTTCCCTGCTCAGCTGACACCCTATCTCGACCAGCTTGCAGACCGAAGCATGGTCGTTCGCCGGGCGCAGATGTTTCCTGTCGAATGCGTTGTACGCGCCTATCTCTCGGGTTCGGGATGGAAGGACTATCAGGCAACGGGCGCGGTTTGCGGGATCGCCTTACCGGCGGGGCTGCGGGAGTCGGACAAACTGCCGGAACCGATCTTTACCCCCGCGGCCAAGATCAATACCGGTGGCCACGATGAGAACATCTCCTTCGACGACGTCATTTCGGCTGTCGGAACAGAAAATGCGCGCACGCTTCGCAGGCTCACGCTCGAGATCTTTGAGAAAGCCTCGCGTCATGCGAAGAGCCGAGGCCTTATCCTTGCCGATACGAAGTTTGAGTTTGGCCAGATCGACGGAGAGATTGTACTGGCCGACGAGGTGCTGACGCCAGATTCCTCACGCTACTGGCCTGCTGATGCCTATGCTCCTGGCGGACCGCAGCCTTCCTTCGATAAGCAGTACGTAAGGGACTACCTCGAATCGATTCGGTGGAACAAACAGGCTCCCGCTCCCTCACTCCCAGGCGAGGTCATCGAGCGCACGCGGGAGAAGTATCTCGAGGCCTTTCGGCTGATCACCGGCCTCCCTGGACTATGAATCTCTTTGATTGGCTGTTGATCGTCATCCTCGCCCTTTCGACGATTCAGGCCTTCTTTCGCGGGCTAGTGCTCGAGTTGTTCTCGCTCGGCGGCCTGCTCTGCGGTATCGTCTTTGCCGCCTGGAACTACCGGCAGCTCGCGGACAAGCTCTCCAAAATGATCCCCAATCCTGCCATCGCCAGCGTGGTTGCCTTTCTGCTGATCGCGGTCGGAGTGATGGTGATCGCGGCCCTCCTGGGACGCATCCTTCACGCCTCGGCCCATGCCATCGGTCTGGGCTTCTTCGACCGACTGGGAGGCGCCGCCTTCGGAATGGCGCGGGGCTGTCTTATCGGCATTGCCATCCTGACGGCGCTAACCGCCTTTCTTCCCACCACCGGCTGGCTTGAAAATTCTCGTCTCGCTCCCTATTTCCTTGAAGGGACACATGCGGTATCCTTCGTTGTACCTCACGACCTCAAACAGCTCATCGAGGACGGTGGATCCAAACTCAAGCACAACGCACCCGATTGGATCAAATTGCACCGCTAGGGTCACAATGAGGAAGTGTCGCAATTAGACGACCAGCAAGGAGTAAACCTTTGAAGCGCGAATTGGACGGTCTCGTTATTCAAATGCATAGTGCAGGCATCTCCTACGCTGACGCCGTGCGGCAGTTCAAGCGGCGATACATTCTTGAAGTTCTCTCGCACCACAAGGGCAATCAGTGCAAGGCCGCCGATGAGCTTGGCATGCACCGCAATACTCTCAGCCGCACGCTTGCCGAACTTGAGATGGATACCGTGCAGATTCGAAACGGCATGCGACGTCCGCCAGCAAGCGAGCGGCCACGCCTCCAGAACATCGCTTCAGGGTTCAATCGCGGGGTCTCGGGTATCCGATAGACCCGTTCCTTCGTCCAACCAGCAGCCTAGATGCCCCTCTTTCCACAACGTAACGCGCCTTCGCTCTGTGCAACTGCACTTGCGATCGCCGTCGTGATTGTTTCGCCTGCCTATGCGCAACAGCCGTCCGCTCCAAATATGCCGGCTGAAGCAGCAGCCTCCAACCCCGCGCCTCCGCCAGTCAGCAGGCGAGAGGCGCAGAAGGCTGAAGAAGCCTACCTCACCGGAGTGCGGCTGCTCGACCACGGAGACGTTGCAAAGGCGGAGACTGAATTCGCCAAAGCGTTCCGCATTGATCCCTCCAAGGCCGAATACGTTCAGGCCGCGGCTCTGGCGCATGAGCATCGAGTCACAGACCTCGTCCAGCAAGCAGGCAGGGCGCGAATGCTCGGCCATCCAGACAAGGCCGAGAGCCTCCTAGCCGAGGCCCGCAGGCTCGATCCTCAAAATAGCATCGTGACCCAGCACACCGATCCTGCTATTCCGTTGTCAGGCTTCCATCCGGAGATTCAGGGGGCAGCCGACTCGTTCCAGGATCCAGATATCAGCAAAATGGCAAACATCAGCGGTCCGATCACTCTATTGCCAAGCCCCAGCCGGGTCGACTTTCATCTCCATGGCGATACACGAGAGATCCTTCGCCAGATCTTCTCGCTGTACGGTATCCGCGCTGTCTTCGACGACTCCGTCCAGAGCCAGGACCTGCGCGTGGAGCTTGACAGGGTTACGTATAGTCAGGCATCGAACATCGTTCTTAACCTGGCTCAGGTTTTTTCGGTTCCACTCGATGCCCATTCGGTCCTGATTGCGAAGGACACCACCGAAAATCGGCAGAGGTTCGAGCGGCAGCTCCAGGAGACAATTTATGCCCCCGGCTTCACGCCCGAGCAGATGAAAGAGTTGGGAACTATCGTCCAAAGCGTCTTCGATGTGAAACAGGCGGGCATTCAAAGCACCGGGGGCAATGTCTCCATACGAGCCCCGGAGGATACGCTTTCTGCGATCAATCTTACCCTTGCCGACCTGGTGGATGGCGCAGCCGAGGTTGTGCTGGATATCAGCCTTTATACCATCGATATCACCCGGCAACGCAATATTGGAGCTCAGCTGCCGCAGCAGATTGGGATTTACAACGTCGGAAGCGCGGCTCATGATCTTGTCTCGTCCAACCAGTCGATCGTTAATCAGGCGATCGCGCAGGGCCTTGTTCCTGCAGGTGCCAATGACATCACGGTTGCGCTCGCGCTGATCGCTTCGGGTCTGGTTCAGAGTTCCCTGCTTGCCAACACCATCGACTTCTTTGGAGGCGGCCTTACGGCAACGGGAATCACTACGAACACCAGCACTACCTTCCAGCTTTCTCTTAGCTCCAGCGACACCCGTGCACTCGATTCGATCAAACTTCGTCTCGGCGACCGGCAGACTGGAACCTTTCGTTCCGGCACGCGCTATCCCATCATTACCTCGACCTACACCAGCGGAATCGCCAATCTCCCGAGTTCCCTTGCCGGTGTCACGGTGAATGGAGTGAGCGCTCAGAGCCTGATCGGCCAGGCTTCGTCCAGCGTCACGATTCCACAGATTCAGTTTGAAGATCTTGGCTTGACCCTGAAAGCGACACCGACGGCGCAGAGGTCCGGGCAGGTGACCATGCAACTTGACTTGAAGATCGAGGCGCTCGGGAGCGCGTCTCTCAACAGCATCCCCGTGCTCACCAACAGCCAGTTTGTCTCCACAATTACGGTCAAGGACGGGGAAAGCGCCCTGCTTGCAAGCTCTCTCTCCCGGAACGAGTCCGCCGCGATCAGCGGACTGCCTGGCATCAGCGAGCTGCCCGGCTTTCAGACCGCGACCGCGGTCAAGACGACCGAGACCGATACCAGCGAGCTTGTTCTGCTCGTTACGCCGCATGTGGTTCGCCACCGTTTGAACATTGTCGCCGGTCCACGCATTGCATTTGCGCAACGCCTTCCCAATTAGAATTTGCGATGCATTGATAGGACTTGTGGCAGTCTGATCGTTTGACCGCAAACGCGGCTGACGTTTATACTCGAACTCGTGAGCGCGGGAGTAGCTCAGTGGTAGAGTGCTTCCTTGCCAAGGAAGATGTCGCCGGTTCGACCCCGGTCTCCCGCTCCAAAACCTCCCTGCCTGCGTTACACTTCTCTCACAATCTGCAGGACTGAGGTGGCGAGCAGCCCACCGAGGCGCGGTACCCAAGTGGTAAGGGAGAGGTCTGCAAAACCTTTATGCGTCGGTTCGATCCCGACCCGCGCCTCCAAATTCTTCAAATACTTATAACGAATGCTGAAGCAGCGACGCTGCCTCAGCGCTGCCAATTGCAGGCAAATCGCTGGAAATGATTGAAGTTTCAGCCTCTGCGGCCGCTGGTGCTCCGCTCAGCTGTCCGCTCACCAACGATGCCGCCGAGTCCGCCGACTTATCGAGGACCCGCGCATAGTAGATGAGAACGGTATTGGGCCGCGAGTGACCAAGGCGTTGTTGCACCGCCTTGATCGGAGTGTTGGCCTCCACCATCTGTGTCGCTCCCCAATGCCTGAGAAGTCGCCACGTGATATGCGGCAGGCCGAGTTCTCTGGCCACCGGCTGAATGCGCCGGGCCAGAAGAGTCTCGTGCCAGATGGGGCCGGACTTCATGATCGAACCATTCTTGATACGGTTTGGAAACATCCAGTCTTCCTCTTGCCCGTTGACGCGTTCCTTCAACGCAAGCAGACGTTCGACGTCGGCCTCCGTCAGACGGATCGGACGATTCATGCGGTGGTACTTGGGTGTGTGTAACTCACCCTGATTGACCGCGCGAACGATCTTGAGTTCGCGCTTCTCCGCATTGAGATCCTTCCACTTGAAGGCGATCTCCTCCGGACGAATCGAGGTCACAGCAATGAGCCAGGTCGCGGTGGCGATCGGCTCCTCCAGACGGTTGATCAGCAATGAAAGCTGATCGCCTGTCGGGAGTTCCTGCTCTTCCTTGATTCCCTCCGGCGGAAGATCCGCGTTGCGGGCGGGATTGGACGAGATGTATCCGTACTTCACAGCGGCAACGAAGATGGAGCTCAAACCCCACTTCAGGTTCCTGAGGGTTTGAACCGCCTTGCCTTCGCTTGCCTTCTGGTTGAGGAACTGCTGTATCGCCTCCGGGGTGATTTCAGATAGCTGCATCGGGCCAAACTCAGGGAGGTAGTGGGCGCGGATATTGGTTTCGTACCCATGCACCGTGGTTCCCTTTTTGTTGACCAGCTTCAGCGTGCGGTATTTTTGGATGAAACCGCGAAATGTCATCATCTTTCTCGGGCGGGACGAGCCGCTGTTAATGGGTTCAAGGATGACGCCCAACTTCTGCCGCGCGGCTTTCTCCGAGAGATCCTTCTCCGTGCCAAGGTAGACGGAGCGCCGTTTGCGCACCTTCTTCCCCTCCTCGGTGATGATGTCGTCTCGATAGAAACCCTCCCAGTAGGGTGGTCGTACATCCTTACGCAACCGGACGCTGCCGGCCTGGAATCGTTTTTGAGCCAATTTGAAATGCCCCTTTCCGTTGATTGGGGCACTTCCGTCGGATGATTCCAGCCTAGCACCGGCCCAATGCCGCTCGTGCTTATGGATGTAGTGGAAAACCTGTTCCGGGTCGAACCGGAGGGACCTGGGGCCGAAGCGGACAACTGGTAGGGGCTCCCGGCAGGACTCCATCGTCCGTTGGTAAATCCAGCTGGGGCTCACCTTAAGGGCATCGCATAGCTGCGTCACCGTGAGTAATTGAGGCAAGCCAGCGCCTTTTTCCTTCTCCGCTGGTGGGTTCCCGAGTTGTGTCGTGATTGAGCCCATCTTCCAACCGCCATAAACCGGGGGAGCCTGGCTGCAGGCGTGACCCGCGAGTTCTTGGGTTGTAAAACAGGTCTAAAACTCGGTCAAATCTGCGCTGGGAAATTCCTGCATATAGCTCAATCGTATGGATTTATCTCACATTGATTCAGGATTGTCCCCGACGAGCGGGCCATCGCGGGCCCTCCCAGATTGTCAGTTCAAAGATTGCCTGGGACAAACCAGCACTTCAGAGGCGTTTGCCTATACTAACCAGCCCTTGAAAGAGGAGCCGGGCAAAACGACCTGCCCGCTGCGCAAGTATTTCTGTGAAAACGATCTACGGCGCCCTCTACCAGAGGTGCCAAATGGCAAAACAGAAGAACAAGAAGAAGCAGGGCGGGAAGCAGCAGAACAAGAAGCGCGACAACAAGGTTCGTCTGGCAGGATTGGGCGACACAGTGAACCTGGTGGGGGCATGGGTTGCTTTCCGTCACCCGGCATTCACAGTGACCGTTGCGTTCATTATTTGGGTGATCGCTTGCTGGGAGCGCAACCGCTCAAACGGTTAGCAGCGCTGAGACGGCAGCCGGAACTCCACTGGAGTTCTGGGTGCCGTGGTGGCGGCAGATACCTATGACGCTCATTGGCTATCGAAAAGACTCACCTGCTGGCTGGTGATGTCGGACTTTTCGAGGAGCGCGGCGCGCATCTCGTCCGCCGGCAAAATGCGAAGCAAATGAGTTGGCGGCCTTTCCGCTGGAGCCAGATATTCAGCGTAGTCCCGCGGTTCCAGAAAGGTGGTCATGCGGGGATGGATTGGCTGCATGAGTTCATTGGGAGCCCCAGTGAGGACGGCAAAGGTCCGCTCCCACTTGTCGATCTTAGGGTTCTTCCAGAACTTCCAAACCGCCGCCATGCCAAACGGCTGTCGACCAGGAAGGACAAACTCGTATTTCGGCTTTTTCCCCTTCTTCACGTCCTGCAACTCGAAGATCGCGTCGGCAGGAACGATGCAGCGCCTTTTTTCGAAAGACTCCTTCCAAAAAGCTGTCTGCATAATTTCTTCCGATCGAGCGTTGAACAAGAGCTTCTTTGGGATCCGAAACGCCCACCGCATAAGTTCGATCTGGCGTTCGCCGTCTTCGTTGAGGAGAATAACCGGCTGGACCGAATCGGGAGCAACGTCCTCCCCCGGCTCGAAGTAGATCTCTTCAAGACCGGCGCCGACCGCAAAGGCGTCTGCGATGCGCTGCTTATCGGAACGACGACGATAGCGTCCACACATGGATGCATTCTATTCGGCGACCGCGCATGCGTACCGCTCAATCATGGCGCGGTATTCCCAGCTGCCAGTTGAACCCTCGAAAGTCGCGGTAACGAAAATAAGGATTCAGAAGCTTTCAGCATTGTGTTCTGAACCGTTCGACGAGAGCCGAGTACATCGTGCCACCAAACAGCGAGGGTCGTATTGCTAGTTTCTCCACTCGTTCCACTCCTGCCTCGGTGAAGAGTTGGCAGAGTCTTTCGAAGCCCACCGGATATGGTCCCCATCTGTTCGGCTTGGATCGTTCATACTCCACGATCAAGAAGCTGTCCGTCACAGACAGAAGCCTCCTCATCAACGCATGCTGCTCTTGAATAAAGTGCAGCGTATTTGCCATGAGAATTCCATCGACCGGTGGAAGGCGGAGGCTGGGACTCCCGATATCCCCCAGTGTCTTGCGAATTTCGACTCCGTCGTAATGGTCCGGCACATACTCCAGAACTCTGGGGTCCAAATCGACGGCATGAATCATGCTGCCGGGAGCCAGCAACTGTGCAAGCGCCGTTGTGAAGGTGCCACTACCGCAACCAAGATCACACCAGGATTGCGGTCGCGCCCATTCAATGAGTGGCGTATGAATGAGTGCGGTGGCCTCACTGATCTTCACCTCTTCACTGTACTTCAGCTTGTGGTGTCCCGGCGTAGCCCTGGGGTTGTCCCTGAATGTTCAAGTAAATGAATTGGTAATTGTTCCCTATCGCTGCGTGAAAATTCCCAAAGCATAGAGCGTTTAGCGCGACCGATCCGCGATTCCACCGACGGGTACATTCCAGGCCGGCCAGCCGCCTGCTCGTTAGCGGTCCTCAGATATGTTTCTCAAGCAGAACGGCTCGCGTAATCTCATTGAAAGTGAAGTCGTAGGACCGCGTCTGCAATCAGTTTTGCCATTTCGAGGTCTTTAGTCACTCGGCGATGTGGGTATCCCGTGATGATCGCATTCAACTCGGTGGGACTGAAAGAGATTTTCAGGGAGCTTGAGCATTCTCTTTAGTCTCCCTTCCGCTCTCTCGCAGGGCCTTGATATCGCGCATTGGGGGCCGGCCAAAGAATCGCCTGTACTCGCGATTGAATTGGCTCGGGCTTTCGTAACCGACCTCGAACGCCGCACTTGCCGCATCCAGTTCACCGGTGCTCCGAATCCGGAAAAGCGCCCATGCACGATCACGAAGTCTCCCTCGGCGACAATCACACCGGCTTCGTACCTTAGAGTGGACGGGAGTAATTTTATCAGGTTGAATAGCCCTTCACGGCCCGGTTCGATGTGCGCACTGTGCTGGATGTAGTCAGGGGACCAGAAGCGTTCTGCAGCCGCATAATCGCGCTGGTTGAAAAGTGTGTCGAACGCCTTCAATACGAGGGCCTTGTTTTGTTCGGATATAGTCTTCGGCATCCCATTCCTTTCTGTTACTCGGATGGTCCGGCTCAGGCACAGTTGCTAAGTAATATGCTCAGGCCAGGACTTCGATTGCATCGACCCGTGTGGGATAAAACGCCAGGTGCTCCTTGATGTCGGCGACTGCCTCATAAGGATTTTCATAGGTCCAGACGGCATATTCCGATTTCTCTCCACCAATCGGAATGCTGTAATACGTGCAATCGCCTTTGTACGGGCAATAGGTGTAGTGGGTTGTCCGTACCAGAAGCGACATGTCCGCAGCGCTACGCGGCAAGTAGTACACGGGTGGATATCCCTTCTCCTCCAGCCGAAGAGCTTGCGTCGATTCGGCAACGATCTTGCCAGCGACCGTGACGCGGACCTTGCCTTCGGCTGGTGAAATCGTGATGGGATGGTCAGGGCCAGGTATCTTGATCTCTTTACCCTTGCTCGAAGTGTTAGTCATTGTGTTCCTCATGTTGCCTGTTAGAGCTTCGACCCGCCATCGACGGGAATACTGGCGCCCGTGATCCAGCGCGCCGCATCGGACGCCACAAAAGTAACTACGTCGGCAACATCCTCGGGTTTGCCGATTCGCTTCAACGCCTGCATTCCCATCGCGGTCTCGCGCCCCGCTTCTGTCTTCGTGAAACTCGATATATCCGTATCGATGACGCCAGGCGCGACAGCGTTGACGCGTATGCCGCTCGGCCCGAGAATGGCGGCCCAGTTCTTGACCAGAGTTTCAAGAGCCCCTTTGGTAGAGGCGTAGGCAAGAATCGATGGGTTTTCTAAGCCGGGCTTGCCCACCACCATACGAGCTCCGAGAGAAGAGACAACAACAATGCTAGACCCCTCGCCAAGAACCGGCAGCAGTTGCTGGACCAGAAAGAACGGGCCTCGAACGTTTGTGGCAAAGAGGTTATCGAAATCCTCTACCGTGTGGTCAGCGATAGTTGCTGCCTTGCTGATTCCGGCGTTGAGCACAAGCACATCCAACCGATTTCCGACGATGGTGCGCACCTGTTTGGCAAGCAGCAACGCGCCATCCGGGGTCCCGAGATCCGCTGAGATAGCAGTTGCGCGTCTGCCCTTGGCTTGAATCGCGGCGACCAAAGATTCCGCCTCCTGTACAGAGCGACCGTAGTGAACCAGGACGTGTGCCCCAGCGTCAGCAAGCGCCGCTGCGGTTGCGCGGCCGATTCCTCTTGATGCCCCCGTCACAAGTGCCGTTTTGTTTTGCAGTGATGTCATCGTTCGCTCCAGTTGAACATGGCAACCAGCTATGCAGGGAGACATATCTGGTTGCGTCTATGGCCTGAATGCATGTGACGCTTTAGGCGTTCATTCCACCATCAACGGTCAGGTTAGCTCCGGTGATATACGAAGATTCAGGACCGGCAATGAACGCCACCATTGCGGCGATCTCCTCAACGTGCCCATAGCGATCGAGCGCTGTGGCAGCCTTCTGCGGTACCGCCCAATCACCCGACGCGGGATTCAAATCCGTATCGATCGGACCTGGCTGAACATTGTTGACCGTGATGCCCCGGCTCCCAACCTCTCTGGATAAGGCCTGAGTGAACATCTTGACGGCTCCCTTCGTGGCCGCGTAGGGCACCAGCCCGGGTGCGACGGCGCGCTCGCCCACTGCCGAACCGATCATGATGATGCGACCACCATCCTTCATGTGCTTCAGCGCAGCCTGGGTCGTGGCGAATACCCCGCGGATGTTGATGTCGATCACGCGATCCATCTCCTCCAGCGTGGTCTCCTCAAACGGTTTCGGAATGGCCGTGCCGGCGTTGTTCACCAGCACATCCAGCCGGCCGAAGGTCGCGACGGTCTTTTCGACCGCGGCTTTGACCGCTTCGACGTCAGCAGCGTCAGCTTGAATTGCAATGGCTTTCCCGCCGCCTAGTTCAATCGCCTTGACGACAGCCGCGGCAGCACCGGCGTCCTTGGCATACGTGAACGCTACGTTTGCGCCGTCGGCGGCCAAACGCTTCGCAATCGCTGCGCCAATACCCCTGGAGGCGCCGGTAACAAGTGCCACTTTGTTCGCTAACTTAGACATGGATCTCCTTATTTTCTGAAAATGATCGAATCGATCCGCTGATCGACTGACCGCCAGCGCATTCCTGCCTGCCAGACGTTTATCTGATGTGGGAGTTCTGAATCAGATTTGGCAGACTTGGGAATATCAGCTATTCCTCAAAGGAATGCGCAATTAGCGCGCGTAATCATCTTGCGGATACTCATTTGCTGTCGCGTATCTCGGTTCAGTTGATACCCGTCAAACAGTATTTGTGCTTGTAGCGGTTCACCTGAGTCATTGCGGACCGGAGCCGATGGGCGAGCCGACTCCGTTAGGTCGTCGGCTCTCAATCAGGTCAACCGTTCAAAAACAGAGTCGCGTGTTCAACAAAGAGCTCCGGGTACATGTGGTTCGCGCCGTGATTGGAGTCGGGGTAGATGATCACCTGCGCATTCGGTATGTTCTGCTGCATGATGAAAGAGTTCACCGTGGGCATGATCACGTCGTTACTGCCGTTCGCGACGAGTGTTGGCTGCTTGAACGTCTTCAGATAGTCGTAGGACCCCTTTTGCTGGACACCCCATTTGCCCATCGCTGCGACCTGGGCGGGCGACACCTTGTCGTTCACCTCGGGATCACGGCCCTCCTGCCTAAGATGTGTGCGCTTCAGGAACTCCCGTCCCGCCGCCTGGCCTGCTGCGGACGGGCTGAATTTGACCGCGAGCCAGACATTCTCGGGCGGATCGTAGGTGGCACCAAAGAGACGGCCTGCAGCTTGGGTGAGCAACTCCATTCCCTGACCACCACGCGGACCTGTGCCATCGACGATCAACCTGCGAATGAGATCGGGCGCCTGCAAAGTGATTTCCTGCACGACAATGCCGCCAATCGAGAAGCCAAATAGGTCAACTTGCTTCAGGCCCAGCGCCTTGATGAAGGCGATGGCGTCAGCACCCATCCGCTCGAACGTCGTCGGGACCTCGCCGGAGCTGCTGGAGACGCCCGCGTTGTTGAACAGGATCACCTCACGGTTGCGAGCGAAGCCATCCGTCACAGTCGGGTCCCAGTAATCCATGGTGCCGATGTAGTGCTGGTTGAAGACGAGCGGTACACCGCCGGCCTTGCCGAATCGGCGATAGGCGAAGCGGATTCCGTTGGCCTCGACGAACTGCGTCGGCGCGGTCTGGTGGGTATGACTCATGATGGTTTCTCCCTTATCGTTTAGTTGGCACGTCATTTAGTTGGCACGGCATCGGACACGAGCGCTAAGGCTGCTCTCGCGCAATCCATGTCATTCTCTGTCGTGGGAGCCCCACTCAGCCCGATCGCCCCGACAATTTCTCCGTCCACCTTAATGGGAAATCCTCCTCCCCACGCAGCCATACGCGGAAGCGTGGGCATGCCGGCCAAAAGCGATGGATCGGCTTTGATAAGGTTGAACAAGTCATCCGTGGGGACGCCGAACAAAGCCGTATACGCCTTGTTCTGGGCAATCTCGATGCAAAGGATCGGAGCCCCATCCATCCGACTGAATACCTTGAGATTGCCGCCATCATCGAGAATCACTACGTTCTCGGTTACGCCAAGTTCTCTGGCTTTCGCCACGGCTTCATCCACCATTTTCTGTGCTAGCTCAGAAGAGATGCTGTGTTTCTTGATCACGTTGTTGCCTAACTTAGACATGGAATCTCCTTTCAGTTCTCTGTGAAAAACGCACCACTCCAGTGATTCAACTGATCGTTATCTTGCTCGGAGTGTCCGACTCTCTGTGTGATGCGCCAATCTTGCAAGCAAAGTTCGCACTATTGGGCATACCATCCATTCCCAATAGGAATGCAGAGCGCCAGCAAGGGACTTCTTTGGTCTGTATTCTTTAAATCTGACAATGATGCGGAAGAATCGTTATTCTCCGCATAGAATCCATTCCGTAGAAGAATAGGGAGGCTGTGTGGACCGACTGGATGCTATGCAAGTGTTCGTACGTGTAATTGAAAAAGGGAGTTTCTCCGCTGTCGCGAAAGAACGTGGAATTGGTCAACCTGCCGTCAGCAAACAGATCTCCGCTCTTGAAGATGAACTCGGTACAGAACTGATCCGTCGCACCTCTCGCTCGATTGCACTGACTGAGGCAGGTCGCGGTTTTTACGAGTCTTCTTTGCGTATTCTCGATGACTTCGAGAGCGCGACCTCACGAATTGGTCGAGGCCAGACCGCCCCGAAAGGGCTCATCCGCGTGGCCGTCCCTCCCGCATTTGCCCGCCTCCATATGGTGTCAAAGCTGCCAGCATTTTTTACTGCCTACCCTGA
>Ga0193742_1000896_pt1 | contig 18957 bp, 16 predicted proteins | sample L2c1metaG_FD_165511 | JGI IMG/M metagenome (GOLD analysis project Ga0193742, IMG submission 165511) | Soil microbial communities from a riparian zone of the East river system, Colorado, United States - L2c1 | ecosystem: Environmental > Terrestrial > Soil > Riparian zone | place: USA: East River... | reverse complement strand
TGGAATTGCTCAAAGATACCAAAGACATGAGATGGAAGATCAAAAAGATGTAAGCTATAATACAAAGGCATTCTTTGGAAAGACATAGACACAGCTTTGAAAGATGCTCTATATCTTTGAGAGACACGTTGTGTCTTTCCAAGACTAGGTACCCTACTTTCCAAAGACGCGACATCTTTACATCTTTGGCATCTTTACGTCTTTGGAAAGATGCCAAAGATGCCCAAAGACAAACCGGACATTTTCCTGATGTCTACATACAAAGTACTACCTACAATTTTATATGTGAGTTTCTATGTTTTAAGAGAAAAATCACATAAGTGGTCATGTTATTACCATATATGGTAGCATGCCTGCTCGCACTAGTCTCCAGCAGTCATATGGTATCTGGTTGCACTCCTCTTGTGTCAATGGGCTCACCTCACATGGCACACACTTCTATCTCACCGGACCTCTCCATTGTTGCTTGATTGTTGCCATTTCATCATTGCCAAACTGCTGGCTGAATCATTCTATTTGTCTTTGCATGCCTACTGATCCAATGCATGCATGCACTTTCTTTCGGATCCCCCTCGTTTCTACATTATATTCAACTGCTTACTCATTCCTGCTTAGATGACCAAGCATTCCATGTGGTCACCTTGCATTTCTGAGGTGTGCACACCATTATATGATTTTATTTTGTGTCTTATGATTACTTTCACTCCTTTTTCATTTATTTATGCTCCATTCCTTTATCGCTTCCACATGCCATTCACATTTAGAGCACATGTGATCAGTTTGATCCTGTGTCTCCTACATATATCCCTTCTTTTTAGTACAAAAAGACTCATGTATCTCCTCTGAAGAACAAGAAAAAAGAACCACCCATCTTCACTGTTTGCACTTAAGATCTTGTTTTAGTCTTGTTTCAATACCATGCTTGTTCCGCCTCACTTGTCACCCTTCATCACTTTATATTGCCTATTCTCCATAGTGCATGCATCTCATTGTACTTCAGCACCTTTTGCCACTCCTCAAATAACACCTTGTTCTTCACTGTGGTCGGATGGATTCAGCCTATTCATCTCAGTGTTTAGGCCATACAAACCCCGGATTCACTTATCTTACACTCTAGTTGGACACTTTCAACCTCTGCAGTTGTGCTACAGTTTGTTGTGTTTTCATTCAGTGCAGTGCACCTGTTAGCATTCTGTCAGCATATCAACAAACATTCCATACACAAACACACCAGCTTGTATATTCCTACTTTGTATTGTTGCCATACACATCACTGTACACATCACTGTACACATCTCTCTACTTTGTATATTAGAAGCCTGTCACTTGTTTGCTTTCACTTCAATAATTGGTGGACACTAACTAACCAGATATGGGTCCAAAATTCTGATTCCAGCACCCCTTGGCATGCAGTTTCTTCGGATTTAAGACCTGAGGCCACACTTTTATGCCAGTTCAAAATATAGACTTTTCAAGCTCAATTCTTGCTCTTGGATACTGTATGTTGGTGATCACTCTCTTCTGTATAATTTGAATTGTCCAAAATATTTCACATTTTTTTTCCCAACCATGGACTCGGAATCCCTAGGGCAGATCACGTGTCTGCATAGCCACAAGTCAATTGTATAATCGTGGACACCAAAGGGACCCGTCACGCGCAAGTTTACGGACCGGAGTCTATTATATTTATAACACTTATTTCCTCGGTTCTTCCTTCCCTGCAAGTCGTTATAGATGCCATATAGCAGTCATATAGCACGTTTCAACCCTTCTATTTCCACTTCCCTTTCTGCCATCTTCCAACGTTTGTTCATGCCTAATAAGCGCATGTATCTTCCATCAACAAGCGCTCGGAACATGTATCATACATCCTTTCTTCTTCCCAATTGTTAAGCTCTCATTATCTCAAACCAGGTGAAGACCAAATCGACGGCCTCAAACAAAGACTGGACGCGTTCTGGAGTCGTTGCAGACGAGCGGAGACAGACGGGTCTTCTTCTGGCTGAGCTTCTTTCGTACTGTTTCAATGTTAGGTACTTAATAAATGGAAAGGTTCGCAGACAAGTCGGAGTGTCAATAATGGCGTGCTTCTGAGGTACAACGCAAGCGGAGTTGTAAATTTGAACGCCAGCAGTAGGAACCGTCATTTTCATGTCTCTTTCCTGGAATGTTCAACCTGAATATTATCCTATAACTTCGATCTATCTATCTGGCGTGAAAGCTGTCTTCTATTCTTCCACGTAACGCTGCTGAGTCATAGGCATAAGGTCAAAGTTCAAAGACCTTATCAGACTGATATCAATTGCAATCATGCAATCGCCAGGCCCTGAGGGGAACGTTCTTTCTCCTCTTCCAACTGACTCAATTTCCTCATTCTTGGGTTACATGCATCGTCGTTTCTCAGATTTTACGGCTCCAGACTCGGGCCTTATCCCGAATTTACCGCAAGAACACCCGTCAAATGCCAACGACGAATCGAGCTCGGCGTTCGTCGGTGGTATATCCAGGACCATGTTTGAGAGCCATACCAACACAGACGTAACAAACCAACACAACCCTCCTCGTTTCACCGAATCCCCTTCGCTTCACAGGGCCGGGTGAGTTTTTGTTATATATTTATGGGCAATATGCGCCAAGCTGATGGCCATTCTTGCGCCATCTGACCTGGATCATCGACACCCAATGACTGCATGTCGTGACTATTGCCGTGGCCTTCTTTGCCTAACTCTTTTCCTCTACTCCAATTGCCTTTCTTTTCTACTCACGCTCTGACACTCAATATCAACGCCTTCTTTCATGCGGATATAGACTCCTCCAACCCATGACATCCTCTGTTTCCTTTCAAATTCCAATATCCACTTTATATTCCCCAACTCCTCATACACCTGATTCTATACGCGCAGCTACCCTTCAACTTTCAAATATGCATTTCTCCGCTTCCCTACCACCTCCAGGCACTATTGGCATGGGTCCTCTGTCGTTTCGGACATACGGCAATAGTTCAACTTTAACACGATCGGAGACGGCGACGACAACACTCCCACTGCCACTTCAAAAAACTGGAAGTGATTCATCAAACAAACAACCTGACGATGGTGGCTTCATATTTCCCCACGCAGCTCATACAGAACATGAGCCAGTCACAGCAGATTCAACATCATACCTATCGTCTCAGAGCTTAAATTCATCTTTTTTACGCGAAATTCCAGGTTCGTCTGTCGAGTCTGATGCTGGTTCAGGGCTGGAATCGTCGATTGGGACGCTGCCGCCACTACAGAAACTTTCGGGGCTCTCTCTGTTAAGACCCTCTGGCTCATCGTCAAATTCCTCTCTAAACCCTTCCTTTACGGCACCTCCTTCGCCGTCAATATCCTCATCGAGTTCTTCGAGTGCATCGCCAGTTATACAGCTCAGGCCGGAATTATCGCCAACATTTCCAACTCTCGCTACGAATAATATCGCCGATACTACTCCAACGGCTACGCCAATGGGCACCCCTCGGCCGTTGAATAATATGCCTCTTCCATCTCTATTGCAGCCTCAGGTAAATTCCAGTCAAAACCACGTACACTGGCGCAGTCCCCGGTCAATCGCTCGCTTATTGGGACCTGCATCGTCCTCTTCACCTACTTTACCACAAGCGCATGAACAGACACCGCTGTTAGGGGAGTGTCGAAATCACAACGATTGCCTCCATACACCTTCCAACTCCACTGCCGATGACCAAGATCCCGAAATAGGCTGCTCCGGAGGAAGTCCAACTTTCCTACACAGTACAAAATCAAAGTTGCCACTCATATCTATTTTCAGCTCGTCGTCATTTCGTTCTGGTCCTTTTATTCTCGACATCGGCCAGGTCAAAGCAAAGATGAAGCGTGAGGTAGTGGTTAATGCTCCGCATTACTTAATGCAGGCTGTTAATGCAGTACCGGCTGTATTATTGGGTTGTTTATTGAATATCTTGGATGGTGTTTCTTGTGAGTTATTTCAGTCCCTTTTAATTTAATTTCTTCATTAGAAAGGTGGACTGCCGAAACTCCTAAAATCTCCATATCTTCATCATGACTTCTGTGACTTCGGGGATCTGGGAAAAATGCATATGACTTCAAACTTCGGCACCGCTCAAAGCTCCCCTTTTTTTTCACCCTTTCCTTTTCAGGATATTTTTATCTTCTGCTTATATCTTACCAATTGATTGGACAGACGGCATGATCATCTTCCCCGTCACGGGCGTCTTTGCCAACTTGGGCCCGATGGGGGTGTCGATGTTTTTCATCTCGACCATCATTGCACAATTGGTTTATACGCTTGGAGGATCGGGGTTTCATGGTGCAAATGGGAGTATGATGATCGAGGTCGTGGTGAGTGTTTTTCTTTCATTCTTTTCTGTATAATGATTGATGGCTAATTGTCCTCTTTTCATCTTCGCATATAGCCGTTCTTTCATATATTGGCTACTAGTATCGCGAGTGAGATTGGGGAGGATGATCCGCTAGCAATTATTGCTACTACATTGGCAGCGTATGCGTTCAGTTCGATCTTGACGGGTTAGTTGTATACTTTTCCTTTCTCATACTATGATGTCCCGCTCTTAACATCAACACTACTGTTGCAGGTCTAGCATTCTTCATCCTCGGTGCACTGAAGCTTGGCGTTATAGTGGGTTTTTTTCCACGACATATTCTCGTTGGGTACGTCTCCCCGTTGTTGAGGCTTCGCTTTGAATTTATTGGTTGATTATATTTAAATGAATAGATGCATTGGCGGGGTCGGAGCTTTCCTCATCGAAACTGGGTCTGATCCTTTTTTTTTCCAATTTCCTCGAACTTTTTATCTGACTGGTTTTTTTCTCGGTTCATATCGTTACAGCCTAACTGTGAGCGTCCGCATCTCGGAGGATGACTTCGACATGACATGGAAGACTTTCCGATTCATGTTCCTCGACGTGCACAATTTGTTACTCTGGAGCCTTCCTCTGTTTTTGGCGATCCTTTTGAGGTTGATCACGTACAAGTATCACCATCAGCTGATTTTCCCATTATGTGTGTACTCTCAACTCCCCGTTCAAAAACAATGACAGATACTGACATGCTGCAGATTTCATCGTTATCCCATCGGTTTTTTATATTGTCGTCGCTGCCAAGAAATTGGATTTAAATGACCTGAGAACGGCTGGCTGGATCTTTGATATGGGCCCATCCGTGCATGAGCCATGGTATAAGTTTTACGGCTATCTCGGTGAGTTTTTTCTTCGACCGTTGGTGTGTGCCAGGTGGCTAATGTAATATGATTTGTAGATCTTGCCAAAGTAAGATATGGCGTCCTCTGGTCAACTTTGCCGACCCAATTTGCTTTGTGAGTTCTTGGACCTGTATATTTTGTTTTTCGATTCATGTTTAAACCGACTTGGTTTCCTTCTGTAGGTTGTTTTTCAACGTCCTTCATCCACCACTTAACGTCCCTGCTCTTGGTAAGTAAAATTCGTATATGCATTGTCCGACAACCAACTTTGGATTTATGGCAGCTGTCTCTCTCAATAACGATGTCGACACAAACAAGGAGCTCGTCGCTCATGGATATTCTAACCTTCTTGCAGGGCTTGCTGGTACTGTGTAAGCCTTTATGATCTTGTGTACCTTCGCCTAAGCTGATGCTTGAATACAGTCCTAATTACCTCGTCTATGTAAATACACTTCTGTAAGTTTTACCTCATGCCCATGGCACATCCAATTAATTTCTGCGGTTATATAGCTTTTACCGCGTGGGTGGTGGCAACCGAATTGCTGCGTTTCTTCTTGCAGTCGCTACTACTATCCTGCTCGTTATTGGGACGGGCCCCATTGCTTATATCCGTAAGTTGGCTTATGCTTGTCCTTCAAATTTGACCTTGTATGTTTAATCTTTTACATAGCCGTAATGGTTGTGGGTGCCTTGATCTTCGTTTTGGGTATCGATCTTGTCAAAGAGGCTTTATGGGATACTAGGCATCGGGTTAGCAAGTGCGTTCTTACCAATTATCAAGGCACATGCCTTTGTATTGATGTTTCTTCCTATCAATAGGTCAGAATACATCACAATCGTTAGTATCATGATATGTATGACTGCTTGGGACTTTGTTGTTGGAGTCTTGTTTGGTATCGTGGTTAGCTGTGAGCGTTGTCCGCCAAATTCCAAAAGAGAGTCGAATGCTAATCGGGATTCTGATTGTCAAGGTTTCTTCTTCGTGGTTCAAAACTCTCAATCGCGAAGTATACGTGCCATATTTACGGGTGACACGACCATGTCAGCAGTACGGAGACCGAGTTTGCAACGGGCGTATATACGGGAAATTTCCAAGCAGACAACCGTATTGCGTCTGCAAGGTGTGTAGGAATTCTACTTTGTGCTTTCCTACTTCCTCACCTTCCACATAGGATTTTTATTCTTTGGGACGATTACTTACGTCGAAGAATCCATTCGCAGTCTTATCCAGGGACCGTCTTGGCAAAGTAACCCCGTGCAGTTCCTCGTGCTTGATCTGTCTCTCGTTGCTGGCGTGGACATGTCATCTGCGGAAGCATTTGTGCGCATACAGCGGCTTCTAGTGGCTAAATACGTCACGTTAGTGTTTTGTGGATTCAAAATTGACTCATCAGTGGGGAAAGCCCTGAGAAGTGTGGACGTGTTGGGTACTGATGGAGTGGAGCTTTTTTCGACATTCAATGATGCTATGGAATGTATGTGTGGCTTTCATATGCGGAAGCCGCTAGGGGCGATAATTAACTTTTTGAAACATTTCAGGGACCGAAAATGCGTATCTTCAGGCTTGGTTCAGGTCTCAAAAGATAGAAGCGTATCCTATATCTTTGTGTATGTCCTTCCGTTATCCAGGCTGAGGGATAGTAGTACTCAATATCTGCATCAGCTGTACCTAGCCGACAAGATATGAACGGTGAGTACAACCCATCTGTCGAATCCCTAGCGCGCTCGCCTCGACGATCTTATCTGCGCGACGTCGGCGGCCGCACGATAGCTACAGGTAGTCATAAATGCGCTATTCCCTTTTTCAACACATCATCTCATGTAAATCGCATTTTAGAAATTTTCTCTCAACATGAAGCTGAGCGTAGCCCCGAACCCATCAATACCCTTATCAAAGCCTTCTCGTCATATGGCGACGTAGACGCCATCCTCTTTCGCCCAATTGATTTGTACTTTGAACGCCTTTCCGTACCCACCGGACATATTCTTTGGACTCAAAACGATCTCTCAGATGGGCTATATGTCATCGAATCTGGTGTCTTACGCGCTTCCTACGAATTCGCAAATCCTGCGCAGCATTTTGAGGAATCGATGGTAGCAGGGACACTTGCTGGCGAATTATCAGCACTCTCTAACTCGACCAGGAACGCGACCGTTGTGGTGGAGCACTCTGCTGTCCTCTGGAAACTGAGTACCGAAAGTATGCGACGAATTCAGCTGGATGAGCCTGGACTGGCAAGAACCTTCATCCAACTTGTCTTGAAGGGTGGGTTCTTTTTGTTCTATACAGTAATTGACCTTGTTCTGATGCATTAATCTTCAGCTGCAAAAATAGATTATGACATCTTGCTTGGAGCAATCGCCTCTAGGCAGTAATACGCCTTTCCTACTTCCTTCCACCTGCTACTCTATTCCTAAGTTATTTTTGCTTGTTTATCTCATCTCAGCCTCCTATCTCCGAATCATCTGCATTGCACTTAGTACATGTTTACAACACATACATATTCACGGGCCATAGGTTAAAATCTACTATTGTCAGAATCGGGGGTTCTTTCCCCCTGCCCCCTTCCGTCGATCCTCGAGCTTAGGGTTCAGGCACCCGCATGTATAAAAGCCCCCCAGAGCAAGGGTTCCACTCCTCTTCCTCTGGCTTTAAAAACAGCTGAGTGAAGTGCTTTGGCCGACTGTCCAAAGTCGATGTCTTCCTGACCCCCGATCAAAGACACGTAAAAATCGTTGGCGATCTCCACAGAGAGTTCGTCTTCTATGTTCCACAAAGTGGCTACGGTGTAAGGCACGCCTGTCATTTGGAATGCCGCAGAGAGGTGGATAGATTCTTCTCTCAGCTGAATCGTTTTGCTCGCAGCAGTCTCGCAGGCAGAAAGGTAAACTAGCTGCAGCTTCTTAAGGGAACTGCGGAGAAGGGTACGAACGTCCAGTGGAGTAGTCTTCCAGTCCCGTAATTTTAATTTGCTGAGAGATGGGTCGTTGGGATCTGCAGTTCCATGGCAGGCGAAATGAGCCATTGAAGCGGTTGCGAGCAAAGGAAGTACATCACTCCGTTTGGGACGATCGAGACTCGTAACTTGGAACCTTTCTTGTAAGACCTGTTCTACCAAGGCAATCTCAGTTGAGACATTGACTAGATCTTGATCGTCTGGCGTAGTGGGCATCTTCACGAGCAAGGCAGTGTTGGGATGAGCATTTCTGACGGCGGACGAGAGCTCTGCTGCGGATTTCCTGACATAATCAAGGGCTCTGAGCGTAGGGATGTAGGACGAGATCGTTCTATCAAGAACAGTACATGGCTCGCCGGACTCCAAGGCATGGACATGGTCTCCTGCTGCATGAATCGGGAGGAGAGTACTCCATCCATTCATGAGCCACCAAATACGAGGGAGGTCATGTCCACCACTAGTGAATCCAAGTTTGTCAAGGACAGGTTCAGCCACTATCTCCCAAAGCCATTTCAAGGATGACTTATAGAGTATCGAAGCATCCTCGGGATTATAATCCATTTTCATCATAGCCATCTGAAAATTGGTTACTTGAACGAGATATCCATGGTATTCAAACCCAACCAGGTGAAGACTCATGACAGCAGCGGATGTAATGATAATGGCATCACCCCCAGCTTGAGAGAAGTTTAGGATGACGATCGGTCCTTGAGCGGCATAAGTCTGGAGATGGGATGGTTCGTCCAATAGTAAGAAATTTTGGAAACCTTCCTGTTGACGTATAAGATGAAGGCACTCGTTGTACTCGCGGGCAAGGTTGTGTTGATCAAGGCGATCATGAGCTGTAGACTCTGTCACGATAGTCTGAAGTTGTAAACGGCTAAAATTGTTACGCAACCTATCGAAATTTACGGCCAGATCTTCATGCTTTTCTCGGAGATGTGAAATATCGGAGTTCAAATCAAACAAGCGATTCCATATGATGCACCGACTTTGTTCGAATAGTTTCAACGACTCTGCAGGCGAGTCGCCAGCAGCGAGTGAGAATGAGAGGATGTAACCCGGACACATAACAAACAACTTGGCAGCACGAAGATGATCGGCTCGATTAGGACCCATTAGAATGGCTTCTGGCAAGATTTTGATCACAGGACCAAGGATATCTAATGCAGTCCGAGCATCGTGCAAGGCTTCAAAGCTCAGACGAGACGCTTGCAATGCTGCGAACAACCTTCTTTCTGGAATGGTAGCTGGTTCCGCAACCAGGAGACGATAGAACAAAATTCCAATCCTAGCGAATTGTTCTAACTTTTCGACGTCGTATACCAGAGCGCAAAATTTTCCGGTAGTGTCAAGTAGTCCACGTTTTTCTTGGTCATTGATATTCTGCAGCAAGCTGGGCAGCCGAAATACATGGGCCGCTGCTTTCCCCATATCTTCGTTGCTTTTTGTGAACTCAAACTTGCCCATCAAGGTTCTGCACAGGTTGACGATGGGAGGGTTCATGACAAAGGGTAGTGTACAACCAGTATCTATTGCAGCTTGGAAACAGTCTGCAGCCTTATCGAAGAAGCTGATGTCTTCGTTGCTCGCATCAAAAGCGTGTATGTATGAAGCACCCAAATAATTTTGCAAATAAGCAACATCTCGGGGTGAAGGAGGAGGGTGACGACCTAAAGCGTTCTGCATATAGCCCTGAGCGGCAAGTAGAAATTTCTTGTCCTTGGTGACTTGAAATTTTCGCTGAAGACCTTGGCTTAGACTCCCAATGCGAGATGGAAGACTGGCCTCTGAATCATGGGTATGGTCAACGGCTTCCTGATAGTAGAATATCGCTTGGTTTAGATCGGCAATCTGGTTCCACACTTCGAATTTACTGAAGAAGGCATTGCCAAGGCCAATAAAATATAGCGGCTTGTTCACTTTGATCCACGGGACTCGTTCCAGGCATGCGACGGCCTCCAGGTAGTAACGAACTGCCTGGTCGGCATCATTGGGACGACCTTCGTTATCGAATTTGATAAGCGTGGCGTTCGCTAAATCATTAAGGCAATTCATCATCGGCACGTCGTTATCATCATTCAATAACTCGATTGCCGCCTTGTATGATTTAATCGCTTCGTCAAGATCCTCCTCATTCTTCTTCATTTTGTATTGGGCAAACAGTACCTTTCCATATTCTCGCAGACAATTTGCCTTTTCGACTCCCACCAACTCCGGAGTAGAAACGGCGACTTTCAAGGTCTCTATTCCTGTTTGAAGATCGTTCGGTTGTTCAGTCGAATTGAAACGATAAGTAAGTTGAACGCCCAAGTTTTTTTGGAAGTTCCATCGAAGGGATTTATTCATGAGTGGAGAAGCCAGAGCACGGCGGGTGAGGGATATAGCCTTTTCAATGTCATCAATGATTCCGCCAAGTTCAAATCGTTGCGTCAAGAGCAGTGCAGTTGTCTGCAGCCTTGGAAGGAGGTCGTTGTCGTAATCACCCATCGATTTTAAAAGACCGTCCGATAATTGATATGCTTCTGTGAAAAAGTCCTGGGATCTGAGTGATATCGCTTTGCTCTCTAAAATGTCAACCAAGGTAGAGATAACAAGTTTGTTATCAGGGCTATCCTTTAATGTGGAACGGAAGAGAGCGATGGATTTGTCGGCATCGGATTGGTGCCAGGAAGCTCTAAACTGGTTCCCAATTATGCAGGCGAGCTCATAGAAGAACATCCAGCCATGGCCAGAGGCCTGCACCTTGCCTCCAACAGTGCTATCGATATTTTCAGCCGGATCAACTTCGGGAATGGGAAATACTTCCATGTAGGTGACAGCGAGTTGCTGGTGAAGTGAGCGTATTGAGGCTCGGAACTCCGGCGTAACGCAATTTATTGCCTGCAGATGGATGGTAAGACTTTCGTCCAGCAATGACCTTTTTCCGTCATTGATAAAAAGGGCTTTATCCTTTAACAATCGCCCAAGATTGGAGAGGAACATGGGTTTTCCAGAGTGTGGAAGGGCTGCGGCATTTTCAAATGCAAGCTTGGCTTCCTGGAAGTCGGCCTCGAGATGATGAGCTGTATATCGTTCCCAAAGAGCACATCCTAAATCATCAAAGTGAAGAGCCCTGTTTGGTTCTTCAATTGGCTCGATCTCTACAGTTTTTTGAAAGTAGTATATCGTATCGTCGAGGTCTTTGTCCATATTGCTGAGCTGCCATTGACGCCGTAATGCACGGGCAAGCATGCTGACGACAATGCCACGTTGAGGATCATCTTTCTGTAAATATTTGATAGCGACGGCTCCGAGAGCAATCGAACTTCGCAGGGCGATCGGAGAATTGAAACGAATGGCCTTTAATAGCTCCTGCTCACTCCTCCGGCTGCAGTACTCCGATTGGTAGGGACTGCGCTCGGAGGTCGAAATCTTCGAAATTATGTCGATGATGGCAGCTGGAAGAGTATCCAGGAACGTATAAAACTCCCCAATGCGTAAGATAGGAATGTCAGAGATGACAGATTGGAGGCGAGCTTGGATTTGTATGGTTTGAGAAGGGGCTGAATTATCCTCAGTTATAGACATGCTGCACCTTGAGAATCAAAATGAGAATGGGTCACACAAGGCCAGAGAAAAATATTACAGATCAGGTTGGTTATTTCAATAGATGTGTGCAATTCGATAGACTGGAAAGTTAAACAGGTACTATAGAGCCGAATGATGATCCAAACTCACAAGAGATGAACTGAAGAAACAAGAGGGGATTTCACAAAGGTGGTCCATGGTCTGCGGTTATGTAGTCGCACCCAGGTGGCTGTCCAAAGCCAGATGAGATTGACGTGACGTTCAACGAGCCTCGGGTACCGTCGTAAAGAAAACAAACTCCGCAATTTGTGCTTTCGGACCTGCTGGTCAAAATGACCACCGATGTCGACGCTGTGTTACAAGACTTGTTAGTGCCTGACATAGGCACACAACAATTACTTCTTCGACAAACTTTGGTGACAGCGGGAGATCCCTCAGGCTATTAGATCCTGAAACCAGCCGTAAGGTCCCCTTCTGGTCATTTGTTTGATAAGCACACATGAAGCACACATGAAGAACCTATACGAGAGCCCAAATTTGGAAGATGACCACCCAAGGGAAACTCGACCAACAATATGCAAATATCATGCAAAACCATCCTTTCGGCATTGCTATGTATCGTCCTTTATCACGGTCGCTATTCAAAATAGGAACATGCGGTTATTTCGACGACTTCGGATCATGGCATTTGATTGTAGACTTGGAACGACCAGACCAGTTATTGAGAAAGAACTTGAGCCTTGTGGACGACGAGCTGGAACAGGCACCCTTGGATGAAGGAATCAAATGGGGCCCAAAGATATCCTCCAAGACAAAGGCGAAAAAAATCGAAATATCTGGTGGCATGTAGGTCCCTTTCTCATGATCAAAGATGATCGCTGACCGCTGCTCATGGTTCAATGGTTAGTGACCCTTTGCCAGGCATTCCTATTACGGCCTCTGCCGCGTATTCGTACTCAACCGATAGCGACCTCGGTGCTATACTTCTTACAGATTCACCAGTTACCCATGAACTATACTACCATGGATCGCCTTTCAAAAACTGGGTAAAGAAAAATGCCTCTGTGATTTTTCAACGTTGGCCTGAGGTGAAGCAACATGGTTTGTGGATCGTTACCTCGACATATACCACTAAGAAATGCGCAGTCAATATGTGGGCCAGTGGGGGACGAGCTTTCAATGTTGGATTTTCGGCAAAGGTGATTGGAACAACTGAAGCAGGACCTAGTGGGGAGTGGTATCGGGATCAAGCAGATGAGGGCTGGTGTGAATATACAGCAGCGGTATGTTTTTGATCTGTCAATTCGATGCTGATGTTTATTTCTTGCTAGGGTAACGACAAGTTAGCTGTCTTCTTTGGAGGACTTAGATTTCAATACACGTGGATACTAGGCAAGGTCACTATATATTAAACGTCACACTTTTGACTAGGATTCGATTTAATCTAATGAATACCAGGAACTCAAACCATCACGATCTTCAGTCAGGGGATCGGCTGGCCATCGCAGCAACAATCAGCTTGAATACATTACAGCTATACCCATTCCGGATTCCGAAGAAGATGCGCGCTGCGTTGTGGTTTGCGAGGAGCATATGGAGGAACTTGAGATTGAAGAAATCGAAGAGTGGTGATCCTTAAAATTTAGAAACATTGGAGACCAGTCACGAGTATAAGTATCTCAAGTGCCCAGATTTACGAACGTATTTCCAAGTACGGACTCTATGGGATGAACGAAGTTGCATAAAAAGAACCAGTACTTCAGAGGATATACACGGAATATGTCAAGAAGCCTCGTCATCCACATCAGAAAGAAATGAGTCCTGTCGCTGAAATTCTCGGAAAACCTGTTGGTATCGCAAAGACCACCAGCCACGCTCCTCTCTTTCGTCCCCGAGGAACCTGCCCTCTTCCGTCCCGCCAATGTGTGGAAGATGGCCCGATGGGCTTCTGGGCATAGGCAATCCTGAACCAATCAAAGATGAAATAGCAAGATGGGCATCGACCAGCTGATCTGAACATGTATCTTGATGACCAGGGAAGATCAGCTTTCGTAGAGTTGATTGAGAACATTGACGCAAGGCCAATAACCAAGGTTCCAGAGTCACAGCCTCAGAAGAATCAAGCTTAGAGGCCTCTGGATCACCAGGCAGTAATCGTGGTATCATGAGATCGACAACTTGGAAAGGAGAAGACAGGAACTCCGTATTTTCATCAAACTGATTGGCATCCAGAGCAATGACTTCTAGGGATAAGACAATATTATCTATGATTGCGAGTTAGCGGGTGTCCGGATGCTAGATAAAGAGACAGATTGGATACCTTCAGGATTCTGAGCATTAATATGAGCAATGGACAAAGGTTTGATTACACCCACATCTCGAATCAGCACCCAGAGAGGATCGTCGTCAGAAGGTGACTTAGATTGGGCCAGTAGAACAAGATCATTGAAAACAAATGCATGAACCGGTATATATTGTGAGGAGACATAGGCAACAGATTGAACGTCTCCAGCAGATGCAACTTCCTTACCAGAAACAGATGATTTACTGCGAGAACGTTTCCGAAGTGGTAAACGAGAAAACCAGGAAGATTTTGCCGATGGGTTAGGAGAAGGAGGACCACCAAAAATCGTTGAAGGCTTGGCAGAGCTAGATGATTTCCTAGATTTGCTAGAACCAGATTTCTCAACATCATAAGCCCAGTCGCTTATACTATCTGCCAGTTTACTTGATCGCTTAGATTCACCCGTACTCTTGTTTCCAGATCCAGAATTCCCTTTGGCTCGAGGAGTCGGTGCACGATCAGAGACGACCAGGCCCAGAGGGCCAGAATGCAGGAGCCGTCGGTCTCGAGTTGCCAGTTGACTAGAACCCGACAAGCCTTGTATCCGCGTTGAGAAACGTTTGATCAGATTATACTCATCTTCGCGAATCTTAACCTCTGTCATGACTTTGATGACCAAGTCCGTGGAACGAGAAAGTGAAAAGGTTGACAAATAATCTGGGTGCGTCTTTGAGGTTAGGTCCAGCATTCGCTAGAGAGAAGATGTCAGTTGTTTTGAAAGGACTTTCGTGAAGAAGAATAGGAAGAGAGAAAAGCCTACTGAGAACAAGGTCTGATAGGCGGAAAGTCGATGCACAGGTAGCATTAAGAGTCCTTCAAAACTCCAGCCTTCGCATTCTGAAGTCTGTTCTTGAAGATTGACGAACTGTCCAAAGTCGCTTTCACCACTTGTCAGAAGAAAGAGAATCTCCTCAGACACATCAGGAAGTCTGATTAGATAAGGTTGATACACTTCAGCCTTGAGGACAAAGCAACGAAGAGACTCCGATACACGGTCTGTGGTCGGAGATTGGGTATCGCGTGCCGAACATAAAGATTGGTAGATCTGTTCATGCAGGATGACTATATCGTCAAACCAATCCAGCAGTTTCGCAACGTTACGTGGCACGCCTGTTATCCACGACCTGCCACCCTCCACACGAAGAGGAAGTATAAACTGTCGCATGCATATATGAAGAAGACGGAGTAGGTTTTCTTCTGTCTCGAAAATCTCTTGGATAACAGCCTCCCTTGTCCTGAAAACTTTTTGGGAGATGTCAGCAATGCTCCTGGCTGGGATGCCCGGATCTGGACGCCGCGTGGAGTTTTCGCCATGTCTATCGACCACCCCGTGTTTGTGCCGTGCCACTTCAGGCAGTTGATCTCCATAGGTCGACGAAACGCTCAACGTCGGAGAAATCACGCTCAAACGTGGAGGAATGCCATGAACCTGCCACGAAATCATCGGTACAAGTTTAAAAACGATGAACTGAAAGAGAATTACCTGATGACTCTTACGTGAAACTGCCTTCGTTGAGCCACTGCTAAGCTGGCGGAATAAACTCTCAGCACCTATACTCAGCTCATCACAATTATCCTGCCAAACCGACTCGCTGAGAAAAGACAGGTCGCTATCGGTATGTGACAATTGTGGTTGGTCCTCTGCTTTGTAATGGAATTCATCCGATTCGGAGGGTGGAATACCAAATGCTTGACGTGCAGCAGCAGACCGGTATCGTTGAGCGATGGAAGATGCTTCAGTGTGTGCGTGGGCACTTGGATGTCGACGATGTGTGTAATGTGCTTGAGATTGGAAATCGTCGGTGCCATCTGAATATCCCTCATCTTCGCTGCTTCGGTCAACTGGACTGTTTTGTTTATAAAAAGTTGGTCGATGGGGTAAATTGGGAGGTGGAGACGGTACTCTTTTGGGAGCAGGGGACGAATTACGGTTCTTGATAAGTTCGCGAAGGCTTTTTGGAGATGTATGAGAAGGACGGGATGTAGGCGAGGCATGACGTTGACAAGCAGAGCGTGACCGTGGTGGGACGATTGGGACGCGCTCGTCAACTTCTTCAGGGGATGCGAGTATTTTTGGCGCACAGCTGGAGCTACGGCGTCGCTCCTTCTGATGTCGACGGATGGAGCGACTTTCGCGCTCTAACCGCTCCATTCCAGGATCACGGTTTACATTTCCCTCTTTTTTCGTGGATGTAGGGGAATTTCGGAAATGCTTGGAAGCGAGGTCCGAGAGATCATGACCGCTCTGTGATGGCGAAACTTCCAAATCGCCGAGATCGGATATCATGTCCATGAAAGCTGCCCTTCTTCTTGCGTGATCTGCATCTGGGTCGCCTGTTCCATAACTCTTCCGAAATGACTCCCGACGGTAGGTTGGATTGTCCGAGTAAGCTGATTCTATCGATTCCGATGTTGGTAGGGAAAACCGGAGGGTTTTCTCTTGAACGGCAGAACGAAACAGGAATGTGTCTTCTCGGAAATTTGTCACTGGCCTACGTTCGGTTGGACTGATCTCTTTTTTTGAGTTGTGAGGAAAAGAAAGTCCCAGACCGACAGCACTTCCGGAGCGATAATTCGTGGGCACTGTAGAGCGTCCGCGATGCACTCCAAGATCTGGGTCGAAATCTTGATCTTGATCAGGGTCAACTTCACTGTCCGAAATGGAGCCGGCAACAAAAACTTCAGCATTAGTGACTGTGAGCTTGCGTTTGTCCCGTGACCCTGTTTCGTAACGACCCTCCACGTCAGAATCGTCCATGTTGTTTACACGATAAGAACTATCTGCTCTGAGCTTTGTGCGAGGACGAGGAATGTTAGACTGGAAGGATCTGCTATCTGCAGGCGTACGTGAGGATGATGCCCCAGCACCTGGTAAATCTCGGGACTCCTCTTTACGACTGGTATGAGGACGAGAATTCGATTGAGTAAACTGCTGCGTATTAGATGTATCTTTTGCCTTAGGATCCTGAAAACCGATATTAACAAGGTTGGATAAACAAGACAGGAACAAGAACCTTGAGGCTCCATTTACGAGAGACTTTATCAGCATTAGAAGACTCCCGAATGCCCGAATTCTTTCGACTAAGTAAATTTTTAACACTTTTGAACGAAGGAGTTGGCATCGATGGAGTTGCGGCTGAAGTATCGGGCGTAAATAACTTGGGCGTTGGCGATCGAAGGGACGATTTCAGGGCAGATTTTACAGGAGTTTTTGCACGTGCAGGATGCCCCCCCGTAGGTGGCGCTGATTGGTTAGAATATATCCGGGAAAGGTTGGGCGTAGTCAGTTCGTTAGCGATCGGACTGTAGCGATGTTTGCTGAGCAGATTGGCAGATTTGGTGTTGATGTTGTGCTGCGTTGGCGTAGTCATTGGTTCGGGCGAGATACGTCTTCGTTGTTTATGATGTTCACGTTGCCCATCATCAAGGTAGACTGGAACTGAGTTGAAGGAGGCTGAAGGAGGGCGAGTCATTCGATCTATTGTATCTCTTAAAGATGGTAAAAGTTGTGTTTCTAAGTCAGGAATGCCCGCCCTTGGAGTCTCTCGCCTCAGGTTTGAATTCGTCCTTGGAGAAGGGAGCTCTGAGTCCGAGTTTATTTCGGAAGATAATTCTGAGTCTGAGAACTGAGGAGTGCGTGAGGTAGGTGCGGCATTCTTAGAATATATTCGTGGACCGTGATCTCGTCGGTGACTTTTCGGGTCTATAGCGTCAATATTTTGCTCGCTAGGTCTATTTAGCGAAGAAGTAGAAAACCCGCCTGCTGCTGCATAATGCGATGGCGGTAGAAACGGCCGCGGTGTCGCTGGTAGAGGGGGTGCAGGAGAACGGGGCTTGTTGCGAGTTGTATTTGAACGTGCGATGGGATTGAAGATGCTTGCCATGATTCTGTAAGAACCAGCAATATTAGTGCTTACAGGTCAGTCGAATACGTAAGCAGGACAACATATAAGTGGGACTCAGGCTGCCCATACAAATCACGATGTTCACTACTCAGCAATACAATTTCCAAGGTGTCATATGGAATGCTATCCCGCTCTCTTCTTCACTAGAGCTCCACCAGTTTTCCATCATAATCTGCCTCTATTTCTACGTTGACCAGACGGGTGAGGACAAGATGTCACAGGCGTAACCGGCGTTGACGTCGCGAACGGTTATGAGCGTGCAAAGAATATCAAAAGAGAACTCGCACCGGGCACAGCAGTTGGATTTTCGAGGGGTGAGCTCCGTCTGTGATGCTAACGAGGTGGACAAAGTTGGTCGCCTTATCCTCTGCAAGTAAAAAAAATGCGTCATGTACTCCTGTTCGACTACCGCATGCGATGAGTGGCACGGTTATTGATGACGTGGAACATGCGGTAGTTTTAAACAGAGATTGGGACGGGTGTTATCCTTTAATCTTAAACCCAAGCTGACAACTGTTAGGCTGGCAGAGAGGCGTCAGCTTAGTCACATTCTCCCATCATTTCCTTATGTAACTTGTTGAAAAAAAGGATGTCCCGAAACGTCATAACTTCCGATGCTATTATATCGCTAGTCGCCTGCTTTCTTTGTATTACGCTTTGTTTTTATTGTTTCCAAGGAACAACATACATTTTGCACGACGAAATATCTGATCGCAGAACCTTATATGGACGCCTAATTCTCTAGTCTGAGGCATGCTCGAATACAGCGATCAAAGCGTTAGCGACAATGGGCAAGTCCGGGTTGCAACGGCCCCATCACGCGTACCACATCGCTTTGTATCTTTGTTTTATTGAAATTTCGCTTTGGCCAGTTAGTGCGAAATGGCAAAGCGCATCAACAACGATATGCTTATAAGCCGCGACTTTCTGACGATTGGAG
>Ga0193742_1000895_pt1 | contig 18964 bp, 20 predicted proteins | sample L2c1metaG_FD_165511 | JGI IMG/M metagenome (GOLD analysis project Ga0193742, IMG submission 165511) | Soil microbial communities from a riparian zone of the East river system, Colorado, United States - L2c1 | ecosystem: Environmental > Terrestrial > Soil > Riparian zone | place: USA: East River... | reverse complement strand
GCGGGCCCGCCTGGGGTTGAGCCGCACCTTCCAGCGCCTGGAGGTGTTCGGGACGATGACCGTGCGCGACAACCTGCTGGTCGCCGCCGAATCGCAGCGCCAGTGGCGCCGCCAGGTGCAGCCGGCAGCCGTGGCCGACGCCCTCGTCGACCGCCTGGGCCTCGGGCCTCGTGCCGGCACGGAGGTCGACAACCTCCCGACGGGCACGCAGCGCCTGGTCGAGCTGGGCCGGGCGCTGGCGACCGCGCCCGAGGTGCTGCTCCTCGACGAGGCATCGTCGGGGCTGGGCGGCGTCGAGACCGACGCGACGGCGTCGCTGCTCCGGGAGCTGGCCGGCGAGGGCCTGACGGTCGTGCTGGTCGAGCACGACATGCCCTTCGTGATGGGGGCGTGCGAGCGGGTCGTGATGCTCGACCAGGGCGTCGTGGTCGCCGACGGCACCCCCACCGAGGTCCAGGCCGACCCGAGGGTCCAGCAGGCTTACCTGGGAGTCGGGACGTGACACCCATCCTCGAGCTGCGTGACGTGTCGGCCGCCTACGGCCGGATCGAGGTGCTCCACGGCATCGACCTCGCCGTCGGCGCGGGCGAGGTGCTGGCGCTGCTCGGCCCCAACGGCGCCGGCAAGACGACGACGGTCCGGGTGATCGGGGGTCTCCTGCGCCCCACCGGCGGCCGGGTCCTGGTGGCGGGGCACGACGTCACCGGGGCGTCGCCGGACGGGTTGGCGCGCGCCGGCGTGTGCGTGGTGCCCGAGGGCCGTGGCGTCTTCCCGCGCCTCACCGTCGAGGAGCACCTGCGCCTGGCTTCCCCCCGTCGCAAGGACGTCCCCCGTGTGCTGGAGGTCGCCTTCGGCCACTTCCCCCGCCTCGCCGAACGGCGCCGCCAGCCGGCCGGCACGCTGTCGGGCGGCGAGCAGCAGATGCTGGCGCTCGCCCGGGCGGTGGTGCAGGACCCGCCGCTGCTCGTCGTCGACGAGCTGTCGATGGGCCTGGCGCCGCTGATCGTGGAGCACCTCTACGAGCACGTCGCCGCCCTCGCCGCGAGCGGCGTGTCGATCGTCGTCGTGGAGCAGTTCGCCCACGACGTGCTCGGCGTCGCCCACCACGCGGTGGTCATGCAGCACGGCCGGATCATCCGCGCCGACACGCCGGTGGCGATCGCCGACGACCTCGCCGACCTCTACCTCGCCACTGCGCCCGACGGAGGAGCACCATGAACGACGACGACCAGACCGTGATGGGCGAGTCGGCCCGAGCCGACTTCGCCGCCGAGGTCCAGCGGCTGCGCTCGACCAGCGCCGGCGGGCCGCTCGACCGGGCCGTGGCCGGTGCCGGCCTCGGCGCCGTGACCGTCGGCCTCGTCACCTGCCTGGTCGCCTACAGCCAGGCGACCGGCTTCGACGACGTCCGCGACCAGATGGAGTCGCTCATCCTCGCCGTCTTCGGCGCCGGGCTCGTCGTGTTCGGCTCGGTGCTGTACCTGCGCAACTCCGTCACCCGCTTCCTGCGCTTCTGGCTGCTGCGGGTGGTCTACGAGCAGCGCGACCTCGCGAGTCGAAACTTCGACAGCGATGGTCGCTATGACGCCACCTCTGTCGAAATTTCGGGTGACGGTGACGATGATGGTCAGCCCAGGATCAGCTCGGCGGTGCGGTCGAGCCGGGCGTAGACGTCGCGGACGGACTGCAGGCCCGTCTGCCGGCCGCGCAGGCCCTCGGTGAGGACGGCGCTCATCACGGCGACGATGTCGTCGCGGTCGGGCGACGGGATGTCGGCGAGGGCGGCGCCGAAGGCCTCGGTCTGCCGCCGGGAGAACTCGGCGAACACGGCCATGGTGTCGGCATCCCTGCTGGCCTGCAGCTGGAGCAGCACGTCGAAGACCCGAGGCTCGCGCTCGAAGGCGCGCACCGCCCGGCGGTAGACCTCCTTCACGCGGTCCACGGTGGGCGCGCCCGAGGCCCGGTCGAGGCGCCCGCCGAAGCCGGACGACCACTCGTTCAGCGCGCAGGCGAAGAGGTGGTCCTTGGACGTGAAGTAGCGGTAGAGCGTCCCGAGCGCCACGCCGGCCTCCTCGGCGACGTCGCGCACCTGCAGCTTGCCGTAGTCGACCTCGACCATCAGCCGCATGGCCGCCTGCACGATGCGATCCCGCCGCTCACGCTGGTCACGGCGCATCGAGGCGACGTCGGGGGCGGCGCGGGGCGGGGCGGCGCTGGGCCTCGTGCTGTGCTTCGCCATCGTGTGTCAGCCCCTGACGGGCGAGCGCACGGTACCACTCACCCGTCGAGGCCCAGCACCCGCAGGGCGTTGCCCCGGAGGAACTTCGGCCACACGTCGTCGCGGAACCCCACGTCGCGCAGCTCGGTCACGATCCGCTCGAGCGACAGCCCCATCGGGAAGTAGCCGGCGTAGATGACCTTGTCGGCGCCCCGGGTGTTGGCGTAGTCGACGATCGCCTGCGGGTAGTGCTTCGGCGCGAAGGCACTGGTGGAGTAGTGCAGCCCCGGCCACTTGAGCATCAGCTTCACGGCCAGGTCGGCCCAGGGCTCGCAGCCGTGACGGGTCACGAACGTCAGCTCCGGGAAGTCGTACATGACCTCGTCGATCAGCTCGACCCGCTGGGGCGCCATCCGCAGCCGGGGCCCGGGCACGCCGGCGCAGCAGAACACGGCGATGCCCAGCTCGGCGCACGTGGCGTAGATCGGGTACATGAGCGGGTCGTTGATGGCGACCTGCGGGAAGGTCCCCGACGGGAACAGCCCGACGGCGCGGATGTCCCACTCGTCCTTGAGTCGGCGGATCTCCCGGATGCCGTCCATGCCGGCGTTGGGGTCGGTCGACGCCGAGGCGACGAACCGGTCGGGGTGGCGCTTGACGGCCAGCTCACCGGGGCTGCCGGGCCCACCGACGCCGACGAGCCCCTTCTCGACGCCCCACCGGTCCATCTCGGCCAACGTCACCGCGACGGGATCCTCGACGTCGCGCAGCCGCTTGTCGGGCACGTCCTTGAACATGTACTCGGCCGGGAACTCGAACTCCTCCTTCGACTCCTTGTCGCGGGTCTGGTCGGTGATGAACTTGTAGGTCGCCGACATGTCGGCGTGGGGGAAGCCGATCATCGTGTCGACGATCCCGACGTCGGTGGGCATGGCCATGGGTCACTCCTCGGGTCGGTCGGCGCGGGCCTCGTCGTCGGTCTAGCCGGTCCGGTGCCAGTGAACCGCCCCCGAGCGGCCGATGACCTCGCGGACCGCTCTGTCGGCGGTCCCGGTAGCGTCCCGACTGAAGAGTCCCGCCCACCGCCTCGGGCGGGACTCTTCGCGTCCGAGCGGAGTCGGCTCAGGGGTGGGGGAGGCCGAGCGAACACGGCCGGGTCGACCGGCACCCGGAAGGTCGTCAGGTCGGTGGCCGGATCGACGTCGTCAGGTGTCGCGGAGGCCGGAGATGACGCCCTGGACCTCCTCGACCTCGCGGGGGAGGTCGTCGGAGAGGGCGATCGCCGGGAAGTCGCCGTCCACGCCGCCCGGCTGCTGCCAGTGCACGGCCCAGGTGACGGTGACCGTGCCCGGCCAGGCCGCGGGCCGACCGGCGGCGCCCGTCCGCTGGGTGTACGTGTGGGCGCAGGCGCCGGGCGCGGCGGCCTGCTCGCGCGGCGCCGGTCCGCCCGGGTCGTAGCGGGTGCCCCCGTCCTCGCAGGTGACCGCGGCGGCACCGGTCTCCCCGGGGTCGAACGTGAGGGTTGGCGTGGCGACGAGCTCGACGCAGACCGTGCCGGTCGGGTCGCACCCTCCTGCGGTCTGCTCGCCCTGCCAGTTGCTCACCGCCACGAACGTCGGTACGTCGAGGAGCGAGGGCGTGCCCGCCGCCGGGTCGGCGTCGAGCGTGGGCTTGCGCAACCGGCTGGCGATCTCGACGCGGAACTCGGTGGCCACCTGCTCCGGCGACGGTAGGGGCGCCTCGTCCGGCTCGAACCACGCCGTCCCCCCGGGCCCGACGTAGTCGACGCCGAACTCGTTGGTGCAGATCTCCCACCACATGGTCGCACCGGGCGATGCGTCGCCCGGCCGGTCGGGGACGACGCCCGGCGGGATCGGGTACGGCTCCCAGTGGCAGCCGTTGGGGTCGGGTTCGCCGCCCCCGTCCTCGCCGTCGTCGCCCGGGTCGCCCGGTGTGTCGCCCGGGTCCTCGATCTCGATGCAGACCACCGTCGGCTTGTAGTCGGGCGGGAGGTAGACGACCGTGGGCCGGCACGCCGCCGCGGCCGGCGGCGCCGACCACACGATCCCGCCGGCCAGCGCGGCCAACACCGTCAGCACGCCGAGCAACGTTCGCGTCCGCATCACGCTCACCCCTCGTCCTCGGTCCCGGTGGTCTGGCAGCCCTGCCCGTCGACGAGGTTGCGCAGGTCGCGCAGGCGCCAGCCGCCGTCGACCCGCACCGCGACCCCCTCGCCGTGCTGCAGCGTCTCCTCGACCAGGTCGTCCACCGCGCCCTCCGCGTCGTACTGGATGTAACGATGCTCGTCGCAGGTCGGAAAGTGCACCTCGTCGGGCGACGTGACCTCGACGGGCCCGTCGAGCCGCGACACGAGCGCCGGGTGCTCGTCGTTGACGGGCTCGATGGTCATGCCGCCGGCGGCCTGCTGCTCCCAGCCGGCGAGGGCTTCGGCCGCCAGCTGGCTGTCCGCCTCGAACAGGTCGAGGTACGCGACCACGAGCGGGTGGCTCGGGTCCTGCGCCACCGCCGGGTCGGCGATGATCTCGTTCACCGTGCGGCTGTACTCGGCGAGCAACGCCTCGACGTCGCCGGTGACGACCTCCGCCGCGTCGTCGTCGTCAGCGGGCAGCTGGACGCCCTGGTCCTCCGTCGGCGGCGGGCTGTCGGCGTCGTCGTCACCGCCGGAGCAGGCGACCACGAACAGCAACCCCACCACCGCTGCGGCCGGCCACCGGCACCGTCGCTCCCCAGCCACCCTCATCCCGATAATCCTGCCAGAAGGAGAGTTCGGTTCGGCCTCAGGGGTTAGGGCGTGTCCTGCATGGACGTCTACCTGGGCGTCGACCGCCGGATCGATTACCGGCCCCCTCCGACGTAGTCGCGTCACCCGGTCACATGAGGCCGGTGGCGATGACGAGGGCGGCGGCGGGGATGGCGGACACGACGGCGATGGCGTTGGTCGTGCGGGCGGCTCGTTGCTGGTGGCGGTGGAGGGTGGGGTCGTCGTCGGGCATCTCGATGCCGACCTGGCCGACGATGTCCCTCGCGCCGAGGGCGAGAGCGGGGTGGAGCAGCCCGACGACGGCGGTGACGGTGGTCCAGCGGAGGTAGCGGCGGGCGGTGGGTCCGTCGAGCCCGCGGTCGGGGACGGCCGCGGCCCATCCCAGGAAGATGACGAACCCGAGGCCCAGGTAGTAGGCGATCAGGGTGGTGGTGGTTCCGGCCACGTGGTCGGGCTCCTGTGTCAGCGGGGTGATTCGGGGATGCCGGCGGCCCGGAGGCGATCGGCGAGCTCGTCGGGCACGGTGACGTGCCAGCCGTCCTGGGTGAGCTGGTCGCGGCTGAGCCGGGCCTCGGCGACCTGGCCGCCGTAGGCGAAGCGGAGGATCCAGGTGTCGCCCTGGTCGACGATGTCGGTGGCGGTGCGTTCGTGGTCGCGCGCGACGCCCCCGATGCCGACCCAGCCGGCCCGGTCCCCGTCGGTCGCCTCGACGTGGACGTCCCAGGGATGGGGGTTGTCGACGGTGATGCCGTCGACGTAGGACGGGGTGCGGAGCGCGGGGATCACGACGGCCGTGGCCACGGCCCAGAACAGGGCGGCCACGACGACGCCGACGATGCCGGGGCGGATGGTCATGGCGGTTGGGTGGCGGGGACCGGTTCGAGGCGGACCGGCAGCCAGGTGGCGATGCGCCGGGACTGGGCGGTGAGCAGCGGGCCCAGCACGGCCAGGACGAGGACGTAGAGCGCGACGAACGGTCCGAGCCGATCGTCGAGCCCGGCCGCGGTGGCGAGGGTGGCGAGGATGAGGGAGAACTCGCCCCGGCCGAGCAGCGTCAGCGCGATGTTGGTGGCACCGAGACGACTGGCGCCCCCCAGCCGGCCGATGGTGAGCCCGGCGGCGACGTTGAACAGGACCGACAGGCCGACGGCGGCGAGCACCGGGGCCGCCACCCGGCCGGCGTCGCCGGGGTCGATGCTGAGCCCGAAGGCGAAGAAGAACGCCGCCGCGAACGCGTCGCGCAGCGGCAGCACGAGGCGTTCGATCCGCTCGGCGGCCTGGCTCTCGGCCAGGACGATGCCGACACCGAACGCGCCGATCGCCTCGGACACGCCGAGCTCCGCGGCGATGCCGGCGACGAGCACGGCGAGGCCGACGAAGCACACCGTGAGCAGCTCGTCGTCGGGTGCGGCGACCAGCCGGTTCGCCGCCGCGGTGCCCCAGCGGGCGGCGGCCCCGAGACCGACGAGGAACCCGAAGGCGACCAGGAACTGCACCACGGCATCCGTGGCGGTGGTGGCGTCGCCGAGCACGGGCTGGAGCAGCGCCAGGTAGAGGGCCAGGAAGATGTCCTGCACGACGGTGACGCCGAGGATGGTGCGGCTCTCCGGGTTGGCGAGGCGGCGCAGCTCGATGAGCAGCTTGGTGACGATCGCCGACGACGAGATCCCGACCGCTCCGGCGATGACGAAGGCCTCGCTCGTCCCCCAGCCCAGCGCCAACCCGAAGGCGAGCCCGGCGCCCACGTTGAGCAGCAGGTAGACGCCACCGGCGAGGAGGAGTCCGCGTCCGCCGTCGATCAGGTCGCCGAGCGAGAACTCGAGGCCCAGGTGGAACAGCAGCAGGATCAGGCCGAGCGCGGCGAGGAGCTCGAGCTGCTCGGGGTGCTCGACGACCACGAGCCCGGGCGTGTTGGGGCCGAACAGGATGCCGGCGACCATGAAGAACGGGATCGTCGGCAGCCCGATCCGGCGACCCATCCGCCCGAACAGCCCGGCGGCGAGGAAGGCACCGCCGATCCCGACGAGGGCGTCACCCACGCGGGTCCACCACGTGGCGCCGGAACCGGAGCAGGTCCTCCCGGCGGCCGATGACCACCAGCTGGTCCCCGGCCTCGAGCCGCTCGCTGGGCTCCGGTGCGATCAGCGGGGTGTGGTCACGCAGGATGGCGGCCACCGTCATCCCGGTCCGCCGCCGGATCTCCAGCTCCCCGATCGTCGACCCGGTCCCGCGGGCGTCGGGTTCGAGGGTCAGCCAGTCGATGAGCAGGCCCCCGATCACGGCCTCGATCTCCTCGACCACGGCGGGCTTGAAGAAGGCGCCGCCGAGGACGGCCCCCAGTGTCCGGGCCTGCGCGTCGCTCAGCGTCACGACGGTCTCCGGCTCGTCGCCGCCCGGGGCGAAGACGTACAGGTCGCGCCGCCCCGAGTGGTGCACGACCACCACCACCCGGCCGCCGTCGACCGCTCGCATCTCGTAGCGGTGCCCGATGCCGGGCAGCGCCTGGTCCACGACGGCCGTCAGGGACGGCTGGTGCGCGGGGTTGTCACTCATCGTCTGGGTTCCTTCACTCGTCACTCACCTGGGCGCGCCGGGGCGCGCGACGCCCTACCGGTCAGCAGCCAGGTAGGGCCCGGGACCTACGCGAGGAGCGGCAGAGGTGGCGCGCGGAGCGTCGCCGGTGAACGGCGGGGCCGGGGCGCGTCGGCGGCGCCGTCGCGGCGGCTGAGCCACCAGGCGAGGGCGGCGATGCCGAGCCCGAGGGCGGCGGCCAGCGCCGCGGCGTCGAACTTCGCCCACCGGACCTCGACGACGTGGTCGGTGACCAGCGACGTCCCGAGCCGGGTGGCCGGGACGACGACCCCGGCTGTAGCCGAGCCCACCAGCGCGGTCGCGCCGGGTTCGGCACCTTGGTCCCGGCCGCCGGCATCCGACGGTCCGCCACCCTGCAGCGCAGCGGCGAACAGCATCGCGAGCGCCACGCAGGCGAAGACCACGCGGCGCCGGCTCCGGAACATCCGTACGGACGCTAGCGGCTCATGTCCGCGCCCGTCCTCCGACCAGGAGGAACCGAAGAGGCTGGCCAGGAGCGATGGCTGTGGTCATAATCCTTGCATTGATTCAACAGACGAGCTGATCCATCGCCACAAGCTGTTCCTGACCCTGCGCCGCCCGGCCGACCAGGACGCCGACGCCTTCGCCCGCCGCGTCCTCGAGGGGGCCGCCGCCGAGGGATCGTCGGGCCGGGGCTGCGTCGTCGACCTGGTCGACCAGCCGCCCGTCGCCGGGTCGGGCCTGCCCACCCGCGACGCCCCGCCGCTCGACGCGCTGGTGGAGCTGTGGCCCGAGCCCGGCCGGGTCGACGGCGTCGTCGCCGCCTGGGGTGCGACGCCCGACCTCGGCCTCCACGCCGCCTACGTGGTCGACGAGGTGATCCAGCGCGACCACGGGCGTCCCGGGCCCGCCGGCGGGCCGACGCCCGGCATCAAGATCGTCTACCTGGTGGAGCGCACCCCGGGCCTCACCGTCGAGCAGTTCGTGGACCACTGGCGGAACCGGCACGGCCCGCTGGCCCTGCGCCACCACGTCGGCGCCACCCGCTACGTGCAGAACGCCGTGACCGCCCGCCTCGCCGCTGCGACCGGCGATCCGGTGGTCGGCCTCGCCGAGCTGCACTTCGCGTCCGCCCACGACCTGGTGACCCGCATGTACGACTCGCCGGAGGGCATGCGGGCCATCGGCGACGACGTGGCCCGGTTCGTCGGCGCCGCCGCCGGCTACCTCGTCACCGAGCACGTCCTCTGACGATGGCGGGCGGTCGCTTCGAGGATCGGGTGGCGGTGGTGACCGGCGCGGCGTCGGGGATCGGCCGGTCGACGGCGTGCCTGCTGGCCGCCGAGGGGGCCGCCGTGGTGGTGGCCGACCTCGACGCCGACGGTGCGGCGGAGGTGGCGGCCGACATCGTCGGCCGGGGCGAGGCGGCGCACGCCCACCGGGTCGACGTGGCCGACGAGGCGTCGGTCGTGCAGATGATCGCCTCCGCCGTCGAGCGCTTCGGTCGCCTCGACGTGCTCCACAACAACGCCGCCGCGCTGGGCCCCGACGTCCTCGGTCGCGACCGCGGCATCGTCGACCTCGACGTGGAGGTCTGGGACCGCACGATGGCGGTGAACGCCCGCGGCGTGCTGCTGGGCTGCAAGCACGCCATCCCGCGGATGCTGGCGAACCCGGGGTACCCGGGCGGGGCCATCGTCAACACCAGCTCGGGCGCGGCCTGGTCGGCGGCGACGACGGCCGCGTCGTACGGCGCCTCCAAGGCCGCCGTCGGCGCGCTCACCGCCTACGTGGCCACGATGTACGGCAAGCAGGGCATCCGCTGCAACGCGGTGGCGCCGGGCCTGGTCCTGACCGACGCCGCGCAGGCCCGCCTGTCGGACGACCAGCTCCGCCGCTTCCGGGACGCCCACCTCACGCCCGACGTCGCCGGGCCCGACGACATCGCCCGGGCGGTGGCGTTCCTGGCCTCCGACGACGCCGCCTACCTGACCGGCCACACGGTGGCGGTCGACGGCGGGATGTTCGTGCACAGCCCGCTCTACCAGCCGCCCGCGCCGCGGATGTGACGGTTGACACGCAAAGGCTGCATCATTACTAATATATAGATGATGGAGCAGATCGAGGATGAGGCCCAGGACTACCCGGTCGTCGACGCCGACGGGCACGTCGAGGAGGATCTCGAGCGCATCACCGAGCTGCTGCCGCCGAGCATGCGGCCCTTCGCTCCCCGGTTCCTGGCCGAAGGGCCGCTCGGCCACGTCGCCTTCGAGCTGGAGGGGCGGGTCTGGCGCTCGAAGTACCCCTTCCCCGGCGGCCGCACCAACGCCGTCGCCGCCGGCGGCCAGCACAACGAGGGCGGCCGCGACCCGCACGTGCGCCTCGAGGTGCTCGACAGCGAGGGCCTCGCCGCCACCGTGCTGTTCCCCAGCGCGGCGCTGCTCTTCGGTTGGTACGAGAACCCCGACATCGCCGCCGCCATGTGCCGCGCCTACAACGAGTGGCTCGCCGAGTACTGCGCGGCCGACCCGAGCCGGCTGTTCGGCGTGGCCGTGCTGCCCCAGCAGGAGCCCCGCCTCGCCGCCGCCGAGCTGCAGCGGGCGGTCGACGACTACGGCTTCGTCGCCGGGATGGTCCGGCCCAACAAGATCGGCGGCCGCACCGTCGACCACCCCGACTTCGAGGTGCTGTGGGAGGTCGCCGCCGACCTCGACGCCCCCGTCGTGCTGCACGAGGCCTACAACCACGGCATCGACACCATCGGCATCGACCGGATGTCGACCTACGCCGGCTGCCACGTGATGAGCCACGTCTTCGAGCAGATGTCGTCGATGCTGGTGGTCGGGCTGTCCGGCCCGCTCGCCCGCCACGCCGACCTGCGCCTCGGCTTCTTCGAGGCCGGCTGCGGCTGGGCGCCCACCTGGGTCGACCGCATCTCCGAGCACTTCGAGCTCGCCCCCGACGACTTCCGGGGCGGCGACCCCGCCGAGGCGCTGCGCACCCGCACCTGGCTCACCTTCGAGCTCGACGAGCCGGCGCTGCGCTCGACCTGCGAGCTGGGGTGGGCCGACAACGTGTGCTTCGCGTCCGACTACCCGCACTTCGACGCCACCTTCCCGGGAGCCGTCGAGAAGGTGCGCGGGAGCGACCTCGACGACGAGCTGCTGCGGAAGCTCCTGTCCGACAACGCCTTCGGCTTCTTCGGGGACCGCCTCCGCGAGCCCCTGTCGGCGGCAGCGATCTGAATCCACCCGGCGAGAGCGAGGGGAAACCGTGGGCAAGAGCGACAGCACGTGGAGGCCGGCCTGGGCCGTGGCGTTGGTGGCGGTGCTGCTGGCGGCCACCGCGGCCTGCGGCGACGCGGACGACGACAGCGCCGGCGGGAGCAGCAGCGGGAGCGACGGGGGGTCGAGCGGCGGCGAGTGCGACGTCCCCGGCATCTCCGACGACGAGATCAAGATCGGTGCGCTCACCGCGCTGAGCGGTCCGTACGCACCCTTCTACGGTCCGGTGGCGTCGGGCTGGACCGCCCGCATCGAGGAGCAGAACGCGGCCGGCGGCGTCGGCGGGCGCGAGATCACGATCGAGTCCGCGGACGACGGCACCGAGGTGAACGCCGGGCTGTCGGCCGCCCGACGCCTGGTCGAGGAGGAGGGCGTGTACGCGATGCTCGTGGCCTCCACGGTGACCGCCGGCTTCGCCGAGTACCTCAACCAGGAGGGCATCCCGGTCGCCGGCTACAACGTGAACCCCGAGTGGGGCATGTACGACAACATGTTCGGCGGCCTGGGCAGCAACTCGCCCGACCCGGTGGCCACCACCACCATCGGCGACTTCCTCGTCGACCAGGGCGTCACCAAGCTGGCGGTGATCGCCTACTCCACGCCCGGCACGCAGGCCGCGGCCGAGCAGGGCGCGGCGTCGTTCGAGGCCGCCGGCGGCGAGGTGGTGCTCAAGTCGCTGGACGCCCCGGCGTCGAACGTCGAGTGGACCCAGCAGGCCGGTGAGGTGGCCGAGAGCGGCGCCGACGGCGTGTTCATCCCCATCCCCACGCCCTCCGCCGTGCCCGCCTACGCCGCGATCCGCCAGGCGGGCGTCGAGCCCAAGGTGGCGCTGCTGCCCGCCGGCTACAGCCCGGCGACCATCGACCAGGCCGGCGAGGCGGCCGAGGGTCTGGTGTTCTCCCTCAACTTCGTGCCCTTCGAGCAGGAGGTGGAGGGCCACCGGCGCATCCTCGACGCGCTGGAGCAGTACGCACCCGACGCGCCCCGCAGCGCCGAGACGGTGGCCGGGTACCTGGGTGCCGACGTGCTGATCCGGGGCCTGGAGGAGGCCGGGGCCGAGTGTCCCACCCGGGAGGCGTTCGTCGAGAACCTGCGCCAGGTCGACGACTACGACGCCGGCGGCGTGCTCAACCCCGCCCTCGACTTCGAGGAGGGCTTCGCCCAGCCGCTGCTGCGGTGCCTGCACTTCGTGCGGATCGAGGGCGGCGAGTTCGTGCCGCTGACCGAGGGCGAGGCCCTCTGCGGCGACGTGGTCGGGTAGGGGCCGGATGTCGACCCGGTGGCAGGCGGTGGGCGAGCGGCTCACGATCCCCGAGGTGATCGACCGGCGGGCCGAGCGCGACCCGACCGGAACGTGCCTCCACGTCGGCGACGAGGCGATCACGGGCGAGGCGCTGGCGGTCCGGTCGATCCGGGCCGCCAACGTCCTCGCCGAGCTGGGGGTCGGCCACGGCGACCGGGTGGCGATCTTCATGGAGACCGCGCCCGAGTGGCTCGACGCCTGGTTCGGCGCCAGCCGGCTCGGGGCCGTGGTGGTGCCGGTGAACACCGCCTTCCGGGGCGACTTCCTGGCGAACCAGCTGCGGGAGAGCGGCACGACGCTGGTGGTGCTGGACGAGGCGCTGGTGCCCCGGCTGGCCGCGGTGGTGGCCGAGCTGCCGCAGCTGCGGACGGTGCTGGTCCACCCGTCGTCGGCGGGAGGGGCGACCGACGTGCCGTTGCCGCCGGGCCTCACCGTGGTGTCGACCGCGGCGCTGAGCGAGGGCGACGGCGACGCCGTGCGGGGCGGGCGGGCGCCGACGTGGTCGGAGCCCGGGGCGATCATGCACACCTCGGGGACCACCGGGCCGTCGAAGGGCGCGCTGGCCAGCCACCAGTACCTGGTCGACGCCGGGCGGTCGATCGCGGCGTCGTGGGGCGTGGCGCCGGGCGAGGTCGTGTACGGGCCGCTGCCCCTGTTCCACATCTCCTGCATCGGCACGGTGTTGGGGCCGCTGGCGTCGGGTGCGGTCGGCGCCCTCGATCCGGTGTTCAGCTTCACCCACTGCTGGGACCGCATCCGCCGCGTCGAGGCCGTCGGCGCCCTGCTGGCCGGGGCGATGGTGCGGATGCTGGTCAACCTGCCGCCCGACGACCGCGACCGGGACCTGCCGCTGCGGTTCATCTCGTCGGCGCCGATCCCCGACGACCTCTACCCGATCGTCGCCGAGCGCTACGGCTGCCGCATCCTCACCAGCTACGGCATGACCGAGGCGTTCCCGATGACCCTGGCCGGCAACGACGACGAGGCCGCGCCGGGCACGTCGGGCCGCGCCAACCCCCACTTCGAGGTGGCGATCTTCGACGAGGACGACCAGGCGTTGCCGCCCGGCACGGTCGGCGAGATCGTGTGCCGGCCCCGCCGCGCCCACGTGATGTTCGATGGCTACCTGGGCCAGTGGGAGGCGACCGTCGAGCGCTGGCGCAACCTGTGGTTCCACACCGGCGACCTGGGCCGGCTCGACGCAGAGGGGCGGCTCACCTTCGTCGACCGCAAGAAGGACGCCCTGCGCCGCCGGGGCGAGAACATCTCGTCGTTCGAGGTGGAGCAGGCGGTGCTGCGGCACCCGGCCGTGGCCGGGGCGGCGGTGGTGGCCGTCCCCAGCGAGCTGGGCGAGGACGACGTGAAGGTGTGCGTGGTGCTCAAGCCCGACGCGGTGCTGCCGTTCCGGGACCTGCTGGACCACTGCGTGGAGCGGCTGCCGTACTTCGCCGTGCCCCGCTACGTGGAGCTGTTCGACGCCTTCCCGATGAACGCGTCGGGCAAGGTGCTCAAGGGCGACCTGCGGGACCGGGGCGTGACGCCGGGGACCTGGGACCGCGAGGCCGCCGGCTACACGGTGAAGCGCTGACGGGCGATCAACGCCGGCGTCGGCCTGCGACGAACGCCGCGGTCGCCTGGCGGGCCTCCTCGCCGGCGAACGCGGCGACCTGGTAGGGCCACTCGACGTCGAGTTGGTCGGCGAACGTGGTGTCCCAGGCCCGCAGCAGGGTCCGCTTCACCAGCTGCACCGCCAGCGGGGGTTGGGCGGCGAGGCGGGTGGCCAGCTCCAGGGCGGTGTCGAGCAGCGACTCCGGCTCCACCACCCGGCCCACGAGCCCCAGGTCCCGGGCCTCGTCGGCGCCGACCTGGCGGCCGGTGAGGAACAGCTCCATCGCCGCCTCGGGTCCGACGGCCCGCAGCAGCGTCTGGCTCAGGCCCATCTCGGCCACCAGCCCCAGGTGGATGAACGCCGTGGTGAACCGGGCCCGCGCCGACGCGACGCGGAAGTCGTGGAGCATCGCCACGGCAAACCCCCCGCCGGCCGCCGGCCCGTTGACCGCGGCGATCGTCGGCTTCTCGAAGTTGCGGATCGCCAGCGTCTGGCGGCCCGGCCCCAGCCGGTCGACCCGCCGGTCGGCCAGCGCGAGATCCTCGAGGTCGCCGTAGTTCGCGTGGAGCAGGTCGCTGAGCGAGGCGTCGGGTGGCGGCGCCGAGACGTCGCCGAGGTCGCCGCCCACGCTGAACATCCGCCCGCTGCCGGTGGTGACCACCACCCGCACGGCGTCGTCGGTCCGGGCCTCCTCCAGCACCTCCACGTACGCCCGCAGCAGCGGCCCGGTCAGTGGGTTGCCCGCGTCGGGGCGGTTGAGGCGGCACACCAGCACGCCGTCGTCCAGCGAGGTCTCGACATCAGCCATCGTCTAAAAGATACAATTGTTAGGTGCATCCGGGAATCCACGCTGCCACGCACCCCGACAAGCCCGCTCTGGTCATGGGCGCCAGCGGGGAGACCGTCACCTTCCGGCAGCTCGACGAGCGCTCCAACCGGCTCGCCCACCTGTGGCACGCCGCCGGCCTCCGCCCCGGCGACCACGTGGCCGTGTTCATGGAGAACCGCTCCGCCTACTTCGAGGTGGCGTGGGCCGCCCTGCGCTCCGGCCTCTACCTGACCACGGTCAGCTCCTACCTCACCGCGGAGGAGGCCGCCTACATCGTGAACGACTGCGGCGCCCGCGCCCTGGTCACCTCGGCCACCCGGCGGGCGGTGGCCGAGGAGATCGCGGCGTCGACCCCCGAGATCGAACACCGCCACGCGGTGGGCGGCCCCGTCGCCGGGCACGCCGACTACGAGGCGGCGCTGGCCGGCCAGTCGCCCGAGCCGCTGGCCGAGCAGCCCCTCGGCGACTTCATGCTCTACAGCTCGGGCACCACCGGGCGGCCCAAGGGCATCAAGCGCCCGCTCACCGGCCGAGCGGTGGAGGAGGGCAACCCGAGCTTCGTCCCGTTCATGCCCGACCTCTACGGCCTCGACGCCGACACCGTCTACCTGTCGCCGGCACCGCTCTACCACGCCGCACCCCTGGTGTTCTCGACCGTGGTGCAGGCGATGGGCGGCACGGTCGTGGCCATGGAGCGCTTCGACGCCGAGGACGCGCTGGCCCTGATCGAGCGTCACGCCGTCACCCACGCCCAGTTCGTGCCCACCATGTTCGTCCGGATGCTCAAGCTGCCCGAGGCGGCCCGCCGCCGCTACGACGTGTCGTCGCTGCAGCTCGCGGTCCACGCCGCCGCCCCGTGCCCGGTGCCCGTGAAGCAGCAGATGATCGAGTGGTGGGGCCCGGTCCTGCTGGAGTACTACTCCGGCACCGAGGGCAACGGCGTCACCCTCATCCACTCCGACGAGTGGCTGGCGCACCCCGGCTCGGTGGGTCGCCCGCTGGGGCCGCCGGTGCACATCTGCGACGAGGCCGGCGCGGAGCTGCCCGTGGGGGAGGAGGGCCTCGTCTACTTCGAGGGCGCCGGCGGGCTGCCCTTCGAGTACCACAACGACCACGACAAGACCGTGGGCACCCTCAACCCGCTGCACCCCGCCTGGTCGACGCTGGGGGACGTCGGTCGCATGGACGACGAGGGCTACCTCTACCTCACCGACCGCAAGGCGTTCATGATCATCTCGGGCGGGGTCAACATCTACCCCCAGGAGATCGAGAACGCCCTGGTCATGCATCCGAGCGTGTCCGACGTTGCCGTGTTCGGGGTGCCGGACGACGAGTTCGGCGAGCAGGTGAAGGCCGTGGTGGAGCCGGCGCCGGGGATCGCGCCCGGGCCCGAGCTGGAGGCCGAGCTGCTGGCCTGGTGCCGCGAGCACCTGGCGGCCTACAAGCGCCCCAGGTCGGTCGACTTCATGGACGAGCTGCCCCGGCTGCCCACCGGCAAGCTCTACAAGCGGGAGCTGCGCGAGCGCTACTGGTCGGGTCGCACCGCCCGCATCTGACCGTTCGGCAGGCGCTCTTCAGGCGAGCAGCGGGGCGAGGACGTCGAGGCCCTCCTGCCACGACACGCCGCGGCCCCAGGGGCGGACCGACACCCGGTCGACCCCGGCCTCCCGGAACGCCGCCAGGTCATCGGCCGTGAGCGGCCACGACGCCCCGATCGTCACCTCGAACGGGAGGTCCGAGCGACCGGCGTCGGCTCGCAGCGCCGTCAGCCGGTCCACGCGCTCGCGGGCCGACTCCGGCGTGTGCCGCATGCCGATCCACCCGTCGCCGAGCCGGGCCGCCCGCCGCAACGCCGGTGGCGACTCGCCCCCGAACACGATCGGCAGCCCGGCGCCCTGGGGCGGCTTCGGCTCGAAGTACACCGGCGGCAGGTCCACGTGCTCGCCGTGGTACTCGGTGACCTCGTGGTGCCACAGCGACCGCAGCACCGCCACGATCTCGTCGGTGCGCCGGCCGCGGGAGGCGAAGTCGATGCCCTCGATCTCGAACTCCTCGGCCATCCAGCCGACGCCGGCGCCGAGGATCGCCCGACCGCCCGACACCACGTCGAGCGTGGCCACGGCCCGGGCGGTGACCAGCGGGTCGCGCAGCGGGAGGATGTAGACGCTCGAGCCCAGCCGCACCGTGGAGGTCACGGCAGCCACCGAGGCCAGGAGCACCCAGGCGTCGTGGGTCGGCACCCGCGACGGCACCGGCGGCACGCCGCTGTCCGTGTACGGGTACCGGTGGTGGAACTCCACCGGCCAGATGAGGTGCTCGAAGATCCACAGCGATTCGACGCCGAGGCTCTCGGCCCGCCGGGCGAGCTCCGGGATGTCGGGGGGATCGACCGTCAGCGGGAGCCCGACCTTCACCACCGTGGTTGACCGCATTAAGTATGTATCTTTACAATGAAAGCGATCCGGGGCAAACGGGTGATGTCAGGAGCGCGACACGTGGCGATGACCTATCAGGCAGAGACGACCCTCCACGTCGTGGCCAGCCGCCTGGCGATCGGTGACCTCACCGCTCGCTACGGCCGGGCCTACGACTCGGGCGACCGGGAGGGCTGGGTCGCCACCTTCCTCACCGAGGGTGTGTTCGAGCTGCCCGGCCGCGACCCGATCGTCGGCCACGGCGCCCTGCGCGCCTTCTTCCGCGACGCGCCACACGACGTCGTCCACGTCACGACCGACGCCATCGTCGAGGTCGACGGGGTGACCGCCCGCCAGGAGTGCCGGGTGCTGGTGCTCAAGCCCGGGACCCCGGGCACCAACGGCGACGCCGTCGACCCGATCGTGCGACTGGTGGGCCGCTACACCGACGAGCTGGTGTACGAGCGGGGCGGCTGGTACTTCGTGCGCCGCGCCGTGACGATCGACCTGCCGTGAACTTCGGCTTCGACGACGACCAGCAGAGCCTGCGCGACGCCGCCGAACACGTCCTCGCCGCCGAGTCCGGCCCCGCCGTGGTGCGGGCCGGCATCGACGACCCCGACGCCTGGCGCCCGCTGTGGGCGACCATCGTCGGCCTGGGCTGGCCCGCGCTGGCGGTGCCCGAGGACGACGGCGGCCTCGGCCTCGGCGTGGTCGACCTGGTGGCGCTGGCCGAGGTGACCGGTCGCCACGTGCTGCCCGCCCCGTTCCTCAGCAGCGCCGGCCTGGCCGTGCCGCTGCTGGCCACCGTCGACACCCCCGCCGCCCACGCGGTGCTGGCGGCGATCGCCGGCGGCACGGTCACCACGGTGGCGCTCGCCGGCCCGGACCCTCGCGACGGCGACCTGGCCGCCGGGGCGACGTGGGACGGCGCCACGCTGTCGGGGACGAAGCGCCTGGTCACCGACGGGACCCGGGCCGAGACGCTGGTCGTCACAGCGACCAGCCCGGACGGGCCGGTCGTCGCCGTGGTCCCCGCCACCCGGGACGGCGTGCGCGTCGAGCCCGTGGAGTCGGTCGATCCCAACCGCCCGCTGGCCGACGTCCACCTCGACAGGGTCGCGCTCGATCCGGCCGCGGTGGCCCAGGTCGACCCCGGGGGCGGCGTCGACGCCGCCCGCACCGTGGCCGCCGCCGAGCTGGTCGGCGTGAGCGACAAGGTGCTCGAGATCGCCGTGGAGCACGTGTCGTCGCGCACGCAGTTCGGCCGCCCGCTGGGCGCTTTCCAGGCCGTGAAGCACCGCCTCGCCGACGTGTTCGTCGCCACCGAGCGGGCCCGCACCCTCACCTACAACGCCGCCATGCTGCTCGACGACGCCGGCTCGTCGTCGCGGGAGCGTTCGGGCGCCGCGGCGATGGCCAAGGCCGCGGCGAGCGAGGCGGCGATCTTCGCCGCCAAGTCGGCGGTGCAGGTGCACGGCGCCATCGCCATGACCTGGGAGCACGACCTCCACCTCTACACCCGCCGGGCCCGCCAGGGCGCCCTCTGCCTGGGCGACCGGCGCAGCCTCTACCGCCAGGCGGGCCAGGCCTACCTGCAGGGAGTGGCCTGATGGACGTCACCGAGACCGACGCCCAGCGGGAGGTGCGGGAGCGCTACCGCAAGTGGCTCGACGACTTCCTGCCCGCCGACTACCACGACCGCTACGCCCACTACCGCGAGGACTGGGGCCTGCGCCGCGCCCACCAGCGCGAGGCGTTCGAGGCCGGCTGGCTGATGCCCCAGTGGGAGCCGGAGCTGGGCGGCCAGGACCTCGGGTCGCTGGAGACGCTGACCATCCGCCTGGAGGCGGCCGAGCAGGCGGCGCCCAAGCTGCCCAACATCCAGGGCCCCAACGTGGTGGCGCCGGGGCTCCGGCAGCACGGCACCGACGCCCAGCAGGACCGCTACCTGGTGCCGCTGCTGCGGGGC
>Ga0193742_1000893_pt1 | contig 18982 bp, 17 predicted proteins | sample L2c1metaG_FD_165511 | JGI IMG/M metagenome (GOLD analysis project Ga0193742, IMG submission 165511) | Soil microbial communities from a riparian zone of the East river system, Colorado, United States - L2c1 | ecosystem: Environmental > Terrestrial > Soil > Riparian zone | place: USA: East River... | reverse complement strand
CGCGTCGCCTGTGGGCCTGGCGTCACGAGTACGGCGACGCCCGGTCGTGGCGGCGCGCCCTCGGCGCCGGCCTGGTGGCCGGGGGCGCCGACGAGCTGTTCCCCACGATCACCGGTTGAGCGACGGTCGGCCTTTGCCGATCGAGCCCGGGGTGACATACTTGACGAGTTCGTCAACTGTGGAGGAACAGCCATGTCGCTCGCCGGGGAGACGAGGGCCGAAGCGCCCGTGGTCGACTACGGCCTCTACGACGCCGACGAGCACTACTACGAGGCGGAGGACGCCCTCACCCGCTATCTCGACCCCGAGTTCCGTCATGTCGTGCGCTGGATCGAGATGGGTGGACGGCGCACGCTCCTCGTCAACGACCGTCTCCTGACCGTCGTGCCGAACCCGACCTACGACCCCGTCGGGGTCCCCGGATCGCTCGAGCGGTACTTCCGCGCCGAGAACGTCGAAGGCGCCCCGATCAGGGACATCATCGCCATGCACCCGCTGCAGCCCGAGTACCGCGATCGCGACGAGCGCGTCGCGCTGCTGGACCGGCAGGGGGTGGACTTCACCTGGCTGCTGCCGAGCCTGGGCCTCGGGCTCGAGGAGATGCTGCTCGACGACCCCGCCGCGCTCTACGCCGTGTTCGGCGCCTACAACCGCTGGCTCGACGACGACTGGGGCTACGACCGCGACGGTCGCATCCAGACCGGCCCCATGATCTCGCTCGTCGACCCCGTGCGGGCCGAGGCCGAGGTGCAGCGGGCGCTCGACCGGGGCGCCCGCTTCGTGACCTTCCGGCCGGCGCCGGTGGCCGTCCCCGGCAGCCCCCGGTCGCCCGGTGACCGGGCCCACGACCGGGTCTGGGCCATGCTCGCCGAGGCCGGTGTCGTCGCCGCCATCCACGCGGCCGACTCCGGCTACGGCAAGTACATCCGTGACTGGGGCGAGTCCAGCCGCTACTCGGGCCTCAAGAGCTCGCCCCTCACCGAGGTGCTCTCGGTCAACATCGAGCGACCGATCTTCGACATGATCGCGGCGATGGTGTGCCACGGCATCTTCGACCGGCACCCCGAGCTGCGGGTCGCCAGCCTCGAGCTGGGAGCCGGGTGGGTGCACGACCTGATCCGGCGCTTCCGCTCGAGCTACGGCAAGACGCCACAGCTCTTCGAGCGCGACCCGGTGGAGTCGTTCGTCGAGCATGTGTGGATCGCGGCCTTCTACGAGGACGACATCGTCGACCTACGTGGCCACATCGGCGCCGATCGGATCCTGCTCGGGTCCGACTTCCCCCACCCGGAGGGACTGGCCGAGCCCCGGGCCTGGCTGCCCGACTTCGCCGGCCTCACGGCCGACGAGCGCCGCAAGGCCCTCCGCGAGAACCTGCGCGAGCTCTCCGGGCGATGACGCACGAGCCGGCGGCCATGCCGGGCAGGGCGGCCCCCGGGCTCGACGGAGGCTCCGGCGCGGGCGAGGACCTGCGCGAGGTGATGCGCACGGCGCGCTCGATCCGGCGGTTCACCGACGCGCCGGTCGACGACGGCATCCTGCGGCGGTGCCTCGAGGCGGCGACCTGGGCGCCGTCGGGCGGCAACCAGCAGCCCTGGCGGTTCGTGGTGCTCCGTTCGCCCGAGGCTCGCGCCGCGATCGCCGAGGGCGCCCGCGGCGCGCTCGAGGTCACCCAGCACGTCTACCGCCTGGAACGGCCCGCGCCCGACGACCGCTCATCCCGGGCCCGGTCGGCTCGCGCCGTGTTCGAGCTCCACGACGGTGCCGCCACCGTCCCCGCGGCCGTGCTCTTCGCCGTCCGGCACCAGCGCGGCGCGACGCCGCTCCTGCAGGGTGCGTCGGTCTACCCGGCCATGCAGAACTTCCTGCTGGCCGCCCGCATCGAGCGTCTGGGCACGGTCATCACCGGCTGGCACGTGGCGGGCGAGGCCGGACTGCGCGCGGCGGTGGGCGTGCCCGACGAGTGGATGCTCGCCGCGCTGGTCGTCGTCGGCTGGCCGCGCGGCCGTCACGGCCCCGTGCGGCGCAAGCCGGTCGAGGAGGTCGCCGCGCTCGATCGCTGGGACCAGTCGCTGTGACCAGGTAGGAGGCAGGAGAGTAGATGTCTGATCGACTGTGTGAGGGACGGGTGTGCATCGTCACCGGCGGTGGTCGAGGGCTCGGGCGGGAGTACGCCCGGCGGCTCGCCGGGCACGGCGCCCAGGTCGTGGTGAACGATCTCGGCGGCGCTCGCGACGGCTCGGGCAGCGACGCGGGCCAGGCGCGCTCCGTCGTGGACGAGATCGTCGCCGCCGGCGGCCACGCGGTCGCCAACACCGACGACATCAGCACCTTCGCCGGTGCCGAGCGGATCGTGGCCCAGGCGATCGACGCCTTCGGCGGCCTCGACGTCGTCGTCAACAACGCCGGGATCCTGCGCGACCGCATGCTCTTCTCGATGACCGAAGAGGAGTGGGACGCGGTGGTCAGGGTGCACCTCAAGGGGACGTTCGCCACATCCCGCTTCGCCGCCGAGCACTGGCGCGACCGGGCCAAGGCGGGCCAGGCCAACGACGCCCGGATCATCAACACGACCTCCGTCGCCGGCCTCTACGCCAACCCCGGGCAGACCAACTACGGATCGGCCAAGGCGGGCATCGCCACGTTCACCCAGATCGCCGCCCAGGAGCTCGTCCGCTACGGGGTCACGGTCAACGCCGTCGCGCCCGGCGCGCTGACCCGCCTGACCGAGGACCTCGACCTTCCCGACGAGATGGTCCAGCGCTTCGATCCGCGCTGGGTGGCACCGGTCGTCGTCTGGCTGGCGTCACCTCGGTCGGCGGACGTCACCGGGCAGGTCATCGAATCGTCGGGCCTGGTGCTGGCGATCGCCGAGGGCTGGCGCCGCGGGCCGTCGAGCGAGAAGGTGCCGACCGAAGCCGCCGAGGTCGACGCCGCCGTGCGCGAGCTGTTGGCCGAGGCCACCCCCCGGACGACGATGGCCGACGTGTCCTGACGCCTCGTCAGGCGGCGTCCGGGGGTGTGCCGCTGCTCTGCTGGCCGAGCGACCGCGCCAACCGATCGACGAGGTGGACGATCTCGTGGGCGCAGCGGACGAAGGCGTCGGTCTCGCCGCCGCCGGGGTCGGCGACCTCCTCCCAGGACGCGAGCTCGACGGCTTCCAGACCGAGGGCAGCGATCCGGCCGGTCAGCGGCGTCGGCCCCGCGACCAGGTCACGGCACAGCCGCTTCAAGGTCGCCGTCCGAGGCGCTGCCGTGGGGTGCTCGCGACGCACCCACTCGACGTGCTCCGGCGCCAGCCCGATGATCAGATCGGCCACCACGAGATCGGCCCCGCCGGCCTGGTGGCTGCGGTGGCCGGCCGCCTCGAGCCCCACCGCGGCGAGCGCGGTCCGCGTGCGCGGTGACGGTACGAGGCCCTCGATCACCAACGTCCCGGCGGTCACCACCGGCACCTGCGGCAGGCGGGCGGCCAGCGCAGCGCCGGCGATCACCGACCGGGTGGCGTTGCCCGTGCAGAGGACGAGGACCGGCGCGGTCGAGGGGGTCACTTGAGGGCGGAGAAGAGGCCCGTCGGGAAGGCGCCGTAGGCCTGGCGCATGCCGGTGACCAGCTCGTCGGCCTCGAGGTAGCCGCCCGACCGGGACGTGTAGCGGTGCGCCGTCTGCTCCCAGCCCGCCATCCGGATCACGGTGTCGCCCTCGACGCGGAGGACCTGGCCGGTGAGCCAACCGGAGGCACCGGATGCGAGGTAGGCGACCAGACCCGACGTCGTCCGAGGGTGGAGCGGGTCGTAGCCGTCGTCGGACACGGTGGGCCCGGTGTCGGCCGAGATCGTGGCGGACATGCGGGTCAGGGCCACGGGCGACACGGCGTTGCACGTCACGTCGTAGCGGGCCATCTCCATGGCGGTGACCAGGGTGAGCGCGGCGATCCCCGCCTTGGCGGCCGCGTAGTTCGCCTGGCCGACGTTGCCCTTGAGCCCCGCCCCCGACGTGGTGTTGACGATCCGTCCCCGGCTGTCACCACCCGACTTGGCGACCGACCGCCAGTGGTCGCAGGCGTGCCTGGTCATCTGGAAGGTGCCCTTGAGGTGGACCGAGATCACCGCGTCGAAGTCGTCCTCGCTCATCGAGGTGATCATCCGATCGCGCAGGATCCCGGCGTTGTTCACCACCGCGTCGAGCCGTCCGTAGCGGTCGACGGTGTCACGGACCATCCGGGCGCACGCGGTCCAGTCGGCGACGGAGCCCTGGTCGGCCACGGCCTCACCACCGTTCTCGTGGATCTCGCGCACGACGGCATCGGCCGGGTCCTCGGAGGTCGTGCCGCCGTCGATGCCCACCCCGGGATCGACGACCACGACCCGGGCACCCTGCCGGGCGAGCTCGAGGCAGTGCTGGCGGCCGATGCCGCGGCCACCGCCGGTGACGATGCAGACGCGGCCTTCGCACAGTCGATCGGACATGGTCATACCTTAGAAGTTGACGCTATCGTCAAGCCACTGGTCGTTTGCGCCGGAAGGGGGGCCATGTCGGGCCGACAGGCCACCGAAATCGCGTGGGACGTACGGTCCGAGCCAGTGGTCGAGACCGTGACCGACAGCTCGGAGGCGGAGGCGTCGGCGCCCGCGTCACAGCTCGGGTGCTACGTGCTGCCGGGTGGCACCCGCTCGCCTCGCCGGGCGGTCGGCCAGGCCCGGGCCGCCGAGGCCCTGGGGCTGGGCACGGTGTGGATCGGTGAGCGCTACGACACCAAGGACCTGCCGTCGCTCGCCGGCGCCCTCAGCCAGGTCACCGACCGGGCCCGGATCGGGGCCGCGGTCACCCACGTCGGCACCCGGCACCCGATGGCCCTGGCGTCGATGGGTCAGACGCTGCAGGACCTCTCGGGCGGCCGGTTCCTGCTCGGCTTCGGCCGCTCGGCGTCGTGGCGGTGGCGGGCCTACGGGCTGGCCGAGCCGACGTCGCGGGTCCTGGCCGACACGGTCGACGTCCTCCGTCGCCTGTGGGCGGGCGACACGGTGAGCTACGACGGCCCGGCGGGCCACTTCCCGGAGCTGCGCCTCGGCGAGAGGCCCGACGTGCCACCGCCGCCCGTGCTGCTCGCCGCCGTCGGCCCGCGGACGCTGGCCGTCGCCGGACGGGCCTTCGACGGCGTGATCCTGCACCCGTTCCTGACGCCGGACGCGGTCGGCCGATCGGTCGCCGCGGTGCACGAGGCGGCTCGCGCCGCCGGCCGTGACCCGGCGGCCCTGCGCTGCTACGCCACGGTCGTGGTGGCGCCCGACCGCCCGGACGACGACGTCGCGGTGGCGGTGGGCGCCCGGGCCGCGGGGTACCTCCAGGTGGAGGGGCTCGGCGACGCGCTCGTGGGTGCCAACGGCTGGGACCCCGCCGCGCTGGCCCGGTATCGCAGCCAGCCGGCTCTGGCCGGCTTGGGCGGCCGTTCGGCCGCCAGGACATTGCGCCGCGCCGAGATGGTGGCGCTGGGCCGCACGCTGCCGGACCGTTGGTTGCCGTCCTCGTCGGCCGTCGGCGACGCCGCCGCGTGCGCCAGGCGGCTCGACGAGTACCTCGACGCGGGCGCCGACGAGCTCGTGCTCCACGGCAGCACGGCCGACGACCTCGCCGGCGTGGTCGCCGCGTTCGAGGACGGGCGGGCGGCGTGACCACGGCCCTGGACGACCCCGAGCGGGTGCGGGCCGCCCTGCGGGACTGGATCGCCGAGCGCCTGCCCGCCGACCGGCCGGCGGCCGTGCACGGCGTCGAGGTGTCGGAGCTGGCCTCGCCGGGCGCCGGCCAATCCAGCGAGACCGTGCTGTTCTCGGTCAGCTGGCGCGAGGGGAGACGGGATCGCACGGGCCGCTATGTGCTGCGCTGCCAGCCCCGGGCCAACCAGATCTTCCTCGACGCCGACGTCGGGCGCGAGTTCCGGGTCCTGCAGGCGCTGGGGGCCGGTTCCGGGGTCCCCGTGCCGCCCGTGCTGGGGGCGGAGCCCGACCCGGGGGTGCTCGGCGTGCCGTTCTTCGTGATGGCGAGGGTGGCCGGGACGGTCCCCCAGGGCAAGCCGTCGATCCACACCGTCGGCTGGCTGCCCACGCTCACCGCCGGCCGGCGGGCGCGCCTGTGGAGTGGCGCGCTCGACACGCTCGTCGCCGTCCATCGGGTCGACTGGCGGTCGGCCCATGCCTTCCTGCTCGAGCCCGACGGTGAAGAGACCGACCTCGCCGGCCACGTCGAGCGGCTGGCGCGCTGGTACCGGTGGGTGACCGGTGGGCGGGCGTTCCCGGTCACCGACGCGGCGCTGGAGCACGTCGTGGCCACCGCCCCGACGGTGTCGGCGGGCGAACCGGTGCTGGTCTGGGGCGATGCCCGCGTCGGGAACATGATCTTCCGCGACGACCTGTCGGTCGCAGCCGCCATCGACTGGGAGCTGGCGACGATCGGGCCCGCCGGCCTCGACCTCGGCCACTGGCTGTTCTTCGACCAGCTCCTCACCGAGGCGAGCGGCGTCGACCGACTGGCGGGGTTCCCCGACCGGGCCACCACCATCGCCCGCTACCGCGAGCGGTCCGGCCGCCCGGTCGACGACGTCGGCTGGTTCGAGACCCTGGCCGCGCTGTTCACGGCGACGACGGTGATCCGCCAGGCCGACATCGGGGTGGGGCAGGGACGGCTGGCGCCGGACACCCGGCTGGGCCACGACAACGCCATCACGCGGGTGCTCGCCCGCGACCTCGGCCTCCCCCTCCCGGAGCTGTCGCGGGACTGGCTGGCCCACCGCCACGCGATCCCGCCGATCCCTCCGAAGAGGGCCGCATGGACCTAGAGGTCTCGCCCGCCGACGCGACCTTCCACGACGAGGTGCGCACCTGGCTCCACGAGAACGCTCCGTCGGGACCGCGGCCGCGCGGGGGGACACCGATGCGCGAGTTCGACCTCGCCTGGCAGCGCACGCAGTGGGACGGCGGCTGGGCGGGCGTCAACTGGCCGGTCGAGAACGGCGGGCGGGGCCTGTCGCTGCTGCAGCAGGTCATCTGGTACGAGGAGTACGCGAAGCTCGGGCTCCCCGGCATCGACACCTGCTTCGTCGGCAACAGCCACGCCGGTCCGACCCTGATCGCCCGGGGGTCCGCAGCTCAGAGGACCACCCACCTCCCGCCGATCCTCCGCGGTGAGGTCGTCTGGGCGCAGGGCTTCTCGGAACCGGGGGCCGGATCCGACCTCGCCTCGCTCCAGACCCGGGCGACGGTCGACGGCGACCAGCTCGTGGTCACGGGCCAGAAGGTCTGGACCAGCTTCGCCGACCTCGCCGACTGGCAGGAGCTGCTGGTGCGCACCGACGGGGACGCGCCGAAGCACAAGGGCATCACGTGGGTGATCTGCGACATGCACAGCCCCGGCATCGAGGTCCGGCCGATCGCCACCATCGACGGCGAGCGCCACTTCGCCGAGGTGTTCTATGACGAGGTGCGGATCCCGCTCGCCAACGTCGTCGGCGACGTCGACGACGGTTGGAGCGTCGCGATGTCCACCCTGTCCTTCGAGCGCGGCACGGCGTTCACCGCCAGCCAGGTGAACCTGGCCGAGACCGTCGAGCACCTCATCGAGCTGGCCAGGGAACGGATCGGTCCGGACGGCCGGCGGCCGGCGATCGAGGACGACGAGATCGCCCGCCGGCTGGCCACCGCCCGCGCCGAGGTCGCCGCCCTCCGGGCGATGACCTACGCCGGTGTCTCGCGCAACGCGCGGCGGACCGAGCCCGGCCCCGAGGGCTCGATCCTGAAGCTCTTCTACGCCGAGACGGCGCAGCGCGTGTACCGGCTCGCCTTCGACATCATCGGGCGTGAGGGACTGCGCGGTGGTCCGGCCGGCGCGTCGCGGGACTGGCTCCACGACTACCTGCAGTCGTACTCGTTGTCCATCGCCGGGGGGACCTCCGAGATCATGCGCAACATCATCGGCGAGCGCGTGCTCGGGCTGCCCCGCTGAGGAAGGACCGTCGATGGACCTGCTTCCCTCTCCGGAACAAGACGAGATCGTCGCCGCGGTCGCGGCCCTGCTCGCCGCCGAGCTGCCCACCCCGCCCGCCGGCCCCGCGCCGGACCCGGCGGCGGGGCCCCCACCTCTCGACCGGGCGCTCTGGGCGAGGTGCGCGGGCCTGGGGTGGTTCGGCCTCGGCCTCGACCCGGCGGCGGGCGGCGTCGGCTACGGGCTGGCGGAGGAGGCGTTGGTGTTCCGGGAGGTCGGCCGGCACCTGGCGCCGGGGCCGTTCCTGCCGACCGTGCTGGGTGCCCGGGTCGCAGTGGCCGCCGGGGTCGCCGACATCGCGGGCGCCATCCTCGGCGGTGCGGCCGTCGTCGGCCTGGCCGAGCTGCGTGACGGTCGGTGCACCGCCGAGGAGGTGGCCGGCGAGCTCGACCTCTACGACTGCGCCGGGGCCGAGCTGGTGCTGGTCGCGACCCCGGAGGGCGCAGCCCTGGTGGAGCCGGCGGCGCTCGAGGCGATGGAGCCCGTCGCCTGCCTCGATCCCGGGACCGGCATGGCGACGGCGCGTGCCCCGCACGTCCGCCCGCTCGCCTGGGTGCCCGGCGAGGTCGAGCCGACCTTCCAGCGGGGCGCGGTGCTGGTGGCCGCCATGTTGAGCGGGGTGGCCGAGGCGGCGCGCGATCTGGGTGCGGGGCACGCCCGGGAGCGGATCCAGTTCGGCCGGCCGATCGGCGTGCACCAGGCGGTCAAGCATGCGTGCACCGACATGGCGGTGCGGGCCGAGGCCGCCGCGTGCCAGACGTTCCTCGCCGCCCTGACCGTCGAAGAGGGCCTGGACGACGCGGCGTTCCAGGTGGCGTCGGCCAAGGTCGTCGCCGGCGATGCCGCGCTGCGCAACGCCCGGGCGAACATCCAGGTGCACGGCGGGATGGGCTTCACGTGGGAGCACGGAGCCCACCGGTTGCTCAAGCGCGCCCACCTGCTCGGCCGGCTCTTCGGCGACCGCTACCACCACCTCGCCGACCTGGTCGCCCTGCCCGCGGCCCACTGACGGACGACGACGAGACGGAGGCCCTGCGTGCCCACCACGACAGCTGTGCCGATCGGCATCGAGCGGAACCTGCTCGCCGCGCCCCAGGTGGCTCGCGCGCGGGTGGACGTCTACTCGGGGGTGGCCCGCCTGGCCCGCACGGTGTGGGCCAGCGAGGTGCGCCCGGCCGGCACCCGGCCCGGTGCCGCGGTGATGATCTGCCACCCCTCGGCCAACTTCCTCGGCCACTACGCCCTGCCCGGCCTGGCGGCCCGGGGCCTGGCCGGCATCGGGCTCACCACCCGCTACGTCGGCAACGACACGGCGCTCATCATGGAGAACTGCCTGCTCGACATCGGCGCCATGGTGGGTCACCTGCGCGCCAGGGGTTACGAACGGGTCGTGGTCGTCGGCAACTCCGGCGGCGCATCGATCGTCCCCTACTACCAGGCGCAGGCCGAGTCACCATCGGTGTCGGACCCGCCCGGGGGAGGGCCCGACCTCACCCGGGCCGAGCTACCCCCGGCCGACGCCGTCGCGCTGCTCAACGCCCACCCGTCGCGGGCCCGGCTCTGCACCGAATGGCTCGATCCGGCCATCGTCGACGAGCACCAGCCCTTCGAGCGCGACCCTGCGCTCGACATGTACGACCCGGGCAACGGCCCGCCCTACGGCCCCGAGTTCGTCGAGCGGTACCGGCGGGCCCAGCTCGACCGGAACCGGCGCATCTCGCGCTGGGCCGCGGCGCAGCTCCGGGCCGTGGAGGCCCCGGGGCACCGCCCGTCGGGCTTGGACGACCTGGCCTTCGTCGTGCCGGGCACGACGGCCGACCTGCGGATGCTCGACGGTGCGATCGATCCCAGCGACCGGAAGGTGGGCACGTCGTTGTGGGGGCCGCCGGCGGTGGCCAACCACCTCCCGGCGGGCATCGGGCGGTGCACGACGCTGCGGTCGTGGCTGAACCAGTGGTCGGTGGACCACTCGCTCGGCGACTCGCTCCGCTGGCTGCCCGAGGTCGAGGCCCCGGTCCTGGTGCTGTCGCCGACCGCGGACCCGACCGTCCTCCCGCACATGGGGCGCGAGATGTACGAGGCCGCGGTCAAGGCACCGCGCGAGATCGTCGAGCTGCAGGGGGCGACCCACTACTTCGAGGGCCGGCCCGACATCCTCGACCGGGCGCTCGACGCCCTGGCCGCATGGGTCGAGCGGGCCGTCGGCGGTGCGGCGTGAGCCGGCGGGTGGCGGTCGCCGGTGTGGCGCTGTCCGACGTCGGGCGGGTCGACGGTACCACGCCCTACGGGCTCGCCGCCCAGGCGTCCCGGCGGGCGCTGGCCGACGCCGGCCTCGTCCGCGCCGACATCGACGGCCTGTGCTCCACCGCGCTCGGCACGTTGGAGCCCATCGACGTGGGCGAGTACCTCGGCCTGCGACCACGGTGGCTCGACTCCACCAGCGTCGGGGGCGCGTCGTGGGAGGTCATGGCCGCGCACGCCGCCGACGCCATCGCGCAGGGCCATGCCGACGTGGTGCTGCTCACCTACGGATCGACCGCCCGCTCCGACCTCCGGCGGGGCCTGCGCACGGCCAACCTCGACTGGGGATCGCGTGGCCCGCAGCAGTGGGAGGCACCGTTCGGCATCAGCCTGATCTCGAAGTACGCCATGGCGGCGCGGCGGCACATGCACGAGTACGGCACGACCGTGGAGCAGCTCGCCGAGATCGCGGTGGCCGCCCGGGCCAACGCGGCGCTCAACCCCGAGGCCCAGGTGCGCGACCCCATCACGGTCCACGACGTGCTGGCCGGACCGGTGATCGCCGACCCCTTCACCAAGCTGCAGTGCTGCCTGCGCTCCGACGGCGGCGCGGCGGCGGTGCTCGTCGCCGACGACCGGGTGACGGACCTCGCCAAGCCCCCGGTCTGGGTGCTCGGGACGGGCGAGCACGCCTCCCACGTGTCGCTCGGCCAGTGGTCCGACTACACGAGCGGGCCCGCGGCGGTGTCGGGGCGGCTGGCGTTCGAGCGAGCGGGGGTGACCCCTGACGAGATCGACGTCGCCGAGCTGTACGACGCCTTCACCTCCATGTTGCTGATCACGTTGGAGGACCTGGGGTTCTGCGCGCCGGGTGAGGCCGGGTCCTTCGTCGAGGGAGGCCGCCTGCGCGTCGACGGCGAGCTGCCGACCAACACCGACGGCGGCGGCCTCAGTGCCTGCCACCCCGGCCAGCGCGGGCTGTTCCTGCTCGTCGAGGCGGTGCGCCAGCTGCGGGGCGAGGCCGGCGAGCGCCAGGTGCCCGACGCCCGGCTGGCCTGTGTCAGCGGCACCGGCGGGTGGTTCTGCTCGTGCGGCACGATGATCCTGGGCGCCGACTGATGCCGCCGGCGTCGGACCCGGTCGAATCCCCGTTGCGGGGCAGCTTCGCGACGCTCGGGGAGGCGATGGAGGCCGCCGCGGTCCAGCTCCGTGACCACGAGGCCTACGTGGAGGACGGACGGCGGATCACGTTCGGCGACTGGATCGGGGCCGCCGATGCCCTGGCGGCCACGCTGGCCGAGCGGGGTGTCCGGCCAGGCGACGTGGTCGCCCTGATGCTGCCGCCCTGCATCGACTACGCCGTCTGCTACGCCGCCGCCGTCCGGATGGGAGCGGTGGTCACCGGCATCAACACCCGGCTCGGGCCCCGCGAGGTCGCCGCCATCGTGGACCGGGCCGAGCCGGTGCTGGTCATCCGCGACGAGCAGCTGCCCCTCGCCCGGCTGCCGGCGCACGCGCCGGTCATGGCCCGGGCCGACCTCGCCGCAGCGTGCGCCGGGCCGGTCCTGCCGGCCCGGCCGGCGAGCGCCCGGCCCGACGACCCCGTCGTGATCATCTGGACCAGCGGCACGACCGGCCTCCCCAGAGGCGCGTGGTTCGACCACCCGGCCCTGCACGCTGCGGTGGACTCGGCCGGCGTGCTCAGCCGACCCTTCGACCGCCGCCTGTCGTCGACGCCGTTCGCACATGCCGGCTACATGGCCAAGGTCTGGGAGCAGCTGGCGTGGGCCACGACCATCGTGATCAGCCCGACGCCCTGGTCGGCCGACGACACGGTGCGGCTGCTCGACCACGAGCGGATCACCGTGGCGGGCGCGGTGCCGACCCAGTGGGCCAAGGCCCTCGACCATCCGCAGCTTGCCCAGGCCGACCGCTCCCAGCTGCGACTGTGCGTGACGGCGACCGCCCCGCCGACGCCCGAGCTGGTCGAGCGGATGGCCGTGCAGCTGGGCTGCCCGGCGGTGGTGCGCTACGCCATGACCGAGGCCCCGTCGATCACCGGCACCGAACCCGGCGACCCTCCCGACGCGCTGTTCCACAGCGTCGGCCGTCCCCAGGCCGGGGTGGAGGTCGACCTGAGGGACGGCGCCGGTCGGCCGGTGCCGGCAGGGGAGGCCGGCAGGGTGCACGTGCGCTCAGCCGGTGCGATGCGCGGGTACTGGCGCGACGAGGAGCACACCGCCGAGGTGCTCGGCGCCGACGGATGGTTGCGCAGCGGCGACGTCGGCCGCTGGGACGCCGACGGGAACCTCGTGCTCGTCGGGCGAGCGTCCGACATGTACATCCGGGGCGGCTACAACGTGTACCCGCTCGAGGTCGAGAACGTGCTGGTCGAGCACCCGGCCGTCGCCGGTGCCAGCGTGGTCGGCGTCATGGCGCCGGTCATCGGCGAGATCGGCGTCGCCTTCGTCGTCCCCGACGCCCACGCCCCACAGCCGCAGGCGACCGAGCTGCAGGCCTGGTGCCGCCGCCACCTCACCGACTACAAGGTGCCCGACGAGGTGGTCTTCGTCGACGCGCTGCCGTTGACCGCCATGCTCAAGGTCGACAAGGCCGCGCTGCGGGCCATGGCCGACGCGCCCGGCGGCTGAGCCCGCTCAACCCGGTGCCGGCCGGAACACCGGTGCGGTGATGTCCGGCGTGAGCTCCCGGAAGCCCACCTCGACCGCCATGCCGATCCGCAGGTCGGCGGGGTCGCAGTCGACGACGTTGGTCATGACCCGGGGGCCCTCCTCGAGGTCGACGGCGGCGACGACGTAGGGCACGCGTGCCGCGAAGGGCGGGAGGTCGTTCACGTGGACCGTCGAGTGGGTGTAGAGCGTCGCCCGCCCGCTCGCCTCCTCCCAGACGACGTCGTCGCTCCAACACGACGGGCAGAAGGGCCGGGGGTAGTGGTGCGCCAGCCCGCACGCGTCGCAGCGGCGGATGAGGAGACGACCCTCGCGGGCCGCGTCCCAGAACGGCCGGCTCTCGGCCTCGATCGTGGGGAGGTCGAAGCGGGGGCCGTCAGCCATCTCGGTGGTCACCGTCATCGATCGTCCCTCCTGCGCGCCCCGTCGCGTCCGTCGGGCAGGGCACACCGAAGCTAGGTGACCGCCCGGCGGTGCCACAGGTCGGAGGGGCCGTCGACACGGCGTCGACACACGTCGCCGTCAGCGCAACCAGGGCTCGGTGTACTGGGCGTCGCGGGCGGCCTTCATCCCGGCCGTGCCCTCACGGTCGATGATGTCGCGGAAGGTCCGGCCGTCGGGAGCCCTCGCGCTGGCGCTGTCGCCGAGGGTGATCGCGTCGCGGGCGTCGCCCGTGGTGCGGCCGGCTGCATCCCCGGCCGCCTCCGCGATGGCGTCGACGGTGCGCTTGTTGAGCAGCAACGCCTCGCGCGGGAGGCGGGTGAGCCGCCGGCACAGGTCGCGGGCCCGCTCGACGAGCTCGTCGTCGCGCTCGACGGTGAGGACGAGGCCGATCTCCCGAGCCCGGGATGCGTCGATCAGCTCGCCGGTGAGGATCAGGAACTTGGCCCACTGGCGGCCGACGATCGACACCAGGGGGCTGGCCCCGACCAGCCCGATGCGCCCTTCGGGGACGCCGAACCTCGCGCCCTCGGCGGCGATGACCAGGTCGCAGCAGGTGACGAGCTGGAGGCCCGCCCCGAGGCAGTACCCGTGGACCGCCGCCACCACCGGCAGCCGCGCCCCGCGGAGCCGGCGGTGGAACGTCTCCACCCGTTCGAGGAACTCGTTCTGCTCGTAGGCGGTGTCACGGCGTGCGTTGCCGGTCAGGTCGCCACCCGCGGAGAACGCCGAACCGGAGCCCTTCAGCAGCACGCAGCCGATGTCAGGATCGTCCTCGGCGTCGCGCAGGGCCCAGAGGATCTGGTCGCGCGTACCGCCCGCCCGCGCCGAGATGGGGTTGAGCTGGGCCGGACGGTCGAGGGTGATCTCGGCCACACCGTCGGCCTTCTCGTAGCTGATCTCGTCGAGCTCCATGGGCTCCTCCCGGGAGGCCAGTTCTAGCTCTCGCAGCGGACACGGTGCTGAAAGGGGACCGGCTCTAGCGTGCGGAGCCTGTGGAACGGTCGAACCTGACCCGCCTGATGTCGCCCGCCACCGTCGCCGTGGTCGGCGCGAGCGAGAGGCTCGGCATGTCCGACAACGCGGTGCTGCCGATGCTCGAGGCCGGGGTCGAGGTGCAGCTCGTCAACCCCAACCGCGACACGGTGTACGGCCGGCCGGCGGCGCCGAGCCTGTCGTCGCTGGGAGGTCCGGTGGACGCCGTGCTGGCGCTGGTGAGCGCCGAACGGTGCGTCGACGTGGTGGCCGAGGCCGCCGCGCTGGGCTGCGGCGGCGTGGTCGTGGCCGCGGGAGGGTTCGCCGAGCTGGGCGCCCGCGGCCGTGCCCTCGAGGACCGCCTGGTGGCGGCGGCCGGCCCCGACCTGGCGATCGTCGGCCCGAACTGCAGCGGCTTCCTGAACGTGCCCCAGCGGGTCAACCTGTTCACCGGGGGGCGCATCTCGCTCCGGCCGGGTGGGGTCGCGGTCGTCTCGCAGAGCGGCTTCCTCGTCCGGTCGTCGCTGGCCGCGGGACGTGAGCGCCAACTCGGTTTCAGCTTCGCCGTGTCGTCGGGCAACGAAGCGGTGTGCGGGCTCGCCGACTACCTGGACGTCCTGGCCGAAGATCCGGAGACGCGGGTGATCTGCCTGGTGATCGAGAAGGTCCGCGCCCCCGAGCGGTTCTTCGCCGCGGTGGACCGGGTGCGGCGCGCCGGCAAGGCGGTGATCGCGTTCAAGCTCGGGCGCACCGCGCAGTCGCGCGAGATCATGCGCTCCCACACCGGCGCGATCGCCGACGAGAGCTGGGTCTACGACGTGGTCCTGCGGCAGGCCGGCGTGCTCACGGCCGGCGATGTCGACGAGATGCTCGACATGGCGCAGCTGCTGGCCCAGCTGCCGCCCGAGCGGTGGCGTCCCCTGCGGGGTGTGGCGGTCGTCGCCTCCTCCGGTGGGGTGGCCGGCGTCGCGGCCGATGTGGCCACGGCGGAAGGCGTGGACCTGCCGTCGCTGGACGAGCTCGATCCGTGGGTCCGTGAGAAGGTGCCGGGCGACGGGGCCCCGAACCCGCTCGACATGACCGGGTTCGTCATGCGCGACCGGGATCTGTTGGAGGAGCTGTTCGAACGGTACGCGCAGGCCGACGCCGTCGATGCGCTGGTGCTGTGCTGGTGGGCGGGGGAGGGCGACGAGGCCTGGAGCCGGACCCTGCTCGAACCGTTCGCGGCGGTCGCGGCCCGGGCATCGATACCGCTGATCGTCACCCCGGTGGAGGCCACCGCGCTCGGCGACTGGACCGTCGACCTCCGCAAGGAGGGTGTCGCGTTCTGCCGTGGCCTGCGGTCGACCTACCGCGCCCTCCGCGCCCTCGACCAGGTGGCCGGCGCGGCACCGCCCGGCCTCGGTGCCCGGGTGACCGCCCCCGTTCGGGCGGCCGGGGCGTCGGCGACGGCGCTGCCCGAGCTGATCGAGACCCCGGCGGGCCCCATCGTCCCGTTCGGGGCCGCGCTACGGATGCTCGAGGACGTCGGCATCCCCGTGGCGCCGTACCGGATCCTCGAGCCGGGGACCGAGGCCGCTGCCGGGCTCCACGAGCTGGGCGATCGGCTCGTGGTCAAGCTGGCCGACGTCCCGCACCGCACCGAGCTCGACGCGGTGCGGACGGACGTGGCGGCCGAGGACGTCGCCACCGTCGCGCGCCACCTGCGGGACATCGCGCACGCCCACCAGGTGCCGCCCACGGTCGTGGTGCAGGCCAGGGTCGAAGGCCACGGCGAGGCCTTCGTCGGGTTGCACGCCCGAGCCGACCTGGGCCCGATCGTCCTGTTCGGTGGGGGCGGGGTGCTGCTCGAGGTCACCCGGCGGGTGGGGGGCCGGCTGCTGCCACTGGCACCCGGCGACGCTGCGGCGCTGGTGGCCGAGGTCGCCGGCGAGGCCCTGTTCGATCGGCTCCGCGGCCAGCAGACGTGGGTGGCCCCACCCCTGGTCGAAGCGGTCGAGGCGGTGGCGGAGCTCTGGCGGCGCACGAGTGGGTGGCTCGACACGGCCGACCTCAACCCCCTGATCGTCACCGGGCAGGGCGTTGTCGCCGTCGACGCCCTCCTCGTCGCCACCCGGCGCTGACCCGCCACCGGTGCCCTGACCACCGACGCCAGGTAGAGTGTTGACACTTCCGTCAGGTTCGTCGGCGACGCTCCTGCCGGAGACGTCGAGCGAGTCGGTGGCGATCGAGGGGGGTAGCCGTGGCGACCAGCGCACGCGTACTCGAGGTGGCCGGCCGGCCGGCGACGCCCACCGAGCTGCGGCGAGAGGTGGCACCCGAGCAGCCCGTGCTCCTCGTCGGTCCGAGCGCCGTGTGGGACTCGACCGGCGTCGTGGCGTGGATGGACGCCCGGGGTTGGTCGTGGACCAGCGCCGAGGGCCCGGAACGGGCCCGTTGGCTGGCCTCGATCCAGAAGGTCTCCCTCGTCTTCGTGGCCGGCGACGAGGCGACCGTGTGGTCGGTCGTCGAGGCCACGAGGCCGGTCACCATGGCGCCGATGGTGGTCCTGGCCAACCCCTCGGCGCGCAGCGTGGTGTCGCTGCTCGGCGCGGGGGTCGACGGCGTCGTCGATCCCTCGAGTGGCGCCGAGGAGGTGTTCGCCCGTGTGGTCGCCCTGCTGCGGCGCTCCGACCACGGCTGGGGACGCGGCGTTCGCTACCTCAGTGCGGCCGGCCTGCAGGTCGACCTCTGGTCGCAGGAGTGCGAGCTCGACGGCGGTCGCCTCCACCTGTCGCCGACGGAGTACGCGCTGCTGACGTTCCTGATGACCCATCCCCAGCAGGCCCTGACGACCCACACCATCGTGCGGCGGGTGTGGAGCTGGTTCCCCTCCGACGGCCGGAACACCCTGCGGATCTTCGTCAACCGCCTGCGCCGCAAGCTCGGCGACGACCCCCGCGACCCCCGCTTCATCGCGCTGGTGCGCGGCACCGGCTATCGGTTCATCCGCAACGTCACCGAGATGGGTGACGAGGCCGAGCCCGTGGTCGAGGGCACCGACGTCGCGCCGTTGCTGCAGGCGCTCGAGGAGCTGGCCACCGGGCTGCAGGGCTGCGACGACATCGCCGCCGCCGCCGAGTGCCTGCTCGACGGGCTCGACACCACCGGCTACGCGGACGGCATGGCCCTGTTCCGCGTCGCTGGCGCGCAGATGCAGCTCGTCGTCGCCAAGAAGATGCCGGCCGAGTGGCTGGCCAGCGTCGAGACCGGCGTGCCGCTGAAACCCTCGTTCGCCAGTGCCCAGAGCGTGCTCGGCCGCGAGGTGGTGCAGTTCGGTGACATCGGCCAGATGGCGGAGAGCTACGGGGCCAGCGCCGGGCTGCTGGCCGCGGCCGGGCAGCACGCGTGCCTGTTCCTCCCGATCGTCTGCGACAACCAGGTCTGGGGTCATCTGGGCCTGTGCCGGCGGGCTCGCCAACCGTTCGACCCGGTGGGGACGTCGTTCGTCCGCACCGCCTGCGCCGTGTTCGCCCTGGCGGTCGACGACATCGAGCGGACACGGCCAGCCACCTAGCGTCGGGACCATGCCGGCACCCGACGACATCACCACGTTCACGGCGTTCACCGCGACCGCGGGAGAGGACGGCGCCGTCGAACGGGCCGTCACCACGCTGGCGCTCGACGACCTACCCCCGGACGGTGTGCTGATCGCGGTGGAGTGGTCGAGCGTCAACTACAAGGATGCCCTGGCCACCACGGCCAAGGGCGGCGTGGCCAGGATCTCGCCGCTGGTCCCGGGCATCGACCTGGCCGGCACGGTGGTCGACCCCGCCGGCAGCGGGCTGGCGGTCGGTGCCCCGGTCATCGCCCACGGCTACGACCTCGGTGTGGCGCGCCACGGCGGCCACGCGGCGCGAGCCCGGGTCCCCGCCGAGTGGATCGTCCCGCTGCCGGACGGCCTCGACCTGCGCTCGGCGATGGTCATCGGCACGGCGGGCTTCACCGCGGCGCTGTCGGTGGTCGCCCTGGAGGAGCGGGGCCTGACCGCGGCGGACGGGCCGGTGCTGGTGACCGGCGCGACCGGCGGCGTCGGCAGCATGGCCGTCGGCATCCTCGGGACGCGCGGCTACGAGGTGGTGGCCAGCACCGGCAAGGCCGATGCCGAGCCCTACCTGCGCTCGCTCGGGGCCACGGCCGTGATCCCCCGGGACGAGCTGTCGGCCGAGGGCGGCAAGCCGCTCGCCGCGATGCAGTGGGCCGCGGCGGTCGACTGCGTCGGCGGGACGACGCTGGCCAACGTGCTCGCCAGGATCCGCTATGGCGGCGCGGTCGCGGCGAGCGGGCTGACCGGCGGCGCCGGGCTGTCGACGACGGTCCTGCCCTTCATCCTCCGTGGCGTCGCCCTTCTCGGGGTCGACTCGGTGCAGACCCCGATCGCCCGCCGTCGTGCCGTCTGGCAACGCCTCGGTGGCGACCTCGAACCGTCGGGGCTCGCGGAGATCGGCCACGACGTCTCCCTCGCGGGCCTGCCGGACGTGCTCGACGCGATCCTGCGCGGCGAGGTGACCGGCCGGGTCGTGGTCGACACGCGCCCGACCTAGTGCCGTGTCAGGCAACGTT
>Ga0193742_1000892_pt1 | contig 18996 bp, 16 predicted proteins | sample L2c1metaG_FD_165511 | JGI IMG/M metagenome (GOLD analysis project Ga0193742, IMG submission 165511) | Soil microbial communities from a riparian zone of the East river system, Colorado, United States - L2c1 | ecosystem: Environmental > Terrestrial > Soil > Riparian zone | place: USA: East River... | reverse complement strand
TCCACAAACTTTAGAGGATTGGGTAAGCCCTGCCTGGGAAAATTTTGACTTGCGCAAGAATCCTTTAACTCCCTGGATCAAACCTGAAATGATTGATAAGATCAGGAATTTTGAAACTGTGCTGAATGGCGTTTATCCTACGGTTACCGATATAAAGCTTAATGATCTGAAAAGAAGATCGATAAAGCTGCTGTCAACACTACGCTACAAAACAAACATGTACAAGTATCCATATGAAATAAAGCTGCTGCAAAGGTTTTGGCAATACCGTCAGCCGGAGATACAGGGTTTTTAAATTAGCCTTAAAACTTTGAAAGAAACCAAAATTGATATGACCCCAAACGCTGCCCCAACAGCTGATGAAGCATTGGAGGAGATGTATATTGCTATACGCGAAAAAGAGGGAAGGACCTATACTGATAAGCAGGTTGCCCAATTACCTCATATTGATGCCGGACATCGATTCTATAAAGAATGGAAGGTGCGGCAACGTTCATCCCAGCGACTGATAAACTACCTGAAAGAAATGCAAAAGCCGCTCAGCATCCTGGAAATTGGTTGTGGCAATGGATGGCTTTCGGCCAAACTTGCCGACATACCTCATGCAAGGATAACCGGGCTTGATACCAACCGGATTGAAATTGAACAAGCCCGTCGGGTATTTAAAAAACCTAACTTGCAGTTTATTCAAAAGGGGGTTAATCCTGGTGTTTTTAACGACGGGGCAAAGTTTGATGTAATTGTTTTTGCAGCTGCACTGCAGTACTTTCCGTCGGTAAGGGTGATCATGGGCGATGTGTTTTCATTACTAAATCGTGATGGTAAGGTACATGTGTTGGATACACCTTTTTATCATAAAGGGGACGTTAGAAAATCGATAACGCGATGCCGGGAATATTATAAGGATATGGGCTTTGAAGTTATGGCCGATCATTATTTCCACCATACACTGCAAAAATTTAATGCTTTTAAGCATAAGATATTATTTAATCCCGGCGGCTTTTGGAACAGGTGGAGCAAAAAGGATGTTTTTTATTGGATAATGTTAAAACCTTAACTATGGCGGGTCAGTCATTATATCATACTTTTAAGCGTTACCGCACACTGCAAACGCACAGGATGTCAGCATTGCCTATAGTGATATTGATGCCGCATAGCGCCTGTAATTGCCGTTGTGTGATGTGTGACATCTGGAAGGATAACAAAAACCTGAAGCAATTAACCGAGGCGGATATCAGTGGGCTGCTAACGTCACTCAAACAGCTTGATACCAAACAGGTGCTCATGTCTGGCGGGGAGGCTTTGCTAAATACCAATTTTTTTGTACTATGCCGTATACTTAAAAATGCAGGTATAAAAGTAACGCTGCTTACAACCGGTTTATCCATAAAAAGCCATGCCGAACAACTCCTTACCTGGGTTGATGACCTTATTGTTTCGCTGGATGGGGATGAGGCACTGCATGATGCTATCAGAAACATACCCAACGCATTCCGTAAGCTTAAAGAAGGGGTGGAGCATATTAAAAAATTAAATCCTGCTTACCGTATCACCGGGCGCACGGTGGTACACCGGCTTAATTACCGCAATTGGCCGGCAATTATAGCAGAATCAAAAGCGATGGGCCTTGATCAGGTAAGCTTTTTACCTGCCGATGTAAGCAGTCATGCCTTTAACCGGCAGCAAGCCTGGACCGAGCCCAAACAGGATGAAATACTGATACCAGAGCATGAACTGCCTGAACTAAGCGAGGTGATCAGTTATTTATTCGCGGAGTACGAGGAGGAATTTGATAATGGCTTTATTGCCGAAAGCCGCGAAAAGATCAAGAATATATATCATTATTACGCCGCGTTTTACGGGCATAATGCTTTTCCTTTTAAAAAGTGCAATGCACCCTGGGTATCAACCGTTGTTGAAGCTGACGGCGCTGTAAGGCCTTGTTTTTTCATGGAATCAATGGGTAACATCAGGGATGCATCACTGCATGATATTTTAAACAGTACCGAAGCAATCGCTTTCCGCAAATCGTTGGATACTTTAACACATCCAACCTGCGTAAAATGCGTTTGCTCGCTTAACCTGTCACCATCAACTAATATTGCTTAACCAATGGAACAGTTAAATAATATACTTTTTACGCATTCTTATTTTTTGCGTTTTGATCCTAAACAATGGGCGCAGGGACAACCGTATCCGCCATTGGGCACGCTGTACGCTGCTTCCTTAATGCGGCAGAACGCATATAAGGTATCACTTTTTGATACCATGTTTACGCACACTCCTGATGAAGTTATAGCAGCTATTGACGAAACCCGGCCCGGTTTTTTTGTGATTTATGATGATGGCTTTAACTACCTCACTAAAATGTGCCTTACCAACATGCGCGAGGCTGCATTTGAAATGTGTAAACTGGCAAAAGCCAGGGGCTGTACGGTCATTGTATCCAGCTCTGATTCAACAGACCGTTTTAAAGAATACTTACAGGAAGGTGCTGATTTTGTGATCATAGGCGAGGCGGAACACACCCTGCTGGAGCTGGTTAACGCTATTAAAAGCGGAACAGATGATTTCTCTGATATTCAAGGACTGGCCTATACTAAGCAAGGTGTACCGTTTAAAACTTTTGCCCGCCCTGTACTTAAAGACCTGGATAGTTTGCCTTTACCTGCCTGGGACCTGGTTGATATTACCCCATATCGCGAATGTTGGTTAAAACACCGGGGATACTTTTCTTTAAATGTAGGTACCACACGCGGCTGTCCCTTTAAATGTAACTGGTGCGCCAAGCCTATATATGGCAACCGCTACAATTCGCGCAGCCCCGAGGATGTGATCACCGAGATAAAACTGTTAAAGGATCATTTCCACATGGATCATATTTGGTTTTGTGATGATATTTTTGGTTTAAAACCAGGTTGGGTAGTACAGTTTGCAAAACTTGTTGAGCAGGAAAATCTTAAGTTTAGCTATAAGATTCAATCCCGGGCCGACCTGCTTTTAGAAGAAGAAACTGTACAGGCGCTGGCAGCTTCGGGTTGCGATAATGTTTGGATGGGTGCTGAAAGCGGTTCGCAAAAAATACTGGATGCCATGGATAAAGGCATTACCACACAGCAGATATTTACAGCTACACAACTCATGAAAAAGCATGGCATAAAACCATCGTTTTTTATCCAGTTTGGTTATCCTGGCGAAACTAAGGAAGATATCGTGCAAACTATCCGGATGATCAACGACCTTTTACCTCATGAGATAGGCATCTCGGTTTCCTACCCGCTGCCGGGTACCTTGTTTTATGAAAAGGTAAAAGCCGATCTTCAAAAAAAGACCAACTGGACAGACTCCGATGAAATGGCACTGATGTTTAGCAATACGTTTAGTCCTGCTTATTATAAACAATTGCATAAATACGTGCATCAAAACTATCATGCTCATTTGGCTAAATACAATCTTGTAAAACTGCTTAACAACCCCTTTAAATTAAACACAAAGCGTATCAGGAAAGCGGTATCGGTTTTATACCACGCACCGGCAATGATGATAGAAAGGTATAAGTTAAGTCAACTGGAAAAAGTGTCATGACCGATATCAGCATAATAAATAATAATGAAGCCGATGCATCAACCGCTTTTACCCGGCAGTCGGTCGTGTTTGATGAGATCTATTCGGGCAATACCATTATCAATTATAAACGGGCAAGGGTAAGGCAGCATGTTTTGCAATACCTGGCACCTGGCAGCAGCATATTGGAGCTAAACAGCGGCACCGGCGAAGACGCCATATTTTTTGCCAAAGCAGGGCATAGGGTTCACGCCACAGATATATCAACCGGAATGCAACAGGTCCTGCATCAAAAATCAGCCCCTTACCGCAACCTGGTCAGCTTTGAAACATGCTCTTTTACTCAGCTTGATCAATTACAGAACCAGGGCCCTTTTGATCATATATTTTCAAACTTTGGCGGCCTTAATTGTACCGGCGAACTGGAGAAGGTGCTGCGATCATTTGATGCATTGCTTAAACCGGACGGCAAAGTAACCCTGGTTATTATTCCCGGGTTTTGTTTGTGGGAAACACTACTTGTTTTCAAGGGTAAATTCAAGACCGCATTCCGCAGGTTTTTTAGCAGCAAGGGAAGAACAGCCCATATTGAAGGGACTTATTTTAAATGTTATTATTACAACCCGTCATTCATTATCAGTACCTTACGGCAATCATATAAGGTATTGGGCTTAGAAGGGCTATGTACGCTGGTACCGCCATCATATATAGAAAGCTTTGCCGAAAAGCATCCCAGGGCTTATAGTTTCCTGAAAAATAAAGAGGACAAATGGAAGGATAAATGGCCCTGGAAATACATGGGCGATTATTTTATCATTTCTCTTGAAAGGAAATAAATCATTTTAATTTATCAATTTGGGCCGTGAGGTCGCTTTCTAATTCCTCTTTATATCCATCAATAACAGATGCTATATTTCCCTGTTTATTAATTAGGTAAAATATGGGAATAGCCCCAACGTGAAAACTATCTCCTACCATTCTTCCATCGATACCTATAGGACCCATCATCTTAAATTTCTTTGCGAATTTTAAAGCTATTGGCCTGGTATCAGATAGGTTAATTGAAACGATCTTAACATTGGAGTTTTTATATTTTTCATGCAGCCGGTTTATAATTGGTGTGGACATTATAGTAGGACCACAACCGCTGTCAAAAAACTCAATTAGTATTACCTTGTTTTTCATATCACTACTGGATATCATTTTACCATCAAGATCCTTTAATGTCCAATCCGGCGCTTTGCCACCAGCAGATAAAAGTGGCAACAAAGTTTCAGTACTTTCTTTGTTCAATTCCTCGGCTGATTTAAATCCCTCAGGTGCTTTTACCGCTGCTATATCCGGAAATTCCTGCTGGTTTATTTTATAATCAGCATACTTATTTCTGATAACCATTTTAAAAACATCTGCACTCTCAACCCCGCCTTTTTCGATGTAGCTTGAACTGTTGTTTTCGGCATACAAAGGGAAGTAAGTAGCCTTGCTCAAATAAATATCATATATATCGTAAACCCGTTTTTTTCTGACAATGGTATCTTTAGCAGAAATCTTAATGTGAAAACAAGCTGTGTTGTTTAAAATAGTATCAGGCAGCAATTTAATATTTAAAGCATCTTTTATTACATCGAAAAGCTTAAACAAGGGTAAAGAGCTAAAATAGAACGATGAGTACCTGTAATCACTATTTGTTGAATAAACCTTATCATTAAAATCAAGCATTAACAACGTTTCGCCATCAAATGCATCCTGGTTATGGGTGGTTATGAATTCAAACTGCAGATCTTTTTTATCGCGGGCGGTATTTTGGTAAGTAGTTATGGTGTCTGCGCTATCACCTAATGGCGATTCAGTATTGGTAACAGAGGTGTAGGTTATATTTTTATAAGCGTTAACCTGATCAACAAACTTCTTTAAAATTTGCGTTTGTGCGCTGATATTTAAGTTTAATAAAAAGTATAAAGTTATTAAAGTCACAATTTTTTTCATGATCAGGTTATTATATAGAAGGTTTTTGATATAAACGCACTTTATGAAGATGAGTATAAAACTTTCCATATCCCCCATATGATAGTTGAAATTAATTTAGCTATAATTATTTATAATAATGCATTGGATATCAAATAATAATATTATTATCTTAGTAAAAACACTTGCCATGAAGCAAAATATAATAACCTTTGGGTTAACGCTATTATTGATTAATGCCATTATAATGGTTGGCTGCAACAATAATCCCCATATTGTTAAGCATAACGGCGAAAAAGACCTGATCTCCTTTAAATCAATAAAAGGAATTAGCTACACAGAGATAAATCGCCGTCAAAAAAATGGCCTTTCATTTAATGAGGATGGCTACCAGTTAGAACCTCAATGGAAAGTAAATTTCGTTTCAGATGATTCGGTATGTATATATAGCTTTATTAAAAAACGCTTTTTGAATTTTCCACTCTCACGGGGGTATGATTCTGTTTTTAACACCGCAAGAACCTGGCTAAAAGTTAAAAAGATGAGTAAGGATAGTCTTGTACTGGAAATACTTAAAGCCCAAAATGATACTGTCGACATTACAGGCGCAGGGATTTATATGACCTTTTACGCTGATAATTATGTGAAAAATGTGCTTCGAAGTGATACAACTACACTTAGGCATGCCAGCAGAAAGGACAGTTTGTTCATAAAATCATTAGTAATCAAAGCTAACACCGACATTAAAAAGGCTTTTGCTGCAAGACAACCAGTTGCGTTTATAAGTAAAAGTCCATCAATAAAAGTAGAAAAATGGAAAGCAAAAGGAGATCTCTTAAATAATTTCGACAGTTCTGATGATTACTTATATCCAACATTTACTATTATTATCAATAAAGCATACACAAATTTTTATTATTCATTTTCTGTATATGTTGATGAGAAGGGGCAAATGCATTATGGAGAACCCTTAATTGCTTTTCTGGGTGAAGGAATTAGGAAAAGCTATATTCATGAATCACAGGCTGTTATGAATAGCTATCTTAAGTATTATTTGCAGGTAATTCCAGGGAAAACGCTAAACATGCCTCATACCAGTCTTATAAATATTCATGTTGAGGGAAAAGCTGACGCCCTGGCCATGAGATGAAAATAAGATAGACAGATAAGTATATCTATCCGGCTTTTAACTTAATTGGCTACACTGTGATGGTTCTCTATAAGTAGCTGCGCTACCTTTGTTTCGTAGCGGCTTATAAGTTTATACTGAAAGTTTTCAGGATCGGGCTTGGCGTAATGCTTATCTACAGCCATAGCCAGTAGGATACCATGGTTGTTAAGCCTTTTTTGCTGTGTTTTCTGATTCCATCTGCCGGCCGTAACTTTCATTAGGCGGTCATCCAGCATATCCCCAAAACGGTTGTTAAATAACCACTCCACCACACCCTTTAAAATTATTTTATTTAGTGATTTTGCTGTTGAAACCCGCATAATATGGTTAGGCAAATAATTACGGGTCCAGGCATTGGCGGTAAAAAAATCTGCAAATGTAGTATCGCCCTGTATGGGTATTAGTGTAACAACTTCTGTAGCCGTATAAATGTTCTTTTCGGCAATTTCAAGTTGTTGCTCATCTATATAATAATTCATGCAGAAATAATGCTCACGGTTAACCAAAAAGGTAAGCTTTTTAAAGCAATGCATCAATGTACGGGCGATCCAGAGGCGGTTTGTAGCGGTAATAATGAACAGGTCAATATCTGACCCCTCATCAGCATAATTCTTCGATAAAGAGCCTGAAATGGCAATGCCACGTACATAAGGGAACCTGATCAAAATATTACCAACCTTTCGGGCAACTTTTATCATTTCAAAAGCCTTTTGATTTCCATCGTTCCTGCGCTTGATCAAATAAGGATCATTTTTTAGGGTGTAAAACTTATCAAAGCGATAAATAAGCCTGCAGCTCACCAGGCAAGCCATAGCCACATCAAACAGCATGAGTTCATACTTAGCAGGAAGAAACAAGCAAATTTCTTCCCTTGTAAGCGGATAGTTGAACACATCAAAATAGGCCAGGGTTGCTAAAATATTTTTTTTAAGTTCTGCCAATGTATGATGATTTAAGAGATTATATTAATATGACGTAACGGGTAAGGTGTTGGTTGCCAATGAACTTAAATAATCGTCAGGCTTTTGCTGTATTGGGATAACTCCCTCATTTTCAATATCCGAGAAGATAAAAAAGGAGAAGAAAAAGGCATAGAACATTACTCCTTTATCTACATCGAGTATATTTTCTGAAAAAGAAACAATAGTTATCACCAGCATAAAGCTGATAAATACTACATCCTTATTTTTGATGGAAGCTTTAAATCCATAAATAAGCGTGAACAAATAAATGAGCAGTCCCCATATCCCTGATTTTAAAACTAAACTGATATACTGGTTATGCGAGTTTAAACCATACAAATAAGAGCTATACAGCTTTGCATTATAAAAATCATCTTTTAATAAACCAATTTCTGAACCTGATCCATAGCCCGTAAGCGGTCTCACTTTTATCCGTTTGGCAGCTACACGCCACCGCTCTATCCGCGAATCAGAGTTTCTAAGCACCGACTTGTCTATCGACAAGTCAGACTTTAAAAGTGTTACGTAACGCTCGCGGAAGGTGGATATACTTAAAATTCCGATAACAACTATTGCCGTAATAGCACCTCCTGTTAATATAAACCGTTGCCTCCTTTTACCATTAAGCAGGTAGTAGGGGAGCACGATGTTGATGATCACAAACAAAATCAGCAATATTGATTTTGAGCTTAATTGTATAAGGCCACCTATCAGGATAAGGCAACAAACCGCATACAATATTTTTAATGATCTGACTGGTACTCCTTTCATTAAAATATAGAAAAGGTTAACCAGCGCTATTAACAACTGGAAAGAAAAAAAGGTAGCGTGTATATTAATGGGTTGGGCAAAGTTATGATTGGTGAAGCCTTCTGCAAAAATTGCGCTTAATGGCAGGTGATAATGTCTGATGGTAAAAAGAGCATCGGCATACAGGTAAAAAACTGTAGCGGCACAAACCAGCGAAAACGTTAACAAAAGCTTTGACTTATATTTATTAAAATCGAGCTCATTTAGGGAAAAAAGTATAGGAAAAAGCAGAACCGGTATCCGCAACGTCCATTCTGTAAATGCCGCAGGTGTGTTTATGGTGTAAATGGTTGCTATTATCGTAATAAATAAAACCGACGGCAATACAAGCATTTTTAAGGATAACAGCGACCTTACTTTTTCTTTTTTTAGATGGATGAACGTGTGAAGAGCAAAGCTGATAAGTATAATATGACTGTAAAAAAAATCAAACGGCAAGCTTGCCATTAGCAATACTAAATGGTAAAAACTGATCTTATTAACCTTACTATCGTTAATGAGCAATAATTCTTTCATAATTTGAATGCTTATGGCTTTCTACAATAAATTCTTCGTACTGGTCAATCACTCCCTCCCAGTTAAACTGGTATTGTATTTTATGCAGATTGTTCCTCACCATGTTTTTCTCCTGGTCTTTTCTTTGTACATTTTCAACCAGATCCCTAACTTCGGCTGCATTTGAAAAGTAAAAGGCATCCGTATTCAGCACTGATTTATTAAAAGGGTTATCATGTGCGGCTATTAAAGCCTCGCTGGCCATAGCCTCCAGCAACGACGGATTTGTGCCACCAACACTATGCCCGTGAAAATACAGGTAAGAGTTATTTTGTAAGGCCCGTACCTTAGGGTTATCAAAAATGGCCCCTTTAAATTCTATACGTTCATCGTTATTAAATTTGTCGGTGATATATCTGCCAAAACGGTTGCCTGTATCGCCTAAAACCTTGAATTTTCTGCTCGAATTACTTTTGTTAAACCCTTCTAAAATTGTTTCAATATTGTTTTCGGGCTCCATCCGTGCCATTAGCAAAAAATAATCTTCTTTTAAAGCTGCTTTAAAGTCATACTGTTCGCGCTCTATATCTGTGTACACATCGGCACCGTAAGGAATATATGCGCTGTTGATATTATATTTATCTTTCAGGTATGATTTTATTACCAATGAATCAGCAACATAGTATTGGCTGTATTGTACAGCAAGTTTTTCGGCATATTTTAAAAATTGCTGTACCGGCTTGGAGTACTTTGATCTTTTCCACTCCATACCATCCATATTGGTAATAATGGTACTGTTTTTAGGATACAATTTACCCCAAACAGAACTGCTGGTATAGCCCATTAGTAATACCACATCAAATTTGCTTTTCCGGGCATCAAGCAGGCAATTCATGTCATAAATAAATTGTCCGGCAGTACCTATCAGGTATTCGGGATCATAACAATGTCTTATCTCCACACCGTTCCAGTGATCTTCCTTATAAGGATGATTGTGCGAGTTATAAACGGTTACCGAGTGGCCCCGTTTTACCAAACCAGCCGAAACATATTCTGATATATGCTCAAACCCACCGTAATAGTTCGGTATGCCCCTGGTTCCTAATATGGCTATACGTAATTTCATGTCTATAATACTAATTGATATGCTTTTAAAGTTTGTGAAGCGGCCTGTTTCCAGGTGTATTCTTTTAATATGCGATGCCTTAAGTTTTCGTTGTAGGCTGCCGAGCTTGCTCTTTCAACTGCTGTCAAAATGCTTTCGGGCGATGACGGGTCACAGTAAAAGGCATCATTGGCAAAGTATTCACGTACATCTCCTTTATCGCTGGTCACAATGTTGCAGCCCATCAACGCCGCTTCAATGGAGCTTAGGCCGGTAGTTTCGAACCAGCTGGGCAGTATATGTACTTTAGCCTGCCGGTAATATTCTACCAGTTCATGCTGTGGTATATAATCAATGAAAGTGATATTATCGGCAGCTATACTGCGGCACTCCTGGTAGTAGCCTAACTGATTGGGTGCATGTGTTCCTATAAGCAGCAAACGGTAAGGCGTATTATTCAGGGCGCGTATTAAGTTTAACTGGTTTTTTATTCCCTCGATCCGGGCGGCACATATTACCAGCTTTTCATCTTTCTTGATCGAGGCATCGTATTGAAACAAATTCTGATCGGCGCCATTGGGAACTATCAGATGGCTTACATTACGCTGATAGGACTGAATTACGCGCAGGTATTCTGATTCGGAATTAGGCAGTATCATAGCTGCCCGGCTCAATATGTACTTTATACTTTTGCGTTGGCCCAGCCAGGTATAGGAAGGGCTTGCCAGGCTATCACGCCCCATCAAATATCTGGCTATTGATTTAAAGTATTCAATGGTATCGGTCGAAAAATAGCGTAAAAGCCGTCCTGCGCCTTTTCGGTGGTATTTATCATACTCACTATAATTGCACAAAATGGTTGATACCACGTAAGGTATCCCAGCTTTTTGACTATGGTACAGGATATCAGCAGGGCGGGTAAGGTTAAAAAAATGCAACAGGTCATAATTATGATAATGGATATCTTCGTTAGCCAATTTTATATCGGCGGTTATGCCCATTTCAGTTAGATGACGTGCCGTTTGTACAGCCTGAACGGTATCGCCACCAGGTACGGTGTAGATGGTTGACCGGGTAATAAATGCTACTTTAATCATTGTAATGCCCTCCCGAACTAATTTTATGTAACCAAGCAATCAATTTTTCTGGCAAATAACTTATTGTGTACAACAGGTAGTTATCCAGCCTGAGCGGAGATACGCTGATGGCCCGTGCCACATGCAAACGGGCTTTCTGCGGATGGTAGTTATTGATCAATAACTTTTTTGCACACAGCGCATAATAAGAGCCCTGTTTAATTTTAGGGGAATATTGTTTTTCGCCGATCTCTGCGAGCAGGCTACCTTCGTGCGATGTGATATTGCGGTTTTTAAGTGTGGAGTATTTGATTTCCAGAAACCTGCGCGGACGCCATTTTTCGTCAATGGTGACTGATTCAGGATTTAACCTTAATTTGATAAGCGGTTGCGAAAAGTTACAGGCTTTTTGATTTTTCAGGATATTTACCCATAAAAAATGATCTTCATAGGTGTAGGCATGCTCATTATAACCACCGGCTTTTAATATCACCTCTTTTTTATAAAATACGGTGGAGTGTATGAACGGGCAAACTGAATGTTCTAATTGTTGTATACGTTCATTATTAAGCGCGGGAGGAGTGGAGGTAAAAAGATAAGTACCCTCCATATCCATATAATCGGCCGCCGAACCAATAATGCTGTAATCAAGATTGCTTATCATAAAATCATACTGCAATTGCAGCCTTTCTATGTGGCACACATCGTCTGCATCAAACCGGGCTATGTATGGGGCGCGTGCGTATTTTAACCCATTATTGAGTGCCAGGGCCACACCTTTGTTGTCTTGATGTATCATTACTATCCTCGGATCAGTAAATGATCGGATCACATCAGCTGTATCATCAGTGGAACCATCATTTACAATCAGCAGTTCAAAATCAGTAAAAGTTTGCTGCAGAACCGATTCAATGGCTTCTCCAATATATTTACCGGCGTTATATGCGGGCATTAAAACCGTTATCTTAGGGACATCAAAATTCATTATTGAGGGGTTTAAGAGTTTGGGTTTCTTTAATATTTAGCAATAAAAGCAATTCAAAAAACACCATTACTGATAGTTGCTCAAACCAGTAATCAGTAAATAAAACAGCCATCATTAAAATTAAAATAGGTATGCCATAGGTTAACTTTTTATAATGTTTTGCAAAAAAGCCCAGGTACCATATCAGAAAAACAATACAGCCGATCAGGCCATACTCGGCAATTAATTGATCATATACCGAAAAAGGGCTATTGGTTAAAGAATGAAAACCCGACCTTTTACTATAGAAATTAAGATATAGATCGAGGTGATTAACCAGGAAATCATGATTGATATAAATATATTTGCTCAAATAACCACCTGCAAAACTAAGTCCTGCTGCCCGGTATGCAAGTTTTGACGAGAAATTACCCATCCCAATGCCTGTAGCTGTTTTATCCGGGTGATTTTGAAAAAAGTTTACAATTTGCAAAAAGCCTGTAACTTTTCCGGGTACAGTGGGTGTATAATTACTATTGCCTGATATTGGCAGGGAATCTTTATGGGTGCGTATAAAATTGACCAGCTGCATTTGTTCAGAAGGTGTTTCTTTTTTGCTTTGATAATAATCGCCATTGATATCAGGCTCTTTAATAGCAATGCGGCCGCCATCAATTACATACACATCCTTACCCAGTTTCAGGCCCTTTTTTTTAAATCTTATGCTTAATAGGTTACTTACGCTGTCAAGGTATAATCTGGCTATTTTTTGCTTGCGCTCTTCCGGGTTTAAAGTACTGTCCGGTCTTAGGGTGATCGGTATGTTTGTGTTTACAACCAGTGGGAATGAAATTGAATCAGCGTCCACGTCTTTATGCTTTTGAAGTACATGCGCTATTGTTCGGGTTGCATATTTGTCGTTTTGTGGTGATATTTTTGCCATGAAAACCCCGAGAAAAACCAGGCATATTACAATAAGGCTTTTTTGGTAGCGGTTAGTTTTAAAAACAAACAGGAATAAAAGTACGGGCAGTAATATAAGATTAATAAAGTTGCTGCCGGTGAGTAGCAAAGTGCACATGCATACCAAAAGCATGACCACGTTTTTACGGGTCAGGAAATAAATTACGCCAAAAGCATTAAGTACGGCATTGGTTATGGAAGTATCAAATGTGACACCCTTTATATAATCGCCGGTGCTAATAAAATATTTCTGATACTCCCCCTGATAGGTGTATGGGTTAATTGTATGAGTTTTTAAAGCAATAATGGCCAGGGCACATACAGACAACAGCGCGTTGATAATAAAAAAAGTGAGTATTGTTTGATGGATGATAGCTATATCATTGTTATCAACAGCCAGTTTAACCTGGTGTATGGCTAATATGCACATGAGCCAAAAAGCAATACCGGTTAATAACAGTATGGTATAATTAACATTAGTATAGCTTTTACTTATAAACCAGTTAATTAGGGCAATGGCTATAATTAACAAATAAAAAAGTGGCAGGCGTGAGTTTTTAAAACTGAACCCAAATTTGAAATTGAACTGCCATAAACTAAAAAAAATGATTACCGGAATTTTTACAGCCAGTTTTACATTTAAAAATAGCAGCAGAAAGGTGAGAAGTTTCCAATCCACCTTATCTTTCACTTTATCTATATAAAAAGCCACTGATCTGGTCAACATTATCCGGGGGTTCTTTACAGTCATTACGACCTAAAAAACGGATTGGTTGCCTGTATAAACGGGGAATGTTTATTATTTCACCAATTCAATATTTTGGAGAGATTTTTACGGTCATCAGATTTTATTTGCCTGGTAAGCAATAAAGTTGAAAGGTAAAACACAACCGAAATAAATAAGGCCAGCCACGGGTTTTGAAATAATGTTTTTGCTAAAAACCCGCTTATTAAGGCGCAAAAAACACAGGTTGCTAAAGTAAAAAGTGCCTCGTTAAGCTCCCCGATCTTGTTTTTTACTGCAAATAAAACAGCCTGTACCAGGCATGAGGCTAAAAACGCAATGGCAGCCCCTTCGTTTTTAAAGAAAGGGATAAGCAACAGATCGCCAATTATGTTTACACCAAAAGTAACCAGGAATATATTGAGGATCATTTTCATGCGATTTTGCACAAAATAAATTGTCCACAAAAAATTCATGAAATACAAAAATGGCAGGCATAACGATAGTATAAATATAGTTTTGGTATTTACCGCCCCGTATTTACCAGCAGTAAGCAGATCAATAATCGGGTTCCAACTCATGTTTAACAGCAGGCCTGTAAAAGCGGCTATGATCATCTCTATCCTTATAATCAGTTTCAGGTTGCCTTCGCTGTAATTTTCCTTTTTAAATAGCTTGGTAAACCGGGGTATCAATAATGGGGCAACGGCCAATAGCGGCAAAGTAGATATCTCAAATACCTTATAGGCAAAGCTGTATTCAGCAAGTTTTACCGCCGAAACCATAAAACCGATAAACAACCAATCGAACCGGGCCAGTGCCGATGTGATGAGCACAACACCCACCTGCGGTAATGACTGGTGCAGCAGTTGTACATATGCTACTTTATTCCAACGGGGGACTATAGGGATGCGTATATACCTGTTGAACAGATATATGGAAAAGGCCAGCTCTAAGGTATCACCAGCTATAAAAACCCACATGATACCATCAAGGCTTATTAAATGTAACGCTGCCAGTACTACTAAAGCGGTACCCCTAATCACATTGGATACAATGAGCATATATGCCAACAGCCTGAATTTTTCCATACCGCCCGATATTTGTTTTAGCGGGGTCGAAAAAAAGATCATCAGCTTACCTGCACCAATAAAAAGTATGAGCCGATAAAGCAGTGCGTGGTTTGCAAAAAACACTTTGCCCAGCAGCAAAACCCCGTAAAATAAAAGACCTGTAAAAATTACGTGAAATACATAAAGAGACAATACCGAGCGGGCGTCATCGCCATGAGCTACCTTTTTAACCACTACCTGGTCAATGCCAAAAGAGAGGATGTTGAATGAGGTGAATACTACGGTTAAAGCCAGGTTAACGAGTCCAAAATTGTTTTTATCAAGACTTACCGACAGCACATAAAACATGAGGACACCAAATAATTGGTTAATCACCAATTGAAGTGTATTAGCCGAAAGATTTTGTACCAGCTTTTTTTTCATGAACAGGGGCCAACTTTATTCGGTCTGAGCATCGGCTTTAAGCTTGTAAGCCATAGCCGGTACTTCCTTTGAATAGCTTTTTTGATTGGATGCGTGTTGTGCCTTACTAAGATAATAATATTTTAACCAGGTGTTCTTTAACGCCATCTTAGCGATGTTCCATCCCTCCTTACCATCTAAAAAACCTAATAAAAACACATAGGTTTTTACAAAATGAAATACTGGCGCTATATATAGTTTTACAAAACCGGCCTTTTTACCGCTTTGTAAATATTTTAAGGCGCTTAGCTGCGCATAATGAATGATTTTAGCTTCATGTTCCTGCGCGTTTTTAACTGAATAATGGTGCAGGTGGCCATTCAGTTTTTTCACACGTACATTTTGCGGAAGTATTAATATTTCATGCACAGGAGGCTCAGACCATTTAACACAAGTACGGTTAAATAAACGAATATGGTGATCGCGGCCCCAGTTGCCAAAGTTTATTGGTTTATCGCCGTAATATGCTTTAAATGGTATATCATATACCGTATTATTGTCATCAAACTCCAACTCAGTTATTGATGTTAACAGGGCGGTATCTGGTATTTCGTCGGCATCAATACTCAATATCCAATTATATCGGGCAAGTTCAATCCCCTTATTTTTATTGGCGCCATAACCATCCCAGTTTTTCTGGTACACACGGCAGCCATTTTCAATAGATATGTTTAATGTTTGGTCGGTACTGTCATTATCAACTATGATAATATCATCAGTGATCTGCTTCAGCATAAAAATACTTCGGCTAATCATTTCGGCCTCGTTTTTAGTAATGATAACAACAGAAACTGGAACCATGTATAATTAAATTAATTTATCAGTTATTCGCAAGGTTAAGGCTGATCACAGTTGCACAAAAAAATGAACATCTATTATTATATCGTAGATTTATAGCAAAGGGTTGCCCGTAACTAAAAACTATTTGTCTTTTTATTTCAATATTCTGAACTATAATCCGAATAATTACAAATGCAGTTTACAGGACTGTTATTTTATCTATTTTTATAGAAAGATCAGTCAATTTATATATGGAAAGGTCAACATCTATATTATCAGCCACTTAAATGGTTTGTGCAATATAGTTTTCAAGGTATATCAACTGATAGAATTGCCAGTGAGACAGAAATCATTTGAACTGATCAGGTCAATTCCCGAAATAAAATGAAAACAAAAATAAGAGCCATCATAACAGGGGCTACCGGAATGGTAGGCGAGGGGGTAATGTACGAATGTTTGCAGCACCCCGACGTGGAAGCTGTTTTGGTGATCAACCGAAAACCCTGCGGTGTTGTTCATCCAAGACTCAAAGAAATTGTTCATCATGACTTTTTTAACCTTTCTGCTATCGAAAGCGAACTGTTGGGTTATAACGCATGTTATTTCTGTTTAGGAGTTTCGTCTGTTGGTATGAAGGCAGATGAGTATTATAGCCTAACCTACACGCTAACCATGCATGTAGCCGAAACCCTGAGCAAATTAAATCCGGAAATGACATTTTGTTATATTTCGGGGGCTGGTACTGATAGCAATGAAAAAGGTAAAGGCTGGGCCAGTGTGAAAGGAAAAACAGAGAACGACTTGATGAAGCTTTCATTCAAACAAGTGTTTGCATTTCGCCCCGGTTTTATTAAACCCATAAAGGGATTGTCACATACACACAGTTTTTATAAATACATTAACTGGATGTTCCCTATTGGCCGTGCTTTATACCCCACCGGATTTTGTACACTGCAAGAACTGGCGCTGGCTATGATCAACGCGACTAATCAGGGTCATGTCAAAAAAGTTGTGGATGGAAAGGATATTATTTTACTGGCTAAAGCCCAGCGGAGTTTTTTATCTGTTAAGTAATTATCTCTTTAGTAACAATAAAAGCCCCTTGTGAGTGCAAGGGGCTTTTATTGTTACTATGATAACATGATTATTTTGGTTTCCAAGAGGAGGAATTAATGTTCCAGCTAATACCAAGTGCAACCCCTGTGGATTTGAGATCTACACGGCCATTCCCAATTCCGGTAATCGGAAGTTTAACATAGGGTTGTATTACCGTACTAAATTTGGAGTTGATTTTACGCTCATAAGTGGCATTAACATTAACCACACCAAACCAATGCTGGTTACGGTTATTTATCTGTACATCATATGATGGCCTTCCGCTACCATCAGCAAAATCAAAATGATAGTTTTCCCTTAGCATAATATACGATGAGAAACCAGTACCAAGTGCAAACGCATTTTTACCTTTTGAATAAAACCGGTAGTTAACATTTACCGGTATATCCAAAACCTTACAATTAGCCGCAATATAGTTTGGCAGATCACTTAAAGTTCTGCCTTGCCAATTAATAGAATTGTATTGGCTCCCATTTGCTTCATAAGGCTTAATGGCATAAGCTGCACCTGTTGATATGCTAAACCTTTTAGATAAGTGTACTGCAACCTGTAATCCAAAGTTGGTACCTACCTGGTTTCTGTTAAAAGAATTAACCGCGTTAACATCTGGTGCTGCCAATATACTTAGCGTAAAGCGCGGCCCGGTCCTTAATATCGGCTTCATAGAAGCTTTTTCTGCTTTCTCTTTTTTTACTTGCTGAACAGGCGCTGTTACATTAGTGGCAGCTGTATCAGGTTGCGCGGCTACGGCCAGGTTATTTTGTGTTTGGTTATCAGCCGACGCTATTTTTGAAGGATCAACTATATTATTATTAATTTTATTAATAGCGCTATCACTATTCGTTAAATTATCTTTTGACGTTTTAGCTATTGCCGATGTTGTTTCTGTTGGCTGTTTTACATTACCCGGAAAATAACGGCCATTCCGGTTAGCAGGTAAGGATGATCCCGATCTGTTTTCCTGACTGTGCACACTACTTCTCCCCAAACTTTCATTCCCAGCCGGAAGATGCGAAACTGAATCTTTAAACTGTTTACTGGTTTGGTCGTTATTATCTTTAGGTTTTGTTTTGTTTTTAGAATATAATTTTTTATGTGTCAAATCTGTTTTGTCGTCTTTATTAGAATTAAAGAAAAATAGTCCTATAGCAAGCAGTAAAATAGCCGCTATAGCTGATGCATAATAGATACGCCTCATCATGACTACTTTTTTGCTGGGTTTATTATCCAGCAGCCGTTCCATAGAAGTCCAATCCTCCTCACGAAAAGCAATATGATCTTCAGAGCCGGATAACCCGTCTTTGAATAGCTGATCTAATTTATTTTCGTTTTTCCCCTTCATCTTATTATTAATTCAATCAAATATGACATTCCAATACTGATAGCGCTTATGGCTATAATTTTGTGCATAGAGCCTTCAGAATTGTTATCCGGAAGTCGTCCGGAATTGGTTACCATAATTTTTAATTTTTCCCTCGCTTTAAACAGGTTTGATTTTGATGTTCCAGTACTGATATTCAGTTTGGACGCAATCTCTTCGTGCGAGAACCCCTCAATAGCAAATAAATTAAATACCGTGCGATAAGCATTGGGCAGTTGCTGTACCATACCTAACAGATCATCGTAGTTCAATTTTTGATCAGGCAGCTCATTATGACCAATTTCTTCTGCAACTTCCAGGTCATCAGTAAGCGATAGCTTCAAGTTACTCCTGTAATAGTCTACCGAGGTATTCATCATTATACGGCCAACCCATGCAATAAAAG
>Ga0193742_1000891_pt1 | contig 19000 bp, 16 predicted proteins | sample L2c1metaG_FD_165511 | JGI IMG/M metagenome (GOLD analysis project Ga0193742, IMG submission 165511) | Soil microbial communities from a riparian zone of the East river system, Colorado, United States - L2c1 | ecosystem: Environmental > Terrestrial > Soil > Riparian zone | place: USA: East River... | reverse complement strand
GTCGCCGCTGGGGCAGGGTTGGGTGGTGGCGTTCGGCGGGTCGGGCACGGTGGTCAACCGCACGCTCGACGAGGCCGACAACGCCCCCGCCATCGCCGGCCTGCTGGCGCCGTCGCCCGACGTCCATGCCGCCGTGCTCGACGTGGAGCTGGCGCCGCTGAGCGACGGCGACGAGACGCTCATCGAGGTGGTGCCCACCTGGACCAAGCGGGTGCTGGCGCAGCTCGGCATCGCGTTCCTGGTGTACGTGGTCTGGCGGGCCCGGCGCCTGGGCCGGCCGGTGCCGGAGCCGCAGCCGGTGAAGGTGGCGGCGTCGGAGCTGGTGGCGGCGGTCGGCAACCTGCTGGAGCGCTCGGGGTCGCCGCAGCACGCGGCCGACGTCCTGCGGGCCGACCTGCGCCGCGACCTGGTCAACCGCCTCGGCCTGCCCCCCAACCTGCCGCCCGCCACCCTGGTGGAGGTGGTGTCCCCCCGCACGCAGCTCGACGACGCGCAGCTCGCCGCCGCGCTCGGGCCCGGCCCGGTCAGCGACGACAAGGACCTGCTGACCGTGGTCACCCTGATTGACTTCGTCCGCAAGGAGGTCTTCGTACATGTCGGATCCTGAGTCCGCCCCACTGCCCCCACCGCCACCCCCGCCGATCACCGCGCCGACCGCGACCACCGCGACCACGCCGGCGACGATGTCGTTCGGCGTCACACCGCCGACGAACGACCCCCGGGCCGCGCTCCTGCGGGTGCGCGACGAGGTCGGCAAGGTGGTCGTGGGCCAGGAGGGCGCCATGTCCGGCCTGGTCGCGGCGCTGCTGGCCCGGGGCCACGTGCTGCTCGAAGGCGTGCCCGGAGTGGCCAAGACGCTCCTCGTCAAGGCCCTGTCCGCGGCCATGGACCTCGACTTCAAGCGGGTCCAGTTCACCCCCGACCTGATGCCGTCCGACGTGACCGGCCAGCTCATCCTCGACGGCACCTCGGGCCGGAGCGAGTTCCGCTTCCGGGAGGGGCCCATCTTCACGGACATCCTGCTGGCCGACGAGATCAACCGGACCCCACCCAAGACCCAGGCCGCCCTGCTGGAGGCGATGGAGGAGCGGCAGGTCACGGTGGAGGGCTCGGCCCACCCGCTGCCGTCGGTGTTCACGGTGATCGCCACCCAGAACCCGGTGGAGTACGAGGGCACCTACCCGCTGCCCGAGGCCCAGCTCGACCGGTTCCTGTTCAAGCTGCAGGTCGGTTACCCGACCGCCGAGCAGGAGCAGGAGGTGCTGGCCCGCCACGACCGGGGCCTCGACCCTCACGACGTGGCCGCGGCCGGCGTGACCGCCGTCGCCACCGTCGACGACCTGCTGGCCGCCCGGGCCCAGGTCGACGGCATCGTCGTCGAGCCGCCGGTGATCGCCTACATCGTGGCGCTGGCCCGGGCCACCCGGAGCCTGCCGTCGGTGGCGCTGGGCGTGTCGCCCCGCGGTGCCGCCAACATGCTGCACGCCGCCAAGGCCTGGGCCTGGCTGGTGGGCCGGCCCTTCGTGACGCCCGACGAGGTGAAGGCCGTGGCCAAGCCCTGCCTGCGCCACCGCATGCAGGTGCGGCCCGAGCTGGAGCTGGAGGGCACCACCGTCGACGGCGTGCTCGACAGCATCCTGGCCTCGGTCCCCGTGCCCCGCTGACGATGCACGTCTCAGACGAAATGTGCACCGTGGCGCACGGAATCCGTGCGCTTCCGTGCACATTTCGGTGGTGGGCGTGACCCTCGCCCTCCAGATCGCCGGTCTGGCGCTGGTCGTCGGCGCGCTGTGGTACTTCGTGGCGCTGCCGACGGTGCGGCTGGCCGTGGTGGCCGCGGTCGCGTCGCTGGTGGCCTGGTCGCTGCCGTGGGACGTCTGGATCGCCCTCGTGGTCGTCAACGGTGTGCTGCTGGCGGTCCAGGTGATCGACGCCTTCACCGGCCCGTCGCCCCAGCGGATCCCGGTGGAGCGGACGCTGCCGGCGGGCATGACGCTGGGCGGCGAGGCCGACGTGACGTGGACCGTCCGCAACCCCAAGTCGTTCGGGACCCGGGTGAGCCTGGCCGACGAGCTGGCGCCGTCGCTGCGCCCGTCGACCCGCCGGGTGAGCGGCCGGATCCCACGGCGGGGGACGCTCCGCGCCACCGCCCGCCTGCGCCCCGCCCGCCGGGGTCACTTCACGCCCACCGAGCTGGTGGTGCGCACCGAAGGTCCGCTGGGCCTGGGCGCCCGCCAGGCGGTGCAGCGGATCCCGGGTGAGCTGCGGGTGTTCCCGTCGTTCCGCTCGAAGGACGACGCCGAGCTGCGCATCCGCAAGGCCCGACTGCTGGAGGTCGGCCTCCGGTCGGCCCGGGGGCGGGGCGGCGGCACCGAGTTCGACCAGCTCCGGGAGTACGGCATCGACGACGAGTTCCGCCGGGTCGACTGGGCGGCGACGGCCCGGTCCGGCAAGGCGATCGTGCGGACCTACCGCTCGGAGCGCAACCAGACCGTGGTGGTGCTGCTCGACAACGGGCGGGTGATGGCCGGCCGGGTCGACGGGGTGCCCCGGGTGGAGCACGCCATGGACGCCGTGATGGCGCTGACCACGGTGGCCACCGGCCTGGGCGACCGCTGCGGCCTGGTCGCCTTCGACCGGGAGGTGCGGGCGGTGGTCCCGCCCCGCCACGGGACCGGGCAGCTGGCCCGGGTGGTCGAGGCGCTGTACGGCCTGGAGCCGGCGCTGGTGGAGAGCGACTACGCCCAGGCGTTCACCGAGACGCTGGCCCGTTTCCGCCGCCGCACGATGCTGGTGATCCTGACCGACCTGGTGGAGGTGTCGGTGAACGAGTGGCTGGTGCCGGCGCTGCCGCTGATCGTGCGGGAGCACCTGGTGGTGGTGGCCGGAGTGGCCGACCCCGACGTCGCCCGCTGGGCCGCGCCGACCGACGTCCCCGACGCCGCCACCGCCTACCGCCAGGCAGCGGCGGTCACCGCCATGGCGCAGCGCCAGCGGGTGGCCGCCCGCCTGCGGGGCCTGGGCGCCACGGTGGTCGACGCCAAGCCCGGCCGCCTCGCCCCCGCCCTGGCCGACGCCTATCTGGAGGTCAAGGCCACCGGCCGTCTGTAAGTTCCCTTCAATGATCGACGAGGTGCTCGAGCTCCCCGACGGGCGGACCGTCGGCTACACCGACACGGCCACCGGGGGCACGCCGCTGCTGTGGTGCAACGGCGGTCCCGGGAGCCGCCTCGAGGGGATGGGCATGGCGCCCGAGGCCACCGACGCCGGGTTCCGCGTCGTCGGCGTCGACCGGCCCGGCTACGGCACGTCGACGCCCCAGCCCGGCCGCACCATCGGCGGCTGGGTGCCCGACGCCCTCGCCGTGCTCGACCACCTGGGCATCGACACCTGCGCCACCGTCGGTGTGTCGACCGGCGGCGCCTACGCCCTGGCGCTGGCCGCCGCCGTCCCCGACCGGGTGCAGGGCCTGGTGGCGTGCTGCGCCCTCACCGACATGCGCTGGGAGGAGGGCAAGGCGTCGATGACCGACGCCGGCATCCAGGAGATGTGGGCGGCACCCGACCGGGAGACGGCGCTGGCGATCGGCCGCGAGAACTTCGGCGACGACGGCTCCAAGCTGCTCGAGATCGCCCCCGACGTGGCCCAGCAGCTCCCGGCGGCCGACATCGCCCTGTTCATGGACCCCGAGTTCCTGCAGCGCCTCGTCCCGAACCTGGGGGCCAGCTTCGCCCAGAGCGTGGCCGGCTACGTCGACGACCGGCTCGCCGACGGCCCCGGTTGGGGCAGCTTCGACGTGAGCGCGGTCCTGTGCCCGGTCGGCGTGATCCACGGCGGCAGCGACACGATCGTCCCCGTGGCCCACGCCCACCACACGGCGTCGATCGTCCCCGGCGCCGAGCTCCGGGTGTTCGACGCCCTGGGCCACTTCAGCATCCTCGGCGAGGTCCTCGAAGCCCTCACCGCCACCCTCGCCCGCTGACCTCCCACATCACCGAAATTGCGACAGAACCGGCCCGTTTCGGGCGGATCCTGTCGCGGTTTCGCCGCTACGACGCCCAGGCTCGGTCGCGGGCGGCGGCCAGCTCGTCCCAGCCGCGGTCGAGCTCGCCCAGGTCGCCGGTCAGGCCGCGGGCGGTGGCGGCCCGGCCCTGCACGACCACCCAGGTGACGAAGGCGGCCTCGGCGACGAAGCCGATGCCGACCCGCAGCGCCGTCGGCACGCCCCGGCCGGTGACGAAGCCCTCGATGAAGCCGGCGACCACGAACGCCACCACCAGCCCCAGGGCGATCAGCACCGCCCGCCGGGCCTCCAGGCCCACCGACTCGGCCCGTGAGCGGTCGCCCGGAGCGATGATGGCCCAGCCCAGCCGCAGCCCCGCGGCCCCGGCGATCACCACGGCGGTCAGCTCCAGCAGGCCGTGCGGCAGGATCAGGCCGAAGAACTTGCCCAGCTCGCCCACCGACCCGAACGCTCCGCCGGCGATCCCCACGTTGGCGCCGTTGAAGGCCAGCAGCAGCACGGTCGGGATGCACAGGATGATCCCGCCGGCGAAGGCCATGAACGCCACCTGGATGTTGTTGATGGTCACCTCGGTGGCGAAGTTCGCGGCCGAGTCCGACGAGTAGTAGTCCTCGAAGTCCTCCTCCAGGTACGCCTCGCGGGCGGCCTCGGGGATGGCGACGTCGAGCGCGTCGTCGCTCTGCATCAGCCAGGCGCCCATCAGCACCGCGGGCACGAGCAGCAGGAAGGCGCTGGCCGCCACGAAGCGCCCGCTCTGGTAGACGGCGGCGGGGAAGCGCCACACGAAGAAGTCGCGGATCGCCGCGCCCGGCCTCGACCGTCCCCGGTAGATGACGCCGCCGGCGTTCGACACCAGCGTGGTCAGCCGCATGGTCAGCGACGGGTCGCGGTAGGCGGTGCGGGCGTGCGACAGGTGGGCCGAGGTGCGCTGGTACAGCGCCACCAGCTCGTCGAGCTCGCCGGGCTGAAGGTTGCGGATGCCCCGCCGGGCGCGGCTGGTCAGCTCGCCGAGCCGGTTCCAGCTCGGCATGTTCACGGCGATGAACCTGTCGATGTCCATGACCGCAAGGACACTAGTTTGCGCCGTATGAGCATTGGCCCGGGGATCGTGACGCCCGAAGCCGTCGTGCTCGAGATCGAGCGGGCGGGGGTCCCCTCCCGGCTGCTCGCGTTCGTGCTCGACCTGCTGGCGCTCGGCATCGTCTGGTTCCTGCTGGCCCTGGGGGCGAGCTCGATGCTCGGCGACCTCGAGGGCTTCGCCGGCGCGGTGATCGCCGTGCTGCTGAGCGTCGGCCTGTACCTGGCCTGGTTCGTCGGCTTCGAGACGTGGTGGCAGCGCACCCCCGGGAAGGCGGCGCTGGGCCTGCGGGTGGTGAGCACCGACGGCACGCCGGTGCGCTTCGTCCAGTCGTTCCTGCGGGCGCTCGTCGGGCTGGTCGACTTCTTCGCCCTGCCGTTCGGGTTCATCGCGGTGACGTCGTCGCTGCTGTCGCCCCGCGACCAGCGCCTCGGCGACGTGGCCGCCGGCACCCTCGTGGTCCGCGACCGCACGGCCACCCGCCTGGCCACACCTGCCCAGTTCCCCATCCCGTACGGCTTCGACGCCTACGTCAACGGCCTCGACCTCGGTGCCATGACCGAGGCCCAGTACGGCGTGCTGCGCAACTTCCTGCTGCGGGCGCACCAGCTGTCGCCGCTGGCCCGGGCCCAGCTGGCCGTGCGGCTGGCGAACCCGATGTCGCGGATCCTGCGCCACGACCCGCCCCGCAACCTGCATCCGGAGACGTTCCTGGTGTGCGTGGTGGCGGCCTGGCAGCGGGCGCACGCCGGCGGCGCCCCACCGTTGCCGACCTGGTGACCCCACCCGAAATTTCGACACTCGTGGTGGCTATAGGACCGGCAGTGTCGAAATTTCCCGAGAGAATGGCTGACGTGCTCGGGACACCCCCCGCCATCGCCTACCTCGACCACGCCGCGACGACGCCGCTGCGGCCCGAGGCGCGCGCCGCCATGCTGCCGTGGCTGGGCGGGACGTTCGGCAACCCGTCCGGCGCCCACGCCGTGGCCCGGGCGGCCCGGCAGGCGATCGACGAGGCCCGCGACACGATCGCCGGGGTCCTGGGGTGCGCTCCGAACGAGGTCGTGTTCACCGGCGGCGGCACCGAGGCCGACAACCTGGCCGTGCTGGGCGTGCCCGCGGCCCGCCCGGGACCGGTGCTGGCGTCGGCCGTCGAGCACCATGCCGTGCTGGAGCCGCTGGAGGTCGTGGGCGGGCGGACCGTCGCGGTCGACCGGCGGGGGGTCGTCGACCTCGACGCCCTGGCATCGGCGTTGACCCCGGAGACGACACTCGTGTCGGTGATGACCGCCAACAACGAGGTGGGCGTCGTCCAGCCGCTGTCCGACGTGGCCCGGGTGGTGCGCCGCCACGCTCCCGACGCCGTGCTGCACACCGATGCCGTGCAGGGCGCCGCCTGGCTCGACATCGCCGACGTCGCCGCCGGCGCCGACCTGGTGTCGGTCAGCAGCCACAAGTTCGGCGGACCGCAGGGCGTGGGTGTGCTGGTGGTGCGGCGCGGCACGCCGCTGCAGCCCCGGGCGATCGGCGGGGGACAGGAGCGCGAGCTGCGCAGCGGCACCCACAACGTGGCCGGCATCGTCGGCATGGCGGCGGCCCTGGCGGCCAAGGCGTCGGCGCGTGACGAGGAGTCGACCCGGGTGTCGGCCCTGCGCGACCGTCTCGCCGACGGGCTCCTCGCCGAGATCCCCGACGCCGTCGAGACCGCGGGGCGGAGCGCGGTGTTGCCCGGCACCGCCCACCTCACGATCGACGGCGTCGAGAGCGAGGCACTGCTGTTCCTGCTGGACGAGGCCGGTGTGTGCGCGTCGGCGGCGTCGGCCTGCGCCAGCGGCGCCCAGGAGGCGTCGCACGTGCTGGCGGCCATGGGCGTGCCGCTGCGTGCGACCGCCGGGGCGTTGCGGCTGTCGCTCGGCTGGACGTCCACCGACGCCGACGTCGACCGGGCGCTCGACGTGGTGCCCACCGCCGTCGCCAAGCTCCGGGTCGCCGCCGGGAGCCTCCGATGACGGCGGCGAGGGTGATGGTGGCCATGTCGGGCGGGGTCGACTCGTCGGTGGCGGCAGCGCGGCTGGTGGAGCAGGGCTACGAGGTGGTCGGCGTCACCATGAAGCTGTGGGGCGGCGAGTCCGACACCGGGTGCTGCTCGGTGAGCGACGTCGACGACGCCCGCCGGGTGGCCCAGCAGCTCGGCATCGTCCACCACGTGTGGACCTTCACCGACGACTTCGAGGCCCACGTCGTCGACCCCTACGTCGACGCCCACCGGCTGGGGCGCACCCCGAACCCGTGCATCGAGTGCAACCGGCACCTCAAGTTCGACCGCATGCTGCGGCGGGCGCAGGCCGTCGGTTTCGAGACGGTCGCCACCGGCCACCACGCCCGCATCGTCGAGCTGCCCGACGGGAGCGGCAGCGGCAGCGGCCGGCTGGCCCTCGCCCGCGGCGCCGATGCGGCCAAGGACCAGAGCTACGTGCTCTACGTGCTCGGCCAGGAGCAGCTGGCCCGCACGCTGCTGCCCGTGGGCGACCTGACCAAGGCCGACGTGCGGGCCGAGGCCGAGCGCCTGGGCCTGCGGACCGCCACCAAGCCCGACAGCCAGGACGTCTGCTTCATCACGTCGTCGGCCGGCCGGTCGGGGTTCCTGTCGCGGCGCCTCGACCTGCACCCCGCCGAGGTGGTCGACGCGGCGGGCGCCTCCGTCGGCGAGGTCGAGGCGGTCGAGCTCGTGACCGTCGGCCAGCGCCGGGGCCTGGGGCTCCCGGGAGGCAGCGCCACCCGCTACGTCACCGAGGTCGACGTCCCCGCCCGCCGGGTCCGCATCGGTCCGCCCGAGGACCTGCAGGTCACCGAGGTCGCCCTCCACGACATGGTCTGGCCGGCCGGTCTCGTCGAGGGCGACGTCATGGCCCAGTGCAGCGCCCACGGCATCCCCCAGCCGGCCCAGGTCACCTCCACCGCTTCCGAGGGCGCCGGCGTCACCGCCACCGTCCGCTTCGCCGCCCCCCAGCGCCGGGTCGCCGCCGGCCAGTCGGTGGTCCTCTACCACCCGACCGCCGACCACGTCGTCGGCGGCGGCATCGTCTCGTGACGTCGTCGTCGCTGCTGCTGCCCTTCTTGCGCAAGGCGAAGGACCATGCCGACCGGTGCTACTCGGAGCCGCTCGACCTCGAGGTGCTGGCCCGGGCGGCGTTCGTGTCGAAGTACCACTTCAGCCGCAGCTTCGCCGCGGCCTACGGGGAGACTCCGATGCGGTACGTCACCCGGCGGCGCATCGAGCGGGCGCAGGACCTGCTGCGCTCGGCGAACCTGACCGTCACCGAGGTGAGCCTGATGGTCGGGTTCTCCAGCCTGGGCTCGTTCTCGTCGCGGTTCAGCGAGCTGGTCGGCGAATCGCCCAGCGCCTACCGCGACCGCTGGGCCAGGACCGGCGGTCCCCGCATCCCGGGCTGCTTCCTGTTCATGCGGGGCGTCGACCGCTGGCCGGGACCGGGGCCGGAGCCCGGAGGCGAGCAATCTGGGAGAAGCAACGCCGACGGTGCGGCCCGTACCGTGCCCGCATGATCACCAACGTCTCCCTCTGCACCATCTGGGTCAACGACCAGGACGCCGCCCGGGACTTCTACGTCGACAAGCTCGGCTTCGTCGTGGGCGACGACGTCTCGATGGGCGACGGCTACCGCTGGCTGACCGTCCACCACCCCGACCACCCTGAGCTGAACCTCACGCTGATGCGGCCCGGCCCGCCGCTCGACGACGAGGCCGCCGAGGCCTTCCAGCGGATGCTCGACAAGGGCACGCTCCCGGCGGTCGGCCTGTCCTGTGACGACTGCCGGAAGACCCACGAGGAGCTGGTCGCGAAGGGCGTCGAGTTCATCCAGGAGCCGTCCGACCGCCCCTACGGCGTCGAGGCGGTCCTCCGCGACAACTCCGGCAACTGGCTCGTCCTCGTCGAACAGAAGCCCTACACCCCCGACGACCTCCCCACCTGACACCCCCAGCGCACACCGGATGTCGTTTACAAAACGACATCCGGTGTCGTTAAGTCGGTAGCATTGGAACATGGTCTACGAGCTACCGGCACTGGACGGTTCGGACCACGCCGTACTCGGCGCGATCGACGGGCTGGCCAAGGAGCTGCGTCACTACCTCGTACACCCCCGCCGGTGGTTCGGGACGCTGCGAAGGGCGACCGTCGCCCGGGCCGTCCAGGGTTCCAACACGATCGAGGGCTACCACGCCAGCGTCGAAGATGTCGCGGCGGTGCTCGAGGACGAGGAACCGATGGACGCCGACAGCGAGACTCGTCACGCCATCGCCGGCTACCGCGATGCGATGACCTACGTGCTGCAACTCGCGTCGGATCCGCCGAAGGTGTCGGATGCGCTGGTCAAGTCCCTGCACTTCATGATGATGAAGCACGACCTGTCCAAGCATCCCGGGAGCTGGAGGCCGGGACCAGTCTGGATCGAGAGCGCGACGGGTGCTGTCGTCTACGAGGCGCCGGACCGGGAGGAGGTCGACGGTCTCGTCGGGGAAGCTCTCGATCAGATCAACGACGACCGCGGTCCCGTGATGGTGAGGGCCGCCATGGCCCATCTGAACCTCACGCTGATCCACCCCTTCAGCGACGGCAACGGTCGGATGGCTCGCTGCCTGCAGACCTTCGTTCTCGCCTCCGGAGGGATCGTCGCCCCCGAGTTCGCCAGCATCGAGGAGTATCTCGGCCGGAACACGGCGCAGTACTACGACGCCCTGACCGACGTCGCCGCCGGTAGGTGGTCGCCGGAGCGGAGTGCCCTGCCCTGGGTGCGGTTCTGTCTCACTGCGCACCATCGGCAGGCGCAGACCCTGTTGCGCCGAGTGCGGGAGACGGAGGCGCTGTGGGACTACTGCGACCAGCTGGCGATCGCACACGCCGTGCCCGGCCGTTGTGTCGAGGCGCTCTGCCACGCGGCGAAGGGATGGCGCCTCCGGCGGTCGCTCTACGTCAAGTTGGTGAAGTCGTCGACCGGGCAGGACATCAACGACCCGACGGCGACGCGTGACCTGCGAGCGATGGTCGATGCGGGCCTGTTGTCGACCGTCGGTGAGAGGCGGGCCCGGGTCTACGAGCCGACCGGCGAGCTGCGGGCCAGCTGGAGTGCGACGCGCCTGCCTCGTGGGACGGCTGACGACCCTTACGAGCTCGTCGCCCGTCAGCCTCAGCTGCCTGGCCTCGCTTGACCGGGTCGTGACGGAAATCACGGACTGAGGCGTATCGGAACTCTTGCGTCTCGGAATTTGAGGGGGCAGGGTGGGGGGATGGCTGCTGCAATCACCGCTACCGGAGCGCCCGCGGCCGCACGGGACTCCCGCCGCTGGCTCGTGTTGGTCACGATGTGCCTGTCGCTGCTGCTGATCGTGGTCGACAACACGATCGTGAACGTGGCGCTGCCCACCATCCGCACGGACCTCGACGCCTCGGCGAGCCAGCTCCAGTGGATCGTCGACGCCTACATCCTGGTGTTCGCCGGCCTCCTGCTGACGATGGGCGCCCTGGGCGACCGCTTCGGTCGACGGGGCGCCCTCGCCGTCGGCCTGTCGATCATGGGGATCGCCTCCATCGCCTCGGCGTTCGCCAACAGCGCCGACCAGCTGATCGCCACCCGGGCGACCATGGGCATCGGCGGCGCCCTTGTGATGCCGGCCACCCTGTCGATCATCACCAACGTGTTCACCGACCCGAAGGAACGGGCCCAGGCCATCGCCATCTGGTCGGCGACGGCCGGCATGGCCATCGCCATCGGCCCGGTGACCGGCGGCTTCCTCATCGAGCACTACTGGTGGGGCTCGGTGTTCCTCATCAACCTGCCGGTGATCGCCGTCGCCGTGCTGCTGGGCCGCCTGTTCGTCCCCACCTCGAAGGACCCGACGGCCCCGCCGGTCGACATCCCCGGCGCCCTGCTCTCCATCGGCGGCCTGGTGTCGCTGGTGTACGCCATCATCGAGGGTCCCAACGGCTGGACCGAGCCCAACGTGGTCGGCGGCTTCGTCGCGGCGGCGGTGCTGCTCACGGCGTTCGCCCTGTGGGAGCGACGCACGCCGCACCCCATGCTCGACATCGGCCTGTTCAGCAACCCCCGCTTCAGTGCCGCCTCCGGGGCGATCTCGCTCACGTTCTTCGCCATGTTCGGCACCTTCTTCCTGCTCACCCAGTTCCTGCAGTCGGTGATGGGCTACACGGCGCTGCAGGCCGGCGTCCGGCTGCTGCCGATGGCGGCCACCCAGATGATCGTGGCCCCCACCAGCGCCCGGATGGCGGAGCGCTTCGGCAGCAAGGTCATCGTCGCTCTCGGTCTCGCCATCGCCGCCGTCGGCCTGCTGATGACCAGCCGCCTCACCGCCGGGACCGAGTACTTCGACGTGGCCCTCGCTCTGGTCGTGATGTCGGTCGGCTTCGCCATGATGATGCCGTCGGCCACCGAGGCGATCATGGGGTCGGTGCCGCCGGAGAAGGCCGGTGTCGGCTCGGCGGTCAACGACACCACCCGGGAGTTGGGCGGCGCCTTCGGTGTGGCGGTGCTGGGCTCGATCGTCAGCTCCACCTACGGGCCCGACGTGCGGGAGGCCGTCGCCGGGACGCCGCTGCCCGCCTCCGCCGTGAACGCCGTGAGCGACCAGGTGGGCGCGGCCATGGAGGTGGCCAGCCGGCTGCCCACCGGCCCCGCCCAGCTGCTCCACGACGCGGCCGCCAACGCCTTCGTCGACGGCATGTCGACGGCGCTCACCGTCGGGGCCGGCGCCCTGGCGCTGGGGGCGATCGTGGTGGCTCTGTTCCTGCCCGCCCGGGCCCGTGACGCCGCCGGCCACGGCGACAGCGACGGCGACGGCGGCGACGCCCACGGCGACGGATCGAGAGAAGCCGCGCTGAGTCGGACATGATCTCCGACATGGGCGCGACACCGGGTCGTCGGCCCGGACGTCCCCGCGACGCCCGGGCCGACGAGGCCATCCTCGAGGCATCGGCGGCGGTGCTCGCCGAGTACGGGCCGGCCGGGTTCACCGTCGACGCCGTGGCGGCCCGGGCCGGCTGCGGCAAGGCCACCATCTACCGGCGCTGGCCGTCGCGGGCGCACCTGATGCTGGAGACCACCCAGCAGGCCGGCATCCACGTGGAGGACCCCGACACCGGGTCGGTGGCCGACGACCTGGTCGCGATCCTCACCGACCTCGCCCAGAAGATGCTGCACAGCGACGTCGGGCGGCTCACCGCGGCGACCATGGCCGAGGCGGCGGTCAACCCGGCGACCCGCGACCTGTACGCCGAGTTCGTCGCCGAGCGGCGGGAGATCCCCCGCTCCGTGCTGGCCCGTGGCGTCGAGCGGGGCGAGCTGGCGGCCGACACCGACGTCGACCTGGTGCTCGACCTCCTCTCCGGCCCCATCTTCGTGCGGGGTTTCATGACCCAGGCCCCGGTGGACGAGGTGCTCCTGCACCGCGTCGTCGACTACGTGCTCGACGGCGTCCGCGCCCGCACCCCTACGTGAGAGCCCTCAGCGCCCCGCGACGCCGGGGTGACGTCCCCCGGCGTGTCCGGGTTTACGGTGCCCCACGACGTCGTCGCTCATCGGGCGAGGGTAGGTGCGCCGCGGCGCAGGGAGGGGTCAGCCGATACGGCGGGTCCGGGCGGCGGCGAGGAGGGCGCCGGGTTGCGACGGGGTGAACAGCAGCCGATCGGCCTTCACGGTCTCGTTGGCGCTCGCTCCCGCCACGGTGAGGTCGGCGGGGCCCACCAACGTCAGCTCCAGCGCCAGGCCGAGGGCGCCGCCGGTGAGGTCGAGGGCGTCGGTGTCGGCCGGTGCCGGGTCGAGGCCCCGCACCTGCTCCCGGCGCAGGAGCACCGGGTCGGCCAGGGTCAGCTGGTCGTGGAGCACCAGCCCCGCCGGCACCAGCACCACCCAGCGTCGCGACAGCACGTGGAGCGCGCGGGCGCCCCACCAGGCCGCCGCGCCGCCCAACGCCAGCGCCACGACGCCCACCACCCACGCCCGGGCCGCCAGCAGGAGGGGTCCCGCCGCCACCCCGGCGACCACCGCGACCCAGGCCAAGGGCACCGGGCCCAGCAGCAACGGGGCCGGCACCCGCAGCGGGAAGCGCTGCTCGTCGCCGTAGGCGGAACCCTCGACGAAGAGCCGTCCCGTGTCCGGGAAGAACGCCAGGACCACGGTGACCAGCACCGATACCAGCCCGACCACCCGCGCCGCCGTCGACGCCGACGACCCGGCGTCGATCACCGCCCACACCACCGCCACCACGGCGGCCGACGCCAGGAGCCGCAGCGCCGTCAACGTGAGGGTCCGCGGCACCAGCGTCGCCAGCAGCCCGAGTGCCCAACCCACCCACAGTCCGAGCGACGCGACCACCTGTATCGGGCGGCTGGTGTCGTCGAGGGAGGCAGCGCACACGGGACCGGCGAGCAGGGGGAGGAGCAGCCACAGAGCGCGCACGGGCCAGGAACCGAACCGAATCACTGCGGGAGATTTGCCGATCGCGCCCGCTGATGGCTATTCCAGGCGGTGGCAACGACCTTCCGGGGGGTCTCGTGACCGAACTGGAACCGCGGTGGACGGCGCCGGCGCCACACAGCGCGACTCCGCATGAGCGGGAAGCAACAACTTGAACCAGCGTTCACACCGAAGCGACCTAAGCGACCCAAGCGACCGAAGACACCAGCACCACAGCGACCGCAGCGACCACAGCGACGACCACGACCAGGAAGGGCCGATCCGATGAGGGAGGTGCAGTTTCCTCGCGGACTCTCCACCGGCATCGGCAGCCTCCCGCACGACGACCCCGACGAGGCCGCCCGCTTCGCCCTCGACGCCCACCCGCGCCTGCCCGCCGCCCCGTCGCTGCCCCGGCGGTCGGCGACCGAGGGCATGATCGCCCAGGCGGCGTGGGGCATCACCGGCGTCTCGGTGCTGGAGGACGGGTCGCTGCTGGTCGACGAGGCCGCGGTCGACCCGGAGGTCCCCCTGGGCGACGCGGGCGTCGACGGCGAGCCCTTCGTGGCGCTCCGGGCCTTCCTGACGGCAGTGGAGGGGCGCGAGGAGCCCTTCAAGCTGCAGCTCACCGGCCCGGTCACCCTGGGCCTGGCGCTGCACGCCGTGGGCGTCAGCACCGACCGGGCGTTCGGCGTGGCCCGCCTGGCCGTCACCGCCCGCATCCGGGCGACGCTGGCGCGGGCCCATGAACTGGCGCCGGATGCCACGCCGGTGCTGTTCCTCGACGAGCCCGGCCTGCGCGCCGCGCTCGACCCCGGCTTCCCGCTCGACCTCGACGACGCCCTCGACCTGGTCTCCTCGGCCATGGCGGTGGTGGAGGACACGGCCATCGCCGGCCTGCACTGCTGCGGCCGGGCCGACTGGCAGGCGGTGCTCCAGTCGGGCCCGCAGATCCTGTCGCTGCCGGTGGGGATGGGCGCCCCCGAGCACGCCGGGGCCCTGGCGGGCTTCCTGGAGCGCGGCGGCTGGGTCGCCTGGGGGGCGGTGCCCACCGACGGGCCGCTGATCGAGTCGGCCGACGTGCTGTGGCGCCGCCTGCGGGCGGAGTGGGACGCCCTCGCCGTCGCCGGCTGCGACCCGCAGCTGCTGCGCGAGCAGGCGATCATCACCCCGGCCTGTGGCCTGGTCGGCCTCGACCGCTTCCAGGCCCACCAGGTCTCCGGCCTCGCCGCCCTCCTCGCCGAGCGCCTGGAGGCCCACCTCGTCGAACCCGGCAGCAGCCAACGGGCCTGACCCCGCTGCACCCGACCCGCCAGGGGTGCTCGGTACAGTTCGAGGACCATGGCCGACCTGGAGATCGAGCAGCGAGCCGCCGCCCTGCGGACGGAGATCGCCGAGCACAACCGCCGCTACCACGAGCTGGACGCGCCGACGATCTCGGATGCCGAGTACGACGAGCTGACCCGCGCACTGCGGGCGCTCGAAGAGGAGTTCCCCGAGCTCATCACGCCCGACTCGCCCACCCAGCTGGTGGGCAGCCGGCCGTCGGGGACGTTCGCCCCGGTGGTGCACCGGGCGCCGATGATGAGCCTCGACAACGCCTTCGCCGACGAGGAGCTGCAGGCCTGGCACGAGCGACTCATGCGCCGCCTCGCCAGCGCCGCCGCCAAGAGCGCCGGCGCCAGCGCCCCGCCGCCGGAGTCCGACGCGGCCGCCGAGGCTGTCGCCGACGCCGAGGCCGGCAAGGACGAGCTCGCCTACGTGTGCGAGCTGAAGATCGACGGCCTGGCCATCTCGATCCGCTACGAGGACGGCCACTACGTGCAGGCCGCCACCCGGGGCGACGGTCGCACCGGCGAGGACGTGACCGCCAACGTCCGCACCATCGCCCAGATCCCCGACCGCCTCCCGCCCGGCGCCCCGTCGGTCCTGGAGGTACGGGGCGAGATCTACATGGCGATGACGGCGTTCGCCCGGCTCAACGAGCGGCAGACCGAGGCGGGGGAGCGGCTGTTCGTCAACCCCCGCAACGCCGCCGCCGGCGCCCTCCGCCAGAAGGACGCCGCCGTCACCGCCGAGCGCGAGCTGGCGCTGTGGTCGTACCAGCTGGGTGAGGTCGAGGGCGGCCCGGCGTTCACCAGCCACCTCGAGACCCTCGACTTCCTGCGCGACCTGGGCTTCCCCGTCAACCCGAACATCAAGAAGGTCGAGGGGTTCGGCGAGGTGGCCGCCTACGCCGCCCACTGGCAGGAGCACCGCCACGACCTCGACTACGAGATCGACGGCGCGGTGGTGAAGGTCGACGACCTGGCCACCCGGGAGCTGCTGGGGTCGACGTCGAAGGCGCCCCGCTGGGCCATCGCCGTGAAGTTCCCGCCGGAGGAGCGCACCACGCCGCTGCGCGACATCCTCGTGTCGATCGGCCGCACCGGTCGGGCGACGCCCTACGCCGTGCTGGAGCCGGTGTTCGTGGGCGGCGTCACCGTCGGCCAGGCCACCCTCCACAACGAGGACCAGGTGAAGGCCAAGGACGTGCGCCCCGGCGACCGGGTGATCGTCCGCCGGGCCGGTGACGTCATCCCCGAGGTGTTGGGGCCGGTGCTGGCCGAGCGGCCCGAGGGGCTGCCGGAGTGGCACTTCCCGACCACGTGCCCGTGCCCCATCGCCTCCGAGCTGATCCGGCCGGAGGGCGAGTCGGAGCACCGCTGCGTCCACCCCGAGTGCCCGTTCCAGCGGCAGGGGGCGATCGAGCACTTCGCCAGTCGGGGCGCCATGGACATCGAGGGCCTGGGCTCGCAGCGGGTGGCCCAGCTGATCGAGGCGGGGCTGGTGAGCAGCGTCGCCGACCTCTACGAGCTCGACTGGGACAAGGTCGGCGAGCTCGAGGGCATGGGCGACATCTCGGTCGCCAACCTGCGGGCCGCGCTGGAGGAGTCGAAGCAGAAGCCGCTGGAGCGCATGCTGGTGGGGCTCAACATCCGCCACCTGGGGCCGGCCGGTGCCGAGGCCCTGACCGCTGCGTTCGGCGACATGGACACGATCCTGGCGGCGTCGGCGGACGCCTTCGCCTCGGTGGAGGGCCTGGGGTCGGTGATCGCCCTGTCGGTCCACGAGTGGTTCGCCACGGAGGCCAACCGGGAGCTGATCGAGCGGCTGCGGCGGGCGGGCCTGAACTTCGAGGGCACCCGGGGCTCGGGCCTGCCGCTGACGCTGGCGGGGCTGAGCGTGGTGGTCAGCGGCACGCTGGAGGGCTACAGCCGGGAGGAGGCGGCGGCGGCGGTCAAGGCCCGGGGCGGCAAGTCACCGGGCAGCGTGTCGGCCAAGACGACCGCCCTGGTGGTCGGGGAGGGGCCGGGCGCCTCCAAGGTCACCAAGGCCGAGGAGCTGGGCGTCCCCGTGCTCGACGAGGCCGGGTTCGTCCACCTGCTGGAGACCGGCGAGCTCCCGTAGGTTCTGACCCGAAATGTGCACGGAAACGCACGGATTCCGTGCGCCACGGTGCACATTTCACGGGGCTGCCTCGAGCAGGACGGCATCAAGCGACCCGAGGGGGCCGAACGGCTCCCGGGTGGTGATCCACCCCACCCAGTCGCCGAGCCCGGCGTCGTCCCACGGCGGCAGCCACCAGACCCGGTGGGCGAACGGGCGGGCCTGCCAGCCCCCGGGGGGCGCGGGGAGGGCGGTGACATTGCGGGCCATCGCCAGCACCACGTCGGCGTCGGCGGCCGCGCCGGGGTCGGCGGCGAGGTCGGCGAACAGCACCGGGTCGTCCCGCAGGTACCAGGCCCAGGGCCAGGTGGCGGAGTCGCTGCTGTCGATCACCACCTTGGCGTCGGGCGTGGCGGCGAACACCTGGTCGACCCGGTCGCGCACGTCGAGCATCTGCTCGCTCGACTGGACCGCGACCAGCAGCTGCCGTGGGTCGCTGGGGCCGACGTAGACCGCCGGCACGGCCACCACCAGCGATGCCGCGATGGCCGCGCCCATCAGCCCGCCGGCGGCGACCGGCCGCAGCTGCCACAGCCGCTCGACCCCGATGCCGGCCAGGAGCACCAGCGGCAGCAGCGGGTGGACGAGCAGCCAGGGGAACCGCTCCGAGGCCCAGGAGTAGACGATCAGGTTGGCGATGGCGGTCCACAGGATGAGGCCCCGCACCGGGTCGGGCCGGCGGATGGTCACGACCGCGCCCACCACGGCCAGGGGCACGACCACCCACTCGTAGCCGGCGAGGAGGGTCAGGTAGAACTGCCACGGCTGGCTGCCCCGGTTCACCGGCTGCTGCGACAGCCAGTAGTCGATGCCGTCGACCGCCCCGTCGACGATGCCGCCCGGCTTGGTGAACCCCACGCTGAAGCAGGCCCCGAACACCAGGACGAACGCCCCGGCCCCGAGCGCCAGCGCCCGCCACCCGGGCGCCAGGGCGGCCGCGCCGACCGTCCCCACCGTCGTGCCCTCGGCGGGTTCGGCGGGCTCGGCGGCCTCGGGCTGGTCGCTCGGGTGGTCCGAGGTCGCCTGACGGCGGTCGAGCAGCTCCAGGAGCCACAGGCCGCCCAGGTAGCTGCCGAGTACGGCGACGACGATGAACGACGTCTCCTTCGTGGCGAACGCCGCCGCCAGCAGCGCGCCCGCCACCGGGGGGTGCCACCGGGCCGGCCGGGTCAGCCACGCCGCCACGACCGCCAGCAGCGCCAGCTCCAGCAGGGCGAACGGCATGTCCTCCCGACCGAAGCGCGAGAAGTAGAGCAGCGACGGCGACACCGCCACCAGCGCCGCGGCCGCCAGCGACCCGACGTCGCCCAGCCACCGCCGCAGCGTCCCCACCAGGGCCACCAGCCCGACGCCGCAGCTCGCCGCCAGCAGCCGGGCGGTCACCTCGCCCTCCCCGAGCACCCTGAAGAACCCGGCGGTGACGTAGAAGCGCAGCGGCCCGTGGTAGGCGGGGTCGTAGGAGTAGTCCTCGCCGTGCGCGATGCGCCACGAGAACCAGGCGTCGAGGCTCTCGTCGTGGTGCATCGGCCGGTCGCCGAGGTTCACGTACCGCAGCACGGCGGCCACGCCGACGATCACGCAGAGCGCGGGCAGCCACCAGTCCGGACGCCGCTCGTCGTGTGGTTCGTCGACACGACCACCCTCGGTCATGGGCAAGAGTCCGGAGGTGATGGCGGGCGATGGTAGTTTCCCCGTTCGTGTGGCAGCTGCTGAAGGTCGATAGCCGGCGCCTGGGCGCCATCGTCGCTCTCGTGGGTGTCGTGAGCCTGCTCGCGACGCCCTCCTCGGCGGCCGAGGAGCCGACCCCGACACCGTGCGTGACGAGCACCACGACGTCGGTCCCCGGGGAGACGACCACCACCGTCCCGGGCAGCACCACGACGACGGAGCCGACCACCCCGACCCCGACCCCCACGCCCGACG
>Ga0193742_1000889_pt1 | contig 19014 bp, 24 predicted proteins | sample L2c1metaG_FD_165511 | JGI IMG/M metagenome (GOLD analysis project Ga0193742, IMG submission 165511) | Soil microbial communities from a riparian zone of the East river system, Colorado, United States - L2c1 | ecosystem: Environmental > Terrestrial > Soil > Riparian zone | place: USA: East River... | reverse complement strand
CCTGAAACCTGCATCTTCCCTCAACACCAATAGCTGCAAACACATCTCTAGCATGACGAGGCAAATAGATACCCGTGAATGCGGGTGGGAGACGTTGGCCGTTGTATGTGTAGAAGAGGGTTCCGGTATGAAAGGCGTAGCCACAACCGATGGTATCGCCTGGGTGGATACTGGGAATGATGGAGGAGGATGTGTAGTCGCGTCCGCCGTCGGGATCTTCGAAGAATTTACGGAAGTCGTCGAGATGGAAACCCGCACTCATTCGATTCCAACCTGGAAGACGCCAAACAGGATATGGACGACAAGCAGTTCCTTAAAGATTAATTTCATCGTTATCAAGACTATTGGCGTGAATGCTGGAACCCTTACATACCAATAGCAATAATCCCGTCCATCCTATCAATATGTACCTCATAGTATACACCTGACTTCCCTTGAACGTCATAAAGCCCCGCCATAATTGGTAAATCACTCAATAGACAAACATCTTTACACTCTGGTCGTGTCTGCACATTGACCACACCCAGCGGTCCACTTCCATCCCCACCAACAGGTTTCGAACCAGATCCATTATCACATGGATTCTGTACACACCCCACAAAACGAGGCGTATAAGGAACCTCAATACCCCACGCCCTACACCCAACCTGGTTTATCTTATCAACGATATGGGAGGACAGGAGCTTTGGGGGGTCTAATGGATATCTGAGGCAGAAATCTTCAGCGGTGTCGTATTCGTCCCCTGGCGCATCGTTCCATTTACCGAATTCGTGCTTTGGACAAAGGAGGTGGGTTGTTGGTATTTACACAAATAGGAGAGAGTAAGTTAACTTACTGATTGTTCTGGGGCTGCAGCCCATTGAGGTGGTGACACTAGGTCACCTGGACCTTCGCTATGTGCAGAACTGAAGAGGTTCAGTTTCGATCTGAAGAAGGGCATTTGAACAATAGTGTATGAAGATGGTATTGAAGTTGGCGAGCTGTGGCAGTGTAGAGATTAGATTAGATTTCGACGTAAGGTCGTCCATTTGCGACGACAGGGACGAGACCATGTTATTCTGTCCTAATTGTTCAAATCTTCTCGTCATATCCGCCGAAACTGGTCTCAACAAATGGGCATGCAATACATGTGCCTATGAATTTCCAATCACAAAACAGGTTTAACACTAGTACTTGTTGAAAAATTGTTAATCTGATTAAAATATTTCGGTTGCAGATGACTTCGAGAATGAGATTGAAACGAAAAGAAGTGGATGATGTTCTTGGAGGCGATGAAATGTGGGCTCATGCTGATCGGACGCAAGGTATGAATGACTTGCCCCCTTGCTCGTCGGTTGAGACCTACAAATTTTTCTTTCTATTTTATTTTACTAGCCTCCTGCGATAAGTGTAATTTCAACAGTGCCTATTTCTACCAACTCCAAATACGCTCTGCCGACGAGCCTATGACAACATGTACGATTTCCATTATCTCAGATTTTTTTTGATTTCACTCATTTCCTTTGCTCGCGGTGAATGCATAGTTTATCGGTAATGGGATTCCCCGTTTATTTCAATTACCATATCTCGATTAGTTTTACTAAACCCTTTTTTTTTTTTTGCTTTTGAAGATGTGTCAGCTGTGCTCATCAATGGCGCGAAAACTGAGGATATCTAGAAAATCCCGACTCCTTAACGATCGGATTTTCGAGGAAACACCAAGAATTTTTACCGCACATGAAGAAGCGTTGGTCCGGTAATTTTATCGCGTAGACTTACGCTCCCGACGTGCGTCTTATGTAGCCCAGGTATTTCCTATGCCGTCGTCGTACAATAGCACTGTATCTGCAAATCGATTGTCGTTTGTTTATAAGGTGTCAGGAGACTAAATAGTCATTGGTCTATAGTGGCAAGACTGGCAGGTATCATTTAAAGCTGCGCCAAAATTGGGTGGTCTGTGGCCGGCAAGGGTTCAAGTGCGTTGTTGCGATGTGGTCCTCGAGGTGGTTGTTGAGCGTGGCTTCAGAAAATGCTAGGTCGCATGGTCACATGTCAAAATGCCCCTTGACCAGATTTTCTCGACAGCCATTCTCAATGTCCTGGTACCAGATACCTCACTCGAATTTCCACCGAATGCTCCTGTGGACAAATGGCTAGCGGCAGCACAAGTCAGCGGGGTGGAAAGACGACAAGCCTTTTATGGTCAAACACTCTCCTGTCCAAGTGCCTCTATCTGACCTCATTTGCAAATTTGCAGATGAACAATTGCAATCTTTCTTGGTGTTACGTATCAAGCATCCAGCTTTAGAAAATGCAAACGACTCTGAGCACCCTCCTCAAGTGTTGCTTGAAACCCTGGCACATATACAAGTATCACTTGAGGCTACATATATCTCACCAGTTCCAACAATCGCCGAAGCACCGCGAACATCAACAACTCGACTTTTAGGTACTCCGCGAACTGGATCTATGGCGAGACCTAGTGCCAGAAATAACTCGCACCCCTCAATCCTTCCACCTAGCACTCCGAATCCCGTACCTTCGACAGCTGATCAGGACCGTAAATATATGACTTCAGAGGGAACAATGTTAGTTGCCAATATATGGGGTAGTAACACTACAGAAGACTCTTCAGAATCCTTTTCTCTTTTGTGGTCAGAGGAACAACAGGCCTGGTTCGCCATTTACTGTATGGCCATCACCGTTTGTGCGTCATCTTTGTTCCTAGTGTTCCAATTTTCAAACAAATTATCGTGCTACAGCTTTTCTAAAACTCACATTCAATGATCCATTGCTATGCTTGACTGTCTCGGCGACATTACGAGAGAAAATCATACATACGACGCCAAAGCATCCTCTTGCTCGATTTTTCACCTCTGTTGGAGGAAATAAAGATCTTCTGTCTGTAGACCCTCCTCAAGAACTTGCAGACGAGACAAATGTTGAACAGGAGACACAAATCTTGGATGGACTCGAGGAAGCTAATCTCCTCAACGGACTTTTGGCAGGTTTGTAAACGTGTCCATACCTTTTCAACTTTTTTCATCCCTTCTCTAGGCCCGGAATTCGGCAAGCTCGATTCGTCACAATTCAACCTTCCTACTGTCCGGCTTGGGACTGTATCGCGACAGAAACTTTTTTCTCTTCCTCCTGCTCTTTTGGCAACTCCAAAGGAGGCTTCTCCTTCTCCAATGACTGCCGTTCGTAAAGCTCACCCTACTCTTCGAAAATCATTCCGTAAAACACTCCTGGTGGCCTCGGGTTTTCGTGTTCGCATGCGAACCGTTTTTGTCCCATACGTGCTCTTACCCGAGACTGAGGGGACTATCGCCGATCTAGAGGAAGAAGAAAAGGAACGCGAAAGGAGAGAAGCCGGCAGTGAAGAGCGAACAGTTGTCCTTTGTGTGGAAATTGAGAATTCAGGCGATCTCGGGATGAATGCAGAGTTTTTAGTCGAGGAAGTTGATGTCAGTATAGGGGGTGAAGGTGCCAGGGCCACACTCATCGGGTGGGGCGATCACGCTTTCAGCCCAAACGCAGCAAAGAACATGTTTCCACTCAGAATTGGACCTCTGGCTCAGTATAACTTATTATATGCTGTCACGTTTATGAGATCCCCCGAAGAAATGGACGCTTTCTCGTTTGCTCGTGGCACAAATTCTAATGGTAGCGTGCCAGATTTACAACGGGCCGTAACAATTAACGTGTTCGGAAAGCCCTATTTCCCACCGCCATCAGTGAAGATGACGAAGGCTCTCGTACAAGCTGCAGACCTTGCTGATATTTCTTATCCCACTCAGACTTTCTCCTCTCGTTGGAACTGTGTGCTTGATCTCACCGCTCAGCAAGGTCCATCCACTGAGCTCCTCGATGCTGCTGATTCTTCAGGCGCCTACCCAAGCATTCTTCCGGAACCAGCTTCTCCATTTCCTTCGTTTTCCATGTATAGCGCCAACACTACCGGAACTCCACTTGCCTACTACTACGGTGAAGCGACCCCACAGTACTCAGCTACAGCAGGCAGCAAAAGGTTCACTTTACACCCAGGGACGAATTTTGATTTTGCAGGTCGAACGTTGAGAAATATGACTCCGACTAGATCATTCCTCAAGCCTGATGGTGGCCAATCCCCATTCCCCTCCGCTCGACTTTCTTCTCACATTCCCACGACAATCCCATCCTCAGAGGCCCAATACCTTCGTTCGCCGACAACCTACAGTGCTCCCCCACCACCTCCTGTACAACTTCCGGGTCAGCTGCCTCTCGCACCAGAATCTGATCAGGGATATACAAACAACCCTCTGGATAGTCAAACGGGAGTAAAGATGCAAACTACCCCTGCATACCCTGCTTTCCCTCCAAAGTCAGCATTGCCGCCTACCCCGGTATCACAAGGTCCAATCACTTCCTCTGGTAACGTTGGAATGAGCATCGAAATCCGTCGTGAACGTGGGCTAGGGCACGATGTAAGCAACAATGCTTTGCCACCCACACCTCTTCCTCTTGTTTCTGGTGCATTCGGTGAACAAAGGATGCTATCGAAATTACAGAATGCCAGTGCCAGCGGCGAGAGCATCGTCGTTTCCATCGGCCTTCTTCCTATTCCTGACTCGAGAATGGGAGAGAAGAAGCTTATGCTTGGGCCAGGCAAGATATACCCATTAGATGTGTTCACACTGGATATCTTTGTGTTTAATCAGAGTTTGTGGCCGAGGAGGTTTGAAGTGACATGTCCTGAGAAACGGAGGCGGAGGCGAGGTGGCGCGGAGATGGGCGTGTATGATGGAGGCGGTGAGGCTGCGAGGAAGATGGGATACCCTGGTGTATTACCTATGGAAAGTCGTGTACGGATTGGGTGGGTTTTTTTTCTACTCTTGTTCTCTGCAGAACGACTTGATTGGTGTTCTTTAGCCCTCTAAGCCCATCTGCATGCCAGTCTGTCAGGATGGATTTTCTGGCTGTGTTGCCTGGTGTTCACTCTATTGATACGCTTACATTGACTGATACAGAATCAGGGTTTTCAATGAATCTTCGGTATGTATGCGTCTCATTCTTGTCATTTCTACTCCCTTCTGATTTTTTTTTTCCAAAAAAAAAAATAGATCTGTAATAGACATTGTTGTACATGATCCTAACAATTAATTGTTGTAGTTTTCCTCTTGTACCTCGTTGGCGGTGCTTGACACTGACGGTAAAGAATCTTCGTGCGACTATTTCTCAATCTCATTTCGCCACTTATATTGGACTTAACCCTAGTAATCCATTCGATCTCTCTCACATCATTTTCCCAAGGCACTCGATTTTTGCAATGGTAAGCCATTTACACTTGAACTGAGAGTACTTAGCAAAATATCATGCTAGCTGTTGGAAGTTATTTTTCGCGATGCAGGTATTATTAGGACAGCGTCGAACATAGCAGCCAAATGCGTCATACCATATGGATTGTTCGAGACACCAGTAACAAAGAACCAACGCAAATGTCTGTCCGCCCCACCCCAGGTAGGGAATGCCATCGTGAGTGAGGTTGGTAAAAGATGTCAAAGGAAGGAAGGAACGAAATTTTACTCCACTTGAAGTAGTAGAGCAATTAGCAAAACCACGAGTCCTTGTCAATTGATTACTGTAACGCCTTTGAATTTCGAGCTAGGAAAGAATTTTCACTCTCTGAGAGCCTCTCGTGCAACCCCTCCAGCTGTGAGCGCGACCTGTCCTTCGAGATTGAGCTCCAATGCTCCAGCTATTAAATTGGATCTGCATTGTAAAGAGGGAACGGGGTGATTGGTCAGCGCCAGAAAAAAAAACGAAGTACTACACGCGGCAAGAATGGGTACAAGTGACTGACTCTAGACGGGAGATGTAGTTGCCATCCATCTCTAAGTCAAGCACAGGACCTTGATATCTAGGTAAAAGTTAGGGATGGGATGAGGTTCAGGAAAGTAGATCATGCATTGAATAGTGGTTAATGTACTTACAGTCCATTTCTGATCGCGAACGCGAGGAAACCTTTCCAATACGGATCACGCTGGAGAAGGGCACCATTCCCAATCACAACGAGCAAATCTTTGGCACGGGTAATGGCAACATTCATTCTATCAAAGCATGAACTTCGCTGAAAAAAATAAAGGATATAGGAAAACCCCTACCTCTTACGTTCAAACACGAAACCTAAACCTTTCCTAGCATCTTCTTCCAGAAATCGCGGGTTTGATCTCACACAAGAGATGACCACCACCCGAGTCTCACGACCTTGATAGTCCTTATGAATTTTCAAAAAGATGGATGGTCAAAGAAAAAATTTGTTGATGGATGGCAGCCCCTGCCTTGCACTGACCTCAACCGTACCAACATCGACAGCACTCAAACCTTCCTTTCTCAACCGTTCACGCAATTTCCATACCTGTTCTCGCCATGGAGCCATCACACCAATCTGCTTGGCGAGGAGTCGAGGTTGACACCTTTCTGAATCAGCGAGGAGCGATTTAATAACGTTCACAACCTCCTTGATTTCTCCAGGATTGAACCAGGAAGCTCGCTGGAATTTTTTTTTACATTCAATTGCCATACTGGAATAAAGAAGTAAAATGATAGCCATACCTCATCGGTGCTTTCCTCAGGAGAATTGCTCCCAATAAATTTGAGCGGCAAGAGAGGTTTAGGCATTCCCGACCAAAGAATCTTACCATTTCGGGCAAAGGGGAGTAAACTGTCGTTATAGAAGATGGCAGAAGGTGGCATCAGAATAGCAGGGTGACTTCGGTAATTCTATACCATAATAATTGACATCGCTTTGACCAACAAGTTTAGTGAAGTCCAGGAGGAACACACCTTCACCAGTTTGGTAAATGGAAGCCCGTGCTGACACAAATATGAGGCTACCTCTTGGCCATGCAACATCTGAGTATGGTTGAAATATAGAGGTCGTTCAAAAAGCCTTTCGAGTAGTGAAATCTCGAGCTCAGCTGCCCGAGCTACCTCCGAAACGACAATGGAACCGACTTTCAAAACACGTCAGGGAACGTCATGACTTGGAATAGCATATTAAGGTCACTGACGCTGGTTGATATCTCCACAGAGCGCAAGTTGTGGAATGAAACTATGGTCGTCGTCGTGTATTTGTGCATCAACCACTGAAATTGGAATCAGGAGTTCGGGTTCGGATCCCTGAGCCGCCTTTTTTTAAAAAGGGGTTGTTTTGACAAAGCTGCTGAATCCCAATAAAGAAATCGAAAACTTACTTCGTCAATGAGGAGATGTGTCCAGTGTGGTCGAGCTACATGTTTCCTTCTCTGATGAGGATGAAGTATATTTGTCACTTCTTCCTCCATCTTCATCAACGCTCTGTTCGTACACTGTGCTCCGACAAGAATACTAGCATCGAGGCAGGAACATACCACCACTCTGTAATGCATGAGCTTTTTCCAAGGTGGAAGTGAAAACTTGTCATTTTCAACATCTATGGCAGTGAATGCGAGTTTCTTTTTTGAATAAAAGGCATGAACGAAGACATACAACAGTACGGTTTGAGTTTATCTGAAACTTCGGCAAATGTTCTGTTCTCGTCGTTGAGACGTAGCATTTCATCTTGGCGGAGATGATCTTTAAGTCGCATGACAAGAGTATCCGTTGCGGGGTTGGATGGTGCACAGACGAGGATGCAAGCTTCTGGTTGGGCGCGAAAGATTTGAAGTACGGCTTCAACGACCGTCCTGTAACGACGACGACTTCAGCGTGGCTACAAAGACGGATAGATCTATACTAAACACTTTGTTTTTCCTGTACCAGGAGGGCCACTAATAAGATGGGGTACAGGTGATTGGTAAAGAGCAATGGCAGCAACAGCTGTCTGAAAAAAAACGACAACATCATTCAAGGTCGGATGAAGACAAAACCGAAACGCACACGCTGTTCACTGTTCAGAACCCGATCTACCCATTGTGAATCCTCTATAATTCCATTATTCAACACAGATGCATCGTCCAAATCATCTATATCTGGAAATATCCACTGTCGAGCGAGAGTTTTGGTGTGATCTTTCGCGACCATGGACTTTGCGATGGTGGAGGCAGCAACCTCCATAAGACACAGAGGCCGAGCATTAATCACGAAAGAGACGTTGAAAGCTAGAGGTATTTTGTCATCGGCGCCAAAGGCAGGCAGATTATCTTCGAAGCCAGAAGCGGTAGGTGGAAGGTAGGTCTGCATATGGCGTTTCAGAGTAGGGCTGAGTATACCTATTGATTATGACAATAAATTACAACAATGGCTGTGGGATTCAGATAACGGTAACTCACGGACAAAGCCTTCTCGTTTTTTCAAAGTGACAACTCTTCCCTCTAAAGCTATTCCACTGCCACGTTTTTCAGCCTCAATAACTTGGCGCATGTGTACAAGATCTCCGATTTCCAACCTAGGGTAATTCTCGCGAATTCCAGGAACAGACAACAGAAATTCGGCATTTTTCCAGTTGGCCACTTTGAGTCCGAGCTTCCATAGGACTATTTGTTCTTTTTGCGAAGCCATCGCGTCAAGTTCCCAGCGAAGAAGGTTTAACCAGTGATCATGGTAAGTTTCTTGGGTAAGAGCAGGTGCTTTTGCCCCGGATGATATGGGCGGAGCAGAAAGAAGAGTAAGGTTATCTGATCTGATAGAATCTTCGATCAAGCGAGGAGTAAGATATGTTTCAAGATATGTTATGGATGGGAACAAAGGAACAGGCGAAAGAGGTTTTAGAGTATGTATTTGTTTTTGAATATTTTTAAGATATTGTGGTACGAATGGGTCTGCCTGCAGTGCAAATCGAAGTCGGCAACCTTGAGAGAAGACTCGGCAGGTTTATGAGGGCTTACATACATATTTGTCCAGTTTTAGTTTCTGTTGAGGATGATAGATCTAAAGTTATCATCCAAGAAGAACGATGGTGTTTATAGAAGAAGAACTCGCCTCTGTGTTTGAATTATGACTAGTGAATCTTGTTGGAACTCCAATTCGGATTTGACTCGTTTCTTTCACTGGTAGCAAGCCAGGGCGAGACTGATATCCAGGAAGGGGGGCGAGTCGCCCCCTCCAGAACTGATCCAACTGGAGGATATCGGCAAAGGAAGAGGCATTAACTATTTCTTCAGTAATAGGCGCTTGGGGTACAGGCGGCGCTTGTGGCAGCAGTGGTGGTACAGGCAAGCCTGGCGGATGATATGGTGAAGAATTACCATAACTGTACCCATACCATCCATTGGCATCGACTTGGGAATCCGCTTGCGGGCTCATGGGGGAATAGTGCATATCAGGATGTGGCAGATGTTGTGGGTAACGCAAAGGGTGTGGATAGCCATTTGAGGTTGGCAATGAGGCTGAAGGACTAAATCGGGTGATGCTCAAGTCAGCTTAGAGTAGGCTATTTGGGCCTCTTATCGTAGAACCCGTCGGTCCTGCCAGACATGAAGGTCGACGTTTGAGCCTGGTCAAAGATAACATTTACACCTCTAATTCATATATAAAATTGTACACTGGAGGATAGATAATTATAATCCAAGTTCAATGAGGTGGGATCCAGGGAATAGATGTCGTGATTACTGTGCTATGGCAAATATAGAGATTCGGATTGAGATAGGTCGCGACATTGGGCTGTCGATTGTTTGGATATCAAAGGTCTTTGGTCAGGTGGAAGCTTTGCTGCAGTGGCTGAAGCGCTGACCCCCGCCCGGATGTCGTGATAATTATCAACGGTTCGAGCGCAACAAAAGGTTGAAGAAGGCTTTCTTGAGACGCATGCGCCAAGTAGGCTTATCCTGCCAAACCTTTTGGAACCCCTCCAGGTCATGGTTGACATGCAAGGGCAAGCCCTTCCTCCTCCTATCGTTCTTCTCTGTCGCACTGACTCTTGAGTAATACATGTCCCCATAAAATTCTCGCTGTTCCTTGATAGACATGTATCTCAAAATGTCATAGTCAGAATCTCGTGTCATAGCCTCGTCCCGTTCCCTACAAGTGATTCCTTCCACTTTGACGTTTCCACCAAGGTCTACGAACCATTGTATTCGAGATGCTAGAGTGTGACTTTCGAATTCAGCAAGGTAAACTGTGATTCTTGAGGGATGAACTCCTTGATCGATAAGGTATTTTAGCGAGATTGAGTCGATACCTGGGGCTGGACCCATGATAAAGCGATGACCAGCAAGACTGGCGACTGAGATGGATGGTTCATAATGAGTTGTAAAGTAGTCCGTGGGTAGAGCGACATGTCCTGAGATGAACGCTGTTTGTGACATTTATTTTGAACTTCAAACTGCGATGACCTCTGACCTCTCGTCGCTGTTGACATCGTCCAAGAACCTCACTTCTCATCTCTCAAGACCTGACCTTCCTTCTGTAAATCTTTCCCTTGACCAGATAGAAGCTCTTTCTCGTCGTCTCATTTCTCGTCAACCTGGTACTTCAAACGACACTGATCGCGCGTTCGTTCTGTATCCTTCATCACTTTTTCCTATTACTTTAACTTCTTTTGTTATTATAGAAACTATCTTTTAGCCCAAGCCCATGTCGATGCATCAGCTCTCTCAAATTCAATAGCACATCTCAATACTTCAACCACTTTTTCACCTTTACAGCCACTCCAAGACACAGACGTCGCTGGTTACCTCCGCATTGCCCATGAACAAAACCTCATTTCAACCATAGAGGAAGGACGGAGGGAGACACAGGAAGAGTTCTATCGTGTCTTGGAAGAACGTAGTCAACGTGATTGGGAAGCAAAGAAGAAACGCGTCTTTGAAGAACTTGGTGGCCGTGTTGCTGGCGGGGACCGTGCACTGTCTGAAATGAGGGGGTCTTCGATTGGCAAAAGTACTTTGGCAGTGAGTCCATGAATTTTGTGATCAAGTCTGAAATTGAGATATTATAGTCTTCTGTCGGCCCAAACCTTTCTCTGCACATGCAAACCAAAATGATGGCGTACGACCGCGTCGTCACAGAATTGAACGTTGCAAGACTGAGAGGGACATCCTTTCCTATTGTTCACTCCCTCATAGAAGCGTCACTCGCTGTTGCTTCCGATGCAAGTTCATCTGCTCGTTCTACCCTACTACATACACTCAACTTTTACTCAGTCACGAGCTATTCAAATGACCCAAAACTTTCACATCCTCGCAAAAATAACCGAAGAACCACCTGCCCTCCCGCCCGTCGAACACGCAAGCGCCCACATCCTCAATGCCCCACTCTTCGAACGAAAATTCGCTCGAGTTTACCTAGGTTCTCCCGAATCGCGTGAAGCTGTTGCACTTCGTCGACAAATTGCAAAAGGGGCTAGAGAGGCTTTGGAAGAGCAGTATTGGGATATCTTGGAACGCACTGTCCAAGCTAGACCTATGGAAGCCAAGCTGGGGGGTGATCCTAGTATTGCGAATCGTGTGAGGGCGTTTCTACTTGTTAGGTATTACAGGAATGGAGAGTGGGAAGATAGGATTGAGGTAAGATTCGGCTTTTTCTCCCTTCCTCGTTGATGAGCTAAAGAGGATTGCAGCTCGTGGCTGGCCAACCACTCTGGGCCAAACTATTTTATCTGATTAGGACGGGACATATCCAAGAAGCTCTTGTCGAGGCATTACACTTCCAACAAGCTATCGAAAATCGTGAAGCTAGCTTCGTTAACCATTTCAAGACGTGGATTGAATCACCAGATCGGAAGTGAGTCCTCAACCATTTTCTATTTTCTTTTTTTTTCTGACGAAAATACCTATAGGTTGCCTAAAGCACACCGAGACCATCTCCAAGCAGTATACAACGCGCATATGTTACATTCACTAACGGCAGATCCGTTCAAACTAGCTTTGTATAAGCTTATGGGGAAACTAGAACCATCGAGGAGGAGTGTATCGCAGGTTACTACTACTACGGAGGACTGGCTTTGGTTCCAATTGGCAATGGTGCATACTTGTCTTGCTTTTTTTTATATTCATTGATTCTAACATTTTCATATAGGTGGATGAAGATGAAGATGGTGGTCTACGTGCATTGACTGAAGTCCTTCTTGGGTATGGTGAACGCCACTTTGATGGTCCACCGAATCAACCAGGTTCAAGACGTGGTGTGTGGGCTGGTGTGTTGATTATGTGTGGACAATTCGAAAGGGTACGTATCATCACCATCCTTGTGTTTTCTCTTTAGCGTTGGTTTCGAACTGAATTGATGTTGGGAGTAGGCTGTTGCTGCTTTGTGGGAATACCAAGAAACTGAAGTTGAAGGTGTTCATTTGGCACTTGCATTGGCTTATCATGGACTCCTCCGTATTCCCACTCGCGCTGAAACTTCAGATATGACACCGCGTGCGTACCCCTTGCCTCCTCCCCTTCGCAAACAAATCTTACCTTTCCTACATCATCTAGTGTCTCTCTCCCCCAAATCCCCACCCGCCCTAAGTCTATCCACCATAATCTGGCGATACATCCGTCAATTTGTGAAGATGGATGCGAAAGAGGCTCTACAGTACGTTTACTGTGTGACTTTGTCTGCTGACCAAGGAGGGGGAGTTGGGAAGGAACAGGTGGAGATTGCTTGGGAGTTGACCAGGAGGATTATTGTGTTGGCGAATAGTGGACCTGGATGGGACGAACTGGTCGGGGGGATTAGAGCTGAGGGAGGGAGATTCGTCAGTCTGTTTTTTTTTGAACGATTTTATTTTGTTGTTGATTGGGTTTTCGTAGCCTGGGATTATCGAACAAGGAGCCTCTTTACTCCACCTCCAAGATACTAACGAATACCACAACCAAATTCTCATCCGTGCCGCTCGTCACGCTCAAGAAAACGACCGTACAGCCGAAGCTATCAAATTATACAACCTTGCTGAAGACTATGCTACAGTTGTAGCATGTTTGGCTCAGGCTTTGGGGAACACTGTTGGCTTGGCTAGTCCTGATGAGAAAGCCAAAGGGATTGAGAGGACTGCTGTGGAGATTTTGAGGCATTATGAGAGAGGGAATAGGGGTGGAGGGAAGGATAGGGATGCTGTTGTTAAGCTTTTGAGGATCAGGGAGGCTATGGAGGCGAAGAATGCGGGAAGACCGGAGGTTGCGCTCGACGTTCGTTTTTTTTTTCTTCCTTTTCTTTTTAGTTGGATTGAAATTGTTTTGTTTGGTGGATTAGGTTATGGAGTCGACCGAGTTAATTCCCTTATTAGGGGATATCGCAAAGACGACAAGACGGGCAGAAGAGTTCAGGGATCTACATGAAGCTCTGCAAAAGAACTTGCAGACCTATCTTCCACTTACGATGGATGCTCTTTCAGGTGTACATCAGAGAGTCAAATCGTCTATGGTAGCTGATACTACTAAACAAATGGTAAAACGCTCCATTCTCCATCTCATAAATCGTTGACTTGACTGACTGACTTTGTTTCTTTTTTGATAAAGACGTTGGCTACTATTCGGAAAAAATCAAGGTCGTTGATGGTGTTTGCTGGTATATTGAAATATCGTATGTCGCCGGATGTTTATTCGTACCTTGCGAGGTTGGATGTGGAGATTGCGCTTTGAAAATTGCCGATGATTTCTGGATTATAGTAGGCTGGAGAGGGGGAAGATGCGATCTTTAAAGTTGTACTACCGTAATAATGAACATGGTTGTGAATTGTTCTTGGGACATGAAGCTCGATGGTCTGACCGGAGTGAAGTTACAATAGGGTACTTACAACTCACTGAGCTCAGTATACTAATCAGAATCTTGAACGCCTTGAACTGTGATGATAAGTTTTCTCATCGGGAGTTAACACTTCTTCGAACGAATGTCGGATGTCAGACAAAGTGTAAAGAGCCGCAAAGGTATATTTGAAGACACGTACACGTTCGCTCATGAGGGCAACGAATAATGTGATAAGCGCATGTTTTTAGCGGGGTTGCCTTGGGATCCGACAAGGTTCTTCCACCATACCTACCCAGTCATCTACCTTTGAGTCGAAATAAAGTCATTGTCTCCTTCATCTCCTGCGTCAAGTTCTTCGACGTCCTTGTCGCTCTCATCTGCTAGGCCATATTCTGGGGAGGAAATGTTCGTCTTTGATAAATTTCGTTGGCACTGAGTGGAAAATAAATATTGATTAAAACCAGAAGAAAGATACATACATGATACATGGCTGTCCAATAGCCTCCCCAATACATAGCATTCAGAGCGCGCGAGAATGCTTCGTCTTGGCTGACCATGGTGGCACCCGGAGTATCTTGGCCATAGTCCATGGGAGGTGCAACTGACGATAGTTGATCGAGGGATGGATTATGAGTGGGAACGAAAGTGTCGAAGTTGATTGGTTGCGAATCATTTTCTACACCACCCTCGGATGCAGCGGGGATGACAGAAGGCATAGCTTTCGTTGGAGAAGCAGAGGATTCAATGGCTATGTTATACCATCTTGAATATATGAAATCAGTACATGGTTTTCAGGTCCAGGGGAGAGAGAGAGACAGACTCACAATGGGGCTTTGTTGACGGGTTCTGCCTTCCAGGCTTTTTCTGAACCATGAAAAGCTTCGTATTCCTCTGTAGCAGCTTCCCAGGCATTGACAAGAGCAGAATCGTCCCATATCTCTTCATGTGTCAATTGGCGATTTTCCTCTTCCTCTTCATAGTCATTTGTATCTGCAAATGCCTCCTCAGACATAGCCACCTCCCTTTCCTCTTGAAACTGTGTAGCTACTGAGCCGGCGCTCCCATTCCCGTTGGAAACATAGTTTGAAGGAGTTGAGCTGGACCGAGGGTCATCCCAGTGCTTTGACTTTTGGTGGTTCCTTTTACTACGCTTTTTGGGTGGAGGTTGACGGGAATGTTGCTGATGCAAGGGAGGTTTTGTTGGTTGATATGGAAGAGTTATGTCGTCGTAGGATACCAGAGGCCTTGTCGCCATTTTTGAAGTACAAGACAGGCAAAGTTCAGCCGGGCCGCTATCCGACTAGTGTTGATTCAAAGTTATGAGGATTGATAATTGCTAGCAGACCCGAAAACATATGCTCAACCTACCACGTCTAAAATGAACGGCTAGTGTAAAGACAGGAACTTTTACATGTCCTCCGCAACAAAATTACCCAAAAACATCTTCACCCCACTGGTTCGCCTTGCCTCGTTCTAAGCGCCCAATTCAGACTAATGTCCTAAGGCAACAATTTTTTCAGGCCGCGCCATTCTATCCGAAAACGCCTGCTGAAGAGCATTTCCTGCGTCGAGCAACCAGTCGGGCTTCTATTCACAAGCACTTTGGGAGACATTCGATGAAGACTGCTTCGAGACAAAGTTCACCAATATTGCGCGTGTACAGTGGCCGAAGGCCACTTAGCTTGGGTAACAAGACGTAAGGGCCAGAAATCAAGATGGCGGCAACAATCTTGGATCGAAGGTCATCGGTCAGAGCCAAAATAATTGGGCTGAAAAGCATGGTCCCAATATGGGCTGCAGAATGCCCCATGACGAGAAGCCTGTTGGGGGTTCTGGGCAACCCACAAAATTCCGCCAGTTTGGGGGGTAATGGGATAATAAATATCAAGCTTGTAGATATATTCATGTTGGCATTGAACTGCTAGGCTAGAGGCGGGGTAGTGAACTGAGTTGAGATTGCCTACCTGATGCCTACCAGTAGGTCCATACGTGAAAGTCTTGTTGGGAATCTCGCGGATCAATGCTTTTTTGGCTTTCAACAATGGAGTGAAAGCGGCAGCAGCTGTCAGAATGCGCCATCCATGCAGAAAAGTGGTTGACCACGCACCAACTGTGGGTATGTCCTTGTCTTTGACTTGAGCGATCGTTGCCACTTGTTATATCGATGAAGTTCGATAAGGAGTCCACCCTACCTAAGTCGAAAACATTTGTTTGGGAAGTGGGAACACGAAAATAGGATCACCTCCTAGAATAGTAGTGATCCGATGATATTCAACTCACCCCAACGCACCGCCACCAGTCTAGTGTACAGGAACCACATCATGGGTTACAGATGGTAACTTCGTCCAGCCACAGCTAAGTTCCGAGGTAAGTATATCCGTCGATTATGGTGTGCCTGCTTACTTTTGTGCAACCGAGACAACTTGACCAGAATTCTTATTCCTTTGGTAAAAACTAGCCTCGCGTAATCGCGTGAAGTAGCACGCTGCACCACTAGGCAAAAAGTAAGCCCGCTTGTTTCAGCTTCTGTGAGTGTGGTTCTCGTGCATGATTTCATCTAGGCGCGGTTCAAGTACAACTTTCCCCCAAAGCCAACGAGACTTCGCAAATTCCAGTGAATTCAGTATTGCTAATGGAAAAATAGAAAAAATTTGACTATGAAGTTTCGACAAAACCTGCCGCAACCTTTCCAATTTTGTACTTGTGCGCAACATGTTCATAAGGGCGTTAAGGCCAGTCAGTTCAAACGTTCACGAGTGATATTATAGATAGTTTTCACAGCTTTGAATGCGAAAGAAAAAGTTGAAACTTCTGCCCAAGTTCGCCGTTAAGTATCAGTGTGATCATCAAATCTCACTTCAACCTTGTGACAAGTGGGATTAGCAGCCATGTTCACCTGTACATCATAATTTGTCCCATCAGTGTCAAGATTACTATGTACCAATTTATGACCAAGTTTTTATCTTCCAACCTCATCTTTGTGCTGTCATCAAAAGCATGCTGGTCTGATGTAAGCCCATTCTGACGCGTGGTAGAAATTACAGGGTCTTGCACTGCCGTTTGCACAATAAAACATGTTTACATTTGTATGTCCCGGGACCCCGTCAGATTGCATTAGGTCCAGATCTGAACCACTTTGGGAATTTTGAAATCTCGATTTGTCGAGGTCACGGTACAACATATACAAACACAATTTCTCAACTTTGTCACTGTGGCAAACGGCAGTGTTGCAGCTCTATTACGTAATGAGGTACGAATGCAGGGTTAGAGCATTGTCTCTGGCCGAACAGGTGGTGGTGAAGCACATGTTCCTCTTTGCTCTCACCACCACTTCATTCAAAAGCAGCTACTGCCTGCGTCTGTCTCTCTTTTCTTTAAAAGTCAAACAACACTCTCGTTCATAAGTTTTTATTAATCTCAACAATCTTACTAATCTACCTTAATCTCAAACATGCCACGAATCGAACGAGACCCACACCTAGAGGTTTGCCCAGACTTCACAAGCGATCACTACGAAAACTTCCGGGCCCTCAGCATCAACGCTGGAGCCACGGAGGAAGAAGCAGTTGCTCAACTGACAAACGCATGGCGACAAGAAAACGATGCAAGGAGAGAGACATGGAACATCCAGATGGAAGAAGATCAACAGATCGCGCAAGAGGTAGAACAGCAAGCCAGGCAAGCTGAACAAGAAGAGCAAGAGGCTGCAAGGCGCGAAAAAGAAAAGAAGCACCCGAAAATCAACGATTTCAAAACAGAATCCGCAGTTGGCAATTTCATCATCCCACGTCCCTTGACGTATGCCCTTAACAAACTGGAAAACTTTGAGTACGTTGAATTATTCTACTTCACAATGGAAGGCTGTCTCGATGCACAGAACAACCAACGCTCGGAGGCCGACGACACGTTCGGCCTATACAAGGTTGGCGAAACCATTTCTCTCAGGTCCATCTCGGCTGTCCAAGCATCAAAAAACACCATTCAAGATGCAGATCTGACCTGGAACTGTTATGACTTCGACTGATTCAGTCTTTACAGACTTGATCAGTAACAGTCGTTTAAGCTAGTTTTCAAGTTCGTTCGTTTATCAGACTATAAGATTGCTTTGGTATAACCAAAGTATTGTCTTAAGTCGAGCCAATGTTCTCGTGTATCAAGAATGTCTTTGTATTCAAACAAAGACTAGCTAAAGTTACATAGCATCTAGCTATGGTATATATAGAATAAAACATGCGTATAACGCATGTTTAAAGCATGTACTACATGTGTGATAAAGAAGATAAGATGCGCAGCATCAAGAATGAAAGAAATGAAAAGTAAAATCGTACGTGTTGAGGATGAAATCGTAACACTACCCTCACTAGCTTCGAAGATCCTAGATTCGAAAGTGTTCATCCAAGGTCGGGGCAGTTTTCGATGAAGTGGCCAAATCTTTCGCACCAAGTGCACACTGTTTCTCTGCAGTCAAGCATGACATGTCTGTGAAGACCACATCGGTGACATATCATGGCGGGGACTCCAGGGACAAAGATTGTGTCGCAATAATCTTTGTTATGATAACTGTTATGTACGTATCGATGGCATCTAGGGCATCGAGTGTTGTTGGTAGGTGTTCTAGTTCTGTTATCGGAGTCATCTTCCTCGACGACTATCAGATTGTGGAAGGAGCCAAGTGGGGCTCTAGGGCGAGAGGGACCAGAGTTGTTCAAGGATTGAGAAATCATGTCAGGTTGTTGTCTCGATCGTTGAATGGGGGAAGGAAGAGAAGATGAGTCAGAGGGTATAATGGGTGGAGACCGTCCTATCCTATGAAGATGACGATGGTTTCTTTCTTCTCTGAGATGTATCATGGGTTGTAGAATGGTGTCAAGTCCACCGACGCAAGCTTCTTGAAATGATGCTTTGGCAAATTCTCGGAGAAGAGCGAGTTCGTTCTGTTCGTGCTGGAGGCATCTATCTGATTCTTCTTCTTGTCGAATAATCATTTGACAAAGGAAGACAAAGGTTGCATAGTTGTCTCGAATGTCTCTTCGACCGGCGAGAAGTAAATAGACATGTCGAATGTCAGTGGTGGTAGAAGAGTTTCGGTATAGAACATCTGAAGAGAAAGCGGTTTGGCGAGGACGAGAGTTTCGAGAGGGAGGCATAGTTCAGTAGAATAGATCGGGGAAAAGGTTTTGTAAATTTTGAGCGTCAAAGTTTGGGATAGTCAGAATGGGAGGAGTTTCTCGAGGGGGAATCAAGAAGATTTTGTTGTGTTCAGCGAAACGAACAATCTTCTTTTTAAATGGGAGCCTCGTTGTTTCCATGGTCAAGTCTATTCTTGCTATCAAGTCATCCAATTGTGTAAGGAATTTGGTGTATTCATCAGTGGAGTTCTTCATGATTCAGATTCTTTCATCA
>Ga0193742_1000888_pt1 | contig 19017 bp, 17 predicted proteins | sample L2c1metaG_FD_165511 | JGI IMG/M metagenome (GOLD analysis project Ga0193742, IMG submission 165511) | Soil microbial communities from a riparian zone of the East river system, Colorado, United States - L2c1 | ecosystem: Environmental > Terrestrial > Soil > Riparian zone | place: USA: East River... | reverse complement strand
CCCACCGCTGCCACAGGTCGAGCAGGCTCGCCGCCGCCCGCTCCGCCTCCGACGACGGCCCGTCGGGCTGCGCCGCTGCGGCCTCGCCTCGGTGCTCGGTGGTCACAGGTCTGGTGGTCCTTCCGGTCGTTCCGTTGACCCTAGCTATGTGTATCTCATACACTTTGTTTATGCCATACACACTCGACGTCGAGGGCCTACGCAAGTCCTACGGCGACCACCTGGTGCTCGAGGACCTGGACCTCCAGGTCGGACCCGGCGAGATCTTCGCGCTGCTCGGCCCGAACGGAGCCGGCAAGACCACGGCGGTACGGATCCTGTCCACGTTGATCCGCCCGGACTCCGGCACCGCCGTGGTGGCCGGCCACGAGATCGGTTCCGCCCCCGCCGCGGTGCGCGCCGCCATCAGCCTGACCGGGCAGTACGCCGCGGTGGACGAGGTGCTCACCGGGTGGGAGAACCTGGTGATGATCGGTCAGCTTCGCCGCCTCGCCACTCGGCGAGCCCGGCACCGGGCCACCGAGCTGCTCGACCAGTTCGACCTGGTCGACGCCGCCGACCGTCGCGTGTCCACCTATTCCGGCGGCATGCGCCGCCGTCTCGACCTGGCGATGAGCCTGGTCGTCCGTCCCACCGTGCTGTTCCTGGACGAGCCGACCACCGGACTGGACCCCCGCAGCCGGCGCGACATGTGGAGCGCGGTCGGCACGCTCGCCTCCTCCGGCGTGACCGTGCTGCTCACCACCCAGTACCTGGAGGAGGCCGACGTCCTGGCCGACCGGATCGCCGTGCTCGACCGGGGTCGCAAGGTGGCCGAGGGTACCGCCGCCGAGTTGAAGGCCCAGGTCGGCAGCGAGACCGTCGAGCTGTTCTTCGACGACGCCGCCGCACCGGCGACCGCCGCCCGCGTGCTGGAGTCGGTCGGCCGGTTGGTGCTCGCCGACACCGACACCGGTGCCAGCGACCTCGTCGTGCGGGTCGCCGGCGACGGCAGCGCGGAGGACGTCCGCCGTCTCCTCGACCTGCTGGCTGCCGAGCAGGTACCCGCCGCCCGGCTGTCCCTGCACCGACCCAGCCTCGACGAGGTCTTCCTCACCCTCACCGCGCACCCGGCCGACGCACCGGCCCCCGCCGACGACCGCCCCCTGGAAAGGACCTTCTGATGGCCATCCTCACGCACGACCGGCACAGCTGGGCCGACCCGCTGCGCGACTCCAGGATCTTCATCGTGCGCAGCACCCGCCACAGCCTGCGCTCGATCGACGCCATGGTGACGTCCATCGCCCTGCCGGTGGTCATCCTGCTGCTGTTCGTCTACGTGTTCGGCGGTGCGCTGAGTCCCTCGGGCGGCTACGTCGACTACGTCGTACCCGGGATCGTCCTGCTGTGCGCGGGCTTCGGCTCGTCGACCACGGCCATCAAGGTGAACGAGGACATGACCAACGGGGTCATCGACCGGTTCCGCTCGATGCCGATCACCGGGACCGCGGTGCTCACCGGGCACGTGGTGGCGAGCGTCGTACGCAACCTGGCCTCCACCGTGGTGGTGCTCGGCGTCGCCTTCCTGGTCGGGTTCCGGCCGCACGGCGACGTCCTCGCCTGGTTGGCCGCGGCCGGGGTGCTGACCCTCTACATGGCCGCCATCTCCTGGCTGGCAGCCAGCTTCGGGCTGGTGGCCCGCAGCGCCGAAGGGGCCGGGGCCTTCTCGTTCTTCATCATGTTCCTGCCGTACCTGTCCAGCGCCTTCGTACCGACCGACACGATGCCGGTCGTCCTCCGGGGCGTCGCCGACCACCAGCCCGTCACACCGATCATCGAGACCTTGCGCAGCCTGATGATGGGCACGCCGGTGGGCAACGACTGGATCGTGGCGCTCGCCTGGTGCCTCGGCGGGATCCTGCTCGGCTGGGCGGGGGCGGCGGCCCTGTTCAGCCGCCGCACCGCCCGCTGACCGGAGCCGGGCCGCCGCCACCTACTAACCCTGGCGAGCCTTCCAGCGAGGGTTCCGCTTGTTCACGACGTAGGTCCGGCCTCGGCGGCGGACGACCACCGAACCTTCCTTCTTCTTCAACGACTTCAGCGAACTTCTGACCTTCATGATCACTCTCCTTGGCTGCCCATGAGAACGGCCTCCGGTGCGCTGAAATTCCCCCTGGAAGACGAAGGGGTAACCCTGGCGTCAGGTCGTTCGGTGGGGGAGGACCCGGCCGGTCTCGGCGTCGAAGAAGTGGAACCGCTGCGGGTCGACGCCGACGTGAGCGGGGTCGTCGGGGGACAGCTTGCTGGCGCCGGCGGTGCGGACCACCAGGGTGGGCTGGGCACCCTTGGCGTCCGACCCGAGGCGGAGGTGCACCAGCTCCTCGGCACCGAGCTCCTCGACCAGCACCACCGTGGCCGACAGGGACTGACGCCCGTCGCCCGGCTCTGCCGGGAGCAGCGTCAGGTCCTCGGGGCGCAGCCCCAGGACGACACCGCCGCCGGGCGAGGGGAGGTCGGGCGGGACGTCGCCCACGACGCTCAGCCTCTGCCCGTCGACCTCGATCCCGGTGGCCGCCACCGTCGCCTCCAGCAGGTTCATCGGGGGCGACCCGATGAACCCCGCGACGAAGCGGTTCGCCGGATGGTCGTAGAGCTCCCGTGGAGTGGTGATCTGCTGCAGCCGACCGTCGAGCAGCACCGCCACCCGCGTGCCCATGGTCATCGCCTCCACCTGGTCGTGGGTGACGTAGACGGTGGTGATGCCCAGCTCGCGCTGGAGGTTGGCGATCTCGGCCCGCATCTGCACCCGCAACCGGGCGTCGAGGTTCGACAGCGGCTCGTCCATCAGGAACACCCGCGGCCGGCGCACGATGGCCCGTCCCATCGCCACCCGCTGGCGCTGCCCGCCCGACAGCTCGGCGGGACGGCGGTCGAGCAGGTCGGTGAGCTGCAGCAGCTCCGCGGTCTCCGCCACCCGCCGATCCACCTCCCGCCGATCGACCCGCGCCACCCGCAGCGGGTAGGCGATGTTCTTGCGCACGGTGAGGTGGGGGTAGAGGGCGTAGCTCTGGAAGACCATGGCGATGTCGCGCTCGCGCGGGCCGAGCTCGTTGACGCGGTCGCCGTCGATGAGGATGTCGCCCGCTGTCACGTCGTCCAGCCCGGCGATCAGCTTGAGCAACGTCGACTTGCCGCAGCCCGACGGCCCGACCAGCACCAGCAGCTCGCCGTCGGTGACCTCGAAGCCCACGTCCTCGACCGCGGCGGCCCCGTCGCCCCCCGAGCCGTAGTGCTTGCTGACGTTCTCGAGGGTCAACGTGGCCATCGGGTCATCCCCTCGCTCATTTGATCGCTCCTTCGGTCAGCCCGCGGAGGAACTGGCGGGAGAACAGGACGTAGAGGACCAGGACCGGCACGATCGCCAGGCTGAGGGCGGCGAGCATGGCGTTCCAGTTGGTCTCGAACTGTCCGAGGAACTGCTGCGCTCCCAGGGTCATGGTCCTCGTGCTCTCCCCGGGCGCCAGGACCAGGGGGAACCACAGGTCGTTGAACACCGGCAGCATCGTGAACACCGCCACGGCGCCGAGGCCCGGCCGGACCAGCGGGAGGGTGACGGCGAAGACCCGCCACTCCCCCGCGCCGTCCACCCGGGCGGCCTGCTTCAGCTCGGTCGGGACCTGCGCGAAGAACTGCGACAGGATGAAGATCCCGAGCGGGATCCCCATCGCGATGTAGACGAGGATCAGCGCCCACAGCGTGTTGATCATCTCCAGGCTGCCGAACAGCTCGACCAGCCCCACGGTCGCCAGCCGGATCGGCACCATGATCCCCGCGAGCAGGTAGATCCGCAGGAGGCCGCGCCCCCGGAAGTCGAACTCGCTGAGCGCGTGGGCGGCCATGGCCGACACGACGATCACGCCCAGGACCGACAGCAGGGTGACCATCAGGCTGTTGCGGAAGTAGGTGGGGAACGACGCCTCGTCGAACACCGTCTCGTAGCCGCTCGTGTCCCAGGTGGACGGCGTCGGCAGGGAGAACGGGGAGTCGAAGATCGCCTGGCGCTCCTTGAACGAGTTCGCCACCACCAGCAGCGCGGGCCCCACCGCCAGGAGGCTGTAGCCGATCAGCACGGCGTGGACCGCAGCCCGGGCGCCGACGCGCCGGGCACGGCGCCGGACGACGTGGACGTCGGTGTGCACCATGGCCTCGTCCCCGCTCACAGCTGGTACGTCCGGACGCGCCGACGCCACACCAGGAAGAACAGCAGCAGCCCGACCAGGATCACGGCGAAGGTCGCGCTGGCCACCGTGGCCCCCATGGCCCGGTCGCCGCCGCCCTGCACCGAGCCGTACGCCGATCGGTAGAAGAGCGTGCCGAGCAGGTCGGTCGAGTAGGCGGGCCCCGCCTGGACGCCCTGGACCGTGAAGACCAGGTCGAACGCGTTCATGTTGGCGATGTAGGTCACGATCGTGATGACGCCGAACATCGGCAGGACCAACGGGAAGCTGACCCGCCAGAACGTCCGCCACGCGGACGCGCCGTCGACCCGGCTGGCGTCGATCAGCTCCTTGGGGATCGAGATCAGCGTCGCGTAGAAGAAGATCATCGGGATGCCGATCCACTGCCACACCGAGATCAGCGAGAGGGTCGGCAGCGCGGTCGACGTCCGGCCCAGCAGCGGGGTGTGCACGATCCCCCAGAGCGGGCTGAGGATCAGCCGCCACGCGAAGCCGACGATCACCACCGAGAGGGTGGTCGGCACGAAGATCAGTGTGCGGTAGACGTTCGCGCCCCGCAGCCGCTGCACGGTCAGGAGGGCGGCGAGCGTCAGGCCGACGGGGTTCTGGACCAGGCAGTGGAACAGGAAGAACTGCATGTTCTGCCGCAGCGCCCGCCAGAAGCGCTCCGACCACAGGGGGTCGCCGAACAGCTTGTCGAAGTTGTCGAGCCCGACCCAGTCGCCGGCGTCGTCGAGCAGCGCGAACCGCAGGCTCTGCAGCAGCGGCCAGACCATGAAGGTGCTGTAGATCACCAGCGCCGGGGCGCAGAACAGCAGCGCCCGCGCTCCGGGCGAGCGGAGGCGCCGGCGCCGCGGCGACGATGCCGCGAACGCCGGCGCCAGCCGCACCGACGGGTCACTCACTCGGCGTGTACCAGCTGTCGAGGCCCTCCTGCAGCCGCTGCGCCGCGTCCGCGGGCGTGAGCGTGCCGTTCACCACCTCGGACGAGACGGCGTACAGCTCGTCCCACATGGCGGGATCGCCGCGGTTCAGCTTCTGCGCCGGCAGGCGGATCGTGCTCTCGCAGTCGTCCCTCCACGAGACGAAGTCGTCGGCGAGCGCGTTGTCCACCTCGACGGCACCTTCGCGCAGGGAGAAGAAGCCGGGCAGCTCGTTGCTGTAGAGCTGGGCGAACTCCTCGGAGGCCACCCACTCGAGGAAGGTCCGCGCCTCGTCGGCGTGCTCGGTGTCGGCGTTCATGCCCATGCCGATGTCCACGTGGTCCGAGATGTAGCAGGGGTCCCCGTCCGTCGGCAGCGGCGGCGCGAACACCCCGAGCTCGAAGCCGGCGTCGCGCTCGAAGCCGGTGATCTCCCACGAGCCACCCGGGAAGATGGCCCCGTCACCGTTGGTGAACAGCACCTTGGCGTCGTCGTAGCTCAGCGCCTCGTACCCGTCGGGCATGTACTGGCCCCAGGTGGCCAGCTCCTCGAACGGCGCCACGTACTCCGGGTCGGTGAACTGCGCCGAGCCGTCGATCAGCGCCTGGCGGCCCTCCTCGCCCTTCCAGTAGTTGGGCCCGATGCCGGTGTAGTCGACCTCGGCGATGTCCCATTGGTCCACGGTGCCCTGGGCGATGGGCGTCGCGGCGCCGTCGGCGGCGATGGCGTCGAGCACGGTGTGGAGGTCCTCCGTCGTGGTCGGGGGCTCGAGGCCCAGCTCGTCGAAGACGTCCTTGTTGTAGTAGAAGCCGTGGATCACCGAGGCCATCGGCACGCAGTAGGTCGTGGCGCCGTCGTCGGTGACCCAGCCGCTGCGGGCGACGTCGTCGAAGGCGTCCATGCCCTCCAGGTCGTCGACCGCCTCGAGGTGCCCGGCCTCGAACAGCTCGAGCGAGATGTCGAAGGGGCGGCAGGCGATGATGTCGCCGGCCTCTCCGCCGTCGAGCCGGTTCTCCAACGCGGCGTTGTACTCGGTCGGCGCGGTCGGCTGGAACTCCAGCTCGATGCCCTCGTGGGACTCCTCGAAGGCCGGGACGATCGTGTCCTCCCAGACCGCCTTGTCGTCGGCCCGCCAGCTCTCGACGACGAGGGTGACGGCGTCCCCGTCACCGCCCCCGCCGCCACCGGCGTCCTCGTCACCCGAGCCGCAGGCCGCGGCCAGGAGGCCGGCAACCAGCACTCCCGCCATCAGCTTCCTCGTCTGCATGGCGTCTTTCCCCTCTCAACTCGCTGTCCATGGATCGAGACCTTGGCGGGCATCAGTGGACGCCCAACTCGTGTTCGAAGACCACCGCGGCGGCACCCAGCAGGACGTCGTCGCTGCCGGTGGCGGTGAGCCGGGCCGCGAACCGCTTGCCCACCAGCGGGAACGTGCGCTGCTTGACCGCGGCGACGAGCGCCTCCCGGAACGACTCGCCCAGCAGGTCGGCGGGACCCGACAGCAGCACCTCGGCGAGGTTCAGCAGGCTGACGATCGGGGCCAATGCGATGCCCAACCTGTCCCCGGCCGCACGCAGCACCGCCTCCCGGCCCGTGGAGTCGAGTCCGTCCAGCCGCTCCCGCAGCAACGACCCCGCCACGACGGTCTCCAGGCAGCCGCGGTTCCCGCAGGCGCAGGGCTCGCCGTCCGGGTCGACGACCACGTGGCCGATCTCGCCGGCGGCCGAACCGTCGCCCTCGATGAGGTGCCCGTCGAGCACCAGGCCGGCGCCGACCCCCAGGCCGACCTTCACCAGCAGGAGGTTCGGCCCCGAGTCGTCGCGGAACTGCCGCTCGCCGACGACCGCCGCGTTCGCGTCGTTGACCACGTGGACCGGCAGGTCCAGGTCGCGGGTGAGGTCGGCGCCGAGCGTGGTGCCTTGCCAGTGCAGGTTCGACGACGCCTGCACGACGCCGCCGGGGAGCACCACGCCGGGCGAGCCGATGCCGACGCCGACGACCGACCCGGAGGTCAGCGAGAGCAGGTCGGTGGTGAGCTCGGCGACCAACCGGACGGCCGCGTCCCCCGTGCGGCCGCGGCGGGCCAGCGTGCGGCGCTCGACGACGTCGCCGACCAGGTTCACCACCCCGCCGACGAACCGGCTCTGGTCCGAGAGGTCCAGGCAGACGGTGTGGCGGGCGTCGGCGACGATGCCCAGCAGGGTGCCCGGCTTCCCGGTGCCGGTGGAGCGGCGGCCGCGCTCCTCGACGATGCCCTCCTCCATGAGGTCGGTGACGAAGTCCCCGACCGTCGCCGCGGTGAGCTGCGTGGCTCTCGCCAGCTCGGCCCGGGACTGCGGGCCTTGCCGCCGCAGCTCGTGGAGGATCAGCGCGCGGTTGTGGCGACGTCCGTGCCCCGGGAGCATCTTTCCGGTGTGCCGGAACGCCCGACCCCACGTCCCCAGCTCTGTGACGCGCGCCACAGTTTCTTTATAAGGCATCCAAACTATTTGTCAAGCATCGAGGGGCGCCCGGCCCCGAGGAGTCGTTCATGACTCGTTAATGCGAACGGCAGGATCTTCACGCCTCGTCTACGGGCCCGTTCGTACAGTGAGATGCGGACAGGAGATCGCATCCCGGGGGGTGATCGCGTGATCAAGCCGTCTCGCATCGTTGGACGACGGGCCCTTGTGGCGCTGCTGCTCGTCCTCGTCACCGCGGCAGTGCCGACGAGCCGCGCCGTGGCGAACCACCTGCCGTACCACGATCCGTCGTTGCCGATCCCGACCCGGGTCGCCGACCTGCTGAGCCGGATGACCCTCGACGAGAAGCTCGGGCAGATGACCCAGGCCGAGCGCCAGGCGGCGTCGCCGACCGACGTGCGCGACAACCGGCTGGGCTCGATCCTGTCGGGCGGCGGCTCGGCGCCGTCGCCCAACAACGCCACCGCGTGGGCGAACATGTACGACGCCTACCAGAACGCCGCGGTGACGAGCCGCCTCGGCATCCCGATCATCTACGGCGTGGACGCCGTGCACGGCCACAACAACGTGGTCGGCGCGACGATCTTCCCGCACAACGTCGGTTTGGGTGCCACCCGCAACCCGACGCTGGTGCAGCAGATCGGCCGGGCCACCGCGGAGGAGGTCTCGGGGACCGGCATCGACTGGGACTTCGCGCCATGCCTGTGCGTCGCCCGCAACGACCGCTGGGGCCGCACGTACGAGTCGTACAGCGAGGACCCCGACGTCGTCAGCTCGCTGGCCACCTACGTCAACGGCATGCAGGGCACGAGCCTGAACGGCCCGGCGTCGGTGCTGGCCACGGCCAAGCACTACCTCGGCGACGGCGGCACCACCGGCGGCGTCGACCAGGGCAACACCCAGCTCGGCGAGGCGGACCTGCGGGCGATCCACCTGCCGCCGTTCCGGGCCGCCGTCCAGCGCGGCGTCGGCTCGGTGATGATCTCGTACAGCTCGTGGAACGGCGCCAAGCTGCACGGCCACTCCTACCTGATCAACACGGTGCTCAAGGGTGAGCTCGGCTTCTCGGGGTTCGTGGTCTCCGACTGGAACGGCATCGACCAGATCGACGGCCAACCCGGGTTCTCCGCCGCCGACGTGCGCAACTCGATCAACGCCGGCGTCGACATGGTGATGGTGCCCCACGAGTGGCGGAACTTCATCGCCGTGCTGCGAGCCGAGGTGCAGGCCGGGCGCGTGGCCATGAGCCGCATCGACGACGCCAACCGGCGCATCCTGACGAAGAAGTTCGAGCTCGGCCTGTTCGAGCGGCCGCTGACCGACCGGTCCTGGACCGCCACCGTGGGCAGCTCGGCGCACCGCACGCTGGCCCGCCAGGCCGTGCGCGAGTCGCAGGTGCTGTTGAAGAACCGCTTCGGCGTGCTGCCGTTGCCGAAGTCCGCCCCCAGGTACTTCGTGGCCGGCCGCAACGCCGACAACATCGGTCATCAGAGCGGCGGCTGGACCGTCTCCTGGCAGGGCGGCAGCGGTGCCGTCACGCCGGGCACCACCATCCTGGGCGGCATCCGGTCCGCCGTGTCACCGGGCACCACCGTCACCTACAACGCCGACGGGATCGGCATCGACGGGACGTACAAGGCCGCCATCGCCGTCGTGGGCGAGACCCCCTACGCCGAGGGGGCGGGCGACCGGCCCGGGTCGATGTCGCTCAGCTCGACCGACCTGGCCACGCTGACCCGGCTGCGGGCCTCGGGCGTGCCGGTGGTCGTGGTCCTCGTCTCGGGCCGGCCGCTCGACATCGCCGCCGAGCTGGGCGGCTGGGACGCGCTGGTCGCCGCCTGGTTGCCCGGCACCGAGGGCCAGGGCGTCGCCGACGTGCTGTTCGGCGACCACAACCCCACCGGCACGCTGCCCATGACCTGGATGCAGTCGGCCTCCCAGCAACCCATCAACGCCGGCGACGGCAAACCGGCCCTGTTCCCCCTCGGTGCCGGCGATCGGTTCCCCGCCACCCAGAGCCCCTACAGCCTGATCGGCGCGGCCTACTACGACGAGCAGAGCGGCACCCTGCTCGAGCGCTGCACCGACAGCGGCTGTGGCCAGAACGTGGGCTGGATCGGCAACGGCGACTCGCTCGGCTACTACGGCGTCGACTTCGGCTCGCCGACCCCGGTGCGGGTCACGACCCGCCTCGCGTCGGGCTCCACGGCGACGGGCACCATCGAGTACCGCCTCGACAGCGTGAGCGGACCGCTGATCGCCTCGGTGCCCGTGTCGAACACCGGCGGCTGGCAGACCTGGGCCACGACCACGACGAACCTCTCGTCCACCGCGACCGGCGTGCACCGGCTCTACCTGGTCTTCCGTACCTCGGCCACGGCCGACTTCGTCAACGTCAACTGGTTCCAGCTCTCCCGCTGACGGTCGACCGCGGAAGCGCGTCGCGGTGGTGGCATAGAGGGACCGTGGTGATCTCATCGGAGTGGTCGGCTTGACGGCGCAACCGCAGGCCAGGGGGAGGGTGATCGCCCGTGTCGTCGAGGAGGACGGGGACGGACTCCTACGGACTGGTTGGGTGGAGGAGACCCCCGACCGGATCTCGCTCAACGTCGCCGGGGGCGGTCTCGACCGGGTGAGCGTCGGGCTCTACCACTACAACCCCTACTTCGGCACCGACGTCCACCTGCTCCGGTTCTTCGGCGATTCGGTCGTCGTCGTCTACCACGAGAAGCATCACGACTACGTCGTGAGCCTCACGCCCGGGTCGCCCCAGCCGCGGGGTGGGCGCATCGGCGACGACTTCGTGATCAGCGACGATCTCCTGGTCCACGTGGGATCCCACGAGGACCTCCTGCACCACCTGATCCTGCCGGGCGTGGCGCCGGAGGTGCCCCTGCCCCTGCCGCGCGTCGCGGGCCGGGTGCGGAAGACGAGCCTCGCCGTCGAAGACGGCCCCGACGGCACGTTCGTGCGTTGCGCAGAGCTCGATCTCGAGGGCCCGCCCGGCGCCGCCCGATGGACGGAGCAGAGGGTCGACCGGTTGCGGCTACCGACTGCGGCGCAGCGGGGGCTTCCCTCCGACCCTCCGACGGTCTGGGCCCGCCTGCGCTCCCTGCTCGACGACTCGGCGGCGCCGGCTGACGGTGCGGACATCCTCATCGCGACCGCCGGCCTGCCGTTCTGGCGTGCCTGCGACACGCTCGGCACGCAGAGATCGGGGCTGACCTGGTGGTTCGTCGCTGTCTACCACCAGTTCCTCCGTACCGACGTCGACGCCGGGGGCGCGGGCCGCCCGGACGAGGCGGCCCGGTGGCTCGCCTGGCTGGACCGGCTGGCAGCCGCCGACGACGGAGAACCGGTCGGCTGGGACGCCGCCTGGGATGCCGTGGAAGGTGCGGCGCGCCTCGCGCTCGCGCACCTGCAGACCTGTGCGACGCAGCTCGCCCGGGCATGTCGAGCCGGCGACGTCCCCCGCTACCCGGTCCCGAGCTCCTGGTCCAAGGACGACGCCCGGCGTCACGTGCCCTTCGACCAGCTTCCCGAAGGGTTCGTCCGGGCCTGGGACCAGGTACCACTCGACCACTTCGTCACGAGAAGCTGATCGGGCTCTCCTGATCGGCAGGGGCAGGGGCTGGGCCGACGGTGACGGGGATGCCGTTCACGGCGGCGTTGCCGGAGATCTCGTCGACGAAGCGGCCCGGGGCGAGGACGTTGCTGCTGACCCCGGCGTGGTCGTTGGCGACCGACAGGCGGGTTCCGGGCTTGTCGTGGCCCCAGCCGTGGGGCAACGAGACGACGCCGGGCCGGATGTCGTCGGTGACCTCGACCGGAACGTCGACGGTCCCGCTCTCGGAGGCCACGCGCGCCAGCTCGCCGTCGCGCATCCCGCAGCGGGTGGCGTCGTCGGGGTGGACCTGCAGGGTGCAGCGGTCCTTGCCCTTCACCAGCACCCGCACGTTGTGCATCCACGAGTTGTTCGACCGCAGGTGCCGGCGGCTGACCAGCACCAGGTCGTCAGCGGGTCGCTCCAGCCGGGCCGCGAGGCGGGGCAGGTCGTCGGTGATGTAGGTCGGGGCCAGCACGACCTTGCCGCCCTCGGTGGTGAGGACCTGCTCGAGGCACGGCTCGTTGAGCCCGAGGTCGACGCCGTTGGGCTCGGCCTTGAGGCGATCGAGCGTGAGCCCGCCGGGGTCCTGGCCGTAGCGGTCGCCGAACGGCCCGGTGCGCAGCGTCAGGTCGAGCAGCCGCTCGGGCCCGCCGGCCTCGTAGCCCTGGCGCAGCTCGGCACCGTCGAAGCCCTTGACCGACGCCATGACGTCGAAGAACCCGTCGTCGATGGCGGCCACGTCGACCTGGTCGGCGGGTTGGCCGAGGCAGGCGCCGGCCAGGCGGATCAGGATCTCCCACTCCTCGGGCCGGCCGTCGGTCGGCGGGAACAGCGGCGGTGAGTACTTCGCCGCGCTGCCCACCGCGAAGTTCCAGATCAGGTCGTCGTGGTGGGGCTGCTCGAGCGGCGAGAGCCCGGGCAGGATCACGTGGGCGTGGCGGGTGGTCTCGTTGAGCCAGTTGTCCACGCTGATCATGCAGTCCAACCCACCCAAGGCCGCATCGAGGCGGTCGCCCCCGGGCGTCGACAGGACGGGGTTCCCCGCCACCGTGAAGAGGGCCCGGATCTGCCCGGTGCCCGGCGTGGCGATCTCCTCGGCCAGGCATGACACCGGGACGTGGCCCAGCACCTCGGGCGCACCGCGGACCCGGGTGCGCCACCGCCCGAAGTTGGCGACGCCGCCCTCGAGCCCCGGCATCGGCAGATCGGTGACCGACCACGCCGAGGCCCGGGCGAACATGGCGCCGCCGACCGTGTCGAGGTGCCCGGTGATGATGTTGACCACGTCGACCAGCCAGCTGGCCAGCGTGCCGAACTCCTGGTTGCACAGCCCGATCCGCCCGTAGACCACGGCCCGCTCGGTGGAGGCCAGCTTGCGGGCCAGCGAGCGGATGCGGTCGGCGTCGATGCCGGTGACCGGGGCGACGCGCTCGGGGGTCCAGTCGGCGACCAGCTCGCAGAACCGGTCGACCCCGTCGATCAGGTGGCCGATGCGTCCGAGGTCGACGCGGCCCTCGGTCACCACGACGTGGGCGATCGCGAGCAGCAGCGCGGCGTCCGTCCCCGGGGTGATGGCCAGCCAGTCGTCGGCCCTCGCCGCGGTGCCGGTGCGGACGGGATCGACCACGACCACCTCGCCGCCCCGGGCCCGGATCGCCTCGAGGTGGCCCATCACGTCGGGGCAGGCCAGCAGCGAGCCCTGCGACGCGTACGGGTTGGCCCCCATGACCACCACCAGGTCGGTCCGCACGATGTCGGGGACCGAGATCTTCCACATCCCGCCGAACATCAGGTGCGAGCTGACGTTCTTGGGCCACTGGTCGACGGTGCCGGCCGAGTAGATCATGGGGATGCCGGACATGCCGATGAGGACGCCGGCATAGCGGCCGAGGCTGAAGTTGTGGGCCAGCGGGTTGCCCACGTAGGCCGTCACCGCCTCGATGCCGTGGGCCTCGATCACCGGTCCCAGCAGCTCGGAGCAACGCCGGAACGCCTCGTCCCAGCCGACCTCGCGCCAGGTGGTGCCCTCACGCACCAGCGGGCTCCGCAGCCGGTCGGGATCGTGGTGGAGGTGGCCCAGCGTCGTGCCCTTGGGGCAGATGTGGCCCTTGCTCCACACGTCGGCCCGGTTGGGCCGGATCAGCGCGACCCGGTCGCCCTCGACGTGGACCTCGAGGCCGCACATCGCCTCGCACAAGGAGCACGTCCGGACGTGGATGCGCCGCTCGGATGCCGACACCGTCATGCTGATCCCCCTCGCCCCCGAGACCCGCACCTTACACTTTGAGTCAGTTTTGTAAAGGCGGTGGCCGAAGTCCCAGCGCGGGGACGAGGCGGCGCACCAGGTACGCCCGCAGCTCCTCGTCCGAGCGCGGCGGAGGGCTCTCGGTCACGAGGAACGACACCACGAACCGCATCAGCGTCTCGGCGATCTCGTCCATCTCGCCGGCCAGACCCGGCTCGCGCTCGAGCAGCGGATCGAGGAAGGCCCGGGTGACCGCCACCGCGTCCGGGCCCAGCGCCTCGCCCGGGCGGACCAGACCGATCAGCGACGCCGACGGGTCGGCCCGGAACTCCCGGACCGCCGCCACCACCACCTCGACCACGAACTCGGCGCCGGTCGGCGCCTCGGCGGCGGCATGGCGGACGATCCGCTCGCTGATCTCCTCGGCTGCCCGGCCCCCGACCTCGGCGAACAGGTCGTCCTTGGTCGGGAAGTAGGCGTAGAGCGTGGGGCGGGTCACCCCCGCCCGCTTCGCCACCTCGGTGATCGTCGTTCGCTCCCACCCCAGCCGGGCGAGGCACTCCACGGCGGCGAGGATGATGCGGTCCCGCGTCGTGACCTCATCCATCGACCCCAGCGTTGCAGGTCACGGCGGGGCCACGGGAGCTACGAGCACTGCCGACGGCCGGCTCTCGTGATCGTCAGCCGTGTCCGTCGTGCTCGTCGTCGAGCTGGGCCCGGATCTCGCCGCCCGGACGGATGACGCTGTGGACGTTCACGTAGGTCGCCCCCGCTCGGATGGCGCGCACGAACTCGTCGAACTCACCCGCGGCGAGGCCTTGTGCGACGGCTCCGGCGCCGATGTCCACGGGCCGGATGGTGCCGCTGATGGTCCCGCCGGCAGCGGGGCAGGCCTGTGTTCCCGCCGGGCCGTTCCCGAGGTTCGAGCAGAGGAACACGACGATGGGCCCGTTGTTGGTCGCGTTCTCGAAGTGGATGTGAGCTTGCGTCGCATCCGACTCCAAGTCACTGAAGGTCAGCTCGTAACGGATCTCGTCCTTCGACCGCGAGATGGACGTCCGGAACTCACCCACCCCCGGCGTGGAGAGGGCCGGCACCTCCTCGTATCCGCTGAGGGTTTCCCGGTCACCCCTGTCGGAGGCCATGGCGACCGTTCCCAGCCCCACCACCCCCACGGCGACGACGGCCCCTACGGCGAGCGCGATCTTGACGCGAGCTCTCTTCACTGGCCCTTCCTCCTTGTCGGAGGGGTTGGTGCGCCGTCGGACGGGCGCACCGGCCATACCCCCCACGTGGAGTACCGGGCAGCTGCCGCTAAGGATTTTCCCCGGACGACATCTTCACCCTTCGGCTTTGGGTGCGGGCCGACGCCGGCGGTCTCACATGCTGGGGATCATCCCGCCATCGGAGCGGCCCAGCCCGAGTGAGATCCGTTCGACGATGTGCGTGTCGATGCCGAGCCGATCTCCCCACCGCCGCAGGGTCTCGCGCTCGGCCGGTCGATCGGCGTCGTCGAGGAAGATCGAGTACTCCGCCGCGAACTGTCCGCACAAGGCGTCGACCGCGGGCTCGCGGGCCAGCACACGCTCCTGGTTCCCGGCGGGAGGAGCATCGACGACCAGGACGTCGATGCCCTCGGGGGACACGGCCCTCAACCGGTCGACGTCGTACCACGTGTCCGGGGACGTCCAGGCCGTCGAGTCGACGCGGTAGGCGGGCGGGAGGGGAGAGAGCCCCACCTGCTCCACCGAGGCCACATCGGAGAGGCCCTCCCGGTCGACCAGCCGTCGCAGGTACGCGACCAGCTCAGGGTCCTGCTCGATGCTGACGAGTCGACCTCCTACGTTCGCCACCGCCCGCCCCAGGTACAACGTCGACGCCCCCGCGCCCAGCTCGACGACCGTCGACCGCCCTTTCAGCTCGATCTCGTTGACGATCGACACGATCGCGGCGGGCCGCATCGACCACGTGGTCCACGGCACGTACCCCTCGACGAGCGGCCGAAGCGCTGCCAACGCCACGACGTCGCTCAACGTCCACTTCTCCGGATCCTCCGACGTGGTCATCTCCATGACCACGATCATGCCGCTGCCTGGACCCGGGCCAGCCACGGAACATCGATCCTGCCGAGAGCGTTCTCGCGGACCGGCCCCACCCGAGCCACCGGACTACTGCAGGACCTGGGTCAGGTGTCAGAGACCGACGCCGGGGCCCTGGTTGGGTGGGTCGATGGACCGTGAGTCGCTCAGTGAGAGGGTTGCACGCCACTGACGGACCTGGTGCGCCAGTTGTACGTAGGCCGTGTCATCGAGCCCGAACTCGGCTTGGTCGAACCGGGCGAAGCCCCCGAGCATCTCGCGCAACACGGCCAGCGAGAAGCCAGCGTCTTTCTCTTTGGCCAGGTCACAGAGCCCGTCGAACCCGAAACGCCCCACCAATGCCGCCACGTCAACGAAGTCACGGGCCTGTGCTCGGTCAAAGAGGGCCAGGAGCTTGTCTGCGGCCAACTCCGGCCAGAGCGAACCCCTCGGCCTCGGGTAGCGACGAAACCATCCGGGCGACCCGTTCCTGCAACGGTGTCAGCACGCCACGACGATAGAGCGCCGCTCCCGCAGCCAACGGGACCAGGCGGCCCGGACGTGACGAGGAAGCACCAGGTCCGGCCAGAGGTCAATGAGGTCGTTGACATCGATGAAACGACGAACGTCGTCGTCGGTTCCCTCGGCGAGGACCTGCTCGTACACCAGCGCCCGCTGCCGGCGATCACGCAGGTCATAGCGCCGCTCCGGGCCACTCCAACGCACCCGCAACGGCAGCTCCACAATCCCCCGCTCCTTGACCACCCCCACATCGTCCACGTCGTCGGGAATCGAGACCGGCCGCGCGCCAGGACCCAACGTGGCACTCCGCCTGCGCTCGAACCGGCTCATACCAACAAGCGTAAGCCGCGCACCAGCAACGACGTCTGATCCAACGCTGTGAAGCGCCCCGACAGCGACGGCCAGACCGGCGACCGGCCCAGGTCCACCTCCTTAGCCCTGATCGCTCGTACCTGCCTGGGCCGTAGGCCGGCCCGCGCGTTGCTGGAGGATGGGTCAGGCTCGGAAGGTGATGGGGAGGGACTGGAGGCCGCGGAGGACCATGCGATCGCTCCAGACCGGGTCGCCGGCCGGCTGGATGTCGTCGAGTCGGAACAGGAGGGCGCTGAGCGCGACCTCGGAGACCAGGCGGGCGAGGTGGGTGCCCAGGCAGGCGTGGATGCCGGAGCCGAACTGCACGTGGTGGGGGGCGTCGGGGCGGGAGACGTCGACGGCGTCGGGATCGGGCCAGCGCGCCGGGTCGTGGTTGGCCGCACCGATGCCCAGGTAGATGACGTCGCCGGGCGAGATCTCCCGGTCGCCGAGGGTGAGCGGCTGGACCGCGATGCGACGCACGAACTGGTTGGGCCCGTCGTAGCGGAGCAGCTCGTGGACCGCGTTCCCCAACAGCTCCGGCCGGGCCCGAAGCAGCGCGAGCTGCTCGGGCTGGCGCAGCAGGGCGAGCAGGCCGTTGCCGACCAGACCGGTGATGGGCTCGTGACCGGCGACGTACAGGGTGACCAGCTGGGCCACCAGCTCGTCGCGGCTCAGGCGGTCGCCGGCGTCCTCGGCCTGCACCAGCTCGGTCATCACGTCGGCCGCCGGTGCCTGCCGCTTCAGCTCGGCCTGGTCGTCGAGGTAGTCGTACATCTCGCCGGTCAGCGCGGCGCAGCGTGCCTGCTCCTCGTCGTCGATCAGCGGGTCGAGGTTCCGGATCACCGCCATGGTCCAGTCGCGGAACTGCGGCGACGCCTCGTCGGGGATGCCGAGCATCTCGCAGAACACGGCCACCGGCAGCGGGTAGGCGAAGTCGCCGACGACGTCCATCTCGCCCCGGGGCAGCAGCGCCGCCATGGCCCGGTCGACCCGGGCGGTCACCATCTCGCGCAGCCCCTCCACCGGCCGGGGCGCGAACGGCCGCTGCAGCAGCTTGCGCAGCCGCTTGTGGTCGGGATCGTCGAGCAGCACCAGGGTGTGGGAGCCCCGCCCGTTGCGGCGGATCCGCTCGCGCTGCAGCTCCACGACGCCGGTGGGGTTGGCGTTGTCGAGATCCACGCTCACCGTCGGGTCGCGCAGCACCGTGTTGACGTCGTCGTAGCGGGTGAGCACCCAGCCCTCGAGCAAGGGCGACCAGTGGACGGGGTCCTCCGCCCGCAGCCGGGCGTACTGATCGTACGGCCAGTCGACGAAGCCGTCCTCGAACGGGTCGAACGCCGCCGTGCCCTGACCGGTGGCGGTCATCCGTCGGCCTCGGCCTCGGCGAGCACGACCGGGACCGCCTCGACCCCGGTGAGCCAGGGGCGGCCGGCGGCGCGCAGGTCGGTCCACTTGGCCAGGTCGTCGCCGGTCTGGCCCAGGTCGGCCGGGGTCGGGCCGATCCGCGCCGCCAGCGGGGTCAGGGCGGCGACGTCGAAGCCGTACATGGCCGCGGTGTTGCCGCCCAGGATCGCCCGGGTCTCGTCGACCGGGATGTCGTGGAACGCCGTACGGAGCCACTCGCGGGTGTGCGGCCAGGTGCCCTCGGGATGGGGGAAGTCGTTGCCCCACATGAGGTTGGCGACGCCGATCTCGTAGCGGCGGGCGAGCTCGCGGCGGCGGGTGTTGGAGGCTCCGATGCCGCAGTTGGCGTCGAACACCTCGCTGGGCCGCCGGGACAGCGCCGCGGTGAGCTGGTCGCCCAGCTTCCGTGAGCCGTGCTCGCGGTCGTAGACCGTGTCCATCGTCCACAGCAGGTCGGCCGCCCAGAAGGCGCCGCACTCGGTGACCACGAAGCGCAGCCCGGGGAACCGCTCGAACACCCCGGACCAGATGAGGAAGTGCAGCGGCCGGGCCGACCACCAGCGCACCTCGGTGGTGTAGATGCCGACGTGCGGACCGTACGACGCCTTGTCGGCCGCACCCGAGTGCACGTGCACCGGCATGGCCAGCTCCTGGCACACCGCCCACACCGGGTCGTAGCAGGGGTCGTGGTAGGGCGGGTAGGGCGCCCACATCGACGGGATCAGGATGCCGCCGCGCAGCCCCGACTCCCGCGCCCGCCGGATCTCGGCCACCGCGGCGTCCACGTCGAAGATCGGCACGACCGCCACCCCGGCCCGCCGCTCGGGCGACGTGGCGCACAGCTCGGCCAGCCAGCGGTTGTGCGCCCGGGCACCGGCCATCAGCAGCGCCGGGTCGGTCTCGCCGCCGGCTGCCAGACCCGCGCCGAAGGGCGCGCTGGCCCCGGCCGACACCGCGTCGGCGTCGGGGAAGATGACCTCGCCCACCACGCCGTCGGCGTCGAGCTCCTTGTCCCGCCGGGACGCGTCCCAGCCGCCGCGGAGGCCCTCGGCGTTCTCCTCCTCCCACTCCTTGGCGAACTCCTCGTTGAGCATCCCGCGCTGCGCCAGCTCGATCATGCGGGTGCGTTCGGCCAGGTGGACGTCGAACGCCTCCCGGAACTCGGGGTCGAGCCAGTCGCGGTACTCGGCGTTGGGCAGCCCGGC
>Ga0193742_1000886_pt1 | contig 19028 bp, 23 predicted proteins | sample L2c1metaG_FD_165511 | JGI IMG/M metagenome (GOLD analysis project Ga0193742, IMG submission 165511) | Soil microbial communities from a riparian zone of the East river system, Colorado, United States - L2c1 | ecosystem: Environmental > Terrestrial > Soil > Riparian zone | place: USA: East River... | reverse complement strand
CTCCAAGCGAGTCACCGGTCCTCAGACCGTCTACAAGAAGCAGAAGCTGGACCGTGATGACATCATCGACATCACGGACTTCGACGTCGTCGCCTGGCTCAAGGGCGAGATGCGGCTCATGCTCGAGGAGGAGCTCGCGCGTGCGATCCTCGTCGGTGACGGTCGGTCCCTCGGTGACGAGGACAAGATCAACGAGGAGAACATCCGTCCGATCCTGACGGACCACGAGCTCTACGTGACCACGGTCTACGTGAACCTCGGGGACGCTCTTCCTGGCGGTGCTTCCAACGCCGACGAGATCGTCGACGCCATCACCCTCAACCGCCGGCACTACCGCGGCTCTGGTTCGCCGAAGTTCTTCACCTCGGAGACCGTTCTCGCCCAGCTGCTCACGGTCAAGGACACTCTGGGCCGCCGGCTGTACGCCACGGCTGCTGAGGTTGCCGCGGCTCTCCGCGTTTCCGCGATCGTTCCGGTCGAGGTCTTCGAGGAGTACCCGGACCTGGTCGGTATCATGGTCGACCTGCGTGACTACAACGTGGGCACCAACCGCGGTGGCGACGTCTCGCTGTTCGACGACTTCGACATCGACTACAACCAGTACAAGTACCTCATCGAGACCCGCCTTTCGGGCGCTCTCGTGAAGTGGAAGGCCGCGATCGTCGTCAAGCGTACGTCGAACGCCGCTGTCCTGGTTACGCCGGCTGTTCCGGTTCAGACCGACGAGGACACCGTGACCATCACGCCCACCACGGGTGTGACCTACACGGCGTTCGAGGAGGCTGACGGCACCCCGGTGACCATCACCACCAACGTGATCACTCTCACGTCGGGCAACACTCCCGTTGTTGTGAAGGCGGCGCCGGCTTCGGCTTCGTACTACTTCAACAACAACGCTGAGGACGAGTGGACCTTCGAGCTCGAGGTCTGAGCTGACACCACATGGTAAAGTTCTATGGTGATATCGGTTATGCCGGTGAAACTATAGAGACTAGGCCGGGTGTTTGGGAAGAGCAGATTGTCTCGCGTACTTATTACGGAGACGTCCAGCGAAACCCACGTCGGTTGCAATCGGGCGATCAGCTCAATAATGATCTATCGGTTAATAGCTCTATAAGCATTGTTGCAGACCCGTACGCCTTTGAACACTTCTTTGCCATGCGGTATATTACGTGGCAGGGGGCTCGATGGATCGTCTCTGACGTTTCTGTTGAGCCCCCTCGCCTCGTTTTGCGGCTGGGAGGTGTATACAATGGGCCAATCGCGTCTCCAGCTACACCAGCTCCTTAAGATGTTCTGCGAGAACGTCTATTTTCAGCCCCCAGAGAATGTTCAGATGAAGTATCCGGCAATCGTGTACAATCGCGACTACCGATACGTTGCTCATGCGGACAATAGACCGTATCTGAACACAAAGCGTTACCAAGTGACTGTTATCGATCGGGATCCGGATTCGGAAATCCCAGAGAAGGTCGCTGATCTACCCTTGTGTACCTTTTCAAGGTTCTTTGCGGTAGATTATCTCAATCATGATATCTACAGCCTTTACTTCTAGGAGGAGTAACCATGGAGCTCACATGGGACAAGGTTGGCGAGCGGCTCTTTGAGACCGGCGTCGATCACGGTGTTCTCTACACGCGAAACCCGGCTGGCGCCTATGCCACCGGCCACGCGTGGAACGGTCTTACGGCCGTCACGGAGGCTCCGTCGGGTGCCGAGGCAACGCCTCAGTACGCGGACAACATCAAGTACCTGAACCTCGTCTCTGCCGAGGAGTACGGTGCAACCATCGAGGCCTTCACCTACCCCGACGCCTTCGCTGAGTGCGACGGCACGGCTATGCCGGTCTCCGGTATCGCCATCGGTCAGCAGACCCGGAAGTCCTTTGGGTTCGCCTACCGTTCGCGTGTCGGTAACGACATTGTGGGTTCGGACTTCGGCTACAAGCTGCACCTGATCTACGGTGCTCTCGCTGCCCCGTCCGAGAAGGCCTTCTCGACGATCAACGACACCCCCGAGGCAACTCCCTTCAGCTGGGAGGTGACGACCACCCCCGTGGAGGTTGGCACCGTCGAGGGTACCGAGTACAAGCCGACCGCTTCGCTGACGATCGACTCGACCAAGGTTGACGCTGACGCGCTCGCCGACCTCGAGACGATCCTCTTCGGTTCGACTGGTGTTGACGCTCGTCTTCCCCTGCCGGCAGAGGTCATCGCGCTGTTCACCGGTACCGTGGTTGCTGTTGAGACCGTGGCGCCGACGTACAACGCTTCGACCGACGTCATCACGATCCCGGCAGTCACGGGCGTCATCTACATGATCGATGGCGAGGTTGTGGCCTCTGGTCCGACCGCTCCGATCACCGCGGACACCCTGGTTACGGCTGTGCCGGCGCCGGGCTACGTCTTCACTGACGGTTCGGACGACGACTGGGCGATCAACTTCGCCTGAGTTCTATAGAAAGGAGGCCAGAGAGTGCTTAAGCTTACTATTCTGGGCGATGAACACTTCGATGACGAGACCAGCTTGTTCGTTACTCGCGGTGATGTGATCCTAGAGCTTGAGCACTCTTTGGTCTCCCTTTCAAAATGGGAGGCATCTTTTGAGAAGCCCTTCCTAGGTAAAGACGAAAAGACTGACGAAGAGACTTTTGGGTACATTCTGGCAATGCTACAAACGCCAGATGTGCCCCCGGAGGTTTTTTCCCGTATTACAGCTGAAAACATTCAGGAGATAAACAATTACATCGATTCTAAGATGTCTGCTACTTGGTTTAAAGAGGCTAAGGGTATGTCTACGAGTCGAGAAGTAATCACAGCTGAGCTGGTTTACTACTGGATGATCGCACTGAACATACCTCTCGAGTGGGAACGTCGACACCTTAACCAATTGTTTACACTGATTAAGGTACTCAACGAGAAGAACCAGCCCGAAAAGAAACTTAGCAAAGCAGAGATCGCTGCTCGTAACCGAGCGCTCAATGCCCAGCGTAAAGAACAACACAATACTAGTGGGTAGCCTCGATGGGAGGGATAATTCGAGATGACAGCTATTAGTTGGGATCAAACCGGCGAACGCCGTTTCGAAACCGGTCTCGATCGCGGCGTATTGTACCCAGATAGCGTCAGCGGCGTTGCATGGAATGGTCTAATCGGCGTCAATGACAATACTTCGGGCGGGGAAGCAACTCCCTACTTTGCCGACGGTGTCAAGTACGCAAACGTTCCTGACGGCGAAGACTTTTCTGGCACGATCGAGGCATACACCTATCCTGTAGAGTTCGAACTGTTTGACGGTTACGAAGAGGTCTACGCAGGCGTCTTCCTAGGTCAGCAGGAACGAAACTCGTTCGGTATGTCTTACCGAACCAAGGTAGGTAATGATGTCGAAGGCGCAGATCTAGGGTACAAGCTACACCTCCTGTATAACGTCCTGGTTAGTCCTGCCGAGCGTAATCACGCAACACAGAGCGACGATCCAGAAGCCATGACGTTTAGTTGGGACTTCACCACTACACCTATCAACTTTGGTATGGGTACCAAGCCCATGGCGCATATAGTATTCGATTCGACCAAGATCAACTCACTTATCTTGGCACAATTCGAAGAGATTCTCTATGGTACGCCTACCAGCAGTCCTCGTATTCTTACTCCGTATGACATCATATCTCTGTTTGAAACCATCCTTCCCGGTTACTTCGGTATCGATGAGGATCCAATTAGCGGTATCAACCTGCTTGTCGCTGGCGGCGGTTCGGATCTCAAGCTGAGTGGCGTTGATGGACTATATCTGACTACGCCCGCAAGTCGTCTCGTTGAAGACGAAACCGGTCTCTACACCTTGGAGGGGTAGTGCCTTATCTGACTTTCCCGGCAATAGATGAAGATGGTAACTATCCTCCGGCGGTACGCGAAGCAATTGCTGCGTATACCGAATTCGAGGCCAAGTACGCACATCTCAACGAGGACGACCAGCTTGTAATCAACGGTATCGTCATCGAAACTGGCGGTGAACCTGAGCCTATCCCTGAGGCTGGTCTAGACACGCCTGGATTCATTCAGGGAATCTACATCGAAAATGAGGGCACACTTCCTCCGGCGCTCCCCATTTACTCCCTTGTGATCGAACAGGAGTAACATGGTAGACACTATTGCCCGGTGGATTAATACGGGGGAAACTACAACGTCCCCGAAGGTCGTCGATATTTCTGAAGTTGCCGTCGGTGAACACATGATTGTGCTTCTCCAAGTCGGTTCTACGACAGTAACTATAACGACTCCTTCCGGATGGAACATTCTCTTCGCCAAAACCACTATGGGCTCTAGAGCCTGTGTTGGTTATTGGCGAAAGAAGACTGATGAGCTTGAAGTTAGTGCCTCGTTTGTTGCTTCAGCGAACACTGGCCTAGCCCACGCCTTGATTGGTGTTCTCGGGGCAGAGCAAGCGGCCTGGATAGTCGGGCCAGTATGGACTCGAACTACTCACGGGACTACTACGACTAACGTCATAGATGGAGTAACCACAACTTCAGCAGACTGTTTGGCCTTGGCTATCTCCTTCGAGGTCACCTCGGTTGTTGAATCTCCAAACACGATTGTTGGTGTGAACAACGGTTTCGTTGAGCTAGGCTATAAGGCCCAGAACACTATAGGCGAAACCATCTGGGCAGGAACCAAGGATATTCCGACGGCCGGCGATGTTGGCGACACCACGGTTACGTATCAGAACATTCAAGCAGCTAATGGCGCCGGTCTCATGATCGCATTTCCTCAAGGTGCCTTTATCCCTATGGGCGTTCCAGTTATGCTAGGCGACGGTTCGATGGCCAGGATCAGTTACATAAACGATCTGGAAATTCGAACAGCACCTACGTCGGTAAGACTGCTCAAGCCCGGATTTGAGAACGTAGCCCAGTTCCTGGCAACTCCGGGTGCTACTATAGCTCATCGTGGGGGATCTGAAAGCTTCCCCGATATGAGCGAGTATGGGTACGATCGGTCGATTCTTCGTGGATTTGGAGCTCTAGAATTTTCAGCCCAAAGAACTTCTGATGGCTGGTGGTTTGGAAGTCACAATCCGGACATCAACGAAGTAGCTGGAGAAACTGGTCTTCCAAATATTTCAACCATGACTCGAGCCGAAATCGAAGCGTATGCCAATGTCGATAATCCGACAGCACTGCATCCTTCTCGACCATTTTTCGGTCTTGAGGAATTTCTAGTTAAGTACGGTTCAGACTATGTACTGTTCGTGGATCCTAAGAATGCTTTGTCTTTCAATAGTGAATTCTTGGCAATCTGTGACAACATTGTCGATCCGGAGCGTCTTATCTGGAAGTACGTTCTTGGCGGAGTTGGATCTGCAGGACCTTCGAATGGTGCTCAGGCTGCTCTAAACCGAGGGTGGGGTGGAACTTGGGGGTACGGATACAATACCGATGTCGATAGCGGCGCGTTCGCTCAGCATGCTGTTAAGCCCGCTTGGACCATCCTTGGGATGAACAATGACACGACGCAACCGTACTGGGACACAGCTCTTAGCTACGGCAAGCCCGTTATTGCGCACATCATCAACTCCGCAGCAGACTACGCTGTAGCTATAGCCCACGGTGCAGACGCAGTTCAGTGTGCTGACGTAACTAGCGTCAAGTCCGTCTCCATCTGACCAGACGAAGGAGTCATATTGTTCTCTATCGAGTCGTCTGGCTCCTTTAAGAATCTAGAACGCTTTCTCGGGCGAGCATCCAAGGGTGATATGTTCGCCATGTTGGATCCGCTCGCCCGAGAAGGTGTATCAGCACTAGCAAACGCAACACCTTTCGACTCGGGTATTAGCGCCGCTTCATGGTCTTATGATATCCGTAAGACTGGAAGCTCATATTCTATCGCTTGGACTAACAACCACGTAGTCGATGGACGTCCTATAGTTATCCTCCTTCAGTACGGTCACGGTACAGGTACTGGTGGATACGTCCAAGGTCGTGATTTCATCAATCCGGCAATCAGGCCTATAATGGATCGAATTGCTAATCAAGTCTGGAAGGCGGTGACATCAGCATGAACAATATTGACGAGCGCATTGTCAACATGAAGTTCAACAACGGCCAGTTCTTGAACGGAGTAGCGGCAACAATCAACGCCCTAGCCAATCTTAAGAAGGGTCTCAATGTAGACGCTCCTAAGAAGGGTATAGACGCACTGGGCGCGTCAATGTCTAAGCTGCCCCCGCCGCAGTTGGCCGCCGGTATCCAGGGTATTTCTAGCCGATTCATCGCTCTTTCGACTATTGGTATCACTGCACTCACGAACATCACTAATGCGGCTATTACTGCGGGTACGCAGCTTATTAAGTCGCTTACTGTGGACCCAATCAAGGCCGGTCTAGCCGAGTATGAGACAAACCTCAACTCAATTCAGACTATTCTGGCCAACACGGGTCTCGAGGGTGAAAAGGGACTCAACAAGGTCGAGAAGGCTCTTGACGAGCTGAACCAGTACTCCGACCAGACGATCTACAACTTCTCCGAGATGGCGAAGAACATCGGTACCTTTACGGCTGCCGGTGTGGATCTGGATACTTCTTCCCAGGCTATTAAGGGCATTGCCAACCTTGCTGCCGTCTCAGGTTCAAATGCTCAGCAGGCGTCTACTGCTATGTATCAGCTTTCTCAGTCCCTTGCCTCAGGCAAGGTTACGCTTGAGGACTGGAACTCGGTCGTTAACGCCGGCATGGGCGGTAAGGTCTTCCAGGAAGCACTTAAGGAAACTGCTCGAGTTCACGGCGTTGCTGTTGACTCCATCATAAAGGAACAGGGTAGCTTCCGAAACAGCCTCCAGGAAGGCTGGATTACGTCTGAGGTCCTTACCGAAACACTTGGTAAGTTCACCGAAGACGTGTCTAAGTCTCAGCTTAAGGCTATGGGTTACAATGAGGAGCAGATCCGAGGCATCGTTAAGATGCAGCAGACTGCTACTGATGCTGCGACAAAGGTTAAGACCATGTCGCAGCTCATTAATACCTTGCAGGAAACGGCTCAGTCCGGTTGGGCTAAGACGTGGCAGACGGCCTTCGGTGATTTCAACGAAGCCAAGACGCTCTTTACTAACGTTAACAACGTCCTTGGCGAGATGCTCGGTGCTTCAGCCGACGCTCGTAACAGTATGTTGGCTGACTGGAAGAAGCTCGGTGGCCGTAAGGCTCTCATCGAGGGTATCGGTAACGTGTTCAATGGTCTCCGTGAGGTCTTGGCACCTATCCAGAATGCTTTCAGGGACATCTTCCCACCAACAACTGGGAAGCAGCTATTCGCTCTAACACAGGGTTTCCTAGAGTTCAGTAAGACAATCAAAATAGGAGCAGTTGACGCTAAGAATCTGAGGAGCACCTTCGCGGGGCTCTTTGCGATTTTCAGCATCGCCGGTTCTCTCATCAAGGGTTTGCTGACAGTCGTTGGCTCGCTATTTGGCGCATTCGGCGATGGTACTAGTGGCCTTCTGAACTTCACCGGTGGTATTGGTGAGTTCCTTGTTAGTCTCGATGAGGCTATTAAGGGTAGCAAGGGCTTCACTGAGTTCTTCGAGAACCTTGGTGACACGCTTGCTGTACCTATCCAGCTGCTCTTCGCACTGGGCGAGGCTATTCGAGCAGCACTGGGTGGCGAAGTAGTCTCCGGTGGTACTAGTGCTATCGATGGTGCCCTAGAGCGGATCGGGTCAAGGCTCGAGCCTTTCCAGGCTATGGCCGATGCGGTCGCTAACGCCTGGGGTCGAATGGGTGGAGTGCTCCAGAGTGTATGGGACTTCATGGCGCCTTTCGCTTCTGCGGTGGGTGACCTGTTCGGTTCTATCGGTGAGGCCATATCTAAGTCGGTATCGGATGGAGACTTCTCCACGATCCTCGACACGATCAACACCGGGCTTCTTGGCGCCCTTGTTCTGGCTATCCGCAAGTTCCTTTCGGATGGTTCTATCTTCAGCTTCGGTGGTGGAGATAGTGGTGGGTTCCTTGACGGGATTAAGGAGACATTCGGTGGTCTGACTGACACACTTTCTGCTATGCAGGCAAGCTTGAAGGCCGGCACGCTGATGAAGATCGCATCCGCAGTTGCTCTTCTGACTGCTTCTGTGATTGGTCTATCTCTTATCGATTCCGCAGCACTGGGCAAGGCGCTTGGTGCTCTGACCGTCATGTTCCTGCAGCTTGCAGGGGCGATGGTTCTGTTCGATGCAGCTACCTCCGCGGGTTCTGTACTCAAGCTAGCGCCCATGGCGGCAGGTCTTATTCTGCTGTCTACGGCAATTCTCATTCTTACGGGAGCCGTAAAGGTACTCTCGACCATGAGTTGGGAAGATCTGGCTAAGGGTCTTAGTGGTTTGGTTGTTCTTCTGGCTGCGGTGGCTGGTGCAGTCAAGCTCATGTCTGGTTCCGGTGCGGGTCTTATTTCTGCTGGTGTCGGTATGGTCGCTATGTCTGTTGGTATCAAGGTACTGGCTAGCGCTGTTGGCGATCTTGCTGGGCTCAGTTGGGACGAGATGATTCGAGGTCTTGCCGGTCTGGCAGGTTCCTTGGGTATTATCGCTGGCGCTATGAAGCTCATGCCTGGTGCCATTCCTGGTGCTTTGGCTATGCTTATTGTCGCTCCTGCGCTGATCGTTCTCGCTGGTGCGCTTAAGCTCATGTCGAGTATGTCGTGGGAAGAGTTCGCTAAGAGTATGGCTGCACTTGCTGGTGGTCTTCTGATCATCGCTGGTGCTCTATATTTGATGACTGCGGCTCTTCCTGGTGCGGCTGCAATGCTGGTGGTTGCTCCGGCGCTTATCGTGCTCGCGTACGCACTCAAGATCATGGCTACCATGTCTTGGGAAGACTTCGGTAAGGCTATGGCTATTCTGGCAAGCTCCCTCGGTATTCTTGCCGTGGGTCTTACCTTGATGATCGTAGCCCTTCCTGGTGCTGCGGCGTTGCTTGTAGCGGCTGCTGCTCTCGCGGTTCTCGCCCCAATATTGATGCTCTTCGGAGCTATGTCTTGGGAAGAGATCGGTAAGGGTCTTACGATGCTTGCCGCTACCTTGGGCATTATTGGTCTCGCTGGAGCCGTTCTGACTCCGGTTATTCCGACCTTGCTCGGTCTTGGCGCTGCTATCGCGCTTATCGGTATCGGTACATTGGCTGCAGGCGCTGGTCTTCTAGCGTTCTCGGCTGGCTTGACAGCTCTGAGTATTGCTGGTGCTGCTGGTGCTGCGGCTCTTGTCGCTATCGTAAGCGGTCTTATTGGGCTGATTCCAATGGCTATGAACGCTGTAGCCGAGGGTATTGTCCTGATGGCCAACGTTATATCTGGGGCTGGCCCGGAATTCATTACGGCTATGACGACCCTGATGACATCGCTCTTGGTGTCTATCAACAACGTCGCTCCTCAGGTCATCAACACGATCTGGCGTTTGATTGTGATGCTGGCCAACAAGGTTGCCTCTGGATATCCTAAGCTCGTCAGCGCAGGACTTCGACTCATTACTGGCGTGCTTAACGGTATTGCTTCTAATGTTAATGGTATCGTTACTGCTGCTACTAGTATCATCGTGAACTTCATCAATGCACTGGCTTCGAACCTACCTAGGATCACAGAGGCTGGTGCTAACCTTGTTATCACGTTGGTTGAGTCGCTTGCTGGATCGATCAATGCCAATGCTGGTCGCATGCGTGCGGCTGGTCAGGAGCTAGCCTTTGCCATCGTTGATGGTATGACCGGCGGTCTCCTCAGTGGTGCTAGCTCTGTTATTAGTGCTGCGGCTGATATGGCAGGGAATGCTCTCCAGAAGGCTAAGGATGTTCTTGGTATCGCATCTCCGTCAAAGGAGTTTACCAAGATTGGTCGATTTGCTGCATGGGGCTTCGCTAATGGTCTAACCGGTGACCGGACCGAGATCAAGGCTGCAATGAAGGCCATGAACGACGTTCTGCTCGAGGCGATCCGCAACACCAACGATGACGTCAAGAAAGCTGAGGATCAGCTCAAGAAGCTTACCTCTGCTCGCACTAAGGACGTCAAGGCCATCAAGAAGGCTCAGGAGGCCTTGAACAAGGCTCGCAAGGAGAACTACCAGGCTCGGAACGCTCGAGATGTTCTTGTGAACCACTTCAAGAATGAGGAAGCCGCACTTCTTCGACTGTCCAAGGCATACGACGGTGTTACGAACAAGCTGGATAAGGCTATGCAAGGCCTGGCCGATGCTCGAAAGCTTCGTGACGATTACAACCGTAGTATCCGTGATCAGTACGGAGATCTTGGTCAGATCGAAGGCACCACACTCAAGGGATTTACTACTAGCCTTAAGGCTCAGATTGCGGAGACTCAGGAATTCGCTAGACTTCTTGCTCAGCTTCGTAAGAACGGCCTTAGCGATGTGATGTATGAAGAGCTTCTTCGCAAGGGTCCCGATGCTCTACCGCTGCTTCGTAGTATCAGTCAAGGCGGTAAGGCTGGCGTTAATGAGCTGAACAAGCTTTCTGGACAGCTAGCCAGTACGTCTAATGCCCTTGGTACTACCGCTTCACGTGAGCTTTACCAGGCGGGTGTTGACGCTGCAGCAGGTCTCGTGAGAGGTCTTGCGAATCAGCAGAAGAATATCGAGAAGCAGATGGACAAGATCGCTGCTGCTATGGTTAAGTCCATCAAGAAGCGTCTCGGTATCAGGTCTCCGTCCAGGGCATTTGCTGAGGTCGGTGTCTGGTCGGTTGAGGGCTTAATCGGTGGTATGGATACTATGGCGTCTAAGGTGTCTAAGTCTGCGGACAAGATCGGAGACGCGGCGCTTAGTACTCTTGAGAATTCACTCCATAAGGTCGGAGATTTCCTTCAGGCTGATATGGACATGGCGCCTACCATTCGGCCAGTTCTTGATCTATCCGCGGTTAGGGCAGGTGCTAAGACCATCCCAGGTCTTATGCGTCCTATGCCAATCCGCATTGATCCGGTTAACAGTCGACGCATTGGACTTCCGGGCGAGGGCCGCTTCAAGCCCATGCCGTACTACCCGGAGGACTCGCTGGCCAAGCCCGTGCAGCAGGTCACCACTGTCAACATGACTCAGAACAACACATCACCCAAGGCTCTTTCGCCGGTGGAAATCTACCGGAACACGAAGAACCTGGTCTCCACCGTAAAGGGAGGACTACCCAAGTAATGCTGACTACCATGGACGTAACTACCAGGGTAGCCTTCACCCGGGTCGTCGATCGATTTGTAACATTCGGACTTAATAACTCCGAGTACATTATCAAGTTGATCGACGGCCTGGGACCGGTGAAGGCTGAATACACCACTGTCGGTAGCGCTACAGATGCCGGCGGTCTCAATCTGGACCCGAGGGATGTACAGCGAAACATCGTTGTCACATTTGGATTCGCACCCAAGCGTGGTACGGGTAATACTGTAGAGTCCCTCAGGCAGGCGCTCTATGCGTTCCTCATGCCCAAGAAGCAAGTCGAACTTGGGTTCACCAACGACGTAACCGGTCGGTGGTTGATCAAGGGTGCCGTAGAGACACACGAGCCCGACATATTCTCGAAGGACCCCCAGGTCCAGGTTTCGATTCTATGTGGAGATCCGTACTTCTACAAGGATGCTCCGGACGTCGTTTATCAGATTCCGTTCATAGACTCAGGAACATCTGCTTCGGAGTATTTCGTTCTGCCATACGAGAACGATGTGCCTGTAGGCTTCGTATACGAAGGTAACCTACGGCTTAGCTCTAGCTTCCTACGCCTCTTCATGAACGCATTCCCATCAAACACTCTCCCCCCAGAGGGTGTCGCTGAACTTTGGCAAGCACGTTTCGAGATCGATTACCAATTCGCGGTGAACGACTTCCTTCGCATATCCTCGGTTCGAGGGGATCGTGGAGCTTGGCGTTTCATTGGTGGCAACATGAATTCCAAGATGAGTCTTATGCCGTACTTCAGTGGTAGCTTGGTGAACATGCAACTACACCCCAATGGACCTATAAATTTCCGTAACGTTCCGACGAACTATAGCGGAAATTCGCATGGTCGCCCTTTGGTCAACGGTGGGGTTATCAGATACAAGCGAGCAACAGGAGGTTTGTAGATGGATCTATATCTATCGGATTCAAACTTCCTCCAGCAAGATCCCATAGAGGACTATGAGACTCTTATCTGGACGGATCGCTATGATGTTCCTGGCGAATTCGAACTGCATGTGCCTTGGTCTGAGAATCTGGCAGCCAATCTCAGAACTAGAAAGTATCTGAGGCAGTCCGAGTCCAAATCCATCATGATGATCGAGACTTCGTTTCTTGAGCGTCCTAGCCAGAATCGAAAGCAGAATCTGGTTAAGCTCTCAGGTCGTTCGTTCGAAGCATTCTTCGAGAATCGTAACAGCGCTAGCTCCAGTACCGACGGTCGAATGCCTGACCCTAGAACTGGTTCTCGAGCAGCTATTGCTTGCGCTTTGGTTAACGACTACGCTGTAAATAACACCGCGATAATAGATCGAATTCCGGGTCTGACTATCGCTCCTGACCCGCCGGCTGGGACGTCGGTAGCTCTTGAGGTCGCTAGAGGTCCACTGGATCAAATGGTGCACGACGTTCTAAGCCCTGATAGGCTTGGTTGGCGGGTTCAGAGTATCTACATCAATGGGACTCAGCAGCCAGGCACCATTCAGTTCGCGGTGTACAAGGGTATTGACTACACCATTCCGGGGCTTAACGCCGTTTCGTTGGAGTTCTCCCCAGATCTTGAGAACTTAACCGATATTTCGACTCTGGAGTCTATAGCCACATACAAGAATCACGCTCGAATGGTTGGCGCTAAGACGGGTATCAACGTTTATTTGCCAAACGCGCCGTCTACTGTGACTGGCCTAGAGCGTCGTACAGTCGTAGTAGAAGCTCTAGATATTGGAGCTGACAGTACTACTACGGTTGCTGAGGACCAGATAGCCCTTACTGCTAGAGGGGTTGAGGTCCTACTCTCTCCGGAGAATCGGTATCAGCAACTTGTTGATGGTGATGCTCTTACTGCGGACAGTACCACGTTCATGGCTGCCGGCCTTGGCGATATTTTGTACGTCAGAGATTCGAATGGTATCAAAAGCAAGGTTCGAATCTCTGAAAAGATCTGGACCGCAGACGAGGCAGGCCAGAAGCGTCTTCCTACGTTTGAGGCCGTAGAGTAATGTGTGGAAGATGGAGGACCCTGTATGGACGCTGGTAACTGGTTAGCATCAGTTCTTACAGTCGTTGTTGCGCTAGCTGCGTCTGGTGGTTTTTGGACCTGGCTATCGAAACGAGATACACGTAAGAGTGCCACGACCCAGCTTCTGCTAGGTCTAGCTCATGACCGGATAATATTCCTGGGTATGAGTTACATTGATCGCGGCTGGGTCACTAAGGACGAGTATGAGGATTTCGTAAAGTACTTGTGGATCCCATATTCCGAATTCGGCGGTAATGGTCTTGCTGAGAAGGTCAAGAACGAAGTGGACAAACTTCCCATGCAAGGCGTCCACAAGAACAACTCGATCCGACTAGTTAAGGAGAGCGATGAACGATATCGCGCCAGTTCCGACGGGGAGTAAGTCTGCTCCCGTCCTGAGTAGCAAGGTCTACGACACTCTGAAGTGGATCGCGCTGATCTTCCTGCCGGCCTTCGGTGCCTTCTACTTCGCCCTTGCGGCGATCTGGGGGCTTCCTTATGCGGAGCAGGTCCTGGGTACTTCCGCGGCTCTGGACACCCTCCTGGGGGCTCTCCTGAGTCTTAGCACCCGGCAGTACAACAAGAGCGACGCCCGTTTCGACGGACAGCTCGTCATCGAGCCGAACAACTCAGGGCCAGATAAGTACTCCCTCGAGCTGGACGCCGGTCTCGACGACCTCGCAGTGACCAAGAAGGAGATCGTCTTCAAGGTGAACTCTCCTCTGGATCCGACTAGCTGACTCGGGTTCGCGGTAAAAACATGGGTTATAGTGAGACCCTAACTGAAAGGAACACTATGTTCAACCAGAAGCCTCAGCCGGAACCGTCAAAGCTTGACGAGGCCATCGACGACTTGTTCGCCGAGCTGAAGGACCACAAGGCTATCGATGAAGATTACTCCAAGATCAGCGCAGAGCTCGAGCGCTTGTACAAGATCAAGTCCGAAATAAAGGACCCCCGATCGCGTGTAAGCCCCGACGCTCTGATCGCTGTAGTGGGTAACCTCGTCGGTATCGTTGCGATCCTCGGCTACGAGCGAGTGAACGTCGTGACCTCCAAGGCCCTCGGTTTCGTCCTGAAGACGAAGTTGTAACCCTGAGACCCATCACTAGATCCCGAGAAGGAAGGCTTTGTACTATATACCCACGTACAAAGCCTTCCTTTTTCGTCGCAAAGCCTACATCGATTATTAAAAAATTCTCGGGTGGGATTTTTTGGTGAAACCATTCGCAAAAAATACAAGGGCTATAATGAGATCCCATTCCCTCTGAAAGGAACCCCCATGAAGAACAAGATCCAGAAGACCGCCGCTTCCATCCAGAAGTTCGCCGTCGCTCACAAGACCGATATCGCGTTCGTGTCGGGCGTCGCAGTTACCGCTGCGCTCGTCCACAAGTTCCGCGTGTTGCAGACTGAGCAGTACGACGACTTCATCGAAGCGCACGGCCTCAAGGACGCTTGGAACTCCCAGTTCGCTGACGAAGACTGACCTCAAAGCCTGACCCCACACGGGGTTTAGGTTTTTCATCCTCGCGAAAAAAACATGGTCTATAATGAGACCCATGAAGGAGACGTAACACTACGACACCTTATTCGGAGACGTAACTCTACGACACCGACTAAAACATGGACCTCCTTTTTTCCGCCTCGCGAAAGAAACATGTACTATAATGAGACCCCATACTTTAGCAGACTGATCTACCAGACAGCTATATCGGAGACTGATCTACCAGACACCAATACTCATGGGTTCTTATTTTTCCGACTCGCGAAAGAAACACGTACTATAATAGAACCCTATATTTATAGGATTATAGAGCAGTGTAAAAGACGTCCCTGACGACACACTTGCAGTGTAAAAGCCGTCCCTGACGACACACTTTCCGTGTAAAAGACGTCCCTGACGACACACGGATAACTATAATCCTATAACCATAGGGTTTCATTTTCACATCTAAGAATGGAGAACCCCGTGAATGAGCGTGTCAAGACGCATCGGTGCAAGCATCGAGTCGCCTATATTTCGGGCGCAGTAGGCCTATTTGTAGGCGCGAGTGTCGCTACGATTCTCATCACGAGGCGGGCCGACGCTTCGGTTCAGGTGAACCCAAGAGGCATTTTCATCAAGTCGCCTATAATCACTCAGACCATCCTTGAGCGTCGTGGGCATCCAGGTAATCACGTGATGTGCGTAGAGACGGGCGAGGTGTTTGCCAGCCAGAGTCGAGCCGCGGACGTGATGCAGGTGGGCAAGGGCACTCTGTCCAAGCACCTGAAAGGCACTCTCTCGCATGCTGGAGGGTACACGTTCGAGAAGCTAGGTGAAGCCTCGTAGCTAATTCGCAGAAATTACATGGGCTATAATGAGACCCCTACGAGAAAAGGAACCACCATGTTCAAGCACACTGCCCCCGCTGACATCATGTCCACCCCGATCGAAGAGCTCAACGCCCGAAACAAGGCCGCCACGAAGCGCATCATGATCCACACCGGAATCCAGATCGCAGTCGTCGTCGCCATCCACGTTGGCGTTGCGCTCCTCGAGAAGCACCTGGACAAGAAGAAGGCGTCGGAAGACGAGAACTGACACCAACTCAACCCTCACCAACTAAGAGACCCTAACCGGTCTTTTAGTTTTTTCAATCTGAAGGAGACCCGTCATGGAATTCCAGATCACCATGGACCCGTTCATGGACTTCATTTTCCGCATGTTCATCATCGGAGCCAACATCGTCGTCTGGACGATCATCGCTATGTGGCTTCAGACCGAGATCAAGAGCTGGTTCCCCAAGGATGAGGAGGACGATGAGCCCGTCACCCACAACCCGCAGTTCGACCCGACCACGGTCAACGTCTACAACAACATGGCGGCATATTCGGCCAAGGACGCCGAGCTGACACAGCAGCTCTTCGATCTAGGGTTGCCTCCGATTCGCAAGAAGGCCACGGAGGCTGACTACGAACTCCTGTCGAGCGTAAACGTCACTCCTGAGCAGGTGCAGGCCGTAGCAGACAAGATCGAGTCCAATAGGCTTCCTGAGAAGAAGCCCACCGAGGCTGACGCCGGCATCGTGATTCGCCAGGGCCTCGGTCGACCGTCAGACCTCCTGAGTCTCGACGAGATCGCCGCATATTCTCCTCCGGAGGAGACTGACACGTCGGCCAAGCCCTCGTACATCGTGCAGTGGTCCAAGTACGGAAGCTTCATGAAGGAGGTCGACCAGCTCCACGCCGAGCTCACGACGGACATCAGCGCCGCTGTTCGACGACTCGTGACCGAGTTCGGAGACGGCTATATTCGGCGGCAGCTCACTACGGACGGCCAGTACACCTGGGTCGAGCACGACTTCGTCACCAAGGAGATGCTCGAGATGCCGAACTACGCCAACCAGCACACCATGGAGAACAAGAATGCGTGATATTTCCACCATCGCAAAGCGAGTCGGCAAGACGGTCAAGGACAACTCGCCCGCGATCCTCTCTGCTACGGCCGTAGCAGGTGTAGTCACCACTGCGATCCTTACGGGCAAGGGTGCACTCAGGGCCGACGTTCTTCTTCGCGAAATTGAGGGCGAAAAAGACCTTCTATGGGCGCCTACTCCAAGAGAGCGAGTTGAGCTGACCTGGAAGTGCTATATTCCGGCCGTCCTGGTGGGGAGCTCTACGATCCTCTGCATCGTTGCGGCGAACCAGATCGGATCAAGGCGTAGCGCTGCTCTCATGAGTGCTGCAACTCTCTCCGAGACCGCGTTCCGCGAGTACAAGGACAAGGTCGTAGAGCAGATCGGCGCCAAGAAGGAGCAGACCGTCCGAGACTCCATTGCGGAGGACCGGATCCAGCAGAGCTCCGAGGTCGTGATCATCGCTGACGGCGAGACGCCTTGCTACGACATGTATTCCGGTCGGTTCCTCAAGTGCGACATGGAGTCGCTCCGTAAGGCTGCGAACGACATCAACGCGGACATCAACAGTAACATGTACGCGTCTCTTACTGACTTCTACAACCTCATCGGTCTCGAGCCTACGGATGTTTCGGATCAGGTCGGCTGGAACATGGACAACCGTCTGGAGCTCGAGTTCACGTCCGTTCTGAAGGGAGGGAAGGCTTACTTGGCATTCGGCTACGCGAAGAACCCGAAGGCGGATTTTCACAAGGTGTGGTAGAGGTTTCGGCTCTCCGCTGTATGACCGAATAATCTGATTCGCAAGAATCACATGGCCTATAATGAGACCCATTCACACTCTGAAAGGTAACACCATGACTGAAATCAACGCTGTCGAAACCGCCATCGAGGCCCCTTCGAAGCTCGCATTCCTCAAGTCCAAGATCACCCAGAAGGGCCTGATCGCGGGCGGCGTCATCACCGGCATCATCATTGCCGGCGGATACACGCTGCTCGCGTCCCTGCGCCCCGACATGGAGGACCTGGACGAGGACGAGCAGAAGGACTTCGAGAACGTCGTCGCGATGACCGAAGCTGGTAGCACCATCTGACCGCTGAAGTCCAAGAAGGACCATTTGTACACACCCGTACATTTGGTCCTTCTTTTTTATCTGGGGAGCATTACCATGAACGAGCACGAAACTGCTGAAGCCCTTCTGGGGAGGGTACGAGCGTTCGTCGTTAAGGACCTGAATGCCCAGGTACCTGAAGGGTCTTTGGACCGTCGTCCTTTCCGTCCCAACGATATCCGAATCCTGTCGTTCAACCGGATCTTCAACAACTGGCGGGTCATCGTCTACACGCATACCGAGAAGGAGCTGATGTACGAGATTGCTCACGACGGTATGAACGGACAGACTCACGCCACGCTATATTCGAGCCACGAAGACGACCCGAAGAAGCTGTCCCGCGAAGTAGTCATCTAAGGAGCACTCATGCCCGTCTGCAAGAATCCATATTGTGATCGTCGTAAGATCGAGGACCACAACCACGGTATTTCTTGTGGCGATGAGTGCTCTTACTGTCACGACGATTTCCCGTTCGACTACAACGACGATCTCGAAGACCGAGAAGATTACTAGGAGTGATCATGGACCAGGATAACAAGCCCGTTCCTTTCAGTTCTCCCGAGGAGAACGACCCGGACCAGTTCCTGAACAAGGCCAAGCGTCTTGTGCTAGAGGAAATCGTCGAGTTCGAGCACACCGAGCCCGGATCCACGGTCGAGATCTACGTCGTCTGGTTCAGCAAGACCCTTCAGAACTGGAAGGCATGCCTCAGTACCAACCAGGCCAACGGCTTCTATTACGAGGTTACCTACAACGGCGACAAGGGCGTTGCATACGTCGACTCTTACGTCAAGGTTCGTAACACGCCTCGCTGGGATGACCTTCGAGACCTGCAGAAGTCGACCAAGGAAACCCTCGAGAAGTCCAGGGATGAGCGAATCGCTGAGAACGAGATGGTCGCCAACAGCGAGGGTATGTCCAAGCCTGACGACACGGACAAGCCCGAGTTCCGTTCCTGACCAGCTATATCCTGTAACACCAACCTGAAAGAAGAACAATGCTCAAGAAGCCCATTACGTTCAAGGATCCGTTCACGAAGGAAGAGCGGACCGAGGACTTCTATTTCAACCTCTCGAAGGCCAAGCTGCTCAAGAAGGAGCTGACCACCGATGGTGGTTTCGGGGAGCTCCTCCAGCGTCTCGCCAAGGAGGGTGACCCCAAGAAGCTCATCCCCATGTTCGAGGAGATCATCCGCGATTCCTACGGTGATCGAGTCGTCGACTCCGAGACGGGCAAGTCGGCTTTCATTCAGTCTGAGGCCCGTTCTGAGGCCTTCATGCAGACGCCGGCCTACGAC
>Ga0193742_1000885_pt1 | contig 19043 bp, 19 predicted proteins | sample L2c1metaG_FD_165511 | JGI IMG/M metagenome (GOLD analysis project Ga0193742, IMG submission 165511) | Soil microbial communities from a riparian zone of the East river system, Colorado, United States - L2c1 | ecosystem: Environmental > Terrestrial > Soil > Riparian zone | place: USA: East River... | reverse complement strand
GCACGACCTAACAAAGCCCTACTAGTGCCCTGCGTCTGAAGTCCTTGCCAGAGATCCGGTGATCCAGATGCATTGCATCGGGTCATGTGAAGGGAGGGGCCGATACCGCTGTTGTATCGGCCCCGACGACAACGCCGCGAGGCGCCATCTGGGCGCCGGAGATCGGCAAAAGACTTCGGACGCCGGGCACTAGGCTCGACCAGGAGCTTCGGGCCGAAAGGACGCGCGATGAGGTCAGCAAGGCGGCTGGACATCCCGGCCGTGCCCGGAGCCTTCGACACCGCCGCCGACCGCTACGACGCCCTGGTCGGCGCGAATCCCGGCTACCACGCGGCGCTGCGCGAGTCGGCCCGGCGGCTGGGCCTGGCCGGTGACGGCGCGGGCGCGCGGGTGTTGGACCTGGGCTGCGGCACCGGGGCGTCCACCGCCGCGCTGCTCGCGGTGGCCCCCAAGGCCACCATCGTCGCGGTGGACGCCTCGGCGGGCATGCTCGCCAGGGCGCGCACCAAGCGGTGGCCCGGCTCGGTGACCTTCCGGCACGCCCGGGCGGAAGCCCTGTCGGAAGCCCTGTCGGAAGCCCTGTCGGAAGCGCCGCCGGAGGCCGGCCTGGACGGCCCGTTCGACGCGGTGTTCGCCGCCTACCTGGTGCGCAACGTCGCCGACCCGGACGCGCTGCTGTCCAATGTGCTCGGCCTGTTGCGCCCCGGCGCGCCGCTGGTGGTGCACGAGTACTCGGTCCGCGACTCCGCGTTGGCCAGGGCGATCTGGTCGCTGGTGTGCTGGACGGTGATCATTCCGGCCGGCACGCTTGCCACCCGCGACCACCGGTTGTTCACCTACCTGTGGCGCAGCGTGATCCGGTTCGACGGCGCGGCGCGGTTCCGCGAGCGGCTGCGCGGCGCCGGGTTCGCCGACGTCGCCAGCACCACCTTCGGCGGCTGGCAGCGGGGCATCGTGCACACCTTCGTGGGCCGGCGGGCGGGGGCCCGATGACCAGGCCACCCGGCCGCGACCGGCGCGCCGTCGCGCTGCCCGGCCACCCCGGCGCCGGCCGGCTGGCCCCGGAGCACCGCCCCCGGGTGCTGGTGATCGGAGCCGGGATCGCCGGACTGGCCTCGGCCACCGTGCTCGCCGAGCGCGGCGCCAAGGTCCTGGTGTGCGAGCGGCGGTCCTATGTGGGCGGTCGGGTCGGTGGTTGGCCGACCACGCTGGCCGATGGCAGCGCGGTGACCATGAGCCGCGGCTTCCACGCCTTCTTCCGGCAGTACTACAACCTGCGCGCGCTGTTGACCCGGACCGACCCGGCACTGGCCAGGCTGCGCGCGCTGGCCGACTACCCGCTGTGGCACGCGAGCGGGCACCGGGAGAGCTTCGCCGCCATCCCGCGCACGCTGCCCTTCAACGCGCTGGGTTACCTGCTGCGCAGCCCCACCTTCCGCTGGTCGGACCTGGCCAGGGTGAACGCGCGGCCGGCGCTGAGCCTGCTGGACGTGTCGGTGCCCGGCACCTACCGACAACTGGACGGCTTCGACGCGGCCAGCTACCTGCGCGACATCCGCTTCCCACCGGCCGCGCACGCCCTGGCGCTGGAGGTGTTCTCCCGCAGCTTCTTCTGCCATCCGGAACGGCTGTCGGCCGCCGAGCTGGCGACCATGTTCCACATCTACTTCCTGGGTTCCGCCGAGGGACTGCTGTTCGACGTGCCCACGACCACCTTCCCCGAGCTCTGGGCGCCGCTGGTGGACCGCCTGCGGGGACTCGGCGGCGAGGTGCGCACCGGCGTCGAGGTGACCGGTGTGGCCCCGGTGCCGGGCGGCGGCTTCGCGGTCGGCCTCACCGGCGGGGACCTTTCGGTGGACGCGGTGGTGCTGGCCGCGGACATCCCCGGAGCGCGGCGGATCGTCGCCGCCTCACCGGAGCTGGGCGACCAGCCGTGGCGGGAGCGGATCGCCCGGCTGCGGACGGCCGAGCCGTTCCAGGTGTCCCGGCTGTGGCTGGACCGCCCGGTGCGCCCGGATCGACCGCCGTTCCTGGGCACCAGCGGCTACGACCTGTTGGACAACATCAGTGTGCTGGACCGCTACGAGGACGAGGCCGGCCGTTGGGCCACCCGCACCGGCGGCGCGGTGGTCGAGCTGCACGGCTACGCGGTGCCCGGCGAGCTGACCGAGAGCCAGGCACACGACCGGCTGCTGACCCAGCTGCACCGGGTGTACCCGGAGACCGCGGCCGCGACGGTGATCGACCGCCGGGGTGAGCTGCGTGCCGACTGCCCGCTGTTCCCGCCCGGCGGTTTCGCCGACCGGCCGGAGGTGACCACGCCCGACGAGCACCTGGTGCTGGCCGGGGACTTTGTCCGGGCGGATCTGCCGGTTGCGCTGATGGAGCGCGCCGCGACCACCGGGTTCCTGGCCGCGAACGCCCTGCTGCGGCGGTGGGGGGTGGCCGGTGAGCCGCTGTGCACCGTGCCCACCTCGGGCCGCAACCCGGTGCTGCGCCGGGTGGCCCGACGCTGGGGCCGGCCGCCGTCGGCCGATCAGCTCCCGGTGCCCTTGGTGCGCAACCAGTAGCTGCGCTCGGCGTAGGCGATGTCGTCGCGCCACAGCCGCCGCGCCGCCCACGCCATCGCCGGCCGGACCACCGGCGCCACGACCCTCGACAGCGCGAACCCGGGACGCGGCGAGCTGGCCACCACCGCCTCGACCACGGCGGTGCGGGGTGCCCCGTCCGGGCCGAGGCCGACCGGGGTGGCGTGGGTTTCCACCACGCTGCCGCTGCCCTCCCCGTCCACGATGCGCATCACCACGGTGCGCGGCCCGGGGCAGGAGAACTCCGCGATCACCGGTACGCCGACCCGCCCGGCCAACCGGAAGGTCACCTCGACGGTGAACACGTCCCGATGCTCGGGCAGCTCGACGTCCACCGGCGGTGCGCTGACCACCCGCAGGTTGGCGAACGAGTACGGGTGGTACCAGGCGCCGTGCCATGGATCCAGCCGGTTGGTCAGCACATCACGAGGCTGACAGCGGCCGATCACCGTGGCCACCGCGTCCAGCACCCCGCCCTCCGGCCGGGTCGGGACCGTGGGCAGTGGACTCGGCCGCTCGCCGCCGAGCCGGTCCAGCCGCACCCAGGCCAGCACGCCGTCGTCGTGCGCGGGCACCGGGCACCAGTTCCCGACCGACTCCTCACCCAGCGCCAAGCCGTGCCACCGGCAGACCAGCCGACCCGCGTCCACCCGGGCGGTGCGCAGCGGCGCGCCCAGGTGCGGACAGGCACCTGGCCCGGCGAGCAGCCGGCCCAGCCCGTCGCGCCACAACACCAGCTCCGCGCCGTCCACCGAACGCCCCACCGGCCGGCCCGGGGTGACCTCCCGGCTGGCGCCGACCACGTACCAATTCCCGGACGGCCGCCGACGGGCCCGCCGGTACGCCGCGCCGATCACCGCCGGATCCGCGTCGGCGTAGGTGGGTTGCTGGCGTGCCCACGGCGGCGTGCGGAACACCCGCAGCGGGAAGCGTGGAGCGACCATGCGCATCAGTGTCCCCGGTCCGCCCAACCGGCCACGGTCGCCCGGGCCAACCCGGGCAGCGCCACCGCCAGCCGACGCGGCCGGGAGACCACCACCCGGCGGGCGAGCACGTCGTGATCAGAGCGTTCGATGAGATCCAGGATCCCGCTGTAGAGCCGGAACGCGGTGCACACGCAGGGCCGGGACCGGGCGGCGAGCAACGGGATCCCCGGCGCCGCCGACCGGTACACCTGGCGGGTCTGCGCGACCAGCTCGGCCAGCGCGGCCCTGATCCGCCGAGGGGTCCTGCCCTCCGCCCGGGACCGGATCAGCAGCTCGCGGTCCACGCCGTGCGCGGCGAGGGTGTCCTCGGGCAGGTACACCCGGCCCCGGTCCAGGTCCTCTCCGACGTCACGCAGGAAATTGGTGAGTTGGAAGGCCCTGCCCAGCGCCATGGCGGCCGGCTCCGCCTCGGCCCGAGGCACGCAGGTACCCAGCACCGGCAGCATCTGCAGGCCGATGACCTCGGCGGACCCCTTCATGTAGACGGCCAGGTCGGCCATGCTGGAGTAGCCGGTGACGGACAGGTCCATCCGCATCGAGGCCAGGAAGTCGTGGAAGTAGCTGTGCGCGATGCCGTACCGGCCCACCGTGTCCACCACAGCGGCGATCACCGGGTGATCACACCCGCCGTCGGTCAGCCCGGCGAACAGCTGCCTCTCCAGCTCGGCCAGCCGGCGCTCCCGTTCGGACACCGGCACCCCGGCGCCGGTGTCCACCACGTCATCAGCCATCCGCGCGAAGCCGTACAGGGCGTGCACCGGTGGGCGCTGCGCCGCGGTCAGTAGGCGCGCCGCCAGGTAGTAGGTCTTGCCGTGCCGCCCGTTGAGTTCCCGACACCGCAGATATGCCGCGCGCAACGCCGGGTCGGTGATCCCCGCGGCCTGCAGCTCCCGGTCCCCGCTCACCCCACCGCCCTTCCCCGCTCCGCCCGGGCTAACGGTAATCACCGTGTCTGCCGGGGCCGGTCGCGGCGAGGCTGTGCAGTCAGGGCCGAGGTGGCTGGGCGCGGCGCAGGGCACTGATCCGGTCGCGGACGGTCTTGCGGTTCTTGGTGCGCGCCTCGTACGCGTCGATCTTGCTCAGGTCCTCGGGCGAGAGGCCGCGCAGCCGCTGGTTGATCATCTGCACGGTGAGGCTGTCGTAGCCGGGAATGGGCAGGTCCTCTTCCCCGGCCGCCGCGCCGCTCGCCGTGGCTGTGGCGCCGCTCGCCGTGGCTGTGGCGCCGCTCGCTGTGGCTGTGGCGCCGCTCGCCGCGTCCTCGGCTCCGGACACCCCGGGCACGCGCCGTGGCTGCCCGGCGGCCCGGGCGCCCAGGTCCTTGCCCCGGGCGCCGAGGCGCTGCAGCAGCGCGGGGAAGGCGTCGGCCAGTTGCCGGGTGAAGCTGGCCTGGGCCCGGGCGAACTCGCGGATCCATTCCGCGCCCCGGTCGCCGGCCGCCTCCTGGGCATCGGCCAGGTTTTCCAGCATCCGCTCGTAGGTCTTCAGAGACTCCTCGCCACCCTGCTTGGCGGCCCGCACAATGCGATCGTTGAGTTCTCGGATGCGGTCCACCGCGGATTCGATCGCGGGGTTCGGCTTTCCTGGTTGGCTGGACATATTGGTTCCTCCCCCAGCTGATGGGCCCGCCCGGACAACGCCTGCACCTGCTTTACCCACCCGACCAGCTCGAATCCGCCGCTACCCGGGTTCGAACCGACGCAGGAGGGTACTCGGTGATCAGAATTCAAGCATCTGGAGGTGCAGCGCCATGGGCACAGTGGACGGACCATACCTGCTGGTCCTGTTCATCGGGGCGGTGATCGTGGTGATCGACGGGCAGCTCATCTTCCGCAACAGCCCGGCCTACCTCAACGAGGTCTATCAGAACGCCTCGCGCGCCCGTCAGGTCTCCGGGATGGTCGCGGTGCTGTTTCACCTGGTCATGCTGGGTCTAGTGGCACTGATCGCGTCCATCGGCTGGGACGGCTATCCCACTCCCCAGGCGATGGTCGCCCGGGTGGGTGTGCTGCTGCTGCTGACCGCGGTGGGCCACGCGGCCACCATCGGCGTCCTGTCCCGGATGCGGGAGCAACAGCTGAGCACCGAGATCGCCGAGTCGCAGATCGCGGTATCCAGGCGCCAGGACGTGCCCGACGAGCCGCCCGCGGAGGAGTCGGATCGACCGTACGAGCCAGCCCGAGGCGAGGTCAACGGACTGCCGCCGGAGGATCCGGCCAGTGACCCGACCATGCGCACCCCCCGTGCGGCGGGAAGCCGAGGCCGGTGGACCGCTCGCCGCGCCCGGTAGTCGAGGCTTCATCGGCTCGCTGATGGGTACTCGGCGGCATGGCTGAGCACGACCAGAACACCCGACTCCCCGGCCCCGGTTCCGACGACATCACCCAGCTCATCCTGGACGACCACGAGCGGTTCCGCCGAGCCTTCGCGCGGCTGGATGACCTGCGGGCGACCGGCCAGGTGTCGCCCAGCGAGCTGTCCCGGGTGTGGGACCCGCTGGCCGAACTGCTGGACGTGCACGCGATCGCCGAGGAAGAGATCTTCTACCCCCAGTTGCTGCGCAAGGGCGCCGACGGGAAGGACGAGACACTCGACGCGATCGGGGACCACAACGACATCCGGGGCGGGGTGCACGAGGCGGCCAACCAGCCGATGGGCAGCGAGGGCTGGTGGGACGCGGTCGGCAGGGCGCGCGGCGCCAACGACGAACACATGGCTGAGGAGGAACGCGACGCGCTGGCCGACTTCCGGCTGCACGCCGCCATCGGGCTTCGCGAGTCGCTCGGCCGGCGCTTCAGGCAGTTCGTCGCCGAGCACATGGGAGCGGGCGACCTGGACACCTCCGACAAGGACCCGACCGGATACGTCCAGGCCAACCAACCCCGCACCTCCCCTTCGCCCACCGACCACTCCCTAGGCATCGGCAGCCTGAAAGGACGTTGAGTGGGGTGGGCTTCCAGCTGACCCCCACGGTCGAACCGGGCTGGCTTGCCACTCGTCGCGCCAGCGCGGTGCATAGCGGAACGGATCCCGGGTACCCCGAAGCCAAAGCGGACCGCGGGAAACGAGGTCAACAGCGATGGCACGGGCGATCTGGACCGGGTCGATCACCTTCGGGCTGGTGTCGATCCCGGTGGGGTTGTTCAGCGCGACCGAGGACCACACGATCCACTTCCACCAGTTCGAGCGCGGCACCGCCGACCGCATCCGCAACCAGCGGGTCAACGAGCGGACCGGCGAGGTGGTCGAGTACTCCGACATCGTGAAGGGCGCGGACATCGGCGAGGGCGAGCACGTCATCGTCGAGCCGGACGAGTTGGACGCGGTGGCGCCCGGGCGCTCGCGCAGCCTGGAGATCCTGGACTTCGTGGACCTGCGGGAAATCGACCCGGTCTATTACCAGCGCACCTATTGGCTGGGGCCGGCCGGTGAACAGAACTCCGGGCCGTACGCCCTGCTGCTGGAAGCGCTGCGCCGCACCGAGCGGGCCGCGATCGGGACGTTCGTGATGCGCGGCAAGGAGTATCTGGCCGCGGTGCGCCCGGCGGAGAAGGTGCTGGCGATGGAGACGCTGTATTTCGCCGACGAGATCCGCGACCCGGCCGAGGAGGTGCCGAACCTGCCCGAAAAGCGCCCGAGCAAGGGCAGGGAGCTCGACATGGCCACCCAGCTGATCGAGTCGATGAGCGGGCCGTGGCGGCCGAGGAACTACCGGGACGCCTACCAGGAACGGGTCCAGAAGCTGATCGAGGACAAGCGCGCCGGCCGGGAGATCGTGACCGAGGCCGAGCCGGCCGAGGCAACCGAGATGTCCGGCCTGCTTGCCGCGCTGGAACGCAGCGTGGCGGCGGCCAAGGGCCGAACCAAGGGGAACTCGAACGGTCGCGCCGACAAGGCCGACAAGACCGGCGCCGGCAAGAACGGGGCCAGCAAGAACGGCGCGAGCAAAGGCGGCGCCGGGCGGGGCAAGCAACCGGACCTGGCCGATGCCAACAAGACCGAGCTGCTGAAGCTGGCCCGCAAGCACGACATTCCGGGACGCTCGTCGATGTCCCGGGAGGAACTGGCCGAGGCGATCAGGGCCGCCGAGAGTTCGGGCCGCCAGGCCTCATGAACGGTTAGCTGGTCACCGAGGCGGACCCCGCAGAGGTTCCCCCCAGGCAGGTGACCACATCGGCGCGGGAGGTGTACTTGGATGTGTCGCGGGTAGGTCATGTACATGCACGCGTTGAGATCCGCAACGAGCCAGCAGCGTGGTACCCAACCGTCGCATGTCGATGTGCCCTGCGCGCTAGGCGTCCAGGAGGTCGTCAGCCCACCGGTCGTGGATGAGCCGCGGCCACCGGTCGAGGTTGACGAACCGGCCGGCGCCCCATCCCGGGACGGCGCCTACGCGCACCTGCTCCCCCTGCTGGTGGAACATGCCAGCCTGCCGACCTCCAACCCGAGGCGGTACGAGCTGCGCGCCGAGCTGGTCGACGGGTACCTGCCGGTGGCCCGGCACATCGCCCGCCGCTTCGCCCACCGGGGCGAGCCGCTCGACGACCTGGTCCAGGTGGCCGGCCTCGGGCTGCTCTTCGCCATCGACCGGTTCCGGCCCGAGTTCGGCAAGGAATTCCTGGCTTTCGCGATCCCCACCATTCAAGGGGAGGTCCGCCGGCACTTCCGCGACCGCAGCTGGTCCATGCGGGTGCCCCGCCGACTCAAGGACCTGCACGTATCCATCAACGCGGCGGTCTCCGAGCTGTCCCAGCGGCGGGGCCGCGCTCCCCGGCCCAGCGAGATCGCGGAGCTGCTCGGCATCCCCATTGCCGAGGTGCTGGAGGGGCTGCAGGCGTCCTCGGCGTACCGCGCCTCGTCGCTGGATGAGGAGCTGTCCCACGAGCCGGACGGCGGCAGCAAGCTCGGTGATCGGCTCGGCGCGCTCGACCCGGACCTGGAGTTCGTGGAAGACCAGCACGCGCTGCGGCCGCTGCTCAATTCGCTGCCCGAGCGGGAGCGCACCATCCTGATGTTGAGGTTCTACGGCAACATGACCCAGACCGAGATCGCCGGGCGACTCGGCATCTCCCAGATGCACGTCTCCCGGTTGCTGGCCAAAACCCTGGCCGGGCTGCGCGAGCAGCTGCACAACCAGGACTGAGCCCGCCGCGGGGTGAGGCCGAGCCCACTTCGCATACCCAGGCACCACTTCGCATGGGTCACACACTGTGCGAGATGCACCCTGCGTATGCGAAGTCGCGGGGAAGCGGCGGTATCGGGGCGGCGTGTGCTGGCTCCAGGCCGGAGGTCAGGCGGGCCAACACGGTTAACGCGGCTCACGGCGGGTACCTGCCGCAATATGACCGAGATGAGGCCGGGCGGCCTGCGGGAGTTGTCCACCGGTGAGTTGGTCGCCCAGATGTCCGCGCAGGTATCCCGCCTGGTGCGGGACGAACTGCGGCTCGCGCAGGCGGAGCTGCGACAGAAGGGCAAACAAGCGATCGGCAGCGTCCAACGCGACGCCCAGGTTGTGAAGGAAGGTGGCCGGCGTGAGTACCGATGATCTCTCCAAGGCTCCATCGACTACCAGACCGATCCCGAACGACCCGGAGGAGCTGCGCCGGGACATCGAGGAGACGCGGCGGGAGTTGGCGGACACCGTCGAGGCGTTGAGCTACAAGGCGGACATCAAGGGCCGATCCCAGGAAAAGGCGCGGGAACTGCGTGACCAGGTTGCCGAGAAGGCCCGGCTGGTCCGTCAACAGGCCGCCACGAAGGTCCCGCATTCGCCGGAGGAGGCGCGTGGCCAGGCCCGCGAGCTTCAGCGCACGGCGCGGGACAACCCGGCCATTGCGGCGGCCCTGCTGGCCCTCGCACTCTGGCTGTTGGTCCTGTGCGGACGCCGGGGCCGGACCGAGGACAGCGCATGAAGGTGTTGTACAAACCGCTCGGCTTCGTGCTCAGCGTGCTCGGCGGGATCCTCGCCAGCGCGGTGTTCGACAAGGTCTGGGCGAAGCTCTCCGGCGAGCGGGAGATGCCGCCGCCCACCTCCGCCCGGCACAGCACCCGCCAGGTGGTGACGGCCGCCGCGCTGCAGGGTGCCATATTCGGCGCGGTGAAGGCCATGGTGGACCGGGCCGGCGCCAAGGGGTACCGAAAGCTCACCGGTATCGACCCGGGTAAGTAGCGGTCAGGCGGTCGGCCTCCGGTCAACGCGCGACCGGCGCGCCGCCCCGAGTGGGATGGCCAGCACCGGGTAGCGGACGTCCGGGGCCGCCATGATCAGCCCGAGCCCTACCCGGAGGCGCCTATCCGGAGGCGCCAGGAGGCGTCAGGAGCCGCTGGGCGCGGTACGTCGGGCGCACTCGGCCACCACGTCGGCCAGCCGCCCGCTCTCCCGGAACATCTCCCGCTGCTGCCGCGCGCCATTTCCCCTGCTCAGCAGCGCATCGCGGAGCTCGATGACGTCGGCGTGGTCGCCGCTGTCCTCCAGGGCATCCCGCAAGTGCTCGAGCAATCCGTCGATCACCTCAAGGGCCGGCGCGGGCCGCATCGTGCGCGGATCCAGCAACTCGGTCTCCAGCCCGGAACGGCTGGCGCGCCACCCGGCCAGCCGGATCAGCTCGAGGCGCACCGGTGCGGCCGCCTCTCCGTTGCGCCATTCCCGCTCGGCGGTCTGCACGAGGGCTCTGGCGAGGGCCGCCAACAGCACCGCGTCGTCGGGGTGCAGGCATACATCGGCGACCCGGATCTCCACCGTGGGATAGCGCTGGGCGAGCCGCGCATCGAAATAGATCATGCCGGTGTCCAGCACGGTCTGGGTCTCGGTCATGGCCCGCACGGTGTCGTGGTAGGCCTCGGCGGAGCCGAATAGCTCGGTTGGCCCGGCCGATGGCCACCGGGTCCACACCTGCGCCCGATAACTGGAATACGCGGAATCCTTGCCTTGCCAGAAGGGTGAGTTCGCGGAAAGGGCGAGCAGCGTCGGCAACCATGACCGCATTCGGTCCAAAATCGCCACCCCCTCCTCGTCGGACCCCACTTCCACATGGATATGGCAGCCACAGGTCAACTGTTCCTCGGCCATCAAGCCGAACCGCTCTCGCATCCGTTGGTAGCGTCGGCCCGGGGTGATGGACGTTTCCGCCGGCAGCGCGGAGGTGGCCATAGCGGCGATCTCGGCGCCCACCGACCGAGCCGCCTCGGCCGCCTGTCCGCGTGCATGCCGGATCTGTCGCCCCAGGTCGGACAGGGAAATACACGGCTCGGTGTTGGTTTCGATCTGCTGCAACTGCAGCTCCGCCTCGACCTCGCATTGCTCTCCCTCCGCGCAGCGGTTGAGTGCGGCGGCGGCAAGTGCGCGCACCCGCCCGTCGCGCGGATCGACGAGCAGAAATTCTTCTTCCACTCCCATGCTCCGACGTCCCATTTCCGCTATCTACCCTCGGCGCGGATTTCTTAATCCATCCCGCTCGGTCATGACCCGGAAAGGACGTGGCGGTGAAGTACTCGGTCAGGCTGTTCAGGTAGCCCGTCCGTATTCGGCGTCCGTCCGGTGCCGAGCCGGCGAGGGGCGGCCGGGGCGTACTCCTCGCCACCGACCCGGAACGCGCCCAGTTCGAGCATCCGCGGAGCGCCGCACAACACCGGGGGGTCCGGGCAGAACCACACGTCGGTCCACGCGGGCGGAACCGCCAATGCCCGGATCCGCGCCAGTTCGTGAGCGTCCGCGAGGGGCTCCACCAGCGCGCCGTTACCGAACTACCCACCAGGCAGGTTCACGGCGCCGCGCGCACGCCTGGTGTGCAGCTCGGCAACACCAGGCCGGCGCGGCCGCCCGGCGCGGCCGCCGCACCTTGCCCGCCCGCGTCACAGACTGGGCGTCCACGCCACAGAGGGTGCGCACCCTGTGGCGTGGACGCCTGATCTGTGGCGTCGAGACAATGCGGCCGGGAAAGCCAGCCGGGCAGTGCTGCTCAGTCGGCGAGCTAGGGGCGCGGGATGGAACGCAGGTTGCTGCGGGCGAGGTCGATCATCTTGCCGACTCCGCCGTCGAGGACGGTGCGGGTGGCGGCCAGGGCGAAGCCGCGGACCTGGGTGGCGGTGATGTGCGGCGGGATGGACAGCGCGTTGGGATCGGTGCGGACGTCGAGCAGGTAGGGCCCGGGCGTGTGCAGGGCGACGTTCAGGGCTTTGTCCAGCTCGGCCGGATCCTCGACGGTGAGGGCGGGGATGCCGGCGGCGTGCGCGATGCCGGCGAGATCGGGGGTGCCGTGGTCGGTTTGGAAAGAGGGGTATCCGGAGACCATCATCTCCAGCCGGATCATGCCCAGCGAGCCGTTGTTGAAGGCGATGATCTTGATCGGCAGCTGGTGCTCGGAGACGGTGAGAAGTTCACCCAGCAGCATGGTCAGCCCGCCGTCGCCGGACATGGAGATGATCTGCCGGTCGGGGTGGGCGTATGCGGCGCCAATGGCGTGGGGCAGCGCGTTGGCCATGGTGCCGTGGCGGAACGAGCCGATGATGCGGCGGCGCCCGGTGGGGGTCAGGTAGCGGGCGGCCCAGACGTTGCACATACCGGTGTCGACGGTGACGATCGCGTCGTCCGCGATGTGCTGGTCCAGCAGCGCGGCGGCGTATTCGGGGTGGATGGGGCGCAGGGTCTCGGCCTTGTTGGTATAGGCCGCGACGACTTTTTCCAGTTTGTCGGCATGCCGGCGCAGCATCCGGTCCAGAAAGCTCCGGTCGGTTTTGGCTTCGATCAGGGGTAGCACCGCCCGCAGGGTGGCCCGGGCGTCGCCGTGCACACCCAGGTCGAGGCGGCTGCGTCGGCCCAGGTGGGCGGGGTCGCGGTCGATCTGCACGGTGTGCGCCTGGGGCAGGAAGGTGTCGTAGGGGAAGTCGGTGCCGATCAGGATGAGCAGCTCGGCTTCGTGGGTGGCTTCGTAGCAGGCCCCGTAGCCGAGTAGCCCGCTCATGCCGACGTCGAAGGGGTTGTCGTACTGGATCCATTCCTTGCCGCCCAGCGAGTGCCCGACCGGGGCGTGCACGGTGTCGGCCAGCTGCAGCACCTCGGTGCGGGCATCGCGGATTCCGGAGCCGACGAACAAGGTGACCGTGGCCGCCGCGTTGATCTTCTCGGCCAGCGCGGCGACCGAGTCCGGGTCGGGCTGCACGGTCGCGTTGGGGATGACCAGCTGGGAGTGCCCGGTGGGGTGCGCGGCGGGCTCGCCGGAGATGTCTCCTGGCAACACCAACACCCCTACCCCGCCGCGGGCCACCGCGGTTTGCATGGCGATGCGTTGCATGCGGGGCAGCTGCTCGGGGCGGGAAACCAGCTCGCAGTAGGCCGAGCATTCGACGAACAGCTGTTGGGGGTGGGTTTCCTGGAAGTAGTTGGTGCCGATCTGGGTGGACGGAATGTGCGAGGCGATCGCCAATACCGGCGCGCCGCTGCGGTGCGCGTCGTACAGCCCCTGGATCAGGTGGGTGTTGCCCGGTCCGCAGCTACCCGCGCACACCGCCAGTCGTCCGGTCAGCTGCGCCTCGGCGGCCGCGGCCAGCGCGGCGGCCTCCTCGTTGTGCACATGCACCCATTCGATGGCCGGATTTCGCCGGATCGCGTCGGCCAGTGGATTCAGGCTGTCGCCCACCAGCCCGTACACCCGCTGCACACCCGCCTGTACAAAGACCTCGATCATCTGATCGGCAACCGTGTAGGCCATTACACCCCTCCGCCAAACGTGCTGGGCCAATCTCTCAGGCGACGCTACGCGACCTCACGTTCCTGGTCTGCCGGACGTCTCAGGAATAGAGAAGAGGAGGTCGGGACGATGATCGACCAGTTGGATCGTGGCATGCGTGACTCCGTGGGCACTGTGCCCGACATCGGCGAGGGGAACCTGCCCGCGCTGCACCACCGGTTGGCCCGGTTGGCCCGGGGCCGAGGGATGCTGGACGTTGCCTACCGCACGGTGGACAGCCCGGTCGGCGCCCTGCTGCTCGCCGGCACGGAGTGTGGCCTGGTCCGGGTGGCCTACGCCAACGAGGGCCACGAGGCCGTGCTGGCGCGGTTGGCCAGCGAGATCAGCCCGCGCATCCTGCGGACTCCCGCGCGGCTGGACGCCGCCGCCCGGCAGCTCGACGAGTACTTCACCGGGCGCAGGGTCCGATTCGAGCTGCCAGTGGACTTGCGGCTCGCCCTCGGTTTCCGCCGCGAGGTGCTGACCCGCCTACCGGACATCGCCTACGGCGGCACGGCCAGCTACCAGCGGGTGGCCGCGGCCGCCGGGCGCCCCCGGGCAGCGCGCGCGGTGGGCACCGCGTGCGCCAGCAACCCACTGCCGATCGTGCTGCCCTGCCACCGGGTAGTCCACAGCGACGGCAACCCCGGGAACTACCTGGGCGGAGCCGGGACCAAGCGCGCCTTGCTGACCCTGGAGGCAACCCGATGACCAGCCGAACGAGCCCCGCGACCCTGTTCGACGCGCCGACGCCGGTGGCCAGCACCGCACCGATCGACCTGTCCGCGCCGCCGGGCGCCCGGGTTGCCTCGGCGGACTGGCCCCGGTTGGTCGACGAGCTGAACGAGTTCGGCTGCGCCGCCGTGGGTCAGCTGCTGACCGAGGACGAGTGCCGGTCCGTCTCCGCGCTCTACGACGACGTGGCGTTGTTCCGCTCCACCGTGGACATGGCCCGCTACCGGTTCGGCTCCGGGCAGTACCGCTACTTCGCCTACCCGCTGCCCGAACTGGTGGCACAGCTGCGCCAGGCTTTCTACCCACCGCTGTTGCCGGTGGCCAGGGACTGGGCGGACAAGCTGCGGGGCGCCGCGCCGTGGCCGGACACCCTGGAGGCATGGCTGGATGCCTGCCACGGCGCCGGGCAGACCAGGCCGACGCCCATCCTGCTGCGCTACCAGGAGGGCGACTGGAACGCGCTGCACCGGGACCTGTACGGGGAGCTGGTGTTCCCCCTGCAGGTGGTGATCTGCCTGGACGAACCCGGGGTGGACCACACCGGCGGGGAGTTCATGCTGGTCGAGCAGCGGCCCCGGGCCCAGTCCAAGGGCACCGTGCGCGCACTGCGCCGCGGTGAGGCACTGATCTTCACCACCCGTGATCGGCCGGTTCGCTCGACCCGGGGCTGGTCGGCCGCGCCGGTGCGCCACGGGGTGAGCACCCTGCTCTCCGGCACCCGGCACACCCTCGGGCTGGTCCTGCACGACGCGTCCTAGGAAGGTCGGGAAGGACGCACATCACGGTGAGCGTCAACGAGATGTCGATGGGCGGGTGCCAGACTGAGAAGAGGCATGCCCCGGCTATCTGACCGTCGGGCTACACCCAGCCGCACCACCGGGAAGGAACGTGTACCTGTGCAAGACCTGGACTTCCAGACAACGGTCTTCGAGAAGGAGTACATCACCCTGGGTGACCGCCGCGAGGCGATCGTCCGCGGTGGCCGGCACCTGCTCGATCGGCTGCCCGCCGCCTTCGAAGGGGTCAACCAGATCGGCGTGATCGGTTGGGGTCCGCAGGGCTCGGCACAGGCACAGAACCTCCGCGACTCCCTCGGCGGCGCGGTGCGGGTCACCGTCGGGCTGCGCGACGGATCGGGCTCGGTGGAGCGGGCCAGGGCGGCCGGGTTCTCCGAGGCGGCCGGCACGCTGGGTGAGATGTACCAGGTGATCGCCGACTCCGACCTGGTGATCCTGCTGATCGCCGACGCGGCGCAGGCGGAGCTGCACGAGTCGATCTTCGCGGCGTTGCGGCCGGGCACGACCCTGGGGCTCTCCCACGGGTTCCTGCTGGGTTTCCTGTCCGATCAGGGCAAGGCGTTCCCCTCGGAGGTGGACGTGATCGCGGTGTGCCCGAAGGGGATGGGCAAGTCGGTCCGCGCGCTGTACGAGCAGGGCCGCGAGGTCAACGGGGCCGGGATCAACGCCAGCTTCGCGGTGCACCAGGACGTGACCGGGCACGCCACCGACCGGGCGTTGGGCTGGTCGGTCGCGCTCGGTGCGCCGTTCACCTTCCAGACCACGCTGCGCTCGGAGTACCTGTCGGACCTCTCCGGTGAGCGCGCGGTGCTGCTGGGTGGGGTGCACGGGATCGTGGAGAGCCTCTACCGCCGCTTCCGCGACCAGGACATGACCCCGGACGACGCGTTCCGGCACTCCGTGGAGTCGATCACCGGGCCGATCTCCCGGATCATCTCCAAGGACGGCCTGGACGGGGTGTACCACCGGCTGGACAGCGAGGGTCGGGAGGTGTTTGCCGAGGCCTACTCGGCGGCCCACCCGGTCGGGCTGGAGCTGACCCAGGAGATCTACGACGAGGTGGCTTCGGGCAACGAGATCCGCAGCGTGGTCATGGCCGGCAAGCGCTTCGACCGCTTCCCGATGGGCAAGATCGACCAGGCGGACATGTGGCAGGTCGGGCAGAAGGTCCGCGCGGACCGGGTGGAGGCGGACATCCCGCTGGACCCGTTCACCGCCGGGGTGTTCTGCGGGGTGATGATGGGCCAGGTCGACGCCCTGATCGAACGTGGCCACCCCTACTCCGAGATCGCCAACGAGTCGGTGATCGAGGCGGTCGACTCGCTCAATCCGTACATGCACGCCCGGGGCGTGGCCTACATGGTGGACAACTGCTCCACCACCGCCCGCCTGGGCTCGCGGAAGTGGGCGCCCCGGTTCGACTACCTGCTCACCCAGCAGGCCTACCCGGCGATCGACAACGAGCAGCAGACCGTCGATCTCACCCCGTTCAACGGGTTCGAGAAGCACGTCATCCACCCGGTGCTGCGGATCTGCGCGGAGCTGCGGCCCTCGGTGGACATCTTCGTGGAGTGACACCCGGAGCGGGCCGGGGTTATCCGCCCCGGCCCGCACTCGGCTACCTCCGGGGTGCGGCGTTCCAGAACGCGCACTGGTGGTCCTCGGCGAAGTTGCCGATCGCCTTCGTGGCGTTCGGCGCCAGGGACAGCACCGGGCCGTTCGGTTGATACCTGGGCCATTCGGGCTGGCCCGGCCCGTTGGGATTGCCGGTGTTCACGAACCGGGCCCAGTACCCCACCATCTGGTCGGCCAGCTGACGCTGCGCCGGATTGAGCTCACGCCCGCTCATCCCGAACAGGTACGGCAGCTCGAAGCTGTGCGCGGCGCCGAGTGGGAACGGGGTGCCGACGAACCCGCCCGGCATCGGTGCGTTCGGGTCGGCGAACTCGTAGGCGTAGACCGGCGCGGTCCGCGACATCGAGTTGCCGATGTTCCCGGTGATGCAGGCGAATGCACTGTCGGTGACCGTGGCGGCGAAGGCGAGGGGCGCGGAGTTGCCGAACCGGCTGGGCGGGTACTGGCGCAACACCGCGTCCGAGGGGGCGGCCGGGAAAGTCTCACCGACCAAACCCGGATAGGTAGCCGGGCTGACCGTGCGCTTCGTCGCCTCGTATCCCTGGGCGAGGAAAAACCTGAACTCGTCGTGGGTGGAACCGAGCAGCACGGGCACCTTCGCGGCGGTGCCGTTCGCCATCGCGGTCAGTGGATCGGTGGGTAGCAGCGCCCCGCCGGTGACCGGGCCGGGCATGCCGAACCCGGCCAGCGAGTAGTACGACAGCGGCGCGACCAACCGGGCGACCGGAACCGCCCGCAGGCAGGCCGCCGCGGCCGGCGGGTCCGGGCAGCCCAGTGCGGCCGCGTAGTCCAGGCTGACCCGCTCGGCGGCCCTGGCGTTCTGTTGTGCCTGGCACGGGCCGCTCTGGATGATCGCCGCCTGGAACAGGCCCGCCGAGGCCGGCGAGGCCAGTTGATCACACACCGACATCGCGCCGGCCGACTCCCCGGCCAGCGTCACCCGGTTCGGGTCACCGCCGAACGCGCCGATGTTGTCGCGCACCCAGCGCATCGCGGCCTGCTGGTCCAGCAGTCCGAAGTTGCCGACCTGGCCGTCGTGCGCGAGCGCGGGGTGCGCCAGGAAGCCCAGCGCGCCGAGCCGGTAGTTGATCGTGACGACCACCAGATTGCCCTCGGTGACCAGGCGGGTGGGGTCATAGCGGTCGCCGCTGCCACCCACAAATCCGCCGCCGTGGATCCACAGCAGAACCGGGTGCGTGGTGCTGGTGTCGAGCGGGGTCGACACGTTGAGGTACAGGCAGTCCTCGCTGGTGGAGGGGTCGTCGGTGGCCGACGCCGGCGCTTGCGGGCAGCGCGGCCCCGGCCGGGTGGCATCCCGCACGCCCGACCAGCCCGGCGCCGCCGCCGGAGGTGCCCAGCGCAGCGGGCCGACCGGTGCCGCGGCGTACCGGATCCCGGCAAACGACCTGCGGTTCTGCTCCACCGTGCCCCGCAGCTGGCCGCCGGCTGTGCGGACCACCACGTCGGCCCCGATGACCGGCGCGCTCGAGGGGCCAGGCCCGCCACAGCCCACGACCACCGTGAGCACCACGACCACCGTGAGCACCGGCACGAGCGCCCCTCGGAGCGCCGGACGGCGGGCGGCGAGCAGCGCACCAGCCAGGCGGAACATATTTGCAGGCTACTGCATAATCACCGCGCAGTGCAGGTGCTGGAAAGATCAGGAAGCGCGGGACTCCAGCGCACCGAGGCGCTGTAGCTGATGCGGGGCCGAGCTGGCCGCGCCGGTGCCGTGCCACGGGTGATGGCAACGGCCCAACGCGCACGCGAACAGGCCAGCCTGCTCGGCAAGCTTCTCCGCCACGTTCTCCAGACCCCGCACGATCTCGTCCAGAGACTCGCGGGAACCGCCCTCCTGGTCCACCACCACCCGGTGGAAACGGAGCCGCTCGGCCTCATCGTGGAGCACCGTGACCACATGGCTGCGGAAGCTCGCCTCGGCCCAGATCAGGTTCTCGATTCGGTCAGTCACCCCTACAGGATTCAGAAGCGACATTGCCGGAGCGTCAAACCCAGGTTATGTCGACACCACAGAACTGAGGGTTACCTGACACCGCCGGCGGCCCGGGCACCGCGGGCACGCCCCGCCAGGTGCGAACTACCAGCCTTCCCTCGGCTGGCCGCTGGGTACGGAGCTGCTATCTGCTTCCGGCGAGCTGGTCGAATGCGTCGTCGCCTTGCGGGCGAGCCGCTCGAGCCGGCCCAGGCCGGGTCGGTCGAACAACCGCGCCACATCTTCGGCCGCCTGGACAGCAGGGTCCTCCGCCGCTGAGGGGGCGGATTCGCCATCGGGGACGCCGTACATGAATCTGTCTTTACCCAGTCGGGCTTCCCCCCAAACAGAGCACCTCGGCGGGGTGACCGGTACCACACCGACCAGCACCGGGCGGCGAGGATTCACACTCTCGAGTGTCACCCGCGAACCTCCTCCCAGCTCCGTACCAGCCGACGTCGGGGTACCGCGCCGGTTACCGAACTGCACAGCAGCCGGGTTTCCCGCGCGGGAAACCTGCGCCGCGTGCAGTTCGGCAACCACGGGCCGACCCGGCGGTTCGGCAACCGCTGGCCGGTCTGACCCGA
>Ga0193742_1000884_pt1 | contig 19049 bp, 37 predicted proteins | sample L2c1metaG_FD_165511 | JGI IMG/M metagenome (GOLD analysis project Ga0193742, IMG submission 165511) | Soil microbial communities from a riparian zone of the East river system, Colorado, United States - L2c1 | ecosystem: Environmental > Terrestrial > Soil > Riparian zone | place: USA: East River... | reverse complement strand
TGATGCCGACCGGCCGAAGGATCTCAGCGCGTTCATCGGACAGGAGACGCTTCGGCTACAGCTAGGCGTTCTCGTGACCTCGGCTCGTAACCGTGGCGTGCCGCCGGATCACTGTCTTCTGTCCGGCCCGCCTGGCCTAGGTAAAACGAGCCTGGCCCAAATCATCGCCGCCGAGATGGGCTCGACTCTCCATGAGACGACGGCCACGGCGGTGAAGAAGGTTGCCGCTATGGGGAAGGCCCTAGCGAAACTGGCCGCCAACGACGTGTTGTTCATCGACGAGTGTCACCGGTTGTCAGGCGAGGCTGAAGAGTTGCTAGGCCTGGCAATGGAGGATCGACGGTTCGTGCTGCCAGCGTCGGGCCGGTCGAAGTCGGAGCAGTCCGAGGTAGAGCTACCGCCGTTCACAGTGGTGGGCGCGACCACGCGCGCCGGGTCGATGACGGGCCCGTTGCGTGACCGGTTCGGATGGGTCGGTGAGCTCACGTTCTACTCAGTCGAAGAACTCGCGGCGATCGTGCTGGCCGCCTCGCCCCGGATGAGCCTCACTGTCGAGCCATCGGCGGCGGAGCGGCTCGCGGAGTTGTCGCGCGGTACGCCGCGTATCAGTCTGAAGTGGCTCCGCCGCGTGCGTGACTATGTGGAGACGATCGGCGCCGAAGTGGTCACGGTCGAAGTGGTGGGCGGCGCAATGGAACTGGCCGAGGTAGACACCCGTGGCCTGACCCCGCTTGACGTCCGGGTACTCGAAGCGGTGTGCGTCGAATTCGTTGGGGGCCCGATCGGGCTGGCACCGTTGGCGGCGTACACCGGCGAGGACACGGCCACGATCACAGAGGTTGTCGAGCCGTTCCTAGTGCGGTCCGGGCTCATCCGGCGCGGTCCGCGAGGCCGTATCGCCACGCGGCTCGCATACGACCATCTAGGGCTTAGCGTGCCTGCCCTACTCGGCTGGTAACTCCCCCGGTTACCCCAACCGGTCACGGCCCCTCAGTCACCGACTGAGGGGCCGTTCCGTGTGCGCGTCTCAGCGCCACGCTGAGGCGTTCGGCCGCTTCGGCTAGTGCCCACTGCCAGCCGAAGCGGGCAGGCTGGCAGCGCGGCGGGTGGCTGGTCGCGCGTCGCCACGCGGCGCCCCCGTTCACCAGGCGCGGTCACCTCGGCCGCGAGTCGATCACCGGCCGGCGAGGATGACATCGAGCCGACGATCACCGATGTCACATAGGCCGGAAGTGATCATGAAACCCAATGGATCATGAAAACCAAAATGATCTTGAATCTCAAAATGATCTTCCAGTCAGGTTGATCAACCTTGTCGATCATGTCCAACTTTGGACGTGATCAACAATAGTCACTCTCTGTAACCATTGTTGATCATGTCCAGTTTTGGACATGATCAACAATGTTGATCAACTCTCAAGATCAACATTGTTGATCTTGTCCAGTTCTGGACGGTGATCAACAATGTTGATCTTGCCTCGCGTCCAGATTGATATATATGCGCGTGCGCGCACTGGCGTGCAGGTCCAGTTCATGTATGGTGTGACACACCCCGTCTAGAAAGAGAACATCCATGCCGAACAGCTCCCGCACCCAACCTGTCAAGGCCCGGGTCGACCCCGAGTTCAAGATGGAGCTGGAGTCCGTCGCCGCCCAGTACGGCACCGACAGCTCCGACGTGATCCGCAGACTACTCAGTGTGTGGCTGGCCAAGCCAGGCTCGACCATGCCCGACGGCCCGTGGCAGGCCGTCGCGGCGCCTGGCCCGGTGCCCGTCAGCCTGGGCTGATGCTCGGTTGTCCTGGTACGAGCACTGTCGACGTATACGTATTCAGCCGGGGCATCTATCCGGAAACTCCACTACGGAAATTGGGCTAGCGGGTGATCCTCCGGAAACTCCACTAGCCCGCCGGGGGGCGACCCTCCGGAAACTGTGCTAGCCGGGCGACCCCCCGGAAGCCGTGCTACTTGGCGGGGGGTGCGAAGTAGCCGGCGAGCGCGGTGATGAGGGCCGGGACGATGGCCATGGCGACCCAGCGCAGGGGCGCCGGGAGCTTGTTGAGCAGCGGGGTGAGTAGCCCCATCAGGAGCCCGGTGACTGAGGTGGCGACGGCGGACGCGGCGACCTTGGCTTCGACGGGCTTCGGGGTGGTGGGGGTGACGATGTCGAGAACCTTCGTGCCTTCGACTACGTCGTTGACCAGCGGGCCGACGAACGGGATGAGGTCGATCAGGGGCAGGCGCATGGTTCTCCTGTCAGGTGACGACGTTCGCGCCGAGGATGAGCGCGATGCACAGCAGGACCCCGCCGAGTGGGGTGAGGATGACTCGCCCGTATCCGGGCACGGCATTCCACAGGATCATGTCGAGTGCGAACAGGACTAGCGCGACGATGACAAGGATTAGTCCGAGTGACATCGCCCCTCCTTCGAAACATGTGCGAGTGGGTGCGATTCGATGCGAAGTAGCGGGGGTCGGATTTGAACCGACGGCCTCCAGATTATGAGCCTGGCGTGCTACCAAACTGCACTACCCCGCTGGGATTGGGGCAGCCCCCCGCGCATGGAGATACCCACCCGATTGAGCATTGCGCGGGGGGTTTCGTGCTCCCGCTGCCACGCTCCCCAGCGTTGGCGGGATGCCTTCCCCAAAATGACCGAAGCATGTCCCACCTGGACATTCGAGTGGGACGTTAGGAATGTACCGCGTTCGCGCTGGTGGCGCGCAGCGGGTACCCCTTGTGGGTCATCGCCAGCTGATTTTCTCCTTGTCGGGGTCGCCGTTGGAAACGTTGAGGGATCCGTCGAGTCCGATGTAGACCCAGAGCCGGCCGACTTTGTGCTGTGGGTCGAGGGTGAACCGGTCGACTCGGCCGTCTTTGAAGACGACGTCGATGTAGCGCTTGCGGCGGAAGTTCATGAGGCGAGGGCCGGGTGGTGGAGGGTGTCGACGAGGTCGAGGACGTCGCCGACGCGGTAGGTGGGCGCGAGGGGCTGACTGGGGTGTGGCGGGTGTTGGGTGAGGCGGCCTCTGTGGGCCCAGCCTCGGATCATGGCGGCGGTGAGGACGGGTTGGCGTCCGTCGCGGTCGAGCGGGAGTAGCCCGGGGAGGGCGCGGCTCATCTCGGTGGCGGTGAGCAGGTGGTCCTCGGCTTGGTCGAGGAGCCAGTCGCGGCGGGCTTCGATGCGGTAGGTGGCTCCGCAGTCGCAGGTGATCTCGTCGGCGTTGGGTTGGGCGTAGAGATCCATTTCGCAGGTCTCGCACGGGCCGGCGTAGCGGCGCTGTAGCGGCCTGTCCACCGTTCGCCAGCCCCGGACTACCGCACAGCCGATTTCGTCGCTCAGCGTGCCAGCCAGGGGGTCGGAATCGACATCGGCGATCCTCATGGCCAACCAACCTGCGAGGTTTCGGGGTTCGAACCAGGCTGTCGTGACGTTCACCCCGACCCGGGCCGCTGTGTGCCACACCCAGATCCGCAGCGTCTCGGCGAGATCCCGCCGAGCTTCCATCGGGCCGATGCGCAACGGCAGCGGCGCCTCCCCCGAGGCCCGGACCCCGGGCTGCTCGGCGTTGACCCGGTCGAGCCGGGCGATCGTGACCTGGAGATCCACCAGGAGCCCGGGGATGTTCTTCAGGTCCTTCCGGAGCAGGGTGCGGCAGTTCCCGCACAGGTAGCCGTTGTGGGCCGGTAGGTCGCATCGTGGTGCGAGGCAGATGGGGGTGGCGTTCACGGGTGGGGCCCCTTCCCGTCGGTAGGCTGATCGGTGGATCTGCCCCTTCGACGGGCGGTCCTCTGCGTGGAGTGCTGAGTTCCGGCAGATTTGAGGGGCGTCGCTCGTCCGGGAGTGCGAGCGGCGCCCCTCTTCGCGTTTATACGGTTAGGTCGACGATCTGAGTGGCGGGTGTGTACGGGAATGTGACGTCCGTGCTCGATCGGTGGTCGAGAAACGTCGTCCCGTCGGGCTCTCGGAACACTCTGCCTTCGATATCGAACGCGGTTCCGTCGACGCGGCGGAATACGCGGCTGCATCGCCTGTTCTGGTCGGCGAGTCGGGGTGTGCTGTACGCGGGGTCGATCGGAATCCACTCGTCTTCCGCACCGGTGAGTGGGGACAGCGGCTGGAAGCGGAGGAGTTTCTCCACCATTGCGACGGTCATGCTCGCGCTGAGCCCACTGTGGCCTTGCTTGGAGAACGCTTCGACGATGTCCAGGACGGCTTTGCGTAGTAGGCCGTCGTAGTTGGTGGCATCCTCGCCGGCGCCGATGAGGGTCAGTTCGTGTTGAGCGTGTTTGAGGAGTTCACTCATCGTCCTGCATCCAAATCTCCGCGATTTCTTCCGAAACGGGGTAGGCCCAGTTCGTGGGGCTGAGCTGGATGGGCTCGCGTGGGCCGATCAGGAACTGATCGGGGCTGCCTGGACCCAAAACCATCGTCATTGGGCGCTGGTCAGCTGTGAGTGCGATGTAGAAGCGCGTCTCCGTGCCCGATGGGGGTGTGTCCGGTTGGCGGGTCATGCCACGCGAGCCGCGTTCGGTCGACTTCATGCGCCTGCGACCGAGTTGTTCCACCAGTCCCCGATCCGCTTGGTGATCGTGGGCGGCCGGTCGACGGGTTCGTACGAAACGCGGAAGGTTTCGGGCGCGACGGGGTGAAAGTCGCCGAGTTGGTCCAGCACGATGTAGTCCCCGGGCCGTGCCCACAGCATCCCGAACTCACTGAGGATGCCAATGCGGCTGGTCTCAGCGGGGAATCCCCCCGGCGCGTCCACAGGATCGACGCCTCCGCACCAGTCGGCGACGTCTGCTGCGTGGTCTGCGTCGAGTTCGGGGTCGTAGAGGCGCGCCTCTACGTCAACGGGGAGCTGTTTGAACAGTGGCATGTCAGTTCTCTCTGTAGATGGTCGTCGGAATGTGTGCTTTGAGTGCGAGTTGGGAGCAGTGAGTCGCGCCGTGTGAGTAGTTACGGATGAACGCGAGGCACCGGTCGGCGCCGGCTTGCACCATCTGCGCGTTTCGGATCACTCCGGCTCGTTTCCGGCCGAATCGTTTCCAGTCGGCGGGGTGTGGCTCGACGGGAAACCCGAACGAAGCCCAGTAGCTGGCCGCGACGATGTCGACTCCGTTCGCATCACCGTGCACGAGGGTCGGCGGGTGACCGGGGATGAGCAGGATCAGGTCGAGCGCGTCGTAAATGGTGGTGTTGTTGCGCCATTCACGGCTACCGGTGACGAGTAGGCGTTGAATCACGACACGTCCTCGGGGGCGTCGTCGTAACCCGGCGCGTAGGGCAGCCGCATAGCTTCGCGGATCGTCTCGATTCGGACGGCCCAGACGTCAAGCCACATGCCGACGAGCGGGGTTTGGTCGGGGGCGAGGATGCGTGGTGCGAGTTTCCGCATGTATTGCGGGGTGTCGTCTGGGACGAGTTCGAGTCCGACCCAATCCTTGCGTTTCCCTCTGGCTAAACCGTCACAGCAGGCTTTGAGGAATGGCCACATGTTGTCTTCGTCGCGTTTGCGTTTGTCTCCGGGTGCCCAGGTGAGGCGAACAGTCAGGAATGAGGCCTTGGGGAGTCGGGCTTGGCGGCCGAGGAACACGATGTCGGAGCGGACCTGTCGGGAATCTTTCGACCGGCCACCCCAGTGGGCGCCTTTGCCGCTGGCTTGGTTCGCCCAGAGCGCGGCGGGGGGCCGGTCGTAGGGCAGTACGAGTTGGTAGTGCTCGCCGAGGTCGCGGGTCATTGTGAGTCCGTGTGGTGTTTCGCGGCTTCGACGCGGGAAGGGTGCGGCTTTGTTGGAATCGGGCGGCCTGTGGGTCGTGGGCGTGTGCAAGACTCGCCTCGTTGTGCGTGGCAGTGCGAGCATTCGACACGGAGCGCGGGTTGCTTCGGCTCGCGGGGCTCTTGAGCTGGGATGACGGTGGCGTGCGCGGTCGCGGCGATAGCCTGCGCCATCCGAGGTGGAGGTTGGACGAGTTCGCGTGTTTGGGCGCGCATGTGCCTGATCTCGCGGTCGGCTCGGATCATGTGTGTGATGTGACTGGGCATGATCCATGGGCGTTCCGCCGTAGTGCGTGCGTAATAGTCCTTGACCGCCTCGGATGCTTCGTCAAACGTCCAACGGCCACGACGAGCTGAGTCGAACCAGGCGTGAACATCCCCGACTCCGATGGTGCGGCGATCGAAAGTCGCCGCGATGGTGAGCAGATCGGCGATCTCGTCTTCGGTCATGACGCGCCTTTCCACGGAAGTTCGGGCGGGTTGTCTCTCACTGCGGCCAAATGCGCTTTGACCTGCTGGGCTTGCAATGCGCGCTGATCAGTCGTGGCCAGGTGGAAACCGTTGCGATTGCGGTTGGTGGGCATATCTTCGCTGGTCTTCCGCAGCCAACGCTTCCACGTTCGGTTCCAATCGACCTTCCGAGCCGCCTGCCCGGCCTTCGAAGCCCAGTAGTCCCGGAAGTCCTCGGTGGTCCGCTCGATCGGGATGGCCGGGACCAGAGCGCGAGCCCATTCCAGCATCTCCGGGGTCGGGGCGAAATCGTCGGGAATCCGAGTACCTCGGCCGGCGTTCGAGGACGGGCCCGGCGGCGCAGCCGGCGGGGGGGCCCCGCGCAGCGGGGGGGGTGTCTTTGTAGTTGTAGTTATACGGGTCGGGTCGGGAAGAGCGGACCCCAAGCGTGACCCCCTATGTGACTCACGCTGTGACTCACGGGTGGTGTCACGGGTGGTGTCACGCCGTGACTCACGCCGTGACTCCGGCTCATTGTCGTCGGATGTCACGCCGTGACTCACGCCGTTACCCCGCTTTGCGTCACGCCATCTCGCACGGCGTTCCGCATCGCTCTTGCGACGCTGTATTACCTGGTCACGGGTGGGTTGCCAGTCAGTCCAGTCATGGAATTGGCAACCGGCTTCACCGTCGCGTTCAGTCTCAACCCAGAGCCCCACACGAATCAGCTCACGGGCCAGTAAACGCCTCGGATCCCAGTCGGTAATGACCTCCCAAGGCACGAATCCATCGGCCAAGTTGTCGGCACTCCAACCGCCGCAAAGTGTCCACAAACCGACCGCCGAGACACGTTTGTTACCCAATTTTCGGACCTTCGCGCTCCTGTAAAACGAGTCGTCGATCTTGAACCAAGTCATTCAGTCCATCCCGCCTCTCCCTCCTTGGGGGTTCGGCCGCAGCCCCATCAAGCCCCGAATCCGTGCCACCGTGTACTCGGTCATTCGCGTGTGATCCGCGATCGCCCGGTCACCCCACCCACCCCGGTGAAGCTCCGCCACCAACCGCCATCTGTCCTCACTGGACAACACCTCCGCCGGGACCAGACCCAGACGAGCCCGCTCATACAGCTCACCCGCGCGCCTGGCCCCCGAAACCCTCGGAGGCGGTACCTGCCTAACCACGCCACTCCTCTCCAAACCGAACCGCGCCTGCCGTGCCCAACCGATCCACTCCGTGCCTAACCTCGCCACGCCCGCCGGGCCATGCCATACCTGAACGTGCCGAGCCCTACCGAGCCGAGACCGCCTCGCCTGGCCATTGCTTGCCCGACCAGTCCATGCCTGCCGTGCCATGCCCCGCCGGACCAGACCTATCCGTACCGCGCCTGCCGGACCGCACTCGTCCACACCCATCCGAGCCCTGCGACGCCCGCCCTGCCGCACCTGACCCCGCCATACCTGAACGAGCCTTTCCGTGCCGGCCGTGCCAGGCCACTCCGAGCCACACTTCGCCGAGCCGGCCAAACCGAGCTGTGCGAAACCGGACGACTCCAAGCCGAACCGTGCCCGCCTAGCCACGCCGAGCCCTGCCATGCCCCTCCGTGCCATACCGAGGCCGCCGAACCACGCCATGCCAGACCGAGCCCAACCAGACCCTGCCTGCCGGGCCGTACCCCGCCGTGCCAAACCGCACCCTGCCTCGCCCGACCGTGCCGAACCTGCCGAGCCGTGCCAAGCCAGGCCCCGCCCGTCCGCACCGAGCCCCGCCACGCCTGCCGAGCCGCGCCACACAATTCCGCGCAGATCCAAACCGAGACCGCCGGACCAGGCCACGCCTTGCCGAACCGCTCCGCGCCTTCCGCTCCGCGCCTTGGCCTGTGGGAGCCCGCCGTGCCGAACCCCGCCGTACCTTTGCTTGCCGCACCATGCGATGCCTGCCACGCCGCGCCGCACCCAGCCGAGCGCTACCGGACCCAGCTCTGCCGTGCCATAACTGCCGTGCCGCGCCATGCCCAGCCCGTCCCGACCACTCCGTGCCCTACCGCGCCGAACCACACCTCGCCCGCCGTGCCATGCCAAGCCGGGCAGCTCCCCACCTGACCATGCGAGACCTGCCGCGCCTTGCCGGACCCTGCCGCGCCATTCCAAGCCACTGCATGCCGTGACCGCGGTGCTGTGCCGTGACGAGACATTCCTCTGCGGGCCGTTCCACGCCTGCCGTGCCGCTCCATGCCACGCCCGTCCCGTCCATACCGTGCCTTGCCGGGCCTGCCGTGCCACGCCGTGCGCGACCCCACAACTCCTGGCCTTGCCTGCCGCACTATTCCGTGCCATAACGCTCCTTGCCGATCCCCTGCATTCGCTGGGGAGCGAGCTTTTTATGCGGCGAGGTCTCGTTTGATCATTGTGCTGAATTCGACGTAGCCTTCCCACCGTTTGCGGAGGGCCTTCCATTCGCGTTCCATGTCGTTTCGCAGGATCCGGTCGAGCATGGGGTCGTTGACGACTTTCTCGACCGGCTCGTACCGGTGTCCTCCGTCGGTTGAACGGAACGAGTGGTACTGGCGGACGTCCTTGTATTCGCCTCGGTCGTCGCGGTAGCTGATCTTGATCGAGCGGATCAGCTCGCCACCCTGACTGAGCCGGTATTTCTCGGCGGCGACGCTGTCGTCCCATTCGAACCGACCGTGGAGCGGGTGGTCGGGGTCGCGGGCGGTCTGGACGACGAGGGCGGGTGTGAGCGTGCCGTTCGTCTCGTAGATCGCCAGCAACTGTGTGCGTAGGTCGCTCACGTTGGGATCACCTCCAGGTCACGAGTGGTGTCGATCTTGTAGGTTCCGAAGTCGCCGGTGGACTTCTTGCCGGCGGGCCGCCACTCCCCGACGCCGCCCATGCCGCCGGCGTCGACCAGGGACAGCAGGGACTCGCGGGACAGCGAGCTGGTCACGAACGTCACGTCCAAGATCGCTGACCAGTTGTTGAATTCGGGCCGGTACCGCAGGTCGGTGGTCTGCCCGATTCGGACGTAGTCCTCTCTCATCGACGGCTCGTCGCAGTCGAGCCGAACGAGTGCCTGCGGCGGGGTGTCGGCGGACAGCTCGCCCCGGAAGAAGATCAGCTGCCGCAACTCCGTCATCGAAACGGCCTTGCCGTAGTAACGGGCGGCACCAATTGTCGCACTCTTGAATGCGACTGAGGGGAATCCGTATCCGTCCTTCAGTCGCCACATGGCGGCCTCGAAATCGGCCTGCGGATCACGGACGGCCTTCGGGCTCTTTCGGCCTTGCATTGCGTCGAGCATCGCCCGGCGGGCTTTTTCGGGGAATTTGCACATGATCAGCGGCATGGTGCCGATGATCGGGATGAGGATCCGCTCGGAGGCGATGCGGCCGATCTCGATGCGGTCGGCCGGCTTGCCGGCGTCAATGGTGGTCTTGGTGTCGGGAGTCGTTGCCATGATCGTTTCCTTCTGTTGGGAGTTGGGAGTTGGTTACTGCTGTGCCACGAATTCGGCGGCGCCGAGGGGTAGTCCCGTGGCATGGGGGCGTTCATCGTCGGCGCGCCACCAGGGCGTCAGCTTGGTGCCGCCCCTGCCGGTGTTGATGATTTCCACGGCGGCGGCGGCGACGCACTGTGGATGGGAGTTGCCGGTCTGTTTCTTCAGCACCTGCGACTGATTGAGTAGCCCGTTCATGCCGCCCCGGGCGCAACTGAGCCGCTCGACTGCCTTCTGCGCGTTCAGCTGGCCGTTGTACCGTTGGCAGACCAGGCCGACGCCGTCGATGATGGCGGCCTTGAATCCGGCGTCGCCGTATGCATCGCGGATGATCTGCAATGTGCGGGCCAGTACTTCCGGGCCGCCGCGCCGGTAGACCCTACGTAGTGATCCGACGGCGCCGATGCCTGTCCTGCTCCTGGAGATGGTCAGGTTTTGCTCCTGGACGATCCGGTCGATGTCGCATTCCTCCTTGCGGCCGGCGACAACGCCGATGGCGAACTTCGGGAAGGTGGCGATCGCGCGCCGGTTGTCCCGCCGCAGGAACAGTTCAGCCTCCTCGGCCTCGCTCAGCCCTTCGTAGGCTTCGCATTGGACCTGCTGGTCACCCCAGCCGATGAGCTTGAGAGCGGCGATGCGGTGCTGCCCATCGACGATCCAGAAGTAGCCGTCCCGGAGGTTCACCACCGGGTAGCCCAGGGCTTCGAGGTCGAAGTCGGCGGCGTATTCGTCGGCTTGCGCCGGCTTGAATTGGCGCTGAGCCCGGGGGCTGACCTTCATCTCGGAGATCGCCACCCAGCGCAACCGTGGCGCACGAGAGGTGTGAGCCGTTGTCTCGTTACTTTCCGACACGATTCATTTCCTTCCTCATGCGGTTGATCGCGGCCAGTGACCTGGTGAGCGACGTGCTCCATTCCTTCACCAGGTCGGGGTCGAGCGACAGGTAGTCGTCCTTGGCGACCAGCTGCACGCCCATCGCCAGTCCTTCGAGAGCGCTCACCGTTTCGGCGACAACTCGGGCCGGGTCGATCCGCCGGTAGCGGTCGCCCATGACGGCGTCGGCGGGGATCGGGATGTCGTGTCGGGCAGCGAACTTGCGGAGGCTGTTGACCCGCATGCCGATGGTTTCGGCGATCTGCCGCGAGGAGCTGTTCGCTTCAGCGAGCTGGCGAACCTGCGCGATCTTCTCGCTGAGCGTCGGTTTCCCGGAAGGCGGGGGTTTGCCTTCCCGTTGCTCGCGGGCCTTGCGGGCGACGTTCGCCCGGGTGAGGTCTTTCTCCTCGCGGGCCCCGTCGAGTGCCTCCTCGAACTCGTCGTCGGTGACGTCGTCGGTCAGCGCATAGATGCCGACACCGTTGCCCTTCAGCTCACCCGGCGGGGCGTAGTCGTACGGGCTCACTTTGCAGTTGGTGATGACATCACCTTCTGCGTTGTGGTAGTCCCGCTCGCCTCGCTTGCGGATCTCCCCGGCTTCCTGGCCGTTGCGGATGGCCACCCCGATACCGCGCTCGGCACGGCGCACCATCTCCAGCGCGTCCATCTGGATGTCCTGCGCGAGGCCCTTCTGTTTGGTCGCCTCGGCGAGGGTGGCCGCCCATGCCTTGAACTGGGCGATCGGTGTCGGGTCGGTGCCCTTGGTGGCGACTGCCAGCCACTGTTTCGACTCGACCAGGGCGTGCGTGATCATCTGGTCGCGCTGCTCGGCCGGGAGGTTGGCGATGTCGTCCGGGTTGCCGACCGGAACTAGGTCGGTCATCGGGACTCCCCGACGGTGGTGAAGTCGTGACCTTCGCGGATGGCTTCGGAGACGGCCAGGTTGGAGTGGACGATCGCGGAGGCCAGGTAGAACGCGGCCTCTTGTTCGCGGTTGTCGGTGAGCCGGTGGGCGATGCGGAGCATGTCGGTCGCGGTTTCGCACTCGTCGCTGTAGGTGCTCATCGCAGTTGCTGCCTTCGGATCTCGAAGGGGTCGTTCGCCGCGGTGATCTCCCAGATGTGGCGGTCCCATTCGGTGAGCTGGGCCCAGTCGGCGGGGTCGTGTGGGGTGCGGTGGGCGTAGAAGTAGTTGCGGGTGCCGTCTGCTCGGACCCATTGCTTCTGGCGGGCGTCCTCGGCGATGGCGACGGCTGTGATGGTGCGGTTGAGTCGGTGGTTGACTCGGGCGACGAAGACGGCCAGGAGCACGATCGCTATGAGGGTGCAGCCGATGGCGGAGACCAGGAGGTGGAGCCAGGCGTTGGCGTTGGTCGCGGTGGTGGTCATTCGTCGACCACCTCTGCGTCGACGGTGAGGTCCGGGTCATCGGGGTGGATCTCTTCGAGGTGGGAGACGTCCACGGGGACCGCCGGCGGCTGTTGGTAGTGGACTGGTTCGTTGGCGACGTCACGGACCGCGCGGAGCTTGTCGAGGAGCCAGTTCGAGGAGGTGGGGACGTAGGGCTCCAGGCGGTGCAGGGCTGTCTTCAAGATCATCTGGTCGGTCCACTTCACCCACGGGCTGTGGGCGTTGTTGGAGCCCTTCGACATGGCCCGGACCTTGTCGATGTAGTCCTGGGCGATGACCACGACCTTGGAGGTGGCGCCGCCGACCATCTCGGCGAACGCGTACGCGCCGAGGGTGGCGCCACGGTCCCCGAACCAGTCGACCTTGTGGATCGGTCGGGCCATGTCCGGCGAGTACTCGAACACGTCGTTGGTCTTGACCAGCTCAGCCTTGACCGAGGTGACGGCGCCGGCCCGGTACATGCGCTCGATGACGCCCTTGTAGCCCTCCCACCCTTCGATCTCGTTCCCGATCGGGACCAGGTAGAAGGAGTCCGTGCCGGGCTCGTGGCCCAACCGGGCGCACTCGCGCAGCGCCCGCATCAGCGACGCGGACCCCGCCTCGGTCTGGGCGATCCGGGAGAGGTTCTTGTCCTTGCGGACCAGGGCCTGCGCGAGCCGAACCCAGGAGTCCTGGTCGATGTGACCGGGTAGGACTCCGGTGAACTCGGAGCGGTACTGCTGGATCATCGCGGGGCCGGCGGCTCGCTTGGCGACCGCGCTCGATGTGGTCTCAGCCACGGGGGGCCTTCCTTCGGGTTGGGAGTTCAGTGGGAGCTGAGGTAGTCGCCGACGGCGAAGATCAGCCAGATGACGGCGCCGGTGAGGGCGAACCCGGCGAGCGCGAAGATCGCCCAGACCGCCCACATCCAGAGCGGGATGTCGTCGAACAGGCCGTCACGTTTCACGAGTCGTCGCTCTCTAGCGAGAGCGTGGCGTGCACCTGGGCGACGGTCGCCATCCAGGTCAGGATCGGCATCATTTGCACGTGAACGTCCTTGTCCTGGTACTCCTTCGCCAGCTCCTTCATGCGATCGAGGAGCACCACGGCGGAGGTTCGGTGCTCGGCGCGGGTCATGACTCGTCGCCGGTGAGTTCGTCGAATTCCTGCTCCATCTCCAGGGGCAGTTCGACCTTCCCGGTGCGCCTTTCGTAGGCGCGGCGGATCAGTCGCTGCATCTCGTTGGCGTCCTTGGAGGGCCGGACCGGTTCGATGGCGCGGATCCTCGCCGTGGGCACGACGTCGCCGTTGTCGGTGTTGGTGGTGATCTGGGAGCAGTCGAGCAGCACCACGGCGACGTGGACCTTCTCCGGGTCCTCGCACAGCTCGGCCGAGATCGCACTCAGGCCGTTGGTGTCCCCGACGGGTAGGGACGAGGAGATCTTGACGGTCATGCCGCTTCCTTTCGAGTGAGGGGTCGTAGGTATGGGAGGCCGTCGCGTTTCGCCATGCGCATTGCGAAGCGTTCGCCGTCGAGTAGGGCGTACTTCGCTGAGCCCATCGCGGCGACCACTTCGGACACAGACTTTTGCTTCCATTGCTTGACTGACACTTCGGCCTTGCACGCGGCGAGGTACTGCACTGCGATCTCTTCGGGGATTTCCTGGTCGGTGCCGTCGATGTCGGGGTGTAGTTCACGCACGGCCTGGTAGGTGGAGGCGGAGTCGTCGATGTCGGGTTGGTGGCCGGCGGCGAGGGTGGCGAGGAATTCCTCTCCGGCAAGGCGCATCATCCGGGCTTCGTCCGCGTCGTAGCGGATGGTGAATTCCCGGTAGTCCGAGCCGCCGATGAGGACAGCGAAGTGGCAGAACTCCATGCCGAACACGTCGAGGTAGTGCAGGCCCTGGCAGCGGTAGTAGACGGGGATGGTGTCGCTGCCGGTCTCACCCCATTCCCAGCCGTCCATGCCGTGCGCGGTTTTCACTTCGAGGATTGAGCTGCCGGTGTGCGCGGAGTTGATGAGCCGGTCGGGGTTGGCGATCTGCCAGGGGCGCATCCGGGAGCGCCACGTTCCGGTGCGGCGCATCGTCGACTGTGGATGGTCCTCGGACCACCTCTCCGCGATTACGTTTTCCAGCCGGCGCCCCCAGGACATGCCGGCGTTGTCGCGTTCCTCGCCGATGTTGCCGGCCTTGCGGTGCCAGAGCGCGAACTTGGAGGTCCACGGCGACAGCCCGAGCACGGCGGCGATCTCGGAGCCACCGAGCCCAGCCCGGCGGGCGGCGTACCACTCGGGGCTCTGCGGCTCGTAGGTGCCGATCCGCTCCGCGTACCTCATCGGTTCACCAACTCAGACAGCTTGTCGACCTTGACCGCGCGCAGCTGGCCCTGATGGACCCACCAGCGCGCCGGCATCGCCCCGTACGCGGTGTCGAACTTGCGGCGGGTCTCCAGGTCGAGCCGGCGCGCCCAGATCGGCCACCACACGGCGTTGTCGGTCTGCACGGTGACCCGGTACGCGGTGCGGTCACAGTCGATCGTGTGCGAGGTCAACCCGAGCGCGTTCATCGCGGGCTGCGCCATGTCCGTGAGCCACACCAGCTCGTGACACAGCAGCGGATGGCTGTTGGGTCGCACCCATCCGGTACCTCGAATCCCGACGGCTCCGTGCCGACAGGAGTAGTGGTAGAACGTTCGCTCCTTCACCGCGCCGCGGCCTCCATCTTCAGTAGTCGGGACCGTTCAGAGGCGGTCATCCCGGCGCGCACCCCGTAGGCGTCGCGGGTGGCGATCGCGTCGTTGAAACACTCGGCGGTGACCGGGCACCGGGCGCACACCGCGCGGGCCAGCGCGGCGGATTCGAACGGGTGCGGGTGGAACCACTCGGGGTCCACCTCCGGTGCGGCGCACGCGGCGTTGTGCATCCACTTCGCCGGGTGCCGGTTGAACATCCGGGCCATCTCGATGCGTTCGATCTCGTCGTCGGACATCCGGTGGCACACCGAGCACATCCCCCGCCCGGCGTGGCGCACCGCCTTCACCCCACGCGGGTACGGCGACCCCTCGGGGACGATCCGCTTCTCGCAGCCCCGGCAGAACGTCCGGACCTCCAGCGGGCGGGCACTCATCGCAGCAGCTCCCTTCGGATCCGGTCCCGTTCGACCGCTTCGGGGTCGCCGCACGCGAGTCGGCTGGCTTGGATCTCTTCGTCGCGCCGCTGAAGTTCCGCCCGGACGGTCTTCCGTTCGGTGATCGCATCCAGGCGTTGCTGGTCGGGAGCGTCCTCGTTGTTGATGATCTTTGTGAGATCCCAGGCGCGCTGCATGAGGGTCATGCTGTCCTCGGTCACGACGCCTCCAACTCGAACAGCGGTAACTGGACTTGTTCCAGTTCAAGCTCGAACTCAGGTTTGTCGGGGCGGTGCGCCCCGCACCAGCAGCGCCACCCTGAGCGCCCGTCAGCGGTCAGGTAGCGCCACCCGCCATGCCCGCACCCACAGCGCGGCCACAGCTTGCTCATGGCGTCACAACGGCACCGGGGCGTCGAGGCAACCCCACGCGCCGTGGTGGTCCAGGGGGACATCCGCCGGGACATCCAGCGGGACAACCTCCAGGACTTCCGCGACGGCCTCGACGGGCTCCTCGACGAGGGAGCACTTGCCTTTGTGGCCCTTGTCCTGGACGCAGAAGTACTCGATTTCGAAGCCCTGGAATGTCTCGCGGATCTGCCCGTGGCACAGCCCGGAGTCGGGGACCTCGACCGGCCCGAACTTCGGCAGCTGCGAGACCATCACGTCGATCTCGGCGCGGACCTCGACCGCGATCCGTTCCGCCGTGCGTGGTGCCACCATCGGCATCAGCAGGTGCTGCGGCGGCCGGAACTTCGGCCTGCGGATCGTGCGGACTGGGATCATTGTCTGGTTAACCATCAAGATCACCTCAGGTCTGTGGGAGTGGGGACTTCGACGATCACTGCCTCGAACCGCTCTTCGTGCTCGACCTCTTCCAGGAACGCGGCCAGCCCGCCCCAACAACACGGGGTCGCGCGGCCACTGAGCCGCTCGTAGGGCACGGTCCACACCTCGGCGAACACGACGTGCACAACCACGTCGGCGTAGTGCTTGGTGTTCGTGTCACACGCCCGGCAACAGGCCACCTGGAACGTCAGCGTGTGCAGGTCAGGCGCGGGCTCCACGGTCGCCGCGTAGCCAGCGCGGCGCATCCGTTGGATCTTCTCCGCCACCTCCGGGGGCACGGAGAACGTCGCGGTCACCTACGCCGCCAGTCCCGCACCTGCGTGACCGCGGCAAGGATCTGCCGGGCGGCCTTCTCCAGGGCATCAATGTCTTCGATCATGAAGCCGGTCGCCGTTTGCACACCGTTATTCCACGCGGTCAACCGGGCCGGCAGCAGGCCGTCGTCGAGGTCGGGGAGCCGCCACGACGGGGCACCATCCACGAAGTCATCCGGGGGCGGCAGCGAGTACCCGGTCTCCCCGCGCTCCGGGGAACACAAGGTCGCCTCGAACCGGAGCCGGTGCGCCAGCTGCGCCGCCGTCGCGTGACCCCGCTCGAACGCCTCGGACCCGTCCGGGTAGATCACGTTGATCGAGTACACGTGGTCACGCGGCACGAGCGGCTCTGTGTCGGACTCGACTATTGCGTCCATGTCCCACTCCGGGATCGGCTCTTCGTGCGCTTGGGTGTCAGGCGGCAGGTAATCGACCAGGTTGACCGGTTCGGCCAGGGCGGCGTCGGCGACGTGCAGCCACCCGTCGGCGATCGGGCGCCCCTTGTGGCCCTCGAACCAGGCGTCCTTGAGCCGGTCGGCGAGCTGCTCACGACGTTCGGGACCGATCACGGCTCCTCCTTCCTCTCGTGGTCGACGTGCAGTTCGCCATCGGGAACCTGCTGGGTGAGAGCGCGCCACGTCATGGCGGTCGCGGTCGGGTCGTCCTCTGGTACCCATCCGCCTCTCCCGTCCTCGATGTAGACGCGCCCGTCGACGTCCTTGACCGGGGGGTGGTCCTCGCCGCGCTTCACGCCTCGCTCCGGGTGTGGCAGAAGATCACTTGGCCCAACGCGATCATGAAGATGAACCCGACTACGTGGGCCAAGAGGACCGACCCGCTGACCACCCAGAACCCCAGGTCGACCAGGATCAGGACGAGATCGAGCAGAATGTTGAGACGGAACGAGCGCGGGAAGTCGTTCACCCGACCTCCTCAACTTCGAGCACCATCACGGTGCCCATGACCGCGTCGTAGGTCCGCCTGCACCAGCGGGCGTCGCCGAGCGCGGTGTGCCGCTCCTCCTCGGAGGGCTTCTCCACCCCGATGACGTCCATCAGGTCGTCGGACTTCCACGGCGGCTCGATGCCGATGCCCTTGCCGGCGGCGTACCCGACGGCCATGGCCTCGACGTCGACCAAGTGGTAATGCCAGGCCGGCGCGAAACCCTGCTCACGCAGTAGCCGGTCGAGGACCTCGGTGTCGAAGTTGGGCACCGCACCAACCCAGTGCGCACCGTGGGTCCAGCGGGCGACCAACTCAGCGGCCCGCCGACGTGTCACGTAGATCGCGCCGATGGACCTCGGCTGGTCGCTCGGCCAATTCACCAGGGGCCCGAGCGCGGTGATCGCCCGGCCGATCGGGTGCCGCTCGTAGAACCCGCCGATCTTGAGTCCGAACGGATCGGCCGTGGACAGGTCGATCTCGACGAAGAACGAGATCTCGCGCTCCTCGCCGTCCTCGTCGCGGCGGATGATGGCGATCTCCCACGGCTTGCGCCCGGGGTGCACGCCGTCGGTCTCGGTGTCGACGAAGACGATCGGGGTCATCGGAGCACTCCGATCTTGGTCATGCCGAGCGCGGCCCCGACGGCGTTGGCGCCGAGGATGACGAACGTGCAGTCGAGGTAGCCGGCGGCGGGGACCGCCGAGAACATCTCGTGGAGTGCTCTCAGACCCCACATGAACATCAGGCCGGCGAGCAGGAAGTTGACCAGGCCGATGATCAGGGCCTCGGTGGGCTCCATTTTTCGGGGAACAAGCTGGATCTGAAGCGGGATCTTCTGGGCTTCCTCAGCTACGAGCGCGCGCACCGCCTTGGCGTCGACGGTCATCATTTGCCTCCGGTCATTCCGAGGGCCCAGGCCATCAGTGCGACGATGACGAAGAAGGCGAGCATCGCCAGCACAGCCTTGGTCATTGGGTGGGGATCCCTTCGGGGTTTAGCTGGGTGTGGTGCCGTTCCCGGCGTTCTCCTGCACGGTCTTGATGTAGGCAGTGAGGGCGCCCTTACTAATGAACAGGCGGGGCCCGATTTTCACCGTTGTGAGTTCGCCGGCCTTGAGCATCTTGGCGAGCGTGTACTTCGAAACACGCAACGCGGTGCGAGCCTGTTCGAACGTGAGCAGTCCGCTGTAAAGCTCCTCGCGCAGCTCCTCGACGAGATCGGCTGACTGCGCGGATGACGGAGGGTTAGTCACTCTTCGCTCCTTCTGGGAGTTGATTGGGGCCGAAACACGTTGGGGAACGTGTCTACGGGTTCGTTCGGCCCATCACGGCTATGCCGTTCAGCGCAAAACGCTCTTGGATCATGGCGGAAATGTCAAATCCCGCACCACATAGGTGATACGGTGCGCCGTTTTGTGTTGAGTAAGTACGAATAAGGGGCTTAACGCGGCACTTGTTCCACTTGTTCAACCTGATCGCATTTGTTGCGAACTGATCCTTATGTGCGTTGTGTTGCGTCATGGCTTGGCCGGCGCCCGCCGCAGCAACACGGCCAGCGCCGCGCTCTGCTCGTCAGTGAAGGGCGGGGCGACGGCGACCTGCCGAGCGATCCAGTCCAGGTCCAGATGCGGGGCCAGGACACCGACCAGCCGAGCCTTGATCTCCGCGACGCGAGCCTCGAACTCGGTGTCGATCACGTCAGGCAGCGACATCGACACTCACCGCCTCGAAGCGGAAACGGGTGTAGAAGTCATCCACCGAGCAGCCGAGCGCGGTGGCCAGTCGACCCAATGCGAACGCGCCCGGAGCATGCCGGCCGTTCTCGTAAT
>Ga0193742_1000883_pt1 | contig 19055 bp, 18 predicted proteins | sample L2c1metaG_FD_165511 | JGI IMG/M metagenome (GOLD analysis project Ga0193742, IMG submission 165511) | Soil microbial communities from a riparian zone of the East river system, Colorado, United States - L2c1 | ecosystem: Environmental > Terrestrial > Soil > Riparian zone | place: USA: East River... | reverse complement strand
CTGCGCCTCGAAGGCGTCGACACCCTGGTGCTGGCCCGCGGCCTCGACCCCCACGCCGTCGCCGCCGTCGAGCTGCTGGAGCACGCCGAGCAGGCCGAACCGGTCGACCTGCCCACCCGCGACCCCGTCCCAACCCACCCCACCCAACCCGACACCGATCCGCCGCCCCGGCTGGACGACCTGCTGGTCCGGGCCGACGTCCTCGTCCGGGTCCTGGGCGAGGTGCAGGTGGTGCAGCGCCAGGACGACGGCACCGAGGCGCCGCTCGCCGTCGGCCGGCAGAAGGGCCTGGAGGCGATCTGCTACCTGGCCCTCCGCGAGGCCACCGTCGACCGGGAGGACCTGGAGATCGCCCTCTTCCCCTCGGGCGCCCACGCCGTGAAGACCTTCCAGAACGCCGTCACCGCCGCCCGCAAGGCCCTCACCGAGCGGCTCTTCCCGGCGCCCGAAGGCGGCCGCTACGCGCTCGACGAGCGGGTCACGTCCGACTACGCCCTGTTCGCCCAGCTGGCCGAGCACGCGGAGGCCACCGACGACCCCGTCCTCGCCGCCGAGCTGCTGGCCGAGGCCCTGACGCTGGTGACCGGCGAGCCCTTCACCGGGGCGGGTCGGGGGTTCGGCTGGATCGGCCCGCACCGGGGGGCGATCGTGGCCCAGGTGGTCGACGCCGCCGACGAGCTGGCCGAGATCCGCCTGGAGGCGGGCGACTGGCGGGGCGCCGAGTGGGCCGCCCGCCAGGGACTGCGGGCCTTCCCGTGCGACGAGCGGATGTACCGGATCCTCATGCGGTCGGCGCACGCGGCCGGCAACGTCCCCGGCGTCCACCGGGCCTACCGGGAGCTGTGCACCGCCGTGGCCGACCCCGACGACGGCGTCGAGCCCCACGACAGCGTCCACCCCGAGACCGTCGCCCTCCTCGAGCAGCTCACGAGCCGCGCCCCCCGCACCTCGACCGCGTGAGCGGGCCTGGTCGCCGGAACCCATCACGCTGCCCTCCTCTGGCTGCCGAACAGGTCGGGTGGTCTACCGGATGGCCGGCTCTCGATGGTGTGGCCGTTGGGTGTGGAGACCAGGTAGGTGCCGTCGGGTAGGAGCTTGGCGTGCCAACCGGGTTGGTGGACGAGGTGGTGGTGGCGGGAGCAACCCAGCACCAGGTTCCCGAGCTCCGTGGGACCGCCGTCGGCCCAGTGGGTGACGTGGTGGGCGTCGCACCACTCCGCCGGCCGGTCGCAGTCGCCGAACCGGCAGTGCCGGTCACGGGCGACGAGGGCGTTGAAGAGGTTGGCGGGGATGGTGCGGGTGGTGGTGCCGTAGTCGAGGATGCTCGACCGGCCCTGGGTGATCACCCGATGCACACCCGCGTCGCAGGCGAGCCTCCGGAGGGTGGCGCCGTCCAACAGGGTGCCGTCGGGCAGCCACCCCGAGCTCCCGGGTGCGTCGCCGAGGTCGTCGTGATCCAGGAAGACGTTCAGATGGGGCCGGTGCCGCCCACCTCGGTGGGTCTGCTGGTGATCGAGGAAGAACCTCAGGATGTCGACCAGCGCGTCGGCCCGCCGCTCCGCCGGTGTCCGCCCCGGCTCCCCATCGACGTCGTCGGTCGACGCGAGCCGCAGCGCGGTCTCGGCGATCGCGCCCGCTTCGGCGTCGAGTGACCCCGAGAGCTCCCGGCGACCGTCCATCGTGCGGGACAGGTGCAGCCGCCGCTCCGGCCGCGCCGGCTCGGGATCCGCCGGGTCGACCAGCGAGTCCTTCGCTGCCTGCGCCCAGGTCTGCATCGCCGCGGCCACGTCGACCACCGGCATCGCCGCCAACGTCGGCACCAGATCGGCCTCGGCCCAGGCGAACAGCGGCGTGACGGCGTCGTTGAGGTTCACCACGATCGCCTGCACCTGCCCCGACGACAACGTCCCGTTCCGATACGCCTCCGCCAACACCGGCAGGTCACCCAACCGCCGCGCCGTCCGTGCCATCGCGTGAGCATTCCGAGCGCTGCACCCCGTCGACCGGAGCCACGCCGTCATGCTCACGGCGCCCGAGTCGCTCCATGCCTCCGCCCGGTCGAACGCCCCTATGCCGTCGACGACCCTGGCGGTGAGCTGGTCGAGCAAGGCGAGGCTGTCGGTCAGCGCGGCGGCGTCGACCGGGACGACCAGCTCACCGATCGCTGCCTTCAGGACGTCTCTGACCCGCTCGAACATACGCCTGATCGTACATGTGTTCGTATCCCGCCGCCATCCTTTTCCGTACTTTCCGCGCCTTTCTTACCCCATGCCGCCCGCGTGTTCCGCCCCGACCCGCCGCCCCAGCTCGCCGATCGTGAGGAGATCGCTTGACATGCACCGCAGTTCAGGTCGGCAGACTCCTCGTACGCAAGCATCGAGCACCGGAGGACGGCAGAGCATGGCCAACGAGGACATGAAGGAAGGTTGGAACGGCGTCTCGGGCGCGGAGTGGGTGCGTCTCCACGACCGCTACGACGCCATGCTGGCGACCTGGGCCGACCTGATCGACACGACCGCGGCCGTCGCTCCCGGCGAGCGCGTCCTGGACATCGGCTGCGGCAACGGTGCGACCACCCGGCGGGCCGCCCGGGCGGCGGCGCCCGAAGGCGAGGCCGTGGGGGTCGACCTGTCGGAGCCGATGCTGGCCCAGGCCCGGAAGCGGGCGGCCGAGGAGGGCGTCGCCAACGTCGACTTCGTGGTCGCCGACGCCCAGACCGACCCACTGGGGGATCCCTACGACGTGGCCGTCAGCCGCTTCGGCGTGATGTTCTTCGACGACCCGGTCGCCGCGTTCTCGAACGTCAACACCGCGATGCGTCCCGGTGGGCGGCTGGCGATCCTGTCGTGGGCGCCCATGGCGGAGCAGCAGTGGCTGCTGGTCACGACGACCGCGGCGCTGGAGCACCTGCCGCCGCCCGCGTTCGGTGGCGACGGCCCCGGGATGTTCGGCCTCGCCGCGGTCGACAAGATCACCGACATCCTCGCCCGGGCCGGCTGGACCGACGTCGACGTCCAGCCCCACCGGCGGACCATGCCGGTCGGCGGGGGCGGCAGCGTCGACGACGCGATGGACTACCTGGTGAACGGCGGCCCCGGCCGGGCCATGTTGGAGGGCGCCGACCCCGACGTCGCCGCCAAGGCGATCGCCGCCATCCGCCGCAGCCTCGGGCCCTACGTCACCGACCGGGGAGTCGAGCTGGAGGGGGCCACCCTGATGACGACCGCGCTAGCCTCGGGTCGTTCGGGCTGACATGGGTGGCGCAGTAGCGCCCAGCCCGATGACGAAGCACACGCAAGACCAACACGTCATCAGGAGCTAGACCCATGACCACCCTCGTTGACGGCGACTTCAAGGTCGCCGACCTCTCCCTCGCGCCGTGGGGCCGCAAGGAGATCCAGCTGGCCGAGGTCGAGATGCCCGGCCTCATGGCTCTGCGCGCCGAGTTCGGCGACAGCCAACCCTTGAAGGGCGCCCGCATCATGGGCTCCCTGCACATGACCATCCAGACGGCGGTCCTCATCGAGACGTTGACCGCCCTCGGCGCCCAGGTCCGCTGGGTGTCCTGCAACATCTTCTCCACCCAGGACCACGCCGCCGCGGCGGCCGCCGTCGGCCCGGAGGGCACCGCGGAGGCGCCCAAGGGCGTGCCGGTGTTCGCCTGGAAGGGCGAGACGCTGGAGGAGTACTGGTGGTGCACCGAGCAGGCCCTGCTGTGGCCCGACGGCGCCGGCCCCAACATGATCCTCGACGACGGCGGCGACGCCACGCTGCTGGTCCACAAGGGCGTCGAGTACGAGAAGGCCGGCGAGGTCCCGCCCGCCACCGACGACGACCCCGAGGAGTGGGGCGTCATCGTCGACGTGCTCACCCGGTCGCTCAAGGAGGACCCGAGCCGCTGGACGACCATCGCCGCGGCCATCAAGGGCGTCACCGAGGAGACCACCACCGGCGTCCACCGGCTCTACCAGATGTTCGAGCAGGGGCAGCTGCTGTTCCCGGCGATCAACGTGAACGACTCGGTCACCAAGTCGAAGTTCGACAACCTCTACGGCTGTCGTCACAGCCTGATCGACGGCATCAACCGGGCCACCGACGTGATGCTCGGCGGCAAGGTCGCCCTGGTGGCGGGCTACGGCGAGGTCGGCAAGGGCTGTGCCCAGTCGCTGCGCGGCCAGGGTTGCCGGGTGCTGATCACCGAGGTCGACCCGATCTGCGCGCTGCAGGCCGTGATGGAGGGCTTCGAGGTCACCACGCTCGAGCGGGCGCTGGAGACCACCGACATCTTCGTCACGTCGACCGGCAACAAGGGCATCATCACGGCCGAGCACATGGCCCGGATGAAGCACAACGCCATCGTCGGCAACATCGGCCACTTCGACAACGAGATCGACATCGCCGGCCTGGCCCGCATGAGCGACGTGCAGAAGGTGGAGATCAAGCCGCAGGTGCACGAGTTCGTGTTCCCCGACGGCCACTCGGTGATCATGCTGGCCGAGGGTCGGCTGCTGAACCTGGGCTGCGCCACCGGCCACCCGAGCTTCGTGATGTCGATGAGCTTCACCAACCAGGTGCTGGCCCAGATCGAGCTGTTCACGAAGACGGCCGACTACCCGCTGGGCGTGTACGTGCTGCCGAAGCTGCTCGACGAGCGGGTCGCCCGCCTGCACCTCGACGCCCTCGGCGTGAAGCTCACCGAGCTGTCGAAGGACCAGGCCGACTACATCGGCGTCCCGGTCGACGGCCCCTACAAGGCCGACCACTACCGCTACTAGTCGACGACAACGACGTTCGGAGTGTCGAGGCCCTGGTGGAGGAGTACCGCCAGGGCCTCGCCACTCTCGACCCTGACGCCCGGCGGGAACCGGAGGGTGTGGTCGTGCGCCAATAGGGTGTGCTGACGGACGGGGCGACCGAGCGGGCCACGAGGGCGGGTGGCTTCGAGGCGCTCTACGTCGGGTCGTACGACCGGTTGGTGCGGCTCGCCCGCTTGACGTCGGCCGACGGCGTGCCGGCCGAGGAGATCGTCCAGGACGCCTTCGTCCAGCTGTACCGGCGCTGGGCCGACGTGCGCGAGCCCGCCGCCTACCTGCGTCTCGCCGTGGTCAACGGCTGCCGCTCGTGGGGCCGGCGCCGGCTGCTGCTGGCGCGCCGCGGCGACCCGCCCCGCCTGCCCGAGCCGGGCCTCGACGGCGACGCCCTCGCCGTGCGCCAGGCCCTGGCCACGTTGTCGCCCCGCCAGCGGGCCGCCGTGGTCCTCCGCTACTTCGAGGACCTCCCCGAGGCGGAGATCGCCCGGGCGCTCGGTTGCCGCCCCGGGACCGTGAAGTCGCTGCTGTCGCGCAGCCTCGCCAAGCTCAAGGGAGCCCTCGATGACGACTGACACCGAGACGCGCGTCCGCTCCGGCCTGGAGCAGCACGCCCGGTCGATGCGGGTGGCGGACCGGCCCCCGCTCGACCACCTGCTGTCCCCGGCCCGCCCCCGGCGTGTGGTGCGTCCGCCGTCGGTCCGACCGCTGGTCGCTCTGGCCGCGGCCGTGGTCGTCGTGGTGGCGGCCATCGCCCTGCTGCGCCTCGACGACTCGACGACCCCGGCGGTCCGGACGAGCCTTCGCCCGTCGTCGCCGGTGGTGTGGCCCCTCGGCGACGATGTCCCCCGCGACGACCTGTGGAGCGCCGGGAGCGCCGGGTTCGCCTACGTGAACGACGTGCTGCACCTCGGCCGGGACTGGTACTTCCAGGACCAGGAGCCCGACGGCGACGACTGGGTGCAGCGCCACTACATCCACGACACCCTGGACCTGCAGCTGTGGGTCGACCTGGCCCGCATCGACGACCTGTGGTTCGTCACCAACGTGCAGACCAACGGCGGCCCGGTCGTCACGGAGGCGCAGGTGGTCGGCGACCAGGTCGAGGTCGAGGTCGCGCTCGACCGGTCGAGCCCGGCACCGCTGGAGATCGAGCTCCTGTCCGACGACGGCTCGACGCTCGACACCGCCCAGGTGCCGCTGGAGGACGGTGGTGCGCACGCCGAGCTGTCCATCGGTCCCGATCGGACCGCGGCGGTGGTGCAGGTCAGCGCCGAGATCGGCGACGAGACCGCGGTCGCCCGCACGATCGTCCTGCCCGCCTCCACGGCCGACGGCCCGGCCCGGGACCTCTTCCCCGCCTTCACCCCTGTGAGCTCCTACGAGGACGCCTGGCGCTACACGCTCACGCACCCCGGCGATCCGAGGACCGGCTGGCGCTCGGCGCTCACCAGCTACGTCTCCACGGTCATGACCGACCGCCGGGCGCCGCCGGCCCCGACCTTCTCCGACGTGGTGACCCGCGACGACGGCCTCCAGATGAGCGGCCGGTTCGCCTCGGCCGACGGGGGCTCGGGCACGTTCGAGCTGGCCCGCGTGCGACCCGACGGGCCGTGGTTCCTGCTGAGCCTGGTCGATGACGCCTACGACGTGCGTAACGTCGTCCTCACGGCGCGGACCGTCGAGGTCACCGTGGCGCTGCGCGAGGACACCACCGTGGCGGTCGGCTGTGGCTGCTACGCACCGGCCGGCCGGACCCTTGCCGAGGTGCTGGGCAAGGCGGGCGGGGAGTTCACCATCATCCGCCCGTTCGAGAGCGCCGGGACGAACCGACCGGCCGCCGTGATCACCGTCGCCTTCCAGTCGGTTGACGACGGCAGCCTCTTCCGCTACTTCGACGCCTGGTCGCCGTCGACCGACTGACCGACCGACCGAAACTTCGACGGAGGTGGCTGCCATGACGCCACCTCCGTCGAAGTTTCGCCTTCGGCGCCCCGGATCAGGCGACGAAGGCCTGCACCATCCCGAACACGTCGGCCCGGCTGAGGAAGTCGGAGTGCTCGATCGACCCGGCGAACGTGTTGGTCGCCCCGGTCAGCAGCACGCTGTCGTCGGGGTTGATGATGTCGTCGCTGTTCGACCAGAACGTGCCGTACCTCGTCGCCCCCGGCGTCGGATCGCCCGCGTTGAGGGCGTCGAGCAGGTCGGAGCCCGGGATCATGTCGCGGCAGCCCCGCGAGAACGGGTAGCACGCGTAGGCCCAGTTGGTGCCGTGGTTCGGCCCGGCGAGCGACACCCAGTCGTCGACGAACGCGGTGCCGCCCCGCTCCTTCAGGTACGACCGGGTGGAGATGCTGCCCATCGAGTGGGCGACGATGTCGACCTTGGCCGCCCCGGTGCGGGCCCGGAGGTCGTTCACCGCCGTCTGCACCTGGCCGGCGATCGTCCGGTTCGACGTGTTGCTGTTGTAGGTGATGGCCATCAGCTCGTTGCCGGTGTAGCCGGCGGACCGGAACCGCCCGACCATCGTGTTGAACGTGCTCGCGCTGCTGTTCCAGCCGTGCACGAACAGGATCGGGTCGTGCGGCGCCGCCGACGCCGGTGCCTCGCTCGCGACCATGGCCGCGAGCACCAGCCCGAGCGCCGCGACGCAGCGGGTGATCCTCATGTGCCCTTCCCCCTTGCCCTGGTTGCCTGTCTTCGCCTGTGTGTCAGCAGTCCCCCCGTGCGCATGACGCGAAACTGCACGTTTTCCGCCGTTTTCGTGAACTTGTGGAGATGTTGTGTGAACCGGCGGGCGCGCGGTCGCTTCGGGGCGTGGGTGGGGGAGGCTGGGGACATGGCCCTCTTGCAGGTGCTGGAGACGTGGGCGCCGAACCTGACGAAGGTCGTCCGTCACGACGGCGTGTGGATGGCGTGGAACTCGGTGCTGGCCTGGTTGCCCGTGGCCCTGGCGTTCGCCTTGTTCCGCCGGCGGGCATCCGACCACCAGCGCACGCCGTTGTGGTGGATGGGGGTGGTGCTGTTCGTGCTGTTCCTGCCGAACGCCCCCTACGTGGTGACCGACCTGGTGCACCTGCGCGACTCGGTGGTGCTGGTCGGCGCCAGCTGGCCGGTCATCACCGGCGTGCTCCCGGTGTACGGGGTGTTCATCGGCGGCGGCTTCGTGGCCTACTACCTGGCGCTACGGGAGCTGAGCCTGTACCTCGACCGGGTGGGGCTGGCGTCGTGGCGGGCGGTGACGCTCGCGTCGGTCCACGCCCTGTGCGCGGTGGGCGTCTACCTGGGGCGCCATGCCCGGCTGAACAGCTGGGAGCCGGTGGTCGAGCCGCACGACACCCTGCAGCGGGTGGTCCTGACGTTGTCGTGGCAGTGGGCGCCGCTGTTCGTGGCGGCCACGTTCGTGGTCACCGTGGTGGGCTACTTCGTGACGAAGGCCGTGCTGGAGGCCGCCTGGGTCGGGGCGGTGGGGCTGGTCAGGCCGCTATGGGCTCAGGCGACGGGGTCTGGGCCCGGGCCTCGTGCGGCGCCCGATAGGTGAGGCGCTGCAGGAAGAACTGCACGTTGGGGCCGATGGTGAGGGCGAACGCCAGGGTGCCGATGCCGACGCGGCCGCCCAGCAGCCAGCCGATCGCCAGGGCGCCGATCTCCAGGCCGGTGCGCACCGCGCGGACGGAGCCGACGCCCCGGGCCGCCAGCCCGGTCATCAGCCCGTCGCGGGGGCCGGGCCCGAGGCCGGCGCCGATGTAGAGGCCCGACCCGGGTCCCCAGATGAACACCCCGACCAGCAGGAACGCGGCGCGGGCGACAGGGTTGTCCGTCTCGGGCACCAGGGCGAGCATCAGGTCGATCGTGACGCCGAGCACGATGATGTTGAGCAACGTGCCGATGCCGGGCCGCTCCCGCAGGGCGATCCACGTCGCCAGCACCACGGCGCCGACCAGGATGCTCACGGTCCCGATGGGGATGCCGGTGTGCCGGCTGATGCCGTGGTCGAGGACCGCCCACGGCGGGAGCCCCAGGTCGGCTCGCACCATGCTGGCGATGCCGATCCCTCCGAGCACCAACCCCGGCATCAGGCGCCACAGCCGTGGCCGCAGATCCGTCACCTCCCGAAGCCCCAGCACGGAGGCAGGCTAGGCCTTCACCCCCGGATTCCGAGCACCCGGTTTCCGGCCGCGGGGGCGCCGGCGAGGTGCTCAGCGGCCGAGTCGGACCACGAACGCCTCTTGTTCGTCGGTCTCGACGGCGTCGGCGCAGTAGTTGGCGCGAACCCAGGCGACGGCCTCGTCCGGTGGGTGGCTCCCGAGGACGGCGAGGGCGGCCAGGGCCGTTCCGGTGCGCCCGTGGCCGCCGAGGCAACCGACCTCCACCTGCTCGCCGGCACGAGCCCGGTCTCGCAGGGAGCGCAGGGCGGCGACGACCGGGGCCGGATCCTCCAGGATCCCGAAGTCAGGCCAGTCGAGGTGGTCGTGGGCCCACGGCGGCTGCCACCGCTGGTCCAGGTACAGGCCGAAGTCGGGCGGCTGGTCGCGGGCGTAGGGGTCGACGGCGTCGAACGAGACGGCGGTGACCTCGGTGCCGTCGGGCAGCACGACCGCCGCCCGATGGACGTGCACCTCGAACCGCTGGTGCTCGTGCCCGGCATCGCGGCACCCGGCCTCCCCGGCCCCGACGTACCAGTGCACCTGGCACTCCGGGCACATCACGACCACCCGTGTCCGCATGCCGCCGACCGTACCTGCCTGTCGTCTCAGTCGATCCGCCCCTCGCCGAGCGCCCTCGGACGTTCGTCGGTCAGCACGCCCTTGACTGTCACACCCCCTTCGTACTGTCAGGAGCATGTGGAACCCAGGGAGTTGCGGTGGTTGCGGGAGAGCCGGGGCCTCGCCGTGCTCGTCGTGTCGGGCGCAGCTGGGGCGGGCGCCGCCGTTGGTGGCGCCCGCGATGGGCCTCGACGTGGTCCGCGCCCTGCTCAGCTACGAAGGCCCGGCCCGTGAGCTGGTCGCCCGGCTGAAGTATCGCAACGACCGTGCCGCCCTCGGGTGGCTGGCCGACAACATGGCCTCGCTGCTGCGCCCGCCCGCGGGCGTGGTGGTGACGTGGATGCCGACAACCGACCGACGACGTCGTCGCCGCGGCTTCGACCAGGCGGAGCTCCTCGCCCGGGCGGTGGCCCGACGCTGGCGGGTGCCCGCGGTCGGGTTGCTCCACCGCCACGGCGCCGTCGCCCAGACAGGACGCACCCGCGCCGAACGCCGGGAGGGCTTCACCGTCGAGACCCGACGCCGCCTGACCGACCCGGCCCGCATCGTCCTGGTCGACGACGTCGTCACCACCGGCACCACCCTCCGCTGCGGCGCGCTGTCGCTCCGCTCCGCCGGCGCGGTGTGGATCGCCGGCCTGACCGCCGCCCGAACCCCGTGACGGCGGCCCGGGCGTGCGGTGGTGGTGTCAGACCGCGCGGCGCAGAGCGCGGGCGGCCGTGGGTGCGGTGGTGCCGTTGGAGCCGGCGCCGTTGGTGCTGGTGCCGTTGGCGGTTTCGCGGCGGGCGACGCTGCGTTGGGCGGCTGCGGCGTTGCGGCGACGCATCAGCTTGGTCTTGGCCTTCTCGAGCTGTTGCTCGAGCTTCGCCGCGGCGCGATCCACCACGACGAATGTGTCGGGCCCGCTCACCCGGCAGCGGATCTGGTGACCCCGCCCGTCGACGATCACCTCGCAGATCTCCCGCTCGGCGATTCGGGGATTGCGTTCCTCGAAGAAGTGGACATCCGCTCGGTGGAGGCCAGAGGCCTTCCGAGACAGACGGCCGATCTTTTCCTCGACAGCTTCCCGCAAAGCTGAAGAGACCTCGGTGTTCCGTGCGCTGACCGTGATCTCCACCCAGGAAACCTCCTGTGCGAGTGCGTGTCCTGGCGAGGGTAGCCATTCGTTCTTCGCCATGTAAGGGAAACGGGTGTTCCCTGTCACCCGCGGTTTACCGGCCCCGCCCGAGGGGCACCGCACATCCAGGCAGCCACGAACAGGGGGACACATGGGCACCTACATCGTCGTCGCACACCGCACCCTCGTCGGCCGGCACTTGCTGGAGTACGCCCGCGAGCAGGCCATCCACGAGCCCGACACCCGCTTCCACCTCGTGGTGCCGGTGCACCACCCGAGCGGCGCCTGGAGCGAGGGCCAGGTCCAGGCGAAGGCCCGCCAGAGCCTCGACGAGGGCCTGGCCGCCTTCGCCGACGCCGGACTCACCGTCACCGGCGAGGTGGGCGACGCCAGCCCCGTCTACGCCGTGTCGACCGCCCTGCGGAACCTCGACTTCGACTGCGACGGCATCATCGTCTCGACGCTGCCCCCGGGCGTGTCGGCATGGCTCCGCCTCGACGTCGAGCGCCGCCTCAAGCGGGAGTTCGACCTCCCCGTCACCCACCTCGTCGCCGACAAGGCCACCAGCCTCGCCTGACGTATCCGGGTCGAGCAGCGAAGCGGACGCTGCTGGAGCTGGGGGAGTCCGACGGACCTCCGCGTGTGCCTGGGGCTAGGGGTGGGGCCTCGGTAAGCTGATCAGCCTCATGGGCATGTTCGATCGCTTCCTTCGCGCTGGCGAGGGCAAGAAACTCCGGGCACTCCAATCGCTGGTTCCCGACGTCAACGCGCTCGAGCCCGAGTTCGAGCGCCTCTCCGACGAGGCGCTCCAGGGCAAGACCGGTGAGTTCCGCCAGCGGCTCGACAACGGTGAGTCACTCGACGACCTGCTGATCGAGGCCTTCGCCGTCGTGCGCGAGGCCAGCAAGCGGGTGCTCGGCCAGCGCCACTACGACGTCCAGCTGGTCGGCGGTGCCGCCCTCCACTTCGGCTGGGTGGCCGAGATGAAGACCGGTGAGGGCAAGACCCTCGTGTCGACCCTGCCGGCCTATCTGAACGGCCTGACCGGCAAGGGCATGCACCTGGTCACGGTCAACGACTACCTGGCCACGTTCCACGCCCAGTGGATGGGCCGCCTGCACAAGTGGATGGACCTGAGCGTCGGTCTCGTCGTCCCCGGCCAGAACGACCCCAACTACAAGCGCGAGCAGTACGCCTGCGACATCACGTACGGCACCAACAACGAGTTCGGCTTCGACTACCTGCGCGACAACATGGCGCCCTCCCGGGCCGCCCAGACGCAGCGGGGCCACGTCTACGCGATCGTCGACGAGGTCGACTCCATCCTCATCGACGAGGCCCGGACGCCGCTGATCATCTCCGGCAAGGTCGCCGACGCCGCGCAGCTCTACTACAAGTTCGCCTCCATCGTCCGCGGCCTCCGCCGCGACGACGACTACGAGGTCGACGAGGAGAAGCGCACGGTCGTCCCCACCGAGGACGGCATCGAGAAGGTCGAGCGGGCGCTCGGCATCGAGAACCTCTACGACGGCGTGGCCCAGAACCTCGTCCACCAGCTCCAGGCCGCCCTCCGATCCAAGGAGCTGTTCCGCCGCGACAAGGACTACGTCGTCGCCAACGGCGAGGTGAAGATCGTCGACGAGTTCACCGGCCGCATCCTCGAGGGACGCCGCTGGTCGGAGGGCCTCCACCAGGCTGTCGAGGCCAAGGAGGGTGCCAAGATCAAGGAGGAGAACCAGACCCTGGCGACGGTCACCCTCCAGAACTACTTCCGCATGTACGACAAGCTCGCCGGCATGACCGGTACCGCCATGAGCGATGCCGCCGAGCTGCACGCCACCTACGACCTGCAGGTCGTGCCGATCCCCACCAACCAGCCGAACGCCCGCGCCGACGAGGGCGACCTCATCTACAAGAGCGAGGACAGCAAGTTCGAGGCCGTGGTGGAGGACCTGGTGGAGCGCAACCAGGCCGGCCAGCCGGTGCTGGTGGGCACCATCTCGGTGGAGAAGAGCGAGAAGCTCTCCCGGATGCTCGACAAACGGGGCGTCCGCCATGAGGTGCTCAACGCCAAGCAGCACTTCCGTGAGGCCGAGATCATCGCCCAGGCCGGTTCGCTGCACGCCGTCACCGTGGCCACCAACATGGCCGGTCGAGGCGTCGACATCATCCTCGGCGGCAACCCCGAGGGCCTCGCCAAGCGCGACCTGCGCCTCGAGGGCCTCGATCCCGAGGACGAGGAGCACCGCCAGCACTTCGAGACGCTGGTCGACCGCTACGACCGCGAGACGTCGGCCGAGGGCGACAAGGTGCGCGAGCTGGGCGGCCTCTACGTGCTCGGCACCGAACGCCACGACAGCCGCCGCATCGACAACCAGCTCCGAGGCCGGTCGGGCCGCCAGGGCGACCCCGGCGAGAGCCGCTTCTACCTCAGCCTCGAGGACGACCTCATGCGGTTGTTCGCGACCGGCATGGTCAACTGGGTGATGGGTCGGGCCCTGCCCGACGACGTGCCGCTCGAGGCGAAGATGGTCACCAAGGCGATCGAGCGGGCGCAGTCGACGGTCGAGCAGCGCAACGCCGAGATCCGCAAGAACGTCCTCAAGTACGACGAGGTGATGAACGAGCAGCGCAAGGTGATCTACGCCCTGCGCGACCAGGTGCTCGACCAGGTCGACCTGCGCGAGAAGATCGTCGGGGAGTACCTGCCCGACGGCGTGAGCTCGATCGTCGAGTCGCACTGCGTCAGCGAGTTCAACGAGGAGTGGGACCTCGACGGCCTCAGCACCGAGATCCGCCTCTTCTGGCCGTCGAAGCTGACGGCCGAGCAGCTCGGCCAGGCGACGAGCACCAACGAGCTCTACGAGATGCTCATGGACGAGGCGCTCACCTACTACGAGGCCCGCGAGGCCGAGCTGACCCCCGACGTGATGCGCGAGGTCGAGCGCACGGTGATGCTGCGGATCATCGACCAGCGCTGGCGGTCGCACCTCTACGAGATGGACTACCTGCGCGAGGGCATCAACCTCCGGGCCATGGGCCAGCGCGACCCGCTCACCGAGTGGCAGCGCGAGGGCTTCGACATGTTCGGCCAGATGATGCACGGCGTCTGGCAGGACTTCATCAAGTACGTCATGCACGTCCAGGTGCAGGTCAACCGGCCCGCCGGCGACGCGGCGCAGTCCGCCCCGGCGGTGGCGGAGCCGGAGGCGGTGCAGAACTTCCAGTACTCCGCCCCCGAAGACCCGTCGACCTCGGGAGGTGCCGCCGGCATGGCCGCGGCGGCCCGGGCCCAGGGCCCCGAGGGCAACGGCGACAACGGCGGCAACGGCGGTCCGGCGGGCCCGCCCCAGCGCGAGCCGGTCGAGAACGTGCCGGTGACCCGCTCCGACTGGGACAAGACGCCCCGCAACGCCCCGTGCCCCTGCGGGTCGGGCAAGAAGTTCAAGCAGTGCCACGGTGCCTGAGTCGCATCTGAGCGACGCCCGATGAGAGACCTGGCCGACGAGCTGAAGGCGCTGCGTGAGCGGCTCGCCGAGGCCGCCGGCTACCTGCGCATCGACGAGCTGCGGACGAAGCAGCCCCAGCTGGAGGCCGAGGCGTCGCGCCCCGACCTGTGGGACGACGCCGACAACGCCCGCAAGGTCACCGGCGAGCTCGCCAACCTGAACGACGACCTGGCCCACTTCGACGGCATCAGCGCCCGCCTCGACGACGCCGAGACGCTCTACGAGCTGGGCCGCGAGGAGGGCGACGACGCGTCGGTCGCCGAGGTCGAGGAGAACCTCGGGACGCTCGACAGGGATCTGCGCCAGATCGAGCTGCGCTCGATGTTCTCCGGCGAGCACGACGACGCCGACGCCCTGGTGAGCATCCAGGCCGGCGAGGGTGGCGTCGACGCCCAGGACTGGGCCGAGATGCTGCTGCGCATGGTCCTCCGCTGGGCCGAGCGGCGGGGCTACGCCACCGAGGTCGACTCGACGACCCCCGGTTCCGAGGCCGGCATCTCCTCGGCCGACTTCCTGGTGAAGGGCCGTCACGCCTACGGCTACCTGCAAGCCGAGCGGGGCGTCCATCGCCTCGTGCGGATGAGCCCCTTCAACGCCCAGGGCAAGCGCCAGACCGCCTTCGCCGCCCTGCAGGTGGTGCCGATGCTCGACGACGGCGACACGTCCGGCGTCGAGATCGACGACAAGGACATCAAGATGGACGTCTTCCGGGCGTCCGGCGCCGGCGGCCAGCACATCAACAAGACGTCCTCGGCGGTGCGCCTCACCCACATCCCCACGGGCATCGTGGTGGCCTGCCAGGTGGAGCGCAGCCAGTTCCAGAACCGTGACAGAGCGATGGCGATGCTCAAGGCCAAGCTGGCCGACCTGGAGCGCTCCAAACGCGAGGCCGAGCTCGACGAGATCCGCGGCGAGCAGCAGCGCGTCGGGTTCGGCAGCCAGATCCGCAGCTACGTCCTGCAGCCCTACCAGATGGTGAAGGACCTGCGCTCGGAGCACGAGACGGGCAACGTCGACGCCGTGCTCGACGGCGACCTCGACCCGTTCATGGAGGCCTACCTCCAGTGGAGGCGGGCGAACTAAACACCCCTCCGGCGGGCGCCGGTTGATTTCCGGTGCCAAGCTGGTTTCTGTAACCTCACCGCAATCTTCAGCGTGGCGGGCACACGCGGCGCGGTCGTTCTAAGTTCGAGGCCAATGATCACATTCCAAAATGTGAGCAAGCTGTACAAGGGCGAGATCAAAGCCCTCTTGCGGTGCTCCGCCAACATCGACAAGGGAGAGTTCGTCTTCCTCGTCGGCCCGTCGGGATCGGGCAAGTCGACGATGCTGCGGCTGATCAACCGCGAGGAGGTGGCCGACGACGGCACCCTCTACGTGGCCGGCAAGGACATCGCCCGGCTCTCGTCGTGGCGGGTTCCCTACCTGCGCCGCAACATCGGCTGCATCTTCCAGGACTACAAGCTGCTGCCCAACAAGTCGGTGTACGAGAACGTCGCCTTCGCCCTGGAGGTGATCGGGCGGCCCCGCCACGTCGTCCACGCTCAGGTGCCGGCCATCCTCGAGCTGGTGGGCCTCGAGCCGAAGTCCGAGAACCTGCCCGAGGAGCTGTCGGGTGGCGAGCAGCAGCGGGTGTCGATCGCCCGGGCGTTCGTCAACCGGCCGTTGATCCTGCTCGCCGACGAGCCCACCGGGAACCTCGACCCGGCCACGTCGGTGGGCATCATGCGCCTGCTCGACCGCATCAACCGGACGGGCACCACCGTGGTGATGGCCACGCACGACCGTTCGATCGTCGACACGATGCAGCGCCGCGTCATCGAGCTCGACCAGGGCGAGATCGTCCGCGACCAGGTGCGCGGCGTCTACCAGTGACCGATCGGTCTGGGGAGGACTGAGGAAGCCATGGCTCTCAAGCTCGACTACGTGATCCGTGAGACGTCGACGAACCTGCGGCGCAACGTCACGCTCAACATCGCCGCCGTCGTGACCATGGCGGTGTCGCTGGGCCTGTTCGGCTCCGCCATGCTCCTGCGCGCCGGGGTCGACGCCCTGTCGAGCCGCTGGGAGGAGGGCGTCGAGGTCGTCGTGTTCGTGCAGCGCGACATCTCCGAGGAGGCGAAGGACACCCTCGAGACCGACCTGCGGGAGCATCCGAGCGTCGCCGACGTCCGCTACGTCGACGCCGAGGAGTCGATGGCGGAGTACCGGCGGATCTTCGAGAACAACCCGGCGATGCTCGCCGAGGGCGAGAAGAACCCCGAGCTCGTGCCGACGTCGTTCCGGGTCACGCCGTCCACCAGCAACCCGCAGGCCATCCTCAGCATCACCGAGCAGTTCGCCACGAAGGAAGGCGTGATGCGGGCGACGTCCGCGCTGGAGGGGGTGCGGCGGCTGCAGAGCATGTCGAGCACCGCGCAGCGGCTGATCTTCATCACCGCGCTCGGGCTGCTGATGGCCGCCCTCATGCTGATCCTCAACGCCATCCGCATGGCGATGTTCGCCCGGCGGCGGGAGATCGAGGTGATGAAGCTGGTCGGCGCCACCAACTGGTTCATCCGGGTGCCGTTCATGATGGAGGGCGTGGTGCAGGGGGTGGTCGGCTCCGGCTTCGCCCTGACGTTCATCTACCTGGTCAACAAGCTGATGAACAGCGCCAACCGCGACGAGATGTCGGTCCTCGCCGGCATGGTCGCCACCCGCGGCGAGGTCACGATGGTGATGATCGTCGTCGTGTTGTTGGGCGTCGGCATCGGCGCCGTCGGCTCGGGTTGGGCCCTCAGCCGCTTCCTCAAGGTCTGACCCCACTCCGCCCTCAGGACGACTGCGAAGTAGATCATTAGTGATCTACTTCGCAGTGATGGGAGATAGCGCCGGACCGCCGACCGTCACTTCCACTTGATGGAGCAGCCGATGCTGGGGAGTTGGGGGGTGGGGACGGGGTCGCCGGAGAGGACGGCGTCGACGGCGGTGGCGAGGTCTTCGCCGGTGAGGGGCGTGGCGCTGCCGGGGCGACTGGCGTCGAAGCGGCCGCGGTAGGCCAGCTGGTGGTCGCCATCGAACAGGAAGAAGTCCGGGGTGCAGGCGGCCTGGTAGGTGCGGGCGACGTCCTGGGCCTCGTCGTACAGGTACGGGAACGTCCAGCCGTTGGCGACGGCGAAGCCGGGCATCAGCTCGGGTGCGTCCTCGGGGTAGGCAGTCGCGTCGTTGGGGTTCACGGCGATCACGGCGAGGCCCCGGTCGATCCAACCCTTCGCCAGGCGGCCCAGCTCAGGGGCGACGTGCTTCACGTACGGGCAGTGGTTGCACACGAAGGCGACCAGTACGCCGGGGGCGTCGGGGTGGTCGGACGGGCCGTGCAGGGCGCCGTCGGCGTCGGGGAGCGTGAAGTCGGGGAGCGGCGTCCCCAGGGGGAGCATGGTGGACTCAGCGGCCATGCCCCAAGGATGCCGCCTCAGACCCGGAGTCGGCAGGGACTCGGCAGGATCGGCAGGGAGTCGGCAGGGATCGGTGGGAGTCCGCCGCCGGCCTGCGTTCCGGTGGACGGCGGATGACATCTGAGGGTCATGGTCGAGCTAGTCGGGCTGGGTGGGCGGGCGCTCCAACAGCTCGGAGCTGAACCGCAGCCCCCGGCGCCCGAGATCATCGGCCACCCGGAGGAAGAACGCCTCGACGTCGGTGTCCAGCGGCTCGAGGTGGTCGACGTGCACCCGCACCGGTTTGCCGGCCGCCGCCGGGAACGCCGCGACCAGCTCGCCGTCGAGCGCGTAGGCGACGCAACGCTCGATCCGTCCGGCGAGGCGGTCGGTCACGCCGGGCCCGTCCCAGCGCTCGTTCTCCACCAGCACCAACACGTACTCCTCACCGTCGGCGCTCTGCAGCACGAGGTCGATGGCCGACTCGTCGTCCCCAGGTTCGTGCACCCCAGGGAGGGTAGACCGTGTCAATCGAGCTCCTCGATGCGGCGATCGGCGAGGTGAAGCTGCACCGCAGCAGCGTGGCCGTCGCCTCCGGCGCCGCGCCCGACCCGGTCGTGTTCGACTGGCACACGTTGGGGGAGCTGCTGCAGTTCCTGCAGGACGCCCGCGCCGGGGACCTCACCGGCCGGCGCCTGGCGGAGGCGGCGAAGCGGTGGCAGCAGCTGGTCGACGTGGGGTGGCCGGCGACGTCGATCCGGTCACCGGTCGAGCGGGCGGTGGCGCTGCTGGCCCAGGGGCCGGCCGACTCGACGGCCGCGCCGCGGCTCACGCCCGTGGAGCCCGCCAACGAGCTCGAGCGGGCGCTGGCGAAAGCGGTGGACGACGACTCGGCCCGGCCCGCGGTCTGGCAGGCGCTGCACGACGGCGAGCTGGTGCTCCCGGTGGTGGCCGACGAGCCGCTCCACTTCCCCAGCGCCACCACGACGGAGGACCCGCTCGTGTTCGGCTTCGCCACCGAGGAGCGGTTCAACGCCCTGTTGCCGGAGGGTTCGCAGGTCAGCCGGGTGCTGGCGCCGGGCCGTGACCTGCCGAGGCTGTGGCCGGCGGGCCACTGGCTGATGATCAACCCCGGCTACGAGAACGGCCTGGTGCTCAGCCCCTGGGAGGTGACGGGCCTGCCCCACGGTTGGCGCACCGAGCTGCCCCATCCCCGCAGCCTGGTGGTGGCGCCGCCGGGGCCGGAGGACGAGGAGCGCGCGGTGCTCCTCACCGCGGCCACGGCCACGGTCGCCGGCTGCACCGAGGTGGCGTGGGCCCGGCTGCGGCGCCGCGGGTCGCCCGACCGGGCGCCGTGGCGCGACATGCTGGTGGTCACGGCCGCCGACCCGGGCCGGCAGGCCGCCGTCGTCCGGGCGCTCGGCGCCGCGTTGCCCCCG
>Ga0193742_1000880_pt1 | contig 19093 bp, 27 predicted proteins | sample L2c1metaG_FD_165511 | JGI IMG/M metagenome (GOLD analysis project Ga0193742, IMG submission 165511) | Soil microbial communities from a riparian zone of the East river system, Colorado, United States - L2c1 | ecosystem: Environmental > Terrestrial > Soil > Riparian zone | place: USA: East River... | reverse complement strand
AAGGGAGGTCCGGCATGAGAAGCCCTATGTCAAGCCGGCTCCGGTTGATCTTGGTTGAGGAGTCGTTGGAGGGCTCGGTGGCGGGCGGGGTCGTAGGGGACGTGGTCTTGCCAGCAGTGCCAGATGACGAACAGCCAGGCTCGGGCGAGGATGCGTACGGCGTGGGGGTGGTCGTGGCCGCGGGCTCGGGCTCGGTTGTAGAGGTCGGCTGCCCAGGGGTTGGTGTGGCGGGTGTCGGCGGCGAAGTCGTTGACGGCGTCGCGGAGTTGTTTGTCGCAGGCCCAGCGGAACCCGACGGCGCGGAGCTTCCCGGATTGTCGGGTCGAGGGTGCGGCGCCGGCGAGGCAGGTCAGCGATTCGGGGGTGGGGAACTTCGCGCGGCAGTCGCCGATCTCGGCGAGCAGGCGGGCGGCGCGGACGCGGCCGGCGCGGGGCAGGGATGTGAAGATGTGCGCGTCGGTGTGCGCGGCGAGTTGGTGGTCGATCTGGGTGGAGAGGGTCTTGATCTGCTCGACGAGGGTCCGCAGCAGCGCCGTGTAGGTGGCGGTGATGTGGGCCTGGCTGGTGGCGTGTTCGCCGGTGGCTCCGCGGGGCGCGTCGAGGAGGCGCTGGTGCAGCACCGCGGGATCGGTGCGGCCGGAGTAGCCCTGCTTGGTCAGCCAGTCGCTCAGCCGTTTCGGGGTGAGCCAGTCGGCGGCGTCCTGGGTGTCGAAGCGGGTCAGGAACGCGAGGGTGATCTCGGAGTCGATGTCGGCGAACAGTCCGATCACGGCTGGGAGCACGTTACGCAGGTGCGCGCGGAGCTGGTTCGCGGCCGCGACGCGGTGGCCGACGAGGTCTTTGCGGGCTCGGCAGGCCCGGCGCAGCGCGATGGTGGCGTCGGTGTCGGGGATCAGCGGCCGGAGCCGGGCCCGGTCGGTGCGCAGGGTGTCGGCCAGGACGTAGGCGTCGAACCGGTCGTCCTTGTTGCCGGCCGATCCGTAGCGGCCACGCAGGTTCTTCACCTGGTTCGGGGAGATCACGACCACGGTCAGGCCGGCGTCCAGGAGCGTGTCGACGACGGGCCCGTCGGGCCGTTCGATCGCGACCTCGCCGACACCGTGCCGGCCGAGGAACCCGGTCAGGTCACGCAGACCGGCGGCGGTGTGCTCGACCATGGTGCGGGCGAGTTCACGACCGCGGCCGTCCACGACCGACACGGCGTGGTCGTCGCGGGCCCAGTCGAGCCCGCCGGTCACGTCGTTGACCGCAACCTCGGGCAGGGACAGGGGCGGTTCACTATCGATGGTGTTGGTGGCAGACTTCATGTCAGCCTCCTCGCTGCTAGACCCAGTGGGGAGGCACCCTCGTCACACGGCGCCGTTGGTGCCGGAGTCTGTCTGCCGGTTCGCTCACTGATCGGCACTCGCAGCCGGTCGACCCCACGGTCGGCCCGGCCTTGGCGCACAGCCCTATCGACGGTCCACAGACTCCGGGCGACCACCAGATCCTGCAGATCTCATGCCGGACATCACACTGCTTCCAGAACGCGTCAAGCGAGCAGGGCAGTGACCTGGCGGCACCCGGGGTGCATCAACGCCCTAACGCAGAACGCCGACCAGAGGATGGTGCACCAGTGAGCGACCTCCCGATCCAGGTGATCCTGAGGGGACCGCAGCGGCAGAACCTGGGCGACTGCACGACGTGGGCGTCGGTGTCCGTGGTGGCCCGCCGCAACGATCTGTGGCAGTGGACGCTCGTCACGTCGAACCCGGCGGACGCGGCGCTGATGCTCCCCGCGACGAACACGGCCGGGAAGATCACGTCCAACCGTGGTGTCATCTTGCGGCGGATCCAACCGGATGGGTCCGCGGTCACGTTCATGTCTGGGTGGCAGTCGAAGTACCCGGACGTGTCCACTGATGGTGGCCTGACGACGTGGACGTTCACCGGCTACGACGACACGAAGCTCCTCGCGAGCGCGACGCTGTGGCCGAAGCCGGACGCTGCGGTGACCGCTCAGACGGACACGCACCACCGGATCAGCGGGCCGGCGTCCAACCGGATCCGCGGGTACGCGATCGCGAACCTTGTCACTCGGCTCGGTGTCGACGGGTTCTCGACGGGCAGCCAGCTGAACTTGGGTCCATCGAAGCCCAGCCAGGCGCGGTTCGACGACTTCCTCCCGTTCGCGCAGAACATCGCCGGTCGGGCGTTGAACTTCCAGGTGCGGCAGCGCGACTCGGACTCGGACTTGTTCCTGTACCAGTGGCTGCCGCCAGACAGGCGGTCGTCGGTGCGGTTCTCGCCCGCACTGGGGACGGTCACGGCGTGGTCGTCGGCGTCGACTGAGCCGACCGTGAACGTGGTCATCGTCGGCGCGGGCGGCGAAGGCGTCCTGCGCAGGTTCCGCCGCTACGTGGACCAGGCGTCCATCAACGTGTACGGACCCCTCGAGGTGTTCAAGGACCGTCGCGACCTGAACCCCGACGAAGACCCCGATTGGGAGTTGCAGGCCGAGGTCGACGCGCTGGAAATCCTCGAAGAGGGCGCGGCCCGGTCGACGTTCCAGATCGACATCCAGGGCGCTGACGGTGCCCGGCCGTTCGTGGACTACGTCCCCGGTGACCGGGTGCTGGCGTACGCGGACGCCGACGAGGCGCAGCAGCCCATCGGGCCGGTCGTGGATGACCTCGTGGAGGAGATCCAGGTGACCTACTCCGCTGAGGGCGAGCAGGGCACGGTCCGGGTCGGCTCGACTCCGGATGACGTGGACAACGTGATGGCTCGCCAGATCCGCGAGCTCGGCCGGCAAGTGAAGGGTCTGGAGACGAGACGATGACGCTGAACAAGGCTGGTTTCCCCGGGTCCGTGACGGACATCCAGTGGTCCAAGCTGATCGACTTGCTCGGCCACGACGGCACCCTCGGCATGAACGTCTCCGTCGCCAGCGGCGACCGAACCGTCCGTGTCAGCGAGGGGATCTCGAACGTCGGCGCCATCCTGGCGGACCTGGACGCGCCGATGAACGTCGGACCGCTGCCCGCGAATACCGGCTCGTTCGCGCGACTGGACCGGATCATCCTGCGTGCGAAGTGGTCGGACAAGTCCTTGACTCTGACGTACCGGCAGGGCACCCCGTCGTCGAACCCGCAGCCGCCGACCCTGACCAAGGACCCTGGCGTCCAGTACGAGGTGCGGCTGTGTCAGGTGCGGGTTGAGCCCGGCACCGGGAACCTGTCCACCGGTGACCTGTTCGCCGAGAAGGTCCCACCGGTCTCCGGCTTCTACAACTCGTCCGGATTTCGCGGCTTCCCCGACGCCGACAACGGGTCGCTGGTGTGGTATCAGGCGGCAGAGTCGCTGCGGGTGCCGGTCGACGGCGAGTACGTGGAGATCGCGAACGCCCGCGCGGCGATGCGTCCGAGGCACACGGTCTCGGGTTCGGACATCACGCTTTCCGGGTCAGGGTCGTACGAAGGTGGAAGCCCCTCCTGCGGCATGACGTTCGTCGCACCACCGATTGGCTCGGTGATCGTCTCCATGTTCGGGCAGGTCGAACAGAACCAGAACGGCGGACGCACATACCTGTCGTTCGAGATCCGCAACGGCGACAGCATCGGACTGGGCGGTGTGGTCTGGGCTGCCAGCGACGAGGTGGCGATCCTGGCCGGTGAGTCGGTCACCTCAGGCGCACCAGCGCGTGCCGCCGGAACCGTCAGCCGAATGATCACCGACCTCACTCCCGGCAACACCTACAACGTTCGGACGATGCACCGGATGGTGGCGTCGACCGGTGGCGGCGTCTTCTACCGCTACCTGCTCACCGAGCCCGTCGCCTGACTAGGAGGTCCCCGCATGCCTGCTGTACCTGGTGACATCGTGCGTCACGACGGCGAGGAGAAGGTCGTCGTGGATGTGGACGGCGACGGCATGGCGGTCCTCCGGGACCGCGACGACCTGACCGGCGAGACCCTCACCGGCGCACCGGCCGACGTGCTCGACGTCATCGGCCACCTTGAGGAGCCGTCGTGACCACGATCGCGCAGGAGCGCGCCGGTCACGAGCGCGTCGGCTACGACGACCTCATCCTCCGCGGCGAGTGGGGCGCGAGGTTCGGCAACTATGGCTCGTCCCGCCCCGTCGAGGAGCCGGCCGACACCCAGCACATACACATTTCCGTAACCAACCCCGGCAACTACAGCTCCGACGCCGCGCACATCCGCGCCATCGAGGCCATCGGCATCTCCCGCTTCCCGTCCACGGGAGTCTCCTACAATCGCGCCTTCACGCAGTCGGGCCGCGCCTACGAGCTACAGCCGATCGGCCGACGCGGCGCGCACACGGTCAACGACTTCAAGCGGGCGAAGTGCATCACCACCGGGTGTCCGTCGCGCGGTGGGTCGCTACAGGCGCCGTCGTGGAACAACAACATCACGGGTCGCGCGTACGTCTTCGCCGCCAACGTGGACGACGAAGCCACGGATGAGCTGATCGACGCGATGGCCCGGTGCATGGCCGCCGACCGGCTGGCCGGGTTCGTCCGCAAGGACGCTGGCATCCACGGCCATCGCTGCTGCTCGTCCAAGTCCTGCCCCGGGAACAAGCTGTGGGCGCGCATGGGCGAACTCAGGAAGCTCGTCGACCACTACCTGCGCGTCGGTCTCGGCGGCGCAACCCCGACACCACCGGAGGAAACCATGTCCGTCGCCAACGTCCGTGTTGGGCTCAGCCAGGTCTTCAAGGAGGCCGCGACCGCTTCGACGTCGACCGGCCGGAACGCCGCGCTGTGGTTGCGGCAGATCCTGGTCCCGGATGTTGTCAACGCCGTGTGGTCGGCGAAGATCGGGCTCGGCGACAACCGTAAGACGCTCGCCCAGTCCATCGGGACGATCGAGCTGACCACTGCGGCGATTCTTGACCAGCTGGCCGAGCAGGGCGTTGACGTCGATGCCATCCGCCTCGAGGTCGAACGGAAGGTCGCCAAACTGCCGCAGATCCCGACGTCCGATGTGTTGGCTGCTCTGGCGAGTCAGGCCCCGGAAGACGACGAGGCCTGACCGTGTCGGCTCCCGCCGGGCTGGCCGGGAACCGCGGCTAACCCCATAGGGAGATGGAGCAGCCATGCCCGGACCCGACGAGCCAGCCTCCGAGTTCGAGCGTGGCAAGGAGGCCGGTCGCGTAGCCGCGATCCTGGCTGAGCACGGCCAGCACCTCGCGAAGATCAACGGTTCGGTGGGTGACGCCGCACGGTCGCTGGCCGAGCTGGCGGCCGAGGTCCGCTCGCTGCGGGAGGAAGCCAAGCTGCGAGACGAGCGGGTCGCCACATTCCTGGCGGCGCTGGCCACGGAGACGGAGCACCGCCGCTCAACCCTGGCCGACAGCGCCACGGCCGGTGCGCATCAGCAGCGCCGGAGTCGCAGGGTGCTGATCTGGGCTCTCGTCGTGGCGGTGGTGCTCGCCGCGGCCGCCGTGCTGCTGTCCATTGCTCCACTTGCCAACTGATCCCCCATGGCGGGCTGGACTATCCCGTCGCCGCCCCCGATAGACGGAGGCACTGTGTGGAGTTCCCCGCTGACCTGCCGGCGCTGGTCCCGTCCGTCGGCGTGCTCGGACTGTTGGCCTGGCTGCTGGTCCACGTGATGCGGCAGGCGTCAGGCGACCGGGGCGGGTACAACGCCGTCATCTCCGGGCTGCGCGAGCAGCACGCGACCGAGATCCGCGAGATGGCCGCCCGCCACGACGCGCAGATCGGCGATCTGCGCCAGCAGGTCACGGGCCTGCGTTCCGAGGTTGGGGATCTGCGCGTGCAGCTGGAGCAGGAGCGGAAGGCCCGGCACGATGCCGAGGATGCCGCCGCCCGTCTGAGGCGAGGAGAGGTCGATGACCCGACTCCATGACGCAGGCTCGACGCCTCCCACGCAGCGTGTCGTTCTGGTCGTGCTTGTCGCGATCATGGCGATTGTCGCGTGGATCGGCTGGTCGCTGGCCACCGCCCGCCAGGACGCCCGGCTGGCCGCGGACAACGCGGCCGGCATCGCGCAGCAGGTGGTCACCGAGTGTGAGGTCGGCGGCACTGTGGCCGCACAACTGGGTGATCTGTGTCGTCAGGCCGAAGAGGTCGAAGACGACCCGGTGGAGACGATCCCCGGCCCGCGCGGCGAGAGGGGTGACCCGGGTGAGGACTCGACCGTCCCGGGGCCGCGAGGCTTCCAAGGATTGATGGGCCCGCAGGGCGTGCCAGGTCCAGTCGGCGAGACCGGGCCGGCGGGCCCGTCCGGATCGGATGGTGCCGATGGCAGTCCGGGCAGCGCTGGCGAGCCCGGCCCTGACGGTGTCAACGGCGATCCCGGCGAGGACGGGGTCGACGGGTCTCCCGGAGGACCTGGCCAGGATGGCGCCCCGGGGTCCGATGGCGAGCAGGGCCCAGCCGGGCCGACCGGTCCGCCAGGTGATACCGGGCCGCAGGGTCCGCCAGGTGAGGACGGCGAGGACTCCACCGTGCCAGGCCCCCCAGGGGGCGACGGCGCGGACGGCCAGCCACCCACGTCGTGGACGTTCACCTACACGCCACTCATCGGTGACCCAATCGAGTACACATGCACCCGCTCACCCGACTTCGAAGAGGACTCGCCGACCTATACGTGCGAGCCGATCTAACTGACGGAGGCGTCCGAATGCCTCTCCACGCACACATCCCCTCGACTCCCCAGGAGCCAACCATGTCCGAGTTCCTCCGCGCGGCCGCGATCCGCGCGTTCCGCACGTTCCTGCAGACGCTCATCGCGATCCTCGCGACGGTGGCTGCGCTCGACGAGCTGAATCTGTCGACGGCCCTGCTGGGTGCCGTGTTCGCTGCGGTCGTGTCGGTCGTGACGTCGCTGGTGTCGCTGCCGGAGATCGGCCGCGGTACTGGCGTCGGCGGCCTGCTGCTGGCGTCCCTGGTGCGCGCGGTCCGGACGGCCGCGCAGTCCGCGCTCGGTGTGGTCGGTGCGGCGCTGGCGTTCTCCGACGTGGACTGGCGCGCGGTCGGCATGGTCGCCGGTCTCGCTGCCGCAGCGTCGTTCCTGACCGGCGTGCTCGAGGGCCTGCCCGAGGTACCGGCGTCCGTTCCTGCCTGACCGTCCGCACGTCCTGACAACTCGATAGGGGAGGCGCCATGGCGCGGCTTTGGTATGGCGGATCGCCCGCTGACTTCGTGATCGCGCAGGGCGCCGAGATCCCGATCCTCGACGAGGCGGGCGACCCGACCGGCGCTGACGGCGCGACGGTCGTTCTGCCGTTGGTGGCGACGGCGTTCACGGCCTACCTGGACGCGGCGCTGTCGATCTCCGAGGATGACCTCCTCGACGCGAGCGGCAATCCGATCACCACGGTGTCGCAGAACACTGACTTCGCCGAGCGCGGCACGATCCCGCGGTTCCAGTGTGTGGACGGACACGGGGGCCCGATCTGGCTGTCCGCGGATGGCGTCACCGGGTACCGGCTGGAGCCGCAGTCGGACGTCCTGTACGGGCGCGTCGGCGTCGTCGAGACGGCGGTCAGCACCCTGGAGACGGTCAACCTCCAGGACGTGGATGTCACCGACCGTGAGGACGGCACGTTCCTGGCGTGGGAAGAGGCCACCGGAACCAACGTCTACCGCGCGCCCGCCGGAACCGGCACGGTCACCTCGTTCGCGGGCGAGCTGCCCGTCGCGGGAGACATCCCCGCAGCCGAGGCGCTGGAGGCGCTGGGCCTGGATCAGGCGGCCGACAACATCGCGACCCTGCTGAGCTTCGGCGTGCAGTGCATCAGGGAGGACGGGCCCGGGTACGCGACGCCGGACCCGGCCGCGCTGTTCGTCATCTACAGCGGCACCGTGGCGCCGCCGGTCACCGGCGTGGCGTTCCTCTGGGTCAGGCTGCCCTCCGGTGGCTGACGCGTACGCGCTTGAGGACGGCGCGTGGTTGCCACTGAACACCGCACCGCCGCCCGACCCCATCCCGGACCCCGATCCTGACCCGGACCCCGACCCGGGAGATCCGCAGACACCTACCGGCACCTGGCCCACGCTGGCTCAGGCGCAGGCGTTCGTCGTCAACAAGGCCTCGCTACCGTCTGTCGGCTCGATCACCACGACCAGCAATGGCCAGGTCATCGAGAACGTCAGGACGACCGGGCTGATCCGGATCGCACACAGCAACGTGATCGTGCGGAACGTCTACTTCGATTACGCGGGTGGCGCTGGCGCTTACGCCATCTCCACCACGGCCAGCAACATCGGGAACATTCTCATTGAGAATGTCGAGGTCGCCGGCCAGCGTCTGATGAACGGCATTCGCACCATCGCCATGAACTTCCCGGGTGTGAACTCTCAGGGGTTGCGCCTGCGGCGCATCTACGTGCATGGCGTCGGGTCCGGTCCTCGGTTCTACGACAACAACCACATCGAAGACGCGCTCGTTCTTGCTGACCACTACGCGGGCTCCAGCTCCCACCGGTCCGGCATCGGCAACAACGGCGGCGCCCACTGCTCGATCTCACGGTGCCGGCTGGAATGCACGGGGGCGCAGTCCTCGGCCGCGATCTCGCTGTACGGCGACAACGCCCTAGCCGATGACCATCTGTTCCAGGACAACCTGCTCGTGTGCAACGACGGCTACATCGCGTACGGCGGGTCGGTCTCGTCGAAGGCGTTCCCGGTCGGCCGCGACGTCAGGTACCTGCGCAACCACTTCATGTTCAAGACGCCCTACTCGGGCCCGCTGTACGGGGCGCTGACCGCGTTCACCGGCGGCAACGGCAACGTCTCTTCGCAGAACGTGTGGGAGACCTCCGTGACGCTCAACAGCGGCGCGACCAAGCAAGCCGGCGATCCGATCTGAGGGGTGGGACTCGATGGCATTCGTCGATGAAGAGACCAACGTCGGAGGCGGCAACACGGCCACCGTCCTCGTTCCCGCGGCCGCGGCGGCTGGCGACCGGCTGCTCATCCAGCTGACGATGACGTCGGACGTGTCGACGTCCGCGACCGCCGGCCTGACGCAGATCGGGTTGTCCAGCCCGAGCACGGCGGGCACCGGGTTCATGGAGCACTGGACTGGGGTTGTCACGTCGGGCGGCGTGCTGGACCCGGGCGACACGATCTCCATCCCGCTGACTTCGAACGCGCCGTGGTCGATCATCTGCGCGGCATACGACCCGGCGGATGTTCTCGGCTTCTTCTCCAACTACGCGGCGAACGCGAACGACTCGACGGTCACCACTCCCAGTGGGACCACCCTCGGGCCGTGCATCGCGACGCACTGGTACGGCGTCATCTCGAACCTGCCCGGCATCACGACCCCGATCACGTGGACGGACCACGCCAGCACCACGAAGCGTGCGGAGGTCTGCAACCTCCTCGCGACGGGCGGAAACTTCCGCGAGGGCCTGGGCATGATGGCCGACGAGGTCATCGCCTCGGCCGGGGCGGTCGCGGGCAGGCTCGCCACGCCGTCCGAGCTGGTGCGCGGACAGGGCGTCCTCATCTTGCTGGGCACCACCGTGGACCAGCCTGTCGCCAACGCTGGAACTGACGACAGCATGGCCGCGGGTGCCACTGAGGCGCTGAACGGCACGATGTCCGACGGCGGAGGGGCCGGCGGGCCGTACACCCCGCTCACGTGGCGGATCATCTCCGACACGTCCGGCGGGGCGTCACTGTCGTCGACGTCGGTTGAGGACCCTGACCTGACTGCGGGGCCGAACGGCGGCACCATCGTGCTCGGCTTCAAGGGTGAGGACTCCGCGGGGATCGAGTCGGACGAGGACACGGTCACCATCACCGTCGTCGGCGCCGAGGACACTGCCGTGCCCAACGCGGACGGCACCGTGACCGGCTGGATCCCGTCGACAGGCACCGACATCTACCCGCTGCTGGCCGAACAACGACGCCACCTACGCAACGAGTCCGGACACGCCGACGGCGCACCCCCTGCGGCACCCGCTGTCGCTGATCAACCCGTCCGGGCCGGGCGACGGTCTCGCGTTCAGCTGCCGCGTATCGCGGGTGAACGCCTCGTCCGCTTCGGTGGTGGTGAAGCTGATCGAGGGCGCGTCGACGATCATCGCGACCTCGGCCCCGGTCTCGATCGCCGCCGGTTCGGTGCAGCAGGTCAACCTGGTGCTCACGCCTGCAGAGATCGCGTCGATCACCGACGAGGACGACCTCGACGGGTACGCCGAAGTGACGGCGGTGCCCTGATGGCTGAGGTCCGCGTCCACGAGATGGTCCTCGCGCGGACGGAGACGGCCGCATCGGGTACGCGGGTCCGCGTCCATGAGATGTCACTCGTCCGAACCCCGGCGCCGGCGCCTCCCGCTGTGGTTCGCGTGCACGGGATGTGGCTGACGCGCAACCAGGCAGCGCCGTCGCTGGACGGCGGGATCTTCGCCGTCGACGCCAACGGCGTGTGGGTGGAGGCCGACATCCTCGGCATCAGCAACGGCCAGTGGGCCTGACAAGGAGACGAGATGGCTTCCGCTCTGTACCCCCTGTTCAAGCAGGCTCTCCTGTCGGGTGACGTGGACCTGCTCACCGACGACGTGCGAGTGATCCTGCTCGACCTGGCCGACTACACGTACGATCCGGCGGACGAGTTCCTCGACGACGTCGCGGGCACCGTGGGCACGGCGACCGCGCTGGCGTCGAAGACCATCGACACACCGGCGCCGGGTGTGTTCGACGCCGCGGACACGACGATGACAGCGGTGTCGGGAGACCCGATCGAGGCGGTCCTGCTGTACGTCCACACGGGCGCCTCGTCGACGTCGCGGCTGGTCGCCTACATGGACGGGGTCAGCCTGACGCCGAACGGCGGGGACATCGTCGTGCAGTGGCCCGCAGACAGCAACCGCATCTTCGCCCTGTAGGCCGCCGTGGCCGAGTTCCTGAACGAGACATTCACCGCGACTGACGGGACGACGATCCCGGCGCACAGCGCCGCGTTCGAGGAGCTCGGCTGGGACCTGCTCGGCGCGGCGGTGACGGACCAGCACACGATCCTGGCCAACCATGCGACCGCCGCGGTCACCACGTCACCGGGGTCGCGCGTGTTGCGATGCACCACCGACCCGGGGTCAGACGAGTACGACGTCGAGGTGGCGTTCACGTTCCGGCCGACCGCGCAGGCCAACCGCTACCATGCCCTGCTCGTCCGGATGCACCCGACGGCCACGGACTACGCAACCTGCGACCACTACCGGATATTCGCCTCCACCAATGACGTCGTCGCGAACTGGCAACTGTCGAAGGTGATCGGCGGCGCGGGCACACAGCTCGACAACTTCGTGGCGGCCACCGCTGGCACCACTGCACCACTGCTGGTGGAGGTCCGCTCGACCGGCATCCAGGTCTTCCTCAGCGGGTCCCTGATCCTGGAGACCACCGACACCGCCGTCCCGCACCGCGGACGGATCGGATTCGGGTCGCGGCGCGGACAGAGCGGCGTCCACTACATCGACGACCTCGTCGGCGACAGCATTTCCGGGGCCGGCGGGCAGGCCATCGAGCCCGGCGGCATCGCGTCGACAACCAGCGTCGGGACGCCCACCCTGCAGCCCGGCCCGGTCACCGCCGCGCCAGCGGGGATCAGCTCGAGCGCCATCGTCGGGCAGCCCACGCTGACGGCGACGGCGACCATTGCTCCGGACGGCATCGCCTCCACCGCCGTGGTGGGCACGCCGACGCTGACGTCGGTCGACGTCATCGCGCCGGACGGGATTGCGTCGACCACGACGGTGGGAACCCCAGTTCCGCTGCCGGGCATCGTGACGATCACCCCGACGGGGATCCCGTCCACACTCACCATCGGGACTCCGACGTTCGTGGTGCCGGTCGAGACGCCAGCCTCCCGCATCGTCGTGGAGTCCGCTGAGGTCCGGATCGTCCGCGAGGGACCCGAACCTCGCATGGTCACTGAGCCCGCCGAAAACCGCATCGTCATGGAGGTCTGATGGCCCGCCACGTCAAGGACCCGAACGACGTGCTCGACTACGGCCACGACTTCGCGGCGTGGCTGGATGGCGACACCATCACTGACCACGACATCACCGTCACCCCGGACGACGCCGTCACGGTGGACTCGTCGTCGGTCGACGGCGACAGGGTGATCGTGTGGCTGTCTGGTGGCGTGCTCGACGCCGACGCCGAAGTGACCTTCCGGATCGTCACCGCGGGCGGCCGGACCACGGACCGGACTGACCGGTTCGACATCCGCAAGAAATGAAGGTCTGGTCACAGAGAGTGATCTAGGGCACACTCCGTGCATGGGGGCAATTCGTACTGACACAATCCGCCGGATGCGCGGTGTAGCTGCGGCGTTGCAGATGCCGCCCTACGCTCGCCCTGGCCATTACTACTCACCCGCCACGTCGGTGGCCGACCGCGGGCGGGCCGCAGCGTGGCGGGCGCTCCACCCCGTCGGCATCAACCTGCACACCGACGCCCAAGAGGAACTTGCCGCCCAGCTGGCGCCGGCGATGGTCGAACTGCCGGAGGACCGGTGGCGGCCAGGCAATGGCATGTACGGCCGTGCCGACGCCGCGGTCCTGCACGCAATGCTGCGGCACCACCGGCCGAAACGGTTCCTCGAGGTCGGTTCCGGCTACTCGACAGCCGTGGCGCTGGACGTCGTCGAGCGCCACCTGCCGGACCTGCAGATCACCTGCGTGGAGCCGAACCCGGAGCGGCTGCGGTCCCGACTGCGGCCAGCAGACAAGGTCGACCTGATCGAGGCGTGCGTCCAGGATGTTCCGGTGTCCACGTTCGCCGAACTACAAGCTGGCGACGTGTTGCTGATCGACTCGACTCACGTCGCCAAGTCCGGCAGCGACGTGGTCTGGCTGTACCTTCACGTGCTGCCGTTGTTGGCGCCCGGTGTCATCGTGCACGTCCACGACGTGCACTGGCCGTTCGAGTACCCGGAGCGGTGGATCCGTGAGGGCCGCGATTGGACCGAGGTCTATCTCCTGCGGGCGTTCCTGACGCACAACGCGGCGTGGCGGATCCGGCTGATGACGTCGTGGCTATGGACGCAGCGTCCGCAGCTGGTCCCGGAGCCGCTGCGTGGTGAGCCGACCGGTTCGCTGTGGATGCAGCGCGTGTAGCACGACCCCCCGGACACAACCCCGCTGTCGCCTCACGGCGGCAGTCCAGCGCCCCGTCAGCGGACCTCATTGCGAGGTTGCTGACGGGGCGCTTTTGTACGTCTACCAGGTAGAATGTCCGCAAGACCCCGGCGGGTGCGGAAACACCCCCGGGGCATGGCCGACTGGTTAGGAGTCGACGTGGAACAGGGTATCTGTGTAGAAGACGATTGTGACGCGCCGGCGGCAACTCGCGCCCTCTGCCTGCAGCACTACGGCATGCGATACAGGTCGCGGGACCTGCCCGATACCAGGACGCTCCGACGTCACCAGTTGAGCAATGTCGATCCGAAGGCTCTCGAGGGTGACTGCAGCGCATGCGGGCATGGCGTCAAGCTCAGGCTGCAGATACGGAATGGCCGCGAGACTATCCGCTGCGCAGTCCGGACGTTCCGGCGTCGCGGGAAGAAGGTGACGCCAGAGCAGCGCCGCGCCAGCAGGATTCGACGGAAGTACGGCATCGCCTACGAGGAGTATCTGCTCAGACTTTCTGCGCAAGGGGGTAGATGCCTACTCTGCAAGTCGCCTGGTGACCTCTGCGTTGACCATGATCACGCGACGGGCAGAGTGCGTGGACTACTCTGCCGGTCCTGTAATCTTGCCCTCGGGTATCTGCGTGATGACGTGACCGTTCTCAGGCGGGCGATCAAGTACCTGGCAACCCCGGCGCGATGATCACAGCGCGGGCGCTTTTGTCTGTCCGGACGCCCTACCCTCGCCCCATGGACCGCGATCAGCCCGAGCATGTCCGGAAGTGGCAGCGGGTGCTGAACCAGCATTGGCCACTGCACCCGGAGCGGATCAAGCGGACCGGCAACGCCTACCCGGTGACCTGCCGCGTGGTGTTCGAACGGGACGGCGAGACGTGGCTGACCGGTGTCGCCCGGCGCTGGGACGCTGGCCACGTGTGGGTGGAGGTGACCGACCGGCGCCTGTGGGAGAACGGGACATGGCTGGCTCCGCGCGACGTGTATCGGGCGGCGCCGGAGTCAGAGGATCCGGTTGTGGACGAGCCACACCGCGACGGGTAAGACGCCGAACACGACGACCACCCACAGGACGATGGCGGCGATGCGGTTGAAGGGGTTGCGCTCACGGTCGATACGATCCATCTCGGTCCACGCCTGCTTTCCTCAGGTAGTGGTCAAGTCCCTCGTCGCGGGTTCCAGCCCGCGGCGAGGGGCGTCTTGTGTTAGTTGGCCTTGACGTGGTCTCGGGCCTGCTGGATGGCGTTACGCACCGCCGCTTTGAAGCCGTCGCCGCAGGGGATGGCGATCTCCTGCTCCCAACCGTCTTCGCCGACGACGAGCGTCAGCACGCTGTACTGCGCGCCGTCGAGATCCTGTAATTCGCTTAGGAACCACTCGGTGGGTAGGTCGTCAGGGTGGATGGTGCCGCTCATCATTCTTTCCTTCCTGGGGTCGTCCGGAGTTCCCGCTCCGGGCGGCCCCGCTGCTGTGCGTCTAGGGGTCGATGCCCAGCTCACGTTCGAGCTCGGTGATCCTCTGCTCGCGCGTCTTGCGCGGCGTGACGGACCAGCGCAGCCCGTCCTCGATGGCCCAGATCATGCGCTGCGGAGTCCAGCCGAACTTGGCCAGGACCACATGAAGGGCGGCCACGATAGCGAGGGCAACCACGAACGCCGTCGCGTCGCTCATCACGACCTCCACCGGTTGATGACTGCCGCCGCGGCCAGCCCGACGATCAACGCAGTAACCGAGGTAGGAAACGGTGCTCACTGCGGCCGCCATTCTTCGCGCCAACCGGGCCTGTCGCCGTACGCGGCGGCGAGGTGGCGGAGGATAGCTTCGGCCAGCGCGTACGCGTTGTGGCCGCCCACGCCGTCGCCGTCCCACTTGTCGACCCGCGTCAACTCGTCCACGATCGCCCTCTTCGCCGCCACGTCGCGGAGGACGCTGGCGGGATCGTGGCGGATGATGTGCTCGACACGCTCAGAAAGCCAGTGCGGGTCGTCGATGTGACGGTCGGGCTCAACTTCCATGACGACCGGGTGGCGCGTGGTCAGCGCGTCGGGGTCGTCAGAAAAGAAGTTCTCCTCGGGCACGTCGGAGGCATAGATGCGGACGCGCCATCCACGGTCAGCGACGTCCCACGGCGGCGGGAACATCTCGGCGCATAGCCGCGCCGCAGCCTCGTCGTCGTCCAGCGCGGCGCGCAGCCACGCCACCAGGTCGTCCATCACGGCCGCCTTCCTCGTGCGAGTCGCTTCGTGCGGCGGGAACCCGCGCGCCACTGGGCGCTGCGGGTGCGGGCGGCGGCGTGGGTGCGGACCCTCGGTGGTGGCGGAATCTGGGTCAACTTCCACATCGCCGTGTAGACCGGCTGCCACACCTCAGCGAACGCCCGCATTGCTCGGCTGATGGCCTCCCTGAACGGCTCGATTTCGACGTGGATCCAGGTCTGAATGCTGCGCTGGATTCGAGGCTCGACGTATAGGTGTGGTCCAGGGTTCGCCGCCTCCGGTTCCGGCGACCACCGCATCGCGTCCGGCGAGGTGCCGTAGTCGGTCAGCGCGCCGTCGATGGTGTCGAGGATGTCCGGCATCACGCACCCGCCTCTCCCGGCCGCACCGTCGACCCAGGGTCGTCCATGTCAGCCATCCTCTCGCGTCGGGACCTTCGCGGTCGACCAGTCGGTCACGCCGTCGAGCGCCTCGACCAGGGCGAGGTACGCCTCGTTGGCCGCCTGACGCTTCTCTTCGGCATCGGGTGTCCGGAACACCGGCGCCAGCACGCTCGCCATCTGCGCGGACGCGTACGTGTCGACGGCCGCTCGGATCGTGTCGGCCTGCGCCACGGTGATGCTCACGGCTCCTCCTTCGGGTCGGTCACGATGCCGGTGCTGACGGCATCGACGTGTGGCGTCTCGGCCAGCCGGTCGAGCAGATCGACCATGTCCGCGACCAGCCCAGGGGCGTTCTCGTACGTCGGGCCGTCCGTGGCGTCCCACGCGGGGTCATCCTCCGGGGCCAGCCACTCCAGCAGGCGGGAGAACGCGCGGTGGATCACGGCGCCGACTCCCGCAGGAATGCGCGAGCGACCGCGAGGGCGGGGTCAGTCTCGGCGTCGTACACGGTGCATTCAAGGCCACAGTCGGTGTGCTCCTCAACGACCAGCTCGGTGTGCGACTCCAGCCAGTCCGCCACCGCCAGCGCGACGGTGGGGTCCCAGGCGGCGATGTGTGCGGCGTCGGCTGCGGCGGCGCGGATCGCGATGAGGTGGGGCTGGCCGTCGTTGTCGGTGGCCCAGATGTCGTCGCCCCCATCATCGCTCTCCGACTCCCAACGTCCCGACGTTCGCGCCGCCTCCGCCAGCTCGCGCATCCGGGCGGCAGCGCGGCGGAGGATGTCCACGTCGGCGCTCATCGGAGCACCAGCCACAGGCCGAGCACGACGACTGACCAGAACGCGGAACAGATGGCGAGCGCCAGGAACAGGCACTGACCCGGACCCAACGCCCGGCCCGAACGGTGACGGCCACGAACGGTGGCCTCGACGCGGGTAGCCACGGTCACCACTCCGAGTCGACCTGGAACTCAACCGAGTCCCAATCGCCGAAGTCGTCCGTGCCGATGAACGTGACCGTGACCGTCTCGTCCGCGTTGAACGAGTCAGCGGTCCCCATCAGGTCTGCGACTACGGTGCCATCGAGGAACAGAGTCGCCGTCCACGTCGCGAACTCCACCGAGTCGCCGCCGTTCGTCACGCGAGACCTCAGCTCGAAGTCGCCAGCGAAGTCCTCAGACACCTGCACGTCGGCGAACGAGTAGTCGCCAGCCGTCAGCGTGTCGGCCGCCGGCTCAGGCTCAGCCAGCGCTGCGGCCAACTGGTCCTCGAGCTCACCGATCCGCTCGGCCTGAACGTCGGACGTCGCCTGCAGCGTGTCGCGCTCCTCCGTGAGTGTGGCGACGTCGGCGGTCAGGTCGGCGACCTCAGCTTCCAGATCGGCGACCTGCCCCTGCAGGGCGGGCGTCCGGTCCAGCTCACCGGACCGCTTCGCCAGCGGAGTCTCAGTGCCGTCGACAACGGCGTCCGCGACGATGCGGCCCGTCTGCTGCTCACGGGTGGCGCCCTCGATGCCGGCCCACACGGTCAGGCCGACGAGAGCGGCGATGCCGACGATGGCGGCAGCGAGCTTGCGCCGGGGCCGCTTCGGTGCGGGCGCCGGCAGGTTGACGTAGGTGCCGTCCTCGTTGCGGGCCGCGGTGTGCTCCGGGCCGGGCTGGGGAACGGGTGTCTGGTCGGTCATGTCGGATTCTCCTGTTGCCATGGCAACACTTGACGGCCCTTTTCGAGCCGTAGAGCGTTGCGGTTGGACTCTGAAGAACCGTTCTGACCTGCCCGTTTCCCATCTACCAGGGCCTACTTGCCGGGTTCAAGTCCCGTCACTCACCCGAAGGAAAAGGCTGGTCAGGATGCGGTTCTGAAAGGAACCGTACAGCAGGGCAACACCGCTGGCAACACCTGACCAGCCTTTTCCAGCTATCTTTGGACCGTGAAACGCATCCGAACGACCGTTCCGGGCGTCTACGAGCGCCCAAGAACCGACGGATCCACGGCTTTCACTGTGATGTTCCGCATAGACGGCGAGCTCACATCGGAGACATTCGGCGACGCCGACACCAGCGAGGCGGACTTCGCCGCGGCCGTCGAGTTCAAGACGCTCGTCGCTCAGGTCGGCGGCGCGGCGGCCCGCCGGATCCGCGACGCCCGGAACGGCCAGGGCCAGGCAACCCGCGTCCCGACGCTGCGCGCGTGGTTCGATACGTGGAGCTCCACCCGAACCGACGTCACCGACGGAACCATCGCAGAGGACCGACGCCTCGCCAACCGGTCATGGATGCCGACGTTCGGGGACTGGCCCGTCGACACGATCGAGCGCGACGAGATCAAGAAGTGGGTCATCGCCCGACGCTCGGCCACGACGAAGCGCAGCACGACCATCGCCTCGAAGACCATCAAGAACGAGCACGGCTTGCTGTCGACGGTTCTCGGCGCGGCGGTGCCGAAGTGGCGGCCGGACAACCCGGCCCGCGGCATCGGCATCCCCGACGACGTCCATGAGGAGATGGTGTTCCTCACCCAGGCCGAGTTCTACCTCCTGCTCGGCTACGTCCCGAAGCAGTGGCGACCGCTGCTCGTCACCCTCGCCGGCACCGGCCTGCGGTGGGGTGAGATCACCGCGCTCCGGTGGAAGGACGTCAACATGGACGCCACTCCCCCGCGGCTATCTGTCATCCAGGCGTGGAAGAAGGGCGTGACCACCCGAGTCATCGGCCGGCCCAAGACGAAGCGCAGCCGCCGCACCATCTCGCTACCGTCGCAGGTCGTCCACGAGTTGCGACTACTGCCGCATGGCGAGCCGGACCAGTACGTGTTCCGCGGCTCTCGTGGTGGCCGGATCCACCACCAGAACTTCCACCCCCGGGTGTGGGCGACCGCGGTCCGTCTGGCCAACAACCCGGTCGACGCCGACGGCAACGAGCTGCCTAATGCGGCCCGGCTCGGGAAGAACCCGCGCATCCACGACCTTCGCCACTCGCACGCGTCGTGGCTGATCGCGCAGGGGACCGACATCTTCAAGGTCAGCCGGCGCCTCGGACACGAGTCGATCAAGACCACCGACGACACGTACGCGCACCTGATGCCCGATCATCTCGAAACGACCGCAGCAGCGGCCGAAGCGGCACTAACCCCGCCGCTGCTCCCCACCCCGGCGGCCATCGACGCCGCCGACCGGGTCCAGCCGCTCGGCGAGGATGTCGTCGACGGAGAGATTGTCGAGGACGACGACTAGCCCAACTCCAAGCAGAGAGCCAACAACTCCGGGATGAAGACGTAGAGCACACACGCCTCCGGGATCTCGGGTGGCTCCGCAGTCGGCGTCGGTGTCGGGGTGGGGGTAGGGCTCGGTGGCGGCGTCTC
>Ga0193742_1000879_pt1 | contig 19096 bp, 17 predicted proteins | sample L2c1metaG_FD_165511 | JGI IMG/M metagenome (GOLD analysis project Ga0193742, IMG submission 165511) | Soil microbial communities from a riparian zone of the East river system, Colorado, United States - L2c1 | ecosystem: Environmental > Terrestrial > Soil > Riparian zone | place: USA: East River... | reverse complement strand
AAGCGTTTTCAAGCGAAGTGGATCCCGGTTCGCGTGAAGAAAACGCGTCTAAACAAGAGAGTTCCGTTCCGGTTCAATCGGAACGGAAAGACCCTGAACAAAAGCGGCGCCGGCTGTTCGATGCCGGCGCCGCTGACGCCAACGAAGCTGTCGCGCGAAGCGCTAAGCCTTCATCTCGCAGGGGTTCTGCGTTTTGGTCGGATAGATCACCTCCAGCGAGTCGGCCGCGACCGGCACGGCGTCGCCAAGCACGAGCATGTCCCACTTGTCCTTCATCTCGCCCTTCGGCTTCACCGAGAACGGATAGGCCTCCTGCACCAGTTGATGGTCCCAGGACCGGAAATAGGCCTTGCGCGCCTTCATGATGTCGAACTGTGTCTGCTTCTCGAAATAGGCGATCAGCGCGTCGCTTTCGGTCGATTTGGTTTCCGTGATCGCCTGCGCCAGCATCTTGAGCGTGATGTATTCGATCCAGGCGTGGTTCTCCGGCGGCTTGTCGTATTTCTTGGTGAAGGCCGCGACGAAGGCCTTGGACGCCGGATTGTCCAGCGTGTGATACCAGACGGTCGGCCAGGTGCCGCTGAGGTTGCCTTCGCCGGCGGCCCAGGCGTCACCGGTGTTGAGGTTGAATCCAACCAGCGGGTAGGGGAAGCCGAACTCCGCATATTGCTTGACGAGGTTGGTGACCTGGTTGCCCGCGAGGTTGCAGCACACCACGTCCGGCTTGGCCTGGCGGACTTTCAAGAGATAGGGGCTGAAATCGGTGACGTCGGTCGCGATCAGTTCGTCCCCGATCAAATTGGCGCCGTTGGCGTCGAAGAAGGTCTTTGCAGCCTTGAGCAAGTCGTGCCCGAAGATGTAGTCGGCCGTGAGCGTAAAAAACTTCTTGCCCTTCACCATGCCCTTTTGATTGAGCGCGGTGCCGACCGCGTTGACCATCACGGTGTTCGGGATGTCGCAGTGGAAGGAGTAGCGATTGCAGCTCTTGCCGCGCAGCGCGTCGGAGCGGGCGCCGGTCGAGAAGAACACTTTCTTGTTGCGCTCGGCGACCTGCATGATGGTCAGCGAGGAGGCGGAGGAGATTTCGCCGAGCAGCACCACCGCGCCATCCTGCTCGATCATGCGTTGCGCCTTGGTCGAGGCGGTCGCGGGATTGACCGAGTCTTCCGACATCAGGTCGATTGGCTTGCCCATGATGCCGCCGGATTGATTGATTTCTTCCGCGGCCATTTTCACGCCCAACTGGGCGTAGCTGCCGATCGCGCCGAGAAATCCCGTCAGCGGCGTGAGATGCCCGATCTTGATCCGGGTGGCCTGGGCGCGGACGATCGCCGGAAATCCCAGAGCGGAAGCGCCGGCAAACGCGGCGCCGGTTTTCAACAAAGTACGTCGGCTGTAGCTGAACATTACTGGTCTCCTCCCAGGGGGCGCATCACGACGTCCTGCCTCCGATTCTCACTATGCGAGAATGTGAGAGACGCTCTTTTATTGTTGGAGGATAATTTCGGACGCGGCCGTGCCTGTCAACGCCAAATGCGTCGCAGATTCGCGTCAGAACGTCGGAGGAGGGCTTTACGAGGTCTTCGCGGTGTCGCGGGCGCCGAACTCGGCGGACAGCCGGTGAGCGGCAGTTTGCACCAGTTTGGCGCGGCTTTTCAGCACCTGGTCGGACATCCGCCAGATCGGGCCGGAAATGCCGAGCGCGCCGATCACGTCGCCGGTGAAATTGTAGACGGGCACCGCGATGCAGCGCACTTCCGCATTGTACTCGCCATCGTCGATCGCGATCGCGCTGCGCCGGATCTCGGTGATTTCGCGCAGCAACTCCGCGGGATCCGTGATCGACTTGCCGGTCGACGGCTTCAATTCGACGCGCTCCAAAAACCGTTTCAATTGATCGGGGCGCAGCGAGGCCAGGATGATCTTGCCGAGCGCGGTGCAATGCGCCGGCCGCACCACGCCGACGCGGTCGGTGAGCTGGAACGCGCCGGAGCCGCTGGTGCGGGCGATAACGACGACGGAATCGCCCATGCGCACGGCAAAATGGCCGCTTTCGCCGGTCTCCCGCGAGAGATCTTCCAGCACCGGCGTCGCGAGATTGACCATCTCGATTTCATCGAGCGCGCTGGCGGCGAGCGCGAACAGCGGCCGGCCGACGCGGTAACGCTTGGAATCCCGCTCCTGGCGCATATAGCCCAGTGTGACCAGGGTTTTGGCAAGGTGGAACGTGGTGGAATTGTGCAGACCGACGAGCTTGCTGAGTTCGGCCAGCCCAATGCCCTCGCGATGGCGCGCGACCTCCTCGAGGATCGAAAAAGCGCGCCCGAGCGACTGAACGCCGCCGCGCTGGCGTTCCTCGGCGTCGTCGTCGATCGTGGGTGCGTTCGACTGCACCAGCCGGGCGACCGCCGTCTTGCGCGGCGCGGCGGGTTTCTCGCTGGTCTTCAATTTGGTTCGCGATTTCACGTATCGAGTCTCCACGGGGACGGACCGAACTCTATCAGGCTGCCCTCGCCAATGAATAGCATGATGCCCCGCTAGGGGCCTGTCCATCCATATACCACAATAGCAATTGACGTACAGTATTATGAGAAATAGGGTCCGGCCTCGTTGACCGCGCAAACCAAGACGCGGGTTCAGGCTTGTTGAGCGGGGGCAAGCCCGCTGAGCAGCAGGGAGAAGAGTGATCCGATGTCGCGCAATATGCTCAACGGGGCCCAGGTCATCGTCGATTACCTGATCCAGGAGAAGGTGCCGCAGGTGTTCGGCCTCTGCGGCCACGGCAATATCCAGTTCATCGACGCGCTGTACGAGCGCTCGGACGATATCAAGACCATCTCGGTGCACCATGAGAGCGTCGCCGGCTTCATGGCCGACGTTTATTACCGGGTGTCGGGGCGGCCGACCGCGACCTTCACCTCCTGCGGACCGGGCTCGGCCAATCTGCCGATCTCGCTCGGCAACGCGTTCCTGGATTCGGTGCCGTTCATGGCGGTGACCGGCAACGTGCCGACCAGCCAGTTCAACCGCGGTGCGTTTCAGGAACTCTATCGGCACTATCAGGCCGATTTCCCGTCGACCGTGCGGTCCTACTGCAAAAAAGTGTTCCAGCCAACGCGCGGCGAGATGGTGCCGCTCGCGGTCCGCCAAGCCTGGAAGACGATGATGTCGGGTCGTCCGGGGCCGGTCGTGCTGGACGTTCCCTTCGACGTCTTCATGGAGTCGGCGGCGGAGGAAGCACCGAACGCACAAGCGTGGAACGGCAACATCTCCAGCCGCTGCGGCGCCGACCCTGATGGAGTGGTCAAGGCCGTCGACATGCTGCTCGGCGCCGAACGGCCGGTGATGATCGTCGGGCAGGGCGTGCGCTATGGTGGTGCGGCCGAGGAACTGCTGAAGCTCGCCGAGCGGCTGCAAATTCCAGTCGCAGCATCGGCCAGCGGCCTTGGCGCGATCGACTGCAACCATCCGCTGGCGTTGGGTCTTGTCGCACGCGCGGGTCACTACCAGGCCAACCATGCGACGCGTCAGGCAGATGTATTGCTGGCGATGGGAATGCGGTTCGACGATCGCACCTCGAGTTCGTGGATACCCGGTTATTCCTTCACCATTCCGCCGACGCGGCTGATCCATGTCGATATCGATCCCGAGGAAATCGGCCGCAATTATCCGGTCGCGCTCGGGCTGATGGCCGATGTGCGGACGTTCCTGCGGCAGGTCCATGCCGAACTCGACCGCCGCGCCGACCTCACCAAGAAGGCCGACAGCCGCAAAAAATGGCTGGCGCAGATCGATACCTATCGCCAGGAATGGGACAAGTTCGTCGCCCCCGGATTTTCCGACGACACCACGCCGATCAACCCGCAGCGCGCCGCGCTCGAGATCGACAAGGCGCTGCCGGAGAATGCGATCCTGGTCAGCGACATCGGCGTGCATCACAATTGGCTGTTGAGCTTCTGCAAGCCGAAACGACCGGATTCGCTGATCGGCTCGATGGGTTTCGGACCCATGGGCTTTGGCGTCGCCGGCGTGATGGGCGCGAAGTTTGCAGCCCCGGATCGGCCCTGCGTGTCCGTATGCGGCGACGGCGCCTTCTTCATGCACGCCAACGTACTGGGAACGGCGGTCGAGTATAATTTACCCGTCGTCTGGGTGGTCTGGAATAATTACGCCTACGCGTCGATCCGAGGACTGCAGCGTGGCTATCTCGGCGGTCGCGAACTCGCGACCGACTTCCACGATCCGATGACGGGCCAGCGTTACAATCCGGATTTTGCCGCGATGGCGCGCTCCTGCGGTGTCGAGGGCGTGCGGGTCGATCGCGCCGGCGATCTCGGCGAGGCCATTCGCAAGGGTATCGCCGCCAACAAGCCCTATCTGATCGACGTCGATATCGCCGCCGATATCAACCCCGTGGGCGCGGGCGCGTGGGAATTGCCCGGGCTTGGGCAGAGCAAGCCGGGCATCGGCACCCGCTATCAGCCCGCCTGATTTTATCAAGGAGAGCGCATGTTGCTTGCAGGCAAGAAAGTTGTCGTCGTCGGTGGTTCCTCCGGGATCGGCCTTGCGACCGCGGAAATGGCCAAGCGCGAGGGCGCCGATGTCATCGTAGCGTCGCGAAACGTCGAACGTTTGGACAGAGTCGCGGAAAAGCTCAACGCGATCGCGATCCCCGCTGATGTCACCAGCGACGACAGCGTCGCAAAACTGTTTCGCGCCTGCGGCCCGGTCGATCATGTCGTCGTGACGGCGGCACAGCTTCGCACCGGTCCGTTCAAGACGGTTTCGATGGACGATGTGCGGGGTACCATGGAGAGCAAGTTCTGGGGCGCGTGGCGGGTGGCGCGATCGGCCGAAATCCGGCCCGGTGGATCGCTGACCCTGGTCTCCGGGTTCCTCAGCGTTCGCCCGCGGCCGAACTCGGCGATCGTCAGCGCCGCCAATGGCGCGCTGGAATCGCTGGCAAAGGCGCTGGCGCTCGAACTGGCGCCGGTCCGCGTCAACGCTGTTTCGCCCGGCGTGATCGATACGCCGATCCGCGCGGCGATGCCGGAAGCCGCGCGCCTTGATATGCTGGCCAAGACGGCCGCAGCGCTGCCGGTCGGCCGCGTCGGTATCGGCGACGACATCGCGCGACAGATCCTGTCGTTCATGGCGAACGGCTTTGCGACCGGCTCGATCGTCTATATCGACGGCGGCGCGCTGGTGATCTGATTGTCGCGATAGCCAAGGGAGCACCACATGGCTTCAGAAGATCATGGCGCCTTCATTCGCAATATCGCCGAAGTGCCGTGGCGCGAATTCCCCAATCATTTCGGCGGCGCGCTGTCGAAACCGCTGGTCATGCCGGAGACGGCGGGCTCACGTCACATCGATTACCGGATTTCGATGTACCAGCCGATGGCCCATGTTGCGCGCCACAAGCACAAGATTCAGGAACAGATCTACCACGTGCTCGAAGGCGAGGGGCTGATGGAAATCGCCGGGAAGAATCACGTCGTGCGCAAGCACGATTTTATTTTTCTGCCGCCGGGCGTCGAGCATGCCATCTCGAATTCGGGACTGGTCGATCTGGTGTTCCTGGTGATTACCTCGCCGGTGACGGACGACGAGAAGCCGGTTTGAGGCGAGGGCGGCATTACGCCGCAAGATCGAGCAGCAGGCACGATGAGCCGCGGACCAAAACCTTGCGGCCGTTTGATGTGAGGACCGGCACGTCGCCGTTCATGGTGACGAGTTCAAACGCCATCAGGCGTTCGATGGCGAATCGATTCATGCGCGGTGGCCGTCCTGCGACGTTGCGCAAATTCTTCAACACTTCCCACTGCTCGTGCGTCAGATCGTAATCGAATTCGTCGTTCATGGCGTCCACGGACTCCCGGAGTTCTTGGAGCGCGTGATAGCGGCCGCTCATGAATTTCGTGCGACCACAACGAGTCAGGATTTGGACGCGCGATGATGCGCCGTCACATCATCGTGTCATTGGAATATTTCAACTGTCTCGAATCGCAACATGTTGCGTTGCGTCAAGCTGCCACAATCCTTAACCGCGCCGCACGCTGGCGCCGCCATCGACCGGCAACGTTACGCCGGTAATGAAACTCGCTTCATCGGACGCAAGAAACAGCGCGGCGTTGGCGACATCCCAGCCGGTTCCCATCTTCTTGCGCAGCGGCACCTTGCTGTCGCGTTCGGCTTCGACCTCGGCGCGGGCCTTCTTGAATTCACGGGCGCGTGTATCGACCGCCATCGGCGTGTTCATCAGGCCGGGCAGGATGACGTTGGCGCGAATGCCGTATTGCGCATTCTGGTAGGCGAGCTGTTCGGTGAAGGCGACCATCGCCGATTTGGTCGCCTTGTAGGCGACGTAGGGGTAGGTCGTAATCACGGCCATCGAGGAGATGTTGATGATGACGCCGCTATTCTGGGCCCGCATGATCGGGATCACCTGCTTGGCCGCGAAGATGCAGCTCTTGAGGTTGATCGCGACGCAGCGATCGAACGCTTCCTCGGTGATGTCTTGCAATTCGGCGTCGCCGCCGGACAGGCTGACGCCGACATTGTTGTGCAGGATATCGACGCGGCCCCAGCGTTCCTGCGCATCCGCCACCATCGCCTTGAGGTCGGAATTTTTGGTGACGTCAGCCTTGAAGGCGACAGCGGTACCTTGTTTGGCCGCGATCAGATCGACGGTCTCTTGCGCCGATTCGAGATGATGATCGACGCAAAGCACCTTGGCGCCTTCGCGCGCGAAGGTGAGCGCGGTGGCGCGGCCGTTGCCGATGCCCTCGCCGGGGCTCTGGCCGGCGCCGACGACGATGGCGACACGATCTTTCAGGCGCATTTCATTCCACTCCCGGGATCGGGTACTGTTGCAGTACCTCTTTATAGTATGGCTCGTTGTCCATCTTCATCGTCGCCAGCACACGCACCACGGCGCAATAGAACGCGATGGTGAGCACGAGATCGGTCATATGCTCGTTGGAGAGCTGCTGCTTGATCTCGGCGAAGGTCGCGTCCGACATCGCAAGCTCGCGCACCATCTCGCGGGCGCCGCGCAGGATCGCCTTTGCGAGCGGTTCGAGGTTGGAGGACTTACCTTCGGTCTCGGCCATCATCGCCACGATGTCGTCGTCGGTGACGCCGAACTCCTTGCCGATCTTCACGTGATGGGTGAATTCGTACTCCGATTTCTCCATCCAGCCGACCTGCAGGATCGCAAGCTCGCGCAGCCGCGGATTGAGCGTGCTCTTGTGGCGGATGTAACCGCCGAGGCCGGAGAAGGCGCGCGCCATGTCGGGCGAGTTGACCAGCAGCTTGTGCAGATTGGTGTTGCGCTTGAGCATGTCGCGATATTCGGGGGCGATTTGGTCGGCTTCGAGATAGGGCAGGCGGGCCATTGTTATTGTCCTTGTTGTTGCCGCGATGCGTCCGGCGATGCCGGCTCAGCCATAGAGCGCTTTATGTTCGCTCTCATAGTTGGCGTAGGAGTCCTTCATGCTCGCAAGGTTGAGCAGCATGGTGGCGACCGGCTTATTGTCGCTGCCGAACACGGTGGTGCGCACCCACATGCTCTCGGTCCGGCGGCTGCCACTCAAGGCAACGACCTCGCGTTCGGTGACGTAATTCTCGCCGGCAAACAGTGGTCCGCGCAGCAACCGTATTTCCTGGTCCGCGAATAGCCCCACCGCGGGGCCGCGGATCGGCAACCGGTCCTCGCGTGCGCGGTATTGAAACAGCACGCTGAGCATCTCCATGGGGATGATGGCGCGGCCCCAGGGATTGAGTTCCTGCGAATAATACGCCGAAGGTTCGGTGATCACCTTCAGCTTCTCAGCCAGCGAAAACGGATAGAGATCGCCCATGTTTTGGTCGAAATCCATTTTCACGGTTTGCCGGCCGGTCTTCATGCCGACCTTGAGGTCGGCGAGGATTACGGGGTCCGCGAGCGGTTTCAATTCGCCGAGCCGGCGGTGCAGGGCGGTTTCCGTCCCATCGCCGCCGACGGACGCGGTGCCGCGCAAAATCTCGGTGCCGTCGCGCTTGGTCATGCCGATGGCGCAAACGGTCTGGCCCGGCTTCGGCTTTTCGATGTTGGCCTGGACGTCCTCGCCCTCGAAGGCGGGATTGCGGTAGTGCGCCGAGAGGCAGCCGGTTTCGAACCAGGCCTTGCCCCAGATCCGTTCGCACAGCGGCGCGAACTGGCTGAAATGGGTCGGGCCTTCGATGGTGCCGCCTTGAAAGCCCAGTCTTTGCGCGGTGGCGTCGTCGTGGATCGAGGCGTGGGAATCGTAGACCTGCGCATGAAGCATCTGCTTCGGGCTGCGCCACGGTCCCACGAGCACATCGCCGCTGTCCAATATCTCGGTCGTGAATGCCGCTTCTGTCATCTCGAAGCCTTCCCTGGTCGCTCCCGTTTTCCGCCAGCGTTTCAAAGAAGACGGGTTTCGGCAAGGGTGCGACCGAAATCCACACCGCAGCCGAGATATGTCTTGCCGCCATACATTCAGGCTGGGCACGCATAGCAAAACCAGTGCATTCTGGCTCCAATTAGACCGGTTCAAAACAACCGGCACAGAAAAGCGCGTCGGGGAGCGAAAAAATGGCGTTGATGGAAGTTGGGCTGGACGACAAGTACCGGCTGGATGCGAAACGCATCTTTCTTTCCGGTACGCAGGCACTGGTCCGGTTGCCGATGTTGCAGCGCGAACGCGACCGCGCGCAGGGGCTCAATACCGCGGGATTCATTTCAGGTTATCGCGGTTCGCCGCTCGGCATGTACGATCACGCGCTGTGGCGCGCAAAATCCTTCCTCAAGCAGCACGACATCGAATTTTCTCCCGGTCTCAACGAGGATCTGGCGGCGACGGCGGTGTGGGGCAGCCAGCAGGTCGGAATGTTTCCGGGCGCCAAGGTCGATGGCGTGTTCGGCATCTGGTACGGCAAGGGGCCCGGCGTCGATCGTTCGATGGACGCGCTCAAGCACGCTAATTCCGCGGGCACTTCGCCGAATGGCGGCGTGATCGCGCTGGCCGGTGACGATCATGGCTGCCAGTCCTCGACACTGGCGCATCAGAGCGAACAGGTGTTTGCGGCGGCATTGATGCCGGTGGTCAATCCCGCGACGCTGCAGGACTATCTCGACCTCGGCATTTTGGGATTTGCGCTGTCGCGTTATTCCAGTTGCTGGGTTGGTTTCAAGGCGATCTCGGAAACGGTTGAGAGTTCGGCCTCGATTGTCAGCGATCCCGACCGCATCAAGATCATCATGCCCGACGATTTCGAAATGCCGCCGGGCGGGCTTGGCATTCGCTGGCCGGATGCGCCGCTCGATCAGGAGCGGCGGCTGCACGGTCCGAAGATGCAGGCGCTCGCGGCGTTTACCCGCGTCAATCGCTTCGACCGCATCGTGCTGGATTCCAAGCCGGCGCGGCTCGGCATCATGGCGACCGGCAAGGCCTACCTCGATCTGCGGCAGGCGCTGGCCGATCTCGGCATTACCGACGCCGACGCGCAGGCGCTGGGACTGCGCATCTACAAGGTCGCGCTGACCTGGCCGCTGGAGGAACACGGCGCGCGCGCGTTCGCCGAGGGCTTGCAGGACGTGCTCGTCGTCGAGGAGAAGCGCGGCTTCATCGAGGATCAGTTGCTGCGCATACTCTATAATGTCGATGCCTCGAAACGCCCATCGGTGGTCGGCAAGCGCGACGAGACCGGTGCTACTCTTTTGCGCAGCGAGGGCGAGTTGACGCCGACCATGGTGGCCGCCGCCGTGGTGGCGCGGTTGCGCAAGCTCGGCCATCGCAGCCCGGCGCTCGAACAGCGCCTGGCAAAACTTGAAGCCTTCGATCGGCCGGCGGAGGGCACTGGTGCGGCAAAGCTGCAGCGCACACCGTATTTCTGCTCGGGCTGCCCGCACAATACGTCGACAAAAGTGCCGGAAGGCAGCCGCGCGATGGCCGGCATCGGCTGTCACGGCATGGCGCTCTCGGTGCCGAACCGCCGCACCGCGACGATCTCGCATATGGGCGCCGAAGGCGTCACCTGGATCGGGCAGGCGCCGTTCACCAGCGAACAGCACGTGTTCCAGAATCTCGGCGATGGCACCTACACCCATTCGGGCTTGCTGGCGCTACGCGCGGCTTCCGCCGCCGGCGTCAATATCACCTACAAGATTCTGTACAACGACGCCGTGGCGATGACCGGCGGCCAGCCGGCGGAAGGCGGCCTGACGGTTTCGCAGATCGCGCACCAGGTTTCGGCCGAGGGCGCCAAGCGGCTTGCGATCGTTTCGGACGAGCCGGAAAAGTATCCGAGCAATTATTTCCCTGCTGGCGCGACCGTTCACCACCGCCGCGAACTCGACGCCGTGCAGAGGGAACTGCGCGACGTCAAAGGCCTCTCGGTCCTGATCTACGACCAGACCTGTGCTGCCGAAAAGCGCCGCCGCCGCAAGCGCGGCCTCTATCCGGATCCGCCGAAGCGCGTCTTCATCAACGAGCGCGTCTGCGAAGGCTGCGGCGACCGCTCGGCCGCCTCCAACTGCGTCTCGGTGCAGCCGCTGGAAACCGAACTCGGCCGCAAGCGGCGGATCGACCAGTCGAACTGCAACAAGGATTTTTCCTGCATCGAGGGCTTTTGTCCGAGCTTTGTCACGGTGCATGGTGGCAAGCTGAGAAAGGCCGATCGCGCTGCTGCTGATCCGTCGGCGCTGTTCGCGGACCTGCCGTTGCCGACGCTGCCCGCGCTCGATGGCGCGTTCAACATCCTCGTCACCGGGATCGGCGGCACCGGCGTCATCACCATCGGCGCGCTGCTCGGCATGGCCGCGCATGTCGACGGCAAGGCCTGCTCGACGCTCGACTTTACGGGATTGTCGCAGAAGAACGGCGCGGTCATGAGCCACGTCCGCATCGCACCATCGGCGGACGATCTCGCCAATGTCCGTATCGGACCCGGCACCGCCAATCTCATTCTCGGTTGCGACATCGTCGTCGCCACCAGCATCCCGGCGCTGAGCCGGGCCGAACGCGGCCTCACGCGCGCGATCGTCAACGCCGACCTGTTGCCGACCGCGAGTTTTGTCATCGACCCCGATATCGATTTCCAGGCCGGCGCGATGCGGGACTCGCTCAACGAGGCCGTCAGCGCCAGCGATCTCGATATCCTCGACGCAACAGGTCTTGCCTCATCCCTGATGGGCGACAGCATCGCGACCAATTCCTTCATGCTCGGCTTCGCATTCCAGCGCGGCGCTGTCCCGCTGTCGCTGGAAGCGATCATGAAGGCGATCGACCTCAATGGCGCGGCGATCGAGATGAACAAATTGGCGTTCTCCTGGGGCCGGCTCGCCGCCCACGATTTGCCGCGCGTGGTCAGTGCCGCGCGGTTCAAGAGTTCGGGCGCAGCACCGGTCAAGCGGACGCTGGATGAGACCATCGCGCATCGTGCGGCCATCCTGACCGATTACCAGAACGAGGCCTATTCGAAGCGCTACGTCAGTGACGTGGCGCGGGTGCGCGCCGCCGAAGCCAAGGCTTCGCCCGCGGCGCAGGATCTCACCGAAGCCTTTGCAAAAGGCCTGTTCAAGCTGATGGCCTACAAGGACGAGTACGAAGTCGCCCGGCTCTATTCCGATGGCGAATTCGCAAAGGCCTTGAAGGAGCAGTTCGACGGCGACGCGAGCGTCAAGGTCAGCCTCGCGCCGCCCTTGCTGGCGCGGCGCGACAAGACGACCGGACATTTGCGCAAGCGTGAATTCGGCGGATGGATCCTCAAGGCGTTCGACATTCTGACACGCTTCAAATTCCTGCGCGGCACCGCGTTCGATCCGTTCGGATATACGTCGGAACGCCGGATGGAGCGGGCGCTGCCGGGCGAATATTCTGACATGATCCTCCGCCGCCTCGACAGCGCAAAACCGCAGGATTGGCCGCGGCTGGTGGCGCTGGCGAAAGCGGCCGAGCTCGTGCGCGGCTATGGCCACATCAAGGAGGCCAATGTCGCGCGCTACCGCGGGGAATGCGCGCGGTTGGAGGAGGCTATCGGGCAACCGGTCGCGCAAGCCGCTGAATAAGTTCCCGCGCCGGCCACGGATTTTTTCGAAGGCAGCATAGTTACCGGGTAACCTTGCCGGAAATTTCGGCTGGCAAAGGCCGGCCGGCTTCCTACATGATCTTAGTTGTGTTTATTTTGAGTCATTTCAGGAGGCCCTTGATGGTCCTGAAAAGCGCTTTTATTGCAGCGATTTGCACGGGGCTTTTGGCATTGGCCGGCCCTGCGAATGCTGCCGAGTATCGCCCGGCCGAGTATCTCAAGCTCGATCTTTCCAAGGCCTTGCTCTCGCCGAAGCGGATCGGGCCGGAGGCCCGGTTTGGCCCGGTCCGGATCGAGGCCCGCTCCGATGAGCCGCAGGCCGATAGCACGGATGCGGACCTCGAGGCGTCGGTTTGGCCCAAGCTGCCGCCGCGCAAGGCCCGTGTTGCCAAAACGACTGAGAAGCCCAGCGCCGAGCCGCCGCGAGCGGCTGCGCGCGCGAAACTGGCAAAGCGGCACAATAATCCGCTGGATGCGCAGGCGCGGGATGCGCGGATCCAGACCTGGCCGTGCCGTTCCGGCGGCATCTGCAACTGGCAGCGATAGCCTGATGGCCTCCAGAGTCATCCACCTGTCGTAAAACCTTCGATTTAGAGTCAAGCGAAGCAGGCAAACCCTTGTCGTGATCCGACGAGGGCTTGCCAATGGCGATTGCGATAGCCGCGAAGCGGGGACTGACCCGGCGTCAACTGCTGGTTCGCTCCGCGGCCACGATCGCGGTTGGTGGGCTCGGCAGCATCGCCAGGCCCTATCTGAGCCGCGCCGCGGATCGCCCGGCGATCGCCTGCGGGATTCAGTCCGGCGATGTCTCGGCCAACTCGGCGGTGATATGGGCGCGCGCCGAGGGGCCGGCGCGGATGCAGGTCGAGTATTCGACGGTTGAAAGTTTTGCGCGCCTGATTGGTTCGTCTTCCGCCGATGCGCTACCGGAAAGCGACTTCACCTCCAAACTACTGCTCGACGGCCTGCCGGCGGGGCAGGATATTTTCTATCGCGTGCAGTTCGAAAATCTCGACGAGAGCGGGATCGCCGGCGAGGCGCAGCTCGGACACTTCCGCACCGCGCCTGCCGATCGGCATTCGGTATCGTTCGTGTGGTCCGGCGATACGTTGGGCCAGGGCTGGGGCATCGATCCCGCCCGTGGCGGCCTGCGCACCTATCGGACGATGCGGGACAATCGCCCGGACTTCTTCATCCATTGCGGCGATCACATCTATGCCGATTGTCCCGTAGAGAGCGAGTTGAAGCTGCCCAATGGTGAAATCTGGCGCAACATCGTCACCGAGGAAAAATCCGTCGTGGCTCACAGCCTCGCGCATTTCCGCGGCAATTATAAATACAACTGGCTCGACGAAAATCTGCGCGCCTTCCATGCCGAGGTGCCGATCTTGGCGCAATGGGACGACCATGAGGTGACCAACGATTGGGCGCCGGTCGGCACCGCCGACGAGACCGGCTATGCCGAGGACGGCAGCTCAAAACTGGTGGCGCGGGCGCGTCGCGCCTTCCACGAATTCATGCCGATCCGCGAGACGCCCGAACGGGCCGGTCGCATCTATCGCAAGATTTCATACGGGCCGCTGCTCGATGTCTTCCTGATCGACATGCGCAGCTACCGCGATTCCACCTGGAACAAGCGCGACGATCCGAGCGATGCCTTCATCCTCGGTGCTACGCAACTGGCGTGGCTGAAGCGCGAGCTCGTTGCCTCCAACGCGACGTGGAAGGTGATCGCAGCCGATATGCCGATCGGATTGATCAGCGAGGACGCGGTCGCGCTCGGCGACGGCCCGCCGGAACGGCGCGAACACGAGATCGCCGATCTGCTGTCCTTCATGAAGCGCGCCGGCATTCGCAACACGGTCTGGCTGACCGCCGACATGCATTACACGGCGGCGCATCATTACGATCCGAACCGCGCGGTGTTTTCCGATTTCGAGCCGTTCTGGGAATTCGTCTCAGGCCCGCTGCATGCCGGCACCTGGGCGCCGGCCCCGCTCGACAACACGTTCGGCCCCAAGGCGATGTTCCAGAAGGGCTGCAGCGCGGAGCAGGGGGAGAATCTCGCGCCCTGTTTCGGCCTGCAATTCTTCGGTCGCGTCGATGTCGACGGCAAGACCGAAATCATGACCGTGACCCTGAAGGACGTCGACAATTCGGATCTATGGTCGGTCGATATCGAGCCCCGCCTGGATGCGCGGCCCGGTCAGATCATGGCGCAGCACATCTGAGGTCTCGCAGGCCCGATCAGGGCCTCGCCGCGAGATAGAAGCCGGCCACGATCAGCACGGCGAGCGTCGCGATCACGGCGAGTACGGCGGCGGCGATCGCCGGCAATTGATGGGCGTCCAGCCATGCCCGCAGCGCCTTTTCCATCGCATTCCCCGATCTTGATTTGCCCACTACCTTGCGGGCAGACTATCCAATAGCGATCTATCCCCCGCAGTCAAATCCCGCCATGCGGCTTTCGTCGCGGCCGCGGCGCTTTCCGCCTTCAGGAGCATTTCATGGAAAATCTGCAAACGCAGGGCATTGCCCTGCCCAGGCTTGGGCTTGGCACCTTTCGCCTGCAAGGCGACGCCTGTCGCGCCGCGGTCGAAAGCGCGTTGGGGTTGGGCTATCGCCATCTCGACACCGCCGAAATGTACGGCAATGAGGAGGCGATTGGCGCGGCGTTGGCGGCCGCGCGCGTCGCCCGCAGCGACCTGCATGTCACCACCAAGGTATGGAACGAGAACCTCGCGCCGGATGCGATCCGGCGGGCGTTCGACGCTTCCCTGAAGAAGTTGCGGCTCGACCATGTCGATCTCTATCTGGTGCACTGGCCGGCGCGGAATATGAATCTGCCGGCGATGTTCGAGACCTTGATGAAGCTGAAGCAGGAGGGCCGCACCCGCGCCATCGGGGTGGCCAATTTCAACACCGCGCTGTTGAAGACCGTGGTCGAGGAGATCAAGGCCCCGATCGCCTGCAATCAGGTCGAATACCACGTGATGCTGGACCAGACGCCGTTACGCAAATATCTCACCGCCAAATCGATTCCGCTGGTGGCCTATTGCCCGCTGGCACAGGGCCGTGTGGCCTCCGATGAGGTGCTGACCAGGATCGGCCGCAAGTATGATGCCAGCGCCGCACAGGTGGCGCTGAAATGGCTGCTCGATCAGGACGGCGTCGCGGCGATTCCGAAGGCCTCGCGCGCCGAAAGCCAAAAAGCCAATCTCGACGCGCTCAAGCTGCGACTTGATGACGAAGACCGAAAAGCCATCGCGGCCTTGCCGAAGGACAGGCGTTGTGTAAATCCCGGCTTCGGGCCGGCGTGGGATTGATGGCGATTCCGTCTTTTCCGTCCGCCGGAATTTACGGTTTTTCGCTACACACGGGCTGAGGTCCAGTCCATACTGGGTGGCATCAAAGGGAGGTCTAAAAATGCGTGAAGCTGTTATCGTTTCCTATGCACGTACGGGGCTGGCGAAGTCCGGCCGCGGCGGGTTCAATATCACCCCTCCGATGTCCATGGCCGCCCACGCCATCAAGCACGCCGTCGAGCGCGCCGGCGTCGACAAGGATTACGTCGAGGATAGCTATCTCGGCAATTGCGCGCACGGCGCGCCCAATATCGGCCGCCAGGCCGCGCTGCTCGCGGGCCTGCCGAAGTCGACCGCCGGCGTGTCGGTCAACCGTTTCTGCTCTTCGGGCCTGCAGACCATCGCGATGGCTGCCAACTCGATCCGTTCGGACGGCTCCGATTGCATCGTGGCCGGTGGCGTTGAAAGCATCTCGATCCCCGGCGGCGGCTCGCCCAAGGAATCGATCGATCCGGACCTGCTCAAGGCCGCGCCCGATATCTTCATGGCGATGATCGACACCGCCGACATCGTCGCCGAGCGCTACAAGCTCAGCCGCGAATACCAGGACGAATACTCGCTGGAATCGCAGCGCCGCATGGCCGCCGCGCAGCAGGCCAACAAGTTCAAGGACGAAATCGTCCCGATGAAGACCAAAATGAAGGTGGTCGACAAGGCGACCAAGGCGGAAAGTATCGTCGACTACGTCGTCGACAAGGACGAGTGCAACCGTCCCGAGACCACCATGGAAGGGCTCGCCAAGCTCGAGCCGGTCAAGGGTCCGGGCAAGTACGTCACTGCCGGCAATGCCAGCCAGCTTTCGGATGGTGCCGCGGCCGTGGTGCTGATGGAAGCCAAGGATGCCGAAAAGCGCGGCCTGCAGCCGCTCGGCCGCTTCGTCGCCTGGGCGTCGGCGGGGTGCGAGCCGGACGAAATGGGCATCGGCCCGATCTTCGCCGTGCCAAAACTGTTGAAGCGCCATGGCCTCAAGATCGAGGACATCGACCTCTGGGAACTCAACGAAGCCTTCGCCAGCCAGTGCCTCTATTCGCGTGACAAGCTCGGCATCGATCCCGAGAAGTACAACGTCAATGGCGGTTCGATCGCGATCGGTCATCCCTTCGGCATGACCGGCGCACGGCTCACCGGCCACATCCTGCAGGAAGGCCGCCGTCGCAAGGCCAAGTGGGGCGTCGTCACCATGTGTATCGGTGGCGGCCAGGGCGGCGCAGGCCTGTTCGAAATCTACAGCTAAGTTGCCGTTGAAGCAGCGCTTTGAACAAAGAAAATGGCTCCGCGAGGAGCCATTTTCCGTTGAGGCGCAAACTGCGCTAAAAGGAAGCCTCAGTAACGATGACGCTTCTTGATCACCACGACCCTGTTGTGATGATGGGGTGCCCGGTGAAAACCGCGGCCACGGTGCATTTCGGCCCGCGCGCCGCGGGCGTGATGGTGACCGCCGCCACGCTTGATCACAACGGTTTGCGCGCCCGCAATCGACGGCAGCGCGATGATCACCGCACAAAGCGTAGCCAGGGCCAATCCAAACTTCTTCATTGCTAGTCCTCTCCTCGGTTAAAGCGAGGATAGAACAGCGCATCGGCATAAACGTTCCGATGGAACCCGAAGAGATTTATGAACGCGTGTTCAACAACAGTTAACGCATGTAGTAGCGTTAGTTCCACACCAGTGTTTCTTGGTCTGGTGGCTTCATCCTTCGAGACGGCGTTTCGCGCCTCCTCAGAGTCTGACCGAAAAAAACAACCAGCATTTCGGCCTCCCCTAACTGTCTAAAAATGATTCTCTTTTCGTCATGGCCGGGCTTGTCCCGGCCATCCACGTCTTTCTTGCTTCAACGAAACTTAGACGTGGATGCCCGGCACAAGGCCGGGCATGACGAGTTTCAATACGAAGCCCTATTTCGTTGGCTGCTTTTTGAGTCAGACTCTCAGGATGAGGTCTACCAACTCAGTATGTGCTCTTGGACCGTCATGGTGAGGGGCGCGGCAAGGCCGCGCGTCTCGAACCATGCGGCCACGGTATCAACGCATCACTCGATGATCGCCTGATACACCATCGCGTTGATCTTCTGCCGATAGTGCCAGCGGATCGGACCGGGCGCCGCCGAGAGATAGACCACCGCGAGTTCCTCTTTCGGATCGACCCACCAATCGGTGCCGCTGGCGCCGGGCCACGAGAATTGCCCGACCGATCCCATCATCCTGACCACGCCTGGCGTCGTGCGCACCGCAAGACCGAGACCGAAACCGTAATCGGCGCGGGTCGGATCGGCATTGCCGACGAGATTCTTGATGTTCGGACCCAACTGATCGGACAGCATGTAGGCGACCGTGCGGGGGCCGAGCACGCGCGCTTCACCGGAACGCCCGCCGTTCATCAGCATCATAGCAAAGCGCAGATAATCCGATGCGGTCGAGGCTGCACAGCCGCCGCCGCATTCGAATTTGAGCGGTTGCGTCAGCTCCGGGCTGCGCGTTTGCGGCTTGCCCGTCGGCGGCTTGCGGAAAGCTGAGCTTCGGCGCATCATCCAACCTATAAAAATAAAATTCGGGGGAAGCCATGTCCGCATTTTCACGCCGCAATTTTCTCAGTCTGACGGGATCGGCCGCTGCCGCGGTGATGTCGGGACGCCTGACAAATTCTGCCCAGGCGGCGATGGGGCCAAACGACAAGTTCGACCTCGTGATCAAGGGCGGCGACGTGCTCGATCCCAGCCAGTCGCTACGGGGCAAACGCGACATCGGAATCCGCTGGGGAATGATCGAGGCGATCGAAGCGGAGATTCCGGCGGCCCGCGCATCGAAGACCATCGACGCCGCGGGCAAATTGGTGACACCCGGCCTGATCGATCTGCATTGCCACGTCTACCCTTACGGTTCCGCGATCGGCATTCCCGCCGATGAACTGGTGCAATTCCAGGGCACCACCACCGTGGTGTCGGCGGGCGATGCCGGCGTCAACAACCTAGCGGCGTTGCGCCGCTATATCGTCGCGCAGTCGCGGGCGCGGATCTACGCATTCGTTCATATCGCCAATAACGGGTTGTCGGCTTTCCCGGTGGCCGAACTCTACAATATCGACAACGCGCAGATGGAAGCCTGCGCGATGGCGCTGGCGGAAAATCCGGATTTCCTGATCGGCGTCAAGGTGCGGATGTCGGAAAACGTGATCTTCAAGCACGGTCTGGAGCCCTTGAAGCGTGGCATCCAGGCCTGCGAGTTGTGCGGCTGGCCGGCCAAGATGATGGTGCATATCGGCGGCGTCGAGACCAAGGAACTGATGTCGCAGATCCTCGATCTGCTGCGGCCGGGCGACGTGCTGACCCACGCATATTCCGGCGCGCCGAACATCGCCGGCGCCTTCACCAATATCGTGCAGGATGGCAAATTGCTTCCGGCGGCGCTCGCCGCCAAGCAGCGCGGAGTGATCTTCGACGTCGGCCACGGCGGCGGCAGTTTTGACTTCACGGTTGCCGAAGTGGCGATTCCCGGGGGCTGCGCGCCCGACACGATCTCGTCCGACATCCACGTATTTTCGGGCAATTCGCCCGGCGTGCCGTACCTGCCCAACGTCATGAGCAAGTTCATGCTGCTGGGCTTTTCGCTGGAGCAGGTGGTGACGATGGCGACCACGGC
>Ga0193742_1000878_pt1 | contig 19114 bp, 19 predicted proteins | sample L2c1metaG_FD_165511 | JGI IMG/M metagenome (GOLD analysis project Ga0193742, IMG submission 165511) | Soil microbial communities from a riparian zone of the East river system, Colorado, United States - L2c1 | ecosystem: Environmental > Terrestrial > Soil > Riparian zone | place: USA: East River... | reverse complement strand
AGCGCCCGCCCCGCTTCGAGATAGGCCTAGATGCACATCCCGTTCCAGCCCACGTAGACCGTCTTGTCGACGTAAGGCGTTGGCCGTTTCAGCCGTGCAGTGTACATCTTCGCCTTCGCCGAGGCGAGAAGCTCCTTCGTCTTCTCCAGCGCAATGCCGCGGGTCTTCGCAACGCTCTCAAGCGACAGGCGAACGTGCAGAACATTTTTAGCAGGGTTGTGATGCATATCCCCTATCTCGCCGATGTCGTAGAAGGCTTCGGCGACGATGAGTTCCTCCGCCGTCAGCACTGCCTCGGCTTCGTCGCGCGTCCACGTGAAATAGTCGCCATCATCGTCGAGGGAAAAATCTGCATCCTGCGATGAGTAAAATCCACCACGTTCGCGATCGCTCAGCCACTCATCTATCCAGCGAATGATCTCCTTCGCAACGCGTGCACTCTGCGGCTCAGCAAAGTTGCGGAAGGCGCGGACATAGTTCTTTAGCAGTTCGCTGTTGTCATAGGCCATCTTTTCAAAGTGGGGGACCACCCAGTACTCATCGACCGAATAACGATGAAATCCACCGGCCAGGTGATCGTAGATCCCGCCTCGCGACATCTTTTCGAGCGTTACCAGCGCCGCAGTCTTCGCCTTCGCAGCCATCTCCGTATCCGGAAGCGCGGACCGTGACGACACATCCATCAGCAAATCAATCGCTCCGGAGTGCGGAAACTTCGGCTGCGATCCGAATCCGCCCGAGCGCGCATCGAACTGCTTCAACGCTGAATCGACCAGCTTCGCCACCAGCTCCGGCCCCGGATTCCCGGCCCGTCCCATGAACGACTCGTTGTGCTCGATCGCGGCAATTACGCTGCCCGCCGAATCGTTCACCTCATCGCGTTTCTGATGGAATGCCTCAATCATCGTCAGCAGGACACGTGGAAGCCCTGGGCGTCCGTGCCTGTCTTCCGGAGGGAAATACGTGCCTCCAAAGAAGGGCTTCCCGTCGGGAGTCAGGAACGCGGTCAGTGGCCATCCACCCTGCCCGCTGATCGCCGAGACCGCGGCCTGGTAGCGCGTATCCACATCCGGCCTCTCGTCGCGGTCGACCTTCACTGCAACAAAATGTTCGTTGATCAGCTTCGCCGTCTCAGGATTCTCATACGACTCCCGATCCATCACATGACACCAGTGACACCACACTGCGCCGATGTCGAGCAACACCGGCTTGTCCTCCGCCTTCGCACGCGCGAACGCATCCTCGCCCCATTCATGCCACTTCACCGGCTGATGCATCGCCGACCGTAGATAGGCCGAGGCCGCGTTCGCAAGTGTGTTTCCCTGCACTGTCTCTTGTCCTTCGCTCATACCCTTCAGTGTAGTTCAGCGAGCACACAAAAACGTGAAGGCCAGGAGAGCATCCGGGCCTTCACGTTGCGGGTATCTGGTTCTACTGCGGAGGAGCAGTGGGAGCAGTCGAGAGCGGCTTCGGTGTCTCCGGTGCCTTCGGCGCCGTCAATCCGGGAATCGCGATCGGATGCGAGATATTGCCCGACGCCGCGTCCACGATGTTAATGCCGTACTTATCCAGCAACGTCGAAAGCAGCTGTCCAAACGCAACGCGGTCCTTCGCATAAGCCGCCGTCGACGAGATCAGTGTGTTGTCGGCAATCGCAAGATTTCTCTGCTGTTGCAGGACCAGCGCCGTCGTCGAGGCTCCCAGCCTGTACTTCTTCTGCTCGGCATCCAGGCTCTGCGCCGCAAAGTCCCGCGAGGCCTGTGAGGCCTGCACCTGCGCGCGGTCGTTGGTCAAAGCGTACTGCTGGTTGATCACCTGAATGCGCGTCTGCGTGTAGAGCTGCTGCAGACGCATCTGCGACTGACGATACTCCATCTGCGATCGCGCCTGATCGGCCTGTGCGATGCGATTGCGCAGAGGGATATTGATGTTTACACCTACACCAGTGTCGGGGAACCTGCCATTGAAGGAATTTTGCCATGCATCGCGGAGTCCACCCTCTGTAATCGGGCAGAACGAAGGAGGTTGCGGAACACCGTTATTGTCGAGGCACTGGAGTGCCGGATTTCGCTTACCTGCGAGCGCCGATCCACCATAGAACGCATACGCGTCTACCGTTGGCAGCAGGCCGTTCTTGAAGGCTTTGATGGTGATCTCGTTGTTCTGCATCTGCAGGACGGCCTGCTCGATCTGCGGATTGTTCGCGTAGGCCTCTCGCACGAGATCTTCGATGGGGGTATCTTCCTCGGTCAGGCGATCCAGGCTCACTCGATCGGTCGGAATCACCGGCGCATTCGAAAGCTGTGGGTCATTCAGATTGCGAGCGATCGCCTGCTTCATCAGCAACTGCTGATACTCGAGGTTCGTCTGCGATTGCACCAAGGCCTGTTTGTCGGTGGCTACCGCGGCATCGGAGTTCACTACATCCAGAGGAGCTAGTGTTCCGATCTCAAGCTGTCTGCGGTTATCGGCAGTCAACTGCGTCGATTGCGTCAGAGCGCGTTCTTTGGCCTGTTCGTCTTCATACGCGCTCACCAGCCCCCAGTAGATGTCCTCCACCTGAGTCACCGTGGACAGCAATTGCTGGCGGAAGGAGGAATCGGTGATGCGACGATCGTTCTTGGCCTGAAGGACGAAGCGGGTGTTGAGCCACGGACCAAATCCCTGCAACAGGTGCTGTGTAACCCTGGCCTGAAACAGCGAGTTCAGCTGCGGACTATAGTTGGAACGGACGCTGTTGGTCGTCGAGCGGGAGTTATTGAAGGTGAAGTTGAACAGCGTACCCGTTACGAATCCCTGCTGATAGCCGAAGTTGTAGGATCCCGTGTTCTGCTTCAGCGTGTCGGTTCCAGTAATAAAGGTCGTAGGCTGCTGCGTGTTGGCGTCCTCATACTGCAGCGTTCCCGTCAATGTGGGGTCCCGATTGATCGGAAGGGGACCGCCGCCGTTGGTGCTGGTAACAATACCCTGCACGCCTGCTGCGCCCCCGCCGGCAGCGGTCGAAGTTCCACCGGGACCGCCTCCACCCACCACCGTAGAGGTTGTTCCTCCGATGGTGTTCTGCACCAGGCCGGTGTTGATGCCGCGAACCGCACCGCCTGCCTTTGTCCTCAGAATATCTGTGTCTGCGATATCCAGGTTGATCCTTGCAATCTCGATGTCGTAGTTGTTCTCGAGCGCCAGCGTCACCGCGTCATTCAGGCTCAGATAAATCTTGCCATCCCGCAAAAGCTGGGCGAGCTGCGGCGTGTTGCCCAGCCGCTCCTGCGGCACGTCGGTCGAGGTATAAGGCGCAAGCGGGTTCCAGAGGTGGCTCTTCGGCTTGGTGTAGTCGACCATCGTATCCCGCAGGTAAAACGGCTCGGTCGGCTTGGGCTGAGGAGCCTGCGGAAGGCCGGGGGTTCCCGTCGTGTCCGTCACTACCGGCTGTTGCGGCGCAGGAGTGGTCGGACTAGTCTGAGTCTGGGTCTGGACTGGCGGCTGGGGCTGCGGGTTTGCTTGTTGCGCCATCAGCGGCTGCGTGGTCACGCTCATCAGCAGCAGTACGATACTCGTTGCCGCCTGCATATCCCTTAATCTCACGATGCGATCTCCAACCTTCTCTTTGATTCTGAACCGGCACCTCCCCGTACTCGGGGGAGTCGCCGGGGTACTTTCTTTTGTTGGACCTATCGCAGCCGGCGACAGATCACAGCATCATCTTTCTTCATCAGTGTCTTTCTAAGACGCACAGCCCCTTCTTCAGGACTCTTAAAGATGATGGACCTGGTTGCTTCTAGTCTTTCCCTCTCGAATCGGACTGTAGCTGGGCATGGATACGCACATATCCCCTGCTTCGTTCCGAAACTCTCAAAAATTTCCCTTTTTGTAGCCCGCTAAGTATATCAACCCCTGACTGTTATTCCCTTTAATCCACAGTCGGAACCTCCCTTCTTACCGTATTACCCTCTAACTTCAGGTTGGCAGGATCGCCCTTCCGCAGCCACGTCCCTTGGTGTCCTCACCGTGTTACCGTCCAAACTGACCCATGCCTCACTGGAAGCTCACCCTTGCCTACGACGGAACCCCCTACCATGGCTGGCAGATTCAGCCCGGCCTCCCCACCGTTCAAGGCGAGCTCGCCCAGGCCCTTCACCACATCACCGGCGAGACCGTCCTTCCCCAGGGTTCCGGCCGCACCGACACCGGTGTTCATGCCCTTGGCCAGGTCGCCTCTTTCTCACTGAATTCGCCCATCCCCGGCCCGAACCTGCAAAGAGCACTCAACCATCTTCTGCCCGCAAGCATCCGCATCCTCGCCATCGAGTGTGTGCCGGGCGATTTTCATGCCCGCCACAGCGCCCGCCGCAAGACCTACGAGTACCGCATCGCGCCCCAGCCCATCTGCCCGCCGACGCTCGCGCCCTTCGCCTGGAACTGCACCTGGCCGCTCGATCTCACCGCTATGCAGCAGGCAGCGCAGCATGTGATCGGAACCCACGACTTCACCTCCTTCGCGGCTGCCGATCCCGATCTTGCCGCTCGCAAGAGCAGCCATGAGGATGATCCGACCTTCGCGAAGACGGCGGTCCGCACCATCTTCAGTTCTACGTGGAGCAGTGAATCGGAGCTGCTGATCTATCGCGTCACCGGCTCCGGCTTTCTTCACCACATGGTGCGCAATCTTGTGGGAACCTTCGCTAACGTAGCCCGTGGCCGCACCTCGGCCGACGCGCTGCCTGCGATCCTCGCCAAGCGCTCCCGCTCTGCCGCCGGTCCTACTGCACCGCCGCGGGGCCTCTTTCTTCTCGAAGTCCACTACGAGCCGCACGGCGAATCGCGCTAACCTGCATAGAACATCATGTCGGCCTCCTCCCATCAGCGCATCACCAGCCTCGCCAGTCTCACCGCAGTCCATCGCGCCTTTCACTGGCTGCATCTGCACCAGCCGCAACTCCGACGCTGGTTGCTGGAGATCGTCCGCACGCCCGCGCCTCCCTTCGGCGAGCAGGTTCGCGCTGCCTGGTTCCTCGAGCGTCTTCATTCCCTTGGCCTCAGCAAGGTTCATCTCGACCAGGAAGGCAATGCGCTTGCCGAGCTATCCTCTGAAGATAGCGACGCTTCCGGCCCCGTCATCCTTCTCTCGGCACACCTCGATACTGTCTTCCCCGCTGGAACCTCCTGCGAGCCCGTTGAGCGCTCCGACAATCCACGTATCCACGGACCGGGCGTCTGCGATAATGCCGCCGGCCTCTCCGCCCTTCTGGCCATCGCAGCCGCCCTTCGCTATGCCCACATCCATCCCCCCGCAACCATCCTCTTCGCAGCCAATGTAGGCGAGGAAGGCGAAGGTGATCTGCGTGGGATGCGTCACCTCTTCCACCACGGACCCTATCGGGACCGCATCGCAGCCGCCATTGCACTCGAAGGCAGCGGAACCGCGGTCGTCACCCGTGCGCTCGGCAGCCTGCGCTTCCGCATCACCATCGGAGGCCCGGGCGGGCACTCCTGGTCCGACGCCGGAACCCCAAACCCCATCCTCCTTCTCAGCCGCGCCCTTACCGCAATCGCCGACCTCCCACTTCCCAACTCGCCGCTTACCACCCTGAACGCCGGCTACATCTCCGGCGGAACCTCCGTCAACTCCATCCCATCTTCTGCCACCGCGCTTATCGAGCTTCGCTCCAGCGAGCCCTCGCCCCTCCGCAATGCGGCTCTCGATATTCGTCGTATCCTCGCCGACATCATTACTCCCTTAGGCTCATCCGCGAACGCCCCCACCCTGCATCTTGAGACCATAGGAGACCGCCCGGCTGCCGCTCTCCCGAACGACTCCGCACTGCTCACCGCCCTCCGAGCCGTCGATCGCCACCTCAACCTCGCCACAGAGCTTCGACTGGGATCGACCGACGCCAATCTCCCACTCTCGCTCGGCATTCCCGCGCTGGCCATCGGGACTGGAGGCAACGGTGGCAGTATCCACACGCTCGACGAGTGGTACGACCCCACCGGCCGCGAAACGGCCCTGCGCCGCATCCTCCTTCTGCTGCTGGCGACCACCCAGATGGCATCACAGCTTAGCGCCGAAGCAACAACTTCGCCGAACGCGAAGCAGTAATTCATACGCGCACCCATAACGACTCGAGCGAGAATCATTGTCCCGGATCAGCCCATCGACGCTTGCCCACATCCTCCTCCTCGCAGTCGTCATGCTGTGGGGCATCACCTTCGTGCTCGTCAAAGATGCCCTCCAGGATGCCTCTCCTCTGCTCTTCAACCTGCTTCGCATGACTCTGGCCTCGATCGCGCTCGCTCTCGTCAATCGTCGCCACCTCCGCCCCATCACCAAGCAAACTGCAGCCGCCGGGGCCGTCGTGGGCCTCTTTCTCGCCGCCGGATACCAGTTCCAGACCTCCGGACTCGCTCGCACCACCGCCGCGAAGTCGGCCTTCATCACCGGTCTTGTCGTCGTCTTCGTTCCGCTGTTAACCGCCGTCCCTGCGCTGCGTCCTTCGTCCGCGCACGCTCCCGGCATCCCTGCCGCCATCGGGGCTCTGTTCGCGTTCGCCGGTCTCGTCCTTCTCACGACGCCGGCCGGAACAACCTGGTCGAATCTCTTCAGCTCCATCGGTCTCGGCGATCTGCTCACACTGCTCTGCGCCCTCGCCTTCGCCGGGCATCTGCTCGCTTTGGCCCATGCTTCACCACGCATCCCCATCCCGCAGCTCGCCACCCTGCAGATCTTCTTCGCGGCTCTGATCATGGCCATCACCCTCCCGCTCGGAGGTCCGCTCCATCTCACCGTCACTCCGCGGCTGATGCTCGCATTAGCCGTCACCAGTCTTCTCGCAACCGCTGCGGCATTCACCATCCAAAGCTGGGCTCAACAGCATCTCCCTCCCACCCACACCGCGCTTCTCCTCACCCTCGAGCCCGTCTTTGCCTGGCTGACCTCATTCCTTTTCCTCGGCGAGCGCCTCGGCTTACGCTCGCTTGCTGGAGCCGGCCTCATCTTCGGCGGCATCCTCCTGATCGAGCTCCTGCCTTCCCCTGCGCCGATCTCCGAACATCCCCTCTAAGGCGCTCAAAAGAGACAACCGGGAAAATGCACAGGAATACATTTGCCTTCTCCTGGCGTCTAATCCCGGAAGACCTTCGGACAGTATTCTTCCCAAAGCTCCCGAGGAATATACTTAAAGCCTTGTCCTGTCCCTTAATCCACGACGGACAGGAAGCAAAAATGAAAGAGGTTTGACCTACTGATGGATACACCGACAAGCAAGTCCACGAGCTGGCTGGATCGCGCCCGCAGCCACCGTCTTACTACGACCTTTGCCCTTCTGGCCACGTTGTCGGCAGGCATCCTCGTCGGCTCCGTGATCACGCGCGGCGTCAGCGGCAAGGAGCAGGCAACCGACTCTTCCGACGCCAAGCCGCTTGTGGTCCCCGCCGCGACCACTCTTTCTAACGGGTTTTCGCAGATCGCCAAACAGGTCGGCCCAGCCGTCGTTAACATCAATACCGAATCGCTTCCCAAACAGTCGCAGAACCGCCGCGGCCGCCGCGGTACGCAGCGCGGTCCCCTGCCCCAGACCCCTCCAGGGGGGGGCGATGACGATCAGCAGAATGATATGCAGGACTTCTTTAATCGTTTTTTCGGCGGTCAGGGGGGTGGCGGGGATGAGGACGGTGACGGCAGCCCGATGGGCGGCGAGCGCCGTGCCCTCGGATCCGGATTCATCGTCGATTCCCGCGGTTACATCATCACCAACAATCACGTAGTGGATAAGGCCGACAAGATCTTCGTCCGCCTTTCGACCGACCCGGACAATCCGACGGATCCCGGCCGTGCCGCCAAGGTCATCGGCATCGATAAGGACACGGATATCGCCGTGATCAAGATCGACGCCGACAAACCGCTCCCCACCATCAAGCTGGGCAACTCTGAAGGCGCTCAGGTAGGTGACTGGGTCCTGGCCGTCGGCAGCCCCTTCGGTCTCTCGCAGACCGTCTCGGCGGGCATCGTCTCGGCCAAGAATCGCTCCATCGACGAAGCACCCTCACCCTCAGGCGTGTCGCAGTCACAGTTCCAGCGCTTTATCCAGACCGACGCGGCCATCAATCCCGGCAACTCCGGCGGACCGCTGGTCGATATGGCCGGGCAGGTCATCGGCATGAACACCGCCATCTACACCCAATCCATGGGGTCCCAGGGCGTTGGCTTCGCCATGCCGTCCAATATCATCGCCAACGTCTACAACATGCTGATCGGGCCGGAGCATAAGGTAGTCCGCGGCTCCATCGGCATCAGCTTCCAGCCCTCCACCAGCTCGGCGGTCGGCAGGATGTATGGCTTCAAAAACGGCGTCATCGTCTCGACCATCACGCCTTCGGGAGGCGCCGCCAAGTCCGGAATCCAGCCCGGCGACGTCATCGTCTCCATCGACGGTCGCGAGATCAAGGACGGCGACGACCTGGTCAACGACATCTCGGCACGCAAGGTCGGAACCAGCGTCAAGCTCGGCTATCTCCGCGAAGGCAAGCAGAACAGCGCAAACGTTGTGATCGGGGATCGCGCCAAGACTTACGCCGATATCGCTGGGGATAATAACGACGACGATAACAGCCCGCAGGAGTCCGACGCCGGTCAGAGCAAGCTCGGCATTACAGTCTCGACGATTCCATCCTCGGTCACACAGAAGACAGGGATTACGCGGGGAGTTATCATCACGAGTGTACGTCCGGGATCCTTTGCTGACGAAAATGGTTTGATCAAGGGCCATATCATCACCGAAATCAACAAGAAACCTGTCACAGACGAGGCTTCTTACCGGGCTATCGTCAGTGCGCTCAAGCCGAAGGACGATGTCGTCTTTGTCGTCCACACCCCCCTCCAGAAGGGTAGTGGAAACACTTATATCGGGGGGACACTGCCGTAACTTTCGTCGCTGAACAAAGCAAGAGGGAGGCGGCATCGACCGTCTCCCTCTTGCTTTGTTTCCATTCCGGGAATGGGGATTTTTCTGGTGACCTTCTTCTTGCATCCTTATCTCGACCGGGATACCCTAATTGGGGACTCAGCAGAAATGATTGATGAAATGATCGATCCTCTGTCCTAAACTGCTACGCGAGGTCTCTCTCTTCATGCGGCCAAGCCGACTCCTCAGCTCCTCCCTGCTTCTCGCAACTGCTCTGACTCCGTGTGTCGCCAAGACTCGCAGCCACCATACGTCCTCGTCAAAACCCGCAGCGAAGCACGCCGCCGGTCAACGATCGATCGACGACGCCCGCGCAACCCAGATCCAAACCGCGTTGGTGCATTCGGGATATATGACTGAGCCGAGTGGCCATTGGGACTCCCCCACTGAAGCCGCCATGCGAAAGTATCAGGCAGATAACGGCTGGCAGACCAAGCTGATGCCCGACTCGCGAGCTATCATCAAACTGGGCCTGGGACCGTCGCAGACCAGCTCAGTCGCTACAACCAGCAGTATCTCCGCTTCCCAGCGACCGCTGCACGACTCCTCCGAGTCCACGCTCTCGCAGCGTTAGGTGCAAATGAGACAGATCTCGGGTTTCTGCGTGTGTTCCTGCGCTTCCCTTTGATGACTCCATACCCTTAGTCTATCATTATCAATGACTTACGAGCCATCTCTCGTTAGATTCAAGACAAAGCCATCTAGTCAGGCCAGTCGATCCACCGTGAAGACATAGTCAACAAGGTCCTCTGCACTGCGAGGCAGAGTTCCCTGCTGCCCCTTAGCTCTTGGCTCCAGCCAGAGCCGCAACCAGTAAAATCTGTAAAAGCGGACCAGCTTCGATTCCACCGGCTGCTTCTGTTCGAGCACCGCTGTGACTCTCGCGGCCAGCGAATCGGTATCCCCGAAGGTCTCCTCCTTCACTTCGATCGCCTCGCTCTCCAAAATCGCACTACGGGCCGTGCGGTACTCCTCGGTCTTCATCAGTCCGCTCTCGACCTTCAACTCGGTCATCTTCTCGAGCATCAGCGCCGCCGAAGCATTCAGGCGGTCTTCAAACCCCGCATAGAGGATCTTCGATCCTGCGACTCGGAGCGGCACTAAACCTGACTGCTCAATAAAGATCTTCGGAACTGTCAACGCCATCGCACGCGGAGAAAAGCCACTCGCTCCGAGCACAGGACAGCTCCACTGCATGCTCAAGCCTCGGGTGATCAGGTCGGCGTCAACCCCGCACTCCGTCACCAGGAGCTCCCCGATGCGGGCCGCCCTGCTCGTGCTGCGCCTCGAGAGCGCGCTGAAGCTGGGTTTGCGTGATCCAGCCTTGCGCCAGCATCAGCAATCCCAGAGGAACCCGATGACGATGCTGAGCCGGAGCGGTCGCTGAGCCATTAGCCGACTCGCGGCGCATAGCTCCTCGCACAAGCTCGAGCACACAACGCCCTCCGCAGCCCCACTGTCCTTCGAAGATGGGCCTCTTCCTATTCCGCCACGGCGCAGTCCATGTGGAGGCGCAGTGCAGGTTCGCGCAGGTTCTACGCCCCGCCGCTGTCTCGGTATCGAGCGATGCAGAGGAAGGGCGATAGCTGTCGTTCCCCCAGTTCACCGCTCTTTCCTCGAGCGATGAGATCGCCGAGAGATTCAGCTCCCGTCCATTGCCTCTCTTGCCTAGAAAAAGCATCGTATGCTCTCCAGCCGCAGCTGCGGCGCCGCTACCTCGGTTACACGCAAGGCGAAGTTTCCACTCACCACGACGACCTCGCCTCGAGCCACAATCCTGTCCCCGACTATCAGGTCGACTGGCTCAGTCACATGCCGGTCCAGTTCCACCACGGTTCCAGGACCAAGTTCCAAAACCTCGTGCAGCGACATCTCACGTGTACCGAACCGGAGCGTTGCGTCCAGATCGATGTCGCACAACAAGTTCATCTTCGCTTCCAGACCTGCGCTTCCTTCCGCTACCTGTTCCATCCTGATCTCCTCTCAGTTCCTCTGCATCTCTACAGCATTTGAAACAACTTGCTCGATCACTGCAGTCGTTATCCCTTCCAACCGAGCTCCGCGATGATCCCCGCTGCGTACTGGACACGCCTTGCCCATCGGCAGTCCGCCGACGATCAGGTCCGAGCTCTCATACTTGGGCACCGGAAGTCGAAGCACCGAACCAGGCTCGAGCGTCGCGATCTCTGTCGCCGCCAGCCGCATCGCCGGAAGCTGCAGCAAGACCTCCACCTTCGATTCGCGCATCAGCTCGCGCATCCGAACTGCCGATTCCTTCGACCTGCGCCGTGGACGATCGCCCTCGGCGATCAGCCTGCGAAGAATCGCATTCAGCACCACCGCGGGAAGGCAGAGGTTCAACACCCCCTGCGCCTCGGGCATCCGTACCTCGAAGCTCACGCACAGCGTCTTCTCGGCCAGCATCATCATCCTCGCGGCCTGAGCCTCGGTCTCGCGTTTCTCAAATGCGAACTCCAGCCCCACCGCCTGCCAGGCAAGCGTAAGTTCCTGGACGATCATCTCGATCACCGAGCGCATGATGGACTCTTCGATTCCCGTCGGCTCGCGTTTTTCGCCTGCCCGCCCCACCCCCCCAAGCAACACGTCCACGATGGGAGCAACCATCGCCAGGTCCAGCTCCAGCAGCCCCATCGCACCCAACGGCTCCAGTCTGACCGAACAGACGTAAGCCATGGAAGAGAGCCTCTCCAGAAACTCGCTGAAGGGAAGCTGCTCCCCGGCGACAAGTTTGGCGCGGAACGGCATTCGCAGCCAGGCTCCCAACGTGTGCATCAGGTTTCGCGCAAAGAGATCGTTCACCGTTGTGATCGCGCGCATCTGATCGTTGCTGATCTGTCCGGCGCGGCTGAAGTTGAACTTCTCCGGCTCTTTGTCAGCCTCGACCCTCTCTGTCGTCTCGGAGGCGTTTGCCGCTGCGAACAGCGCATCAATTGCATCCTGCCCTAGATTCTTTTCCATGCCATGCCTCTCAGATTTTCCCTAAAGGTGTATGCGATTCAGCGCGATCAACCAGCCGTCTCCGCTCTGCCTTGCCGCTCTTTGTCACGTTCGCGGGCTTCAACCCGGCAAGCGAGGTCCGCAGGCGCAGCACGGCGGAGGAGTGAATCTGCGATACCCGGGACTCCACCACGCCGAGCGTCAGACCGATCTCCTTCATCGTCAACTCCTCGTAGTAGTAAAGGGTGAGCACCATGCGCTCCTTCTCCGGAAGCTCATCGATTGCATCCGCCAGCCTCTGCTTCATCTCACCCTTCAGACAGCGGAATAACGGATCCTCTTCCGGCGAACCGGGAACATAGGCCAGCTCCTCGTCGCCGGAGTCCTCGGACCGCTCCATGTGTAGGCTCCCGATCTCGAGACCTTTGAGATCGCCAAGCAGCTGCTGATACTCAGAAAGAGTCAGCTTCATCTCCGCAGCGATCTCCTGCTCCGAGGGAGCGCGTCCGATTCTCTGCGTCACCGCACGGATCGCCTCTTCCACAGCCCTGCCTTTACGGCGAAGCTCGCGTGGGCTCCAATCCAGCGTCCGCAACGAGTCGAGGATCGCGCCGCGAATCCGAAACTGCGCATAGCTTTTGAACTGCACCTTCTTGCCATGGTCAAACTTTGAGAACGCATCGATCAGCCCCACTACACCAGCCGAGACCAGATCGTCGAGGTCCACATGTTGTGGCAGCCGCTCATGGATGCGTCGAGCGATGTACCGTACCGTCGGCAGATGTTCCATCAGCAGAAGGTCCCGCTCAGAAGAGATCTTCTCCGCTGTGTTGCCTGCGTGCAGAACAGGGATCCCCTGCGCCTCCTCGCGCCCGTCACTCAACCACTGCGGCATACTGGAATCTCCGTTCAGCCCATCCAGTGCTATCGATCGTCCTGCATTCATCGTCATCTCCGTCCCCTCATGCTCTACTTCCAAACTGCTTCGCCCTACCTAGCCAACCGTGCCGATACTCCTGATGCGCACCTCTGGCGGGACCTCCACTGGCGACAACACCGTCACCTTGGGGAGAAAGGGCTCCAGCCAGCGTCTGACGTGATAGCGCGCCGGACTCGGACATAAAAGCACGGGAAGGGCCGATGAGGAGCCTGCTCCGGTTAGCCGCTTCACAGAATCCACAATCCTTCTGAGGAAATCGGAAGGCATTCCTGGCGCGCGAGAGCCATCGCCGAGCAGAAGCCCTGCGCCCTGGGGATCGAAGGTTCCGATCAGCTCGTTTTCAAGCGCCTGCTCCAGCATCAAAACCTTGAGGCCGCCGTCTCGATCGAGCAGAGGATGCACCAGGCCCCGCCCTAATGACTGCCGCACGCTCTCCACCAGATGTACGAGATTTTTGGATTGCTGCGCGGCTTCGACCAGGGTTTCGAGGATCGCTCCCAGATCTCGAATCGAGACCTGCTCGCGCAGAAGCTGCTGCAGCACGCGCTGCGTCTCTCCCAGAGAGAGCAGCTTCGGAACCAGCTCTTCGACCAGCTTGGGATGGCTCTCATTCATGCTGTCCAGCAGGCGCTTGACCTCCTGTCGCCCCAGCAGCTCGTGCGCATGACGCCGGATCAATTCGCCGAGATGGGTTCCAATCACCGTCGTCTGGTCAACAACCGAATAACCTGCCGCCAACGCCTGTTCTTCGAGTCCCAGCTGGATCCATCGCGCCGAGACCCCAAAGGCAGGCTCTCGGGTCTCGACACCGGGAAGGGTGCGCGCTTTGGGATCGGCATTGACGGCCAACAGACAGTTCTGCTCCGTCTGCCAGCGCGCAATCTCGATGCCACGCAGGCTGACCAGATATTCACGAGGCTTCAGCCGCAGGTTGTCCGTGATGTGAACCGACGGAACAATGAACCCGAGCTCAGTCGCGAGGTGACGCCGAAGAGCACGGACGCGGTTGAGCATCTGGCCACCCTGCTTTTCGTCAACGAGCGGGATCAACTGGAACCCAATCTCCAGCGTCAGCTCATCGATCTTCAGCAGGGACGCAAGATTCTCGCCTGCCGCGATCTCGGCTGTCTTTTCCTTGACGGCTGGAACGGCTTCTAGATCAACACCTGATATCTGAGACTGGCCTGCGGGAAGCCTGCGCGCGATCAGCGCCACGCCAGCGGCCATCAGGATGAAGGCCAGCTTCGGCAAGCCGGGGATGAGCGCGAGCGCGATCAACACGCCGCATGCGATCCATAGTGTGTTGCGGCCTTTCAGCAGTTGCGCGCCCAATTCATGGTCGAGCGCCTCCGCGGATGAGGCTCGCGTGAGAACCATACCGCCAGCGACTGAAACCAGCAGGCTGGGGATCATCGTCACCAGGCCATCACCTACAGTGAGAATGGTGTACGTCTTGACTGCCGTCGCGAGATCCGCTCCCTGCTGGATCACGCCGATCAGAAGACCCGCAACAATATTGATCACCGTGATAAGGATTGTCGCCATCGAGTCGCGCTGGTTGAACCGCGCAGCGCCGTCCATCGCGCCGTAGAATTCGGCCTCGCGCGCGATCGCCTGCCGGCGCTTGCGCGCCTGCTGCTCGTCGATCAGACCGGCGTTCATGTCCGCATCGATCGCCATCTGCTTGCCGGGAAGAGCATCGAGAGTGAATCGCGCCGTCACCTCGGCGGTCCTTACCGCGCCGTGGCTCACGACCAGAAACTGAATCGCGATCAATGCAAGAAAAAGCACGAAACCTACGACGTAGTTGCCGCCGACGACGAATTGTCCGAAGGCCTCGATCACAGAGCCCGCGGCAGCGGTTCCTTCGTGACCGTGCAGCAAAATTCTCCGGCTCGATGCGAGATTCAGAGAGAGCCGGAAGAGCGTCAGCAGAAGCAGCAGCGTGGGAAATACCGAGAAGTCCACGGCGCGGCGCACCTGCACGGCAGTCAGAAAGACGATCACCGAGGCGGTGATCGACGCTGCCAGTAACAGATCCAGCACAAAGCTGGGAATCGGGATCAGCATTACAAAGATCATGCTGATCGCTGCTACTGGCAGAAGAAAGGTCTGCAGCTTCGCGGGCGACCACCCGCTCGTCTTCTTCACTGTGCTCACATTCCACCTCCAACGCCACGCATTCCCATCGTCATCGCAGCGGGATAAACTCTCATCGTCTGTGCCTCTTGTGCCTGTCTCTGCCTGCGCATTCGCTCCTCTACTTTTTGCCGGTAGAGATAGGCCAGGATTCCCGCGACCGCCGAGTACAGCTCAAACGGAATCGATTGTCCGGGCTCGACCATCTTGTAGAGGCTTCGCGCCAGCGGAGGGTTCTCGATGATCGGAATCCCAGCCCATCTGGCCTCTTCGCGGATCTCTGCGGCAAATAAATCACGGCCCTTGGCAAGGACTGTGGGGGCCTGCATGGTCTCGAAATTGAACTCGAGTGCAACCGCGTAGTGCGTCGGATTCGTAATCACAACGCTGGCGCGCGACATATCTGCCTTCACTTTGCGCCGGCGCATCGCATGTTGGATCTGACGAATCCTGGCCTTGATCTCAGGATTTCCCATCGAGTCCTTCATCTCTTCACGGATCTCCTGTTTGCTCATCTTTAGGCGCTGGTTGAAGCTCCTCCACTCGACCGCATAATCCAGCGTCGACCAGGCCAGCATGACCCAGGCCGCATCGACTGCGAGTCCGTAAGCGTTGGTGAAGGTCACCGGCAGTCGCACCATGCTCATCACCGGCATCGAAAGCATCGTCGACTTCAGCGCGCTCCAGCCCAACGCAATCATCACCATTGCAGGAATCAGTGACTTCACCAGCCGCATCGTCTGCCTCAGGCTGAAGAGGTTCTTCAGGTTCGTCGCGGGATTCAAGCGCGAGAACTTAAGTGCGACCGCGTTGGGATGGACCTGAACGCCGCCTGTCTGCGCTACACCGGCCATCAAGGCGCAGCCGAAGCTCGCAGTCATCACCATACCCACCGGCAGAAGCACCGGCTGAATCACCTGTCGAACAGCTTTGCTCCACGCCCTCTCATCGCTGGCATCCCCTATGCCGGCCGAACGCAGGCTCTCGATGTAGACCTTGCCCCAGGTTCCAGAGAAGCCGTGCGCCGTCGCTCCCAGCATCAGCACGCCTCCCAACATGGCCATCGCCGAGAGCAGCTCGCGGCTGCGGACCCCATCGCCTTTCTCTTTCGCTTTCTTCTTTCGTTGCGGTGTTGCCTGTTCGGTCGCCTGTCCGCTCATGCCGCACCCACCAGCCTTCCCGCCGCGTCCAGCAGCTTGGAGAAGTGCCTCTCGATCCATACCGGCCACAGCGCGAGGCTGCCAATCAGTACGCCATAGCAGACCAGCGTCTTGAGAGGAATTCCCAGTACCATCGCGGGAAGCTGTGGCGCCATTCTGCTCACCAGCGCCACCGTGATCTCGACCACCATCGCCGCTGCAATCACAGGAGCCGCAAGCTGCAGTCCCGCAAGAAAGATCCCTCCTGCCATCGAAGCAAGAGCAACGCCTGTCTTTGCCTGGATCATTGCGTGTCCCACGGGAACCGCGCGAAAGCTCCGCACCATCGCAGCCAGCAGAGTCCGATCGAGACCCGATCCGATCAGTACCAACAGCCCCAGCCAATCCAGCATCTGCCCCAACACCGGTGTCTCGATCTTCGAGTTCGGGTCCAACAGGTTCACCAGCGAGAAGCTGAACTGCATTCCCAGTAAGGTTCCGGCGAACGTCAGGGATTCGTTCAACATCATCAGCGCCAGCCCAAAGACTAATCCGACACCCAGTTCTCCCAGCACAGACATCATGTCGAGCTGCGGCCGCGCATCCGGCACCGCCGCAACCGCCGGAGCCAGCAGCACCGTCATCGCAAAGACGAACCCGGCCTTGATCCGCGGTGCGACCGCGTTCGAAGAGAACAGAGGCGCGAAGACCAGCAGCCCGCTCATACGAATCATCACCAGCAGCGCGACCGAGAGGAACTGCGGCCAGCCGGTCGGAATCGATTTGATCAGATCATCCATCGCTATCCCAGGTACCGGTGAAAGTCATGAAACAGATGGATCGTGTAGGCCACCATTCTGTGGATCGTCCAGGGCATCACGATCATGGCTACAACGAAGACGACAATCAGTCTGGGGACCGCCGTCAGCGTCTGTTCCTGGACGCTGGTCAAGGTCTGGACGAGACTCACCAGCAGGCTCACCAGACAGGCGCTCAGCAACAAAGGCGCGCTCAGCAGCATCGCCTCCGTAAGCAGTCTTCGCATCATCTCAACCGTCTGGTCTGGTCCCATTTCACCTACTCCACGTTCAAAAACTCTTGATCAACTGGTCGGCCAGAAGGTTCCAGCCATCGACCATCACGAACAGAAGGATCTTCAAAGGCGTTGAGATCACCACAGGAGGAAGCTGCATCATGCCGATAGAAGTCGTGATGCTCGCAATCACAAGGTCCACAAGAAGAAAGGGCAGAAACAGCACGGCACCGATCTGGAAACCTGCCTTCAATTCGCTCAACATGTAGGCAGGAATCACCACCTGGATCGGAAGATCATCCTTGGTTAGCGGACGTGCCGTCATCCCGGCCGAGGCGAAGACGGCCAGATCCTTCTCCCGCGCGTAACGGAGCATGTAATGCTTGACCGGCTGAATGCCACGGCTCATCGCCTCTTCACCCGAGATCGTGCCGGCACGATAGGGCGTCACCGCCTGCTGCTCAACCTGCAGCAGGACCGGCTGCATCAGGAACCAGGTCATCATCAAGGCCAATCCCATCAGAACCTGGTTGGAGGGCGCGGTCTGCGTCCCCAAAGCCTGGCGCAGAAAATGAAAGACCACCAGCAGCCGAACCAGCGGCGTAATCGATAAGAGCAGCGCCGGAAGCAGCGTAAGCAGCGTAAGACCCAGCACAATCGACCAGGGCACACTGTGATCTGCCTTCATCGCATCTTCAATCGACTTCGCAGGATCCGAAGCGCTGGCCTGTTTCGCTGGCGCAGAGTTATGCGGCAACACCTTGCCCGCAGCCCTCTTCGCGCTCTCCTGAGAGGAACGCAGCACCGCAGGGGCCCCTTTGACCCAGAAGGATTCCCCCTTGTTGCTCGCAAGAAGAGTCTGTGCGGGGAGCACAGGTGTTCCGAACCCGAAACTCAGAAGGGTGAGAATCAACCATCGCATGCCTCTTACCCGATCCCGTCTCTCCTTCGATCAGCACCGTCGTCGTTCGCGGAGCCACCAGCCGGATCAGCTGTGCCAGCTCACGCATCGCGACACTCGCGCCCACCATCTCCGGCAACAACACCGCCGACGCAGACGTGGGTCTGACAGAATTTACGCTCGCGTGAACAGTGGGCACTCTTTCGGGGGCTGCGTTCCATGCAGCGGTGTCGTTCTTGTGGCTCTCCTGGGCTTCGCGCAACGCATGCAGAAGCTCATTCCGCCTGGGACTTCGTGCACTCCCATCGATTCCACCATCCATCCGCATCAGCTCTACTGCCGGATAGAGCGCACGAATCTGCACCGCAAACTCACCCACTTCAAGGTCCGGCAGCCAGCTGTCCACCAGCAGAGCCTCGGGCCGGACATCCTCCAGCCGTGCCATCGCCTCTGCACCTCCTGTAGCCTCATGCACCTCCCAGCGCATTCCAGCAAGCGAACTCCTCAGTCTCTCCCGCAGTCCCGCATCCGCACTCGCCAACACCACCTTCCGCGGCGACGCTGCACCCAGTAGAACTCCAGCCTCAACCAATCCCGCACCCGTCACTGCCATCTCACCTGACACCATTCCCTACCTCCCCTGTGCCTCTGCCGCCTGCAACATCTCGCGTATCGCAGACACACCTTTGTTTACCCGCATACACTCCCCCAGCGCCTCCCCGATGGCGGCGCGCATTGCCGAAGGCTCTCCGCTCAGTTCTCCCAGAGCCAGCCTGCACTGCAGCACCGTCAGGGGCTGACACAGCGCATGCAGCAGGTCGTCCATCTGCTCGACCAGACTCTCCGTTGACATCTCAGGCCCCCGCCAAGGCAGCGCCGGCGGCATAAATTGCGGCCCGCCTCGGCTCTTTCTTTGCCATAGCTACGACGCGGCTGCTCATGCGATAACCCTCGCCCCGCACCGTCTCGATTACGGCATGTCCGCCGTCGTCGTTCATGCCCGCGGGGCCAAGCTTCTTGCGCAGATAGTTCACATAGACATCCACC